>Ga0180215_1004860_pt1 | contig 11709 bp, 10 predicted proteins | sample eDN3rd37CBELigBY_FD_128871 | JGI IMG/M metagenome (GOLD analysis project Ga0180215, IMG submission 128871) | Enriched backyard soil microbial communities from Emeryville, California, USA - eDNA 3rd pass 37_C BE-Lig BY (version 2) (version 2) | ecosystem: Environmental > Terrestrial > Soil >...
ACGGTCCGCATCACTTTTATATTTTTTTGTATTGACTAAGCCTTCTGAAATAATATAGTCAACCTTCGCTCGTTCATTTAAGGATGCCATTGGATCCTGGAAAATCATCTGGATCTTTTGCGTAATTTCCCTATCCCAATCCTTGGATATTTGTCCATTGATTGGCTTGCCTTTGAATAAAATCTTCCCGCCCGTTACTTCATTAATTCGCATAATGGAGCGTCCAATCGTTGTTTTACCAGAACCGGATTCTCCCACAAGACCAAATGTCTCGCCTTTATAAATTTCAAAGCTTACATCTCTAATCGCTTGAAATTTATTTTTTCCTTTCCCAAAGGTTACATTTAGATTTCTGACTTCCAGCAACACTTCTCTAGTACTCATGGGCATATCGTCTCCCCTCTTCAAAGAATCCTTGCAAGCTTTGCGGAGGCTCTACTTTTGGCGCATCGGAATGCAATAACCAAGTTTTTGCAAAATGTGTTTCTGACACCTGAAAGAAAGGAGGACGTTCAATAAAATCGATGTTCAGCGCATATGGATTTCGCGGTGCAAAGGCGTCTCCTTTTATCTCATTAAAGAGATTTGGCGGTGTCCCCTTGATGGAATATAACTCTTCTCCCTTCGCTCCCAACTGCGGTAAAGATGACAGGAGGGCCCATGTATACGGGTGCTTGCCATTAAAGAATACTTCATGTGTTTTGCCCACTTCGATAATATCCCCCGCGTACATTACGGCAATCCGGTCGGCTACTTTTGCTACAACTCCTAAATCATGGGTAATATAAATCGTAGTAAGGCCATATTTTTCTTGTAAGTTCTTTAATAATTGCAAGATTTGCGCTTGAATCGTCACGTCCAGTGCAGTTGTCGGCTCATCACAAATCAGGATTTTCGGGTTGCACGCTACTGCAATGGCAATAACGATTCGCTGACGCATCCCCCCGGAAAACTCATGAGGATATTGCTTATAGCGTTTTTCCACATCGTGAATCCCTACATCCGTTAGCAGTCTCAATGTTTGATTATAAGCATCTTTTCCCTTTAAGCCCTGGTGCAAAACAACACATTCTTCAATTTGTTTTCCAACCGTTTTTAACGGATTCAGAGAAGTCATTGGATCCTGTGTAACCATGGCAATTTCCTTGCCTCGGATTTTTAGCCAATCCTTTTCCGTACTAAACTTTGCTAAATTATAATCTTTATAAAGGATCTCTCCTTGATCGATATAGCCATTTTTGTCGAGCAATCCCATTATCGATTTCACCAAAACGGACTTGCCCGAACCCGATTCTCCTACTATCGCAAGACTCTCACCCTTATATAGATCAAGAGAAATATCACGAATCGCTGTTAGCACTTGGCCACGCAGTTTAAACTTAATGATTAAATTCTGAATCGATAAAATCCGTGACTTTTCGTTGTTGTTCTCCATCGTACTCCTCCTCTACACGTGATTTTTTGGATCTGCCGCATCAGCAAAGGCGTTCCCAATAATATAGAAAGCAATCGTTATGATACTTAGCACGACACTCGGGAAAATTAACTGATAACGTAAATCCGGAGACATCATGAGTACTCGCCCTTCATTGATCAGATTTCCTAATGATGGTTCGCTAATCGGCAGCCCTAAACCGATATACGTTAAAAATACTTCTGCCCCGATCGCAAATGGAATCGCCAAACTCATTCGAAGCATAATTACGGAAATTAGATAGGGTAATAGATTCTTTATAATAATTCGATAGCTTGGTGTCCCCAAACATTTCGAAGCAAGGTTGTATTCCCGGTCACGTAAAATGACAATTTGATTTCGAATAAATCTTGCCATTTCCACCCAGCCTGTAATACACATCGCAATAATGATTGTCGAAATACTTGGTCGCAGGATATAGGACATTAAAATTAAAACAATCGTTGTCGGAATATTTTCAACTATGTTATACACTTGTGTAATTGGTGCTTCCAACTTTCTAGAGAAGCCCCAAAGTGCCCCCACAGAAATCCCTACTACCACTTCGGCTAGAGCTACAACAAAGCCGATAAATAAAGACGTTCTTGTTCCAGCCCAAATTCTTGACCATAAATCTTGGCCAATCGAATTCGTCCCGAACCAGAATTCCGAACTTGGTGAGATATTTCGAGCCTGAGAACCTGTTTGTTCATCAATATAGATTTCTGTCGGTGATTTTTGAAAAGGCAGATAAGGTTGAACAATTACAAACGCAATAATAAGGCCGACTACAACTAGCAGAAAAACAGCTAATCGATTCTTTAAAAACGATTGCCAAGTTGAATGCCAATACGAATAGTTCGAATATCCGGTTTGCTCTGCCTTTTGTTCATCCACTACAGCAAAATCAAATAGCTTTTCGTTAGATTTTTGTGAAATATTTGAAATTTCTTCTGAAAAGATACCCATTATCGAACACTCCCCCCTTTGCCAAGCTTGATGCGAGGGTCGACAATTGCCATCGCTAAATCCCCTAGAAATAGCCCAATAATTCCTAGAGATGAGAAAATCAATACGAGCCCTTGTACAACGGAATTATCTTGGCGTTGAATTACATCAACAAGCAAACCGCCCATTCCCGGAATTGAATATAAAGATTCGATATAAATCGACCCTGTAATCGTGAATAAGATCGTTGCAGGTAAATATTGCGCCATTGGAATAAAGGCATTTCTCATCACATGCTTGAACATTAAAGTCCGTTCTTTTACACCTTTGGCTCTCGCCAGCTTTATATAATCTTTATTTAGCTCATCCACCATATAACGGCGCATCCACATTGCATAAGAAGCTGTCGGACCTAAAGCCATGGAAGTTAGCGGCAATATCCAGCTTACTGAATTATATTCATCAAATAACATCGGCAGCTTAAATAAATCTGTGACATACATTTGAATGAAAATATAATAGACGGCAGCAGGCACAGCCACAACAAATACAATGTATCCTGTACCTAAACGGTCAAGCCATCTCCCTTTCATATGGGCCATTAAAATTCCTAATGGTACCCCTACAATAAGCGACAATGCAACTGCACCAAGTCCAAACAGCAACGAATAACCAATCTTATCAGAGATGATTGTCGTTACCGGGACGTCCGTACGATATGTAACAGAAGTTCCTAAATCCCCATGTAATAGGTCTAAATAGAAATTCCCTAACTGAACAATCAGCGGGTCTCGAAGTCCTAAATTCGTTAAATATACTTCTTGTTGTTCCGGTGACATTTTCTCAGCTGCTGATCCTAAATACCCTTCTTCCGGCATTAGGCGTAGTAAAGAGAAAACAATAGTAATGATGATAAAAAGCGTCAATACAGATTGCAACAATCGTTTTCCTATATACCACAACATTATTCTAACCCCCCAACGTTTTACGCCCAAAAACGAAGGAAGGAGATGCCAAAGCTGGTCTTTAGTCATCTCCTTCTTCTATCTTTAGTTACTAACTATTTTCTAAATTATTCTGAAGCATTCGCTAATGCTTCAGTACGTTCTTGTTCCCAAGCAGCTTGTGCTTCTTTAAATTCATCGTTGCTCATTGGTTTTTCTAGTAAGTGTTGACCTTTAAACTTCTCGGCAGTTACTCCAAATGGCGAGTATTGTGCTTCGAATGGATTTAATTTAGAAGCAATGTAACCTGTACCACCCACTGCATAAGGAATAACAAAGGCTTCATCAATCAGGAATTTTTCTGCTTCAGCGAATAGTTCATAGCGTTTTGCTAAATCCATTTCTGCTTTTGCAGCATCCACCATGTTTTGATATGTTGATTTTCCGTTTGATTCTGTATAGCCTTCTGCAAGTTCAGGTTTGTTGTATGATCCGCCTTCAGTAAATGGATCTGTGTAAGAAGCAGGGTCTGCATAGTCAGGGCCCCAGTTTACTTCTAGTAAAGCAAATTTACCTGGACGACGTACTTCACCTAAGAATCCAGTTGATGGACCTGCTTCCACGATAACATCAATGTAATCCGTACCAAGTAAGCCTTCAAGCTGTTGTTCCACAACCTGTGAGCGGTTTGCCCAGTCCGGAGAACCAGAGTTATACGGCATTAATACTTTCACCGGGAAAGTAGCTTTGCCATTTAGTTCAGCCATTGCGGCTTCTTTAAACTCCTCCGCTTTCGCTTCATCGAATGAGTCTGTATTAGAAATATCAGCTAATGGTGCTAATTGTGTGTAATCGACACCCTCTACATCGACAAAGTTCTTCGGTGTGATTGTATTACTCAGCATATCCTTCGGGTTGTATGGCTCGGTTGTTAACATCGCCGATACACGGTCAAGTGCGTGATATAGTGATTTACGGAAGTTTTTGTTGTTCACAGCCACTTTCCAGTTTTCCGGCTCATACTCTGCATCAAATTGAGGATCAAAGTTTAATGCATAGAAGTACGTATAGAAGTTATTTTGACTTTGACGTACTTGAGATTTTTTCTCCTCGTCATTGAACCATTCATCAATTACTGATGTCGGAATGGAAGCCGCATCTACTTCGCCGCGCAAGAATAATTCTGGTGCAACTGTGCCTGCTTCTTTATTGTATTTATAGCGAATACGGTCAATAAACACATTGTCTTTATCCCAATAAGTGTCGTTTTTCACAAGTACGCGCTCATTTTGAGGTTCAAATTTGTCTAAAATGTATGCCCCGTTGTATAGGAAGTTATCGTTTGTTGTACCGAAGCTTTCACCTTTTTCAGCTAAGAACTCCCCATTTACCGGGAAGAAACATACATAGTTCAGCATGGAAAGGAAATAAGGTGTCGGACTTTCCATTGTGTATTCAAGTGTATGGTCATCTAATGCTTTAACTCCAACTTCTGCAAAGTCAGTAATTTCACCATTGTAGAAAGCATCACCGTTTTTCACAACAGTTGCAATCCATGCAGTTGAGGATTCATTTTTCGCATCCAGCACATAATTTAAGCCATCTACAAAATCTTGCGCCACAACATCTGCATATTCTTTGCCATCGTTAGTTACCCATTTAACACCTTCACGAAGCTTGAATGTCCAAACTGTGTTATCTTCATTGGCAGACCATTCCTCAGCTAAGCCCGGCTTTACAATGCCGTATTGGTCATACTCAATTAAGCCATCTACCAAGTTTGCTGCAACTGCAAATTCGTTCGTTTCAGAAGTTTTTAAGTAGTTTAATGTCTTAATCTCTCCTGAATACACTGTACGGTATTCCGAAACTTCATCTTTTTCGTCAGAAGACTCGCCGTCTCCTTTATCGCTACAAGCTGCCAGAACTAAAACAGTCATTGCAGCTAAAAGCAATAACCACAACTTTCTCATAAAACCCCTCCCGTTTCTTGACTATCTCTTTTTTTATAATGAAAATCCGATGCCAGGTTCGCTTGACATTTTAATAACTTGTCCATCAAATGCCGGACCGCCTGTCACAGGATCATTCATACATAGCAATGGTCCGTCTAAATCAATCATCGTGATGTTTTTTTGGGATGCAGCAAAATGTGCAGCAGCACTTACACTGATTTTGGTTTCCAGCATACAGCCTATCATGCATTCAATCCCATTCGCTTCAGCAATATGGACAATTTTTTGCGCTTGATAAATGCCGCCTGTTTTCATCAACTTAATATTGATTAAATCAGCAGCACGTTTTTCAATAAGGGTCAGCGCATCCTTTGGAGAAAATACACTTTCATCTGCTAAAATATGGGTCATCGTATTGGCCGTAACATAGCGCATTCCTTCTATATCGCTATAATGAACTGGTTGTTCGACCAGTTCAATATTCATATCGGCATCCTCCAGAGTACCGATAATTCGAACTGCTTGTTTCGGAGTCCACCCTTGATTGGCATCTACACGTAATGTGACATTTGGACCGACCGCTTCACGAATTGCTTTCACGCGTTCAATATCGCCTATTGGATCCTTTCCAACCTTGACCTTCAAAATATTGAACCCACGTTCCACCGCAATGAGGCTATCTTTCACCATCTCGTTGACCCCATTCACACTTATCGTAATATCAGTTATTAGTGCTTTACGGTAGCCTCCCAATATTTTAAACAGAGGTGCGTTATAGCGTTTGGCATACAAGTCATAAATCGCCATATCAACAGCAGCCTTGGCACTTGTATTTTTGTAAATACATTTTTCGAGGCGCTCCATTATTTGCGCAATATCCTCTATCTCCATTCCAATAATCGCGGGTTTAATATATTCCATGATTGCTTCTCGTATAGAGGCATGTGTTTCACCTGTAATAACCGCTGTCGGTGCAGCCTCACCAAGACCTATTTGACCGTTGTCTGCATAAATAGTAATCGAAATATTCCGAATACTATCGACAGTTCGAAGCGCTGTTTTAAATGGTGTAATAAGGGGAGCTTCTACAACTCCCACTTGAATATCTGTTATTTTCATTTCATCACCTATCTATGTTAAAAACTGTAATATGCGCAAAACTTCATAATAATCATTAGTTACAAACTCCACTGTATTATGCGGTTTGAATGTCGCTCCCGGGTAAAAAGAATTACGGTAGGCACGTGCATGATCACGGTAAACAATTTCCACAACAAACTGTTCAGGAAGTTTGACTTGCAGGGCCTCTCGATCAACATTCATCGCTTCTTCCACTAATATCCTAGTTTCTTTAAGTGTTAGATTCGGGCTCACATTCACCGTTGCACTGCCAATACCTTCTTTCGTAGCAAAAGTGACGATATTTTCATTGACTGATTGGATTTCTTCTGTAAGACCTACATCCCCACTGACAAAGGCGACAGGAACCCCATGCAGGCTGGCTGCATAGGTATTGACGAGAAATTCGCTAACATACTCGCCATTTATTTTTACATCTGCATTCACAACTAGCGTGTGAGCAAGCGGGTTTCGGTGACTTCCGCCTTTACTGTGGTAACCAATAAAGATTGCTCGATCGAAACTCTCATCGAGCCCGGCTACCATACACATCGGGTCACCGGTCCATCCACGTATCACCTTGCAATTCACAGGTAGATTTGAAATATCAAGATTTCGGGCCGAATCATGGGCATCCTTCAGCAAAATTTCTGTTGCCCCGCCAGCAATCGCACCTTCGATAGCAGCCTCAACTTCTTTCGTCATCTGCTTTAAAAAGGGCTGAATGTCTTGGGTATTGAGCTCTGTTTCAATCCATGCGGTTGTTCCAGTGATTCCTTCTAAATCTGCACTAATATACACTTTCATAAATATCGAAACTCCTTTATTTGATGTGTCTCAATTTCTGCTTCGACAGCGCCATATCTAGCTTCCTCTGCATTCACACGCCTTGCCCAGGTAACATTTCCATAGTCAAAATGCCACCATTCCTCTGAATAATTCGTAAAGCCTACCGCTCTCAAACAGTTATACAGAAGACGCCTATTTCTTAAGGCTTCTTCATTTTCATCAGGATGCTGTTCGAAATAGCGGGTAGCAGATTTTTTACTCATTTCATCAAATGCACTGCCAAGATCAAGTGGATTCCCTTCCAGGTCTCCTAAAGTCAAATCAATGGCTCCACCTGTTAAATGAGGAGATGTTTTACTTGGTTCAGTACTCGGAAAGGCTACGTATTTAAGCGTTTCTTCCAAAATCTCGTGTTCCGAAAAATCTGGATGGCTTTTTCTAATGTCATCCGCAAATAATTGGAATAAATAGTGTTGCACCTGAAGAGGCCGATAACCATCATATACTATAAAACTATAATTTTCCGGTAATAGGGTTATAGCCTCTATCAGCTTCTCACAAACGTTTTGCCTTAAATAAATGGATTGTAAACTATTCGGAATTTGTTGTTTAAAATACATCGATTTTGAATAGATTCTTGGGTGAATCTTCGTTGCATTCACTAGTGGTTCACGATTTTCACAAATTCTGGGAGTTTGCGTAACCCTAGAAGTTTCAAGATTAGGGATTGGATCAAGAATATTCCCTTGTATAGGACATCACCTCACACTATGTAAGAAAATATATCAAGTATATGAATATTTCGATTATTTCGTATTTAAAAACAAATCTATCATATTTTAAATTGTTTTACTAGGTATAAAATTATATTTATGGTAAATAATTATCCATTTAACATTATTATGTAATAATATATTTTTCCTACCAATTTACAGCGAATTCTTTTACTTTAAAGAGGAAATTTATAGTGGAAAACAAAAAAAGTTATTTAAGGCTTTGCTATTTCCCTAAATAACTTTTATAGCATTATTATTCTATAAATCGATAGGCATGAACTGTATTTCCGTTACGCCCCGTTGTTGTTTCCGCTTGTGAAAGCGAGTTAATAATAGCTTCTTCCGCAACTTCAGCAGCTGCTGCAAATAATTCATTCATAATCGGATGATCCTCACGCAGCTGTGTCCGGTTCTCCATTAATTCATTTGTTGAATGAGGAATATTATGTGCAGTTGTAAACCCAATCACAATATCACCGCTTCCGTGAGCGAAATTGCTTCCCGTACGTCCCAAACCAATACCGCATCGCTTAATGACACGGGTTAATTGTCTGCTGCTAAGTGGTGCGTCCGTTGCCAGAACAATCATGATCGAACCGTCAGTTGGTGAAACAGTCGATTCGTTTTGTGATTTTAACACCATATAATTTTCTTTTAAAAATTCCGAGCTCCTCCCGAAATTAGTCAGCACCATGCACCCTACTGTAAAAGATACATTCGTGTCCTCCACCTCCACCACTCGAGAAGACGAACCAATTCCCCCTTTAAAGCCAAAGCAAATCATGCCTTTCCCTGCACCTACTGCCCCTTCTTGGGCAACTTCATCTGAAGCTTTCTTGATTGCTTCTATTGCATGCTCAGGCGATACGGGACATGCTCTAATGGAGTTTAGATGACTATCATTGCATTCACCGACAACGATATTAATGGTCCCTGTTTTTATGCCAATATCTTTATTTGAATCTAACATATATTGGAGGGTTCCTTGATTAACTTGTGGAACACCAAAAGTATTGGTCAGCATAATCGGCGACTCAATTACACCTAATTCATTTACTTGAATGAGACCCGCGGATTTTCCGAAGCCATTTATAACATAGCTTGCAGCTGTCACTTTATTTTGAAAAAGGTTTCCATCATGAGGTAAAATAGCCGTTACCCCAGTGCAAGCGTACTCTCCCTCTTTTTCTAGTGCATAATCCAATGTTACATGGCCCACTTTGACTCCTGCTACATCTGTGATACAATTTTTCTTTCCAGTTGGCAGTTTTCCTATTTGAATTCCTAATTCACGTGCTTTTTTGCCCATATGTACACTCCTTGCAAAATGATTTTATGTATTTTTTCAGCCAAAACACAACATAGTTAAATTCAACAAAAATTGCCAATATCCTCTATACCTACTAAGTCTTCACTATTATGTGTATTGATTTTTATTCTAATCAAGGATTTCCCCATATTTATCCGAATACTGAATGCTTTTCTTAGTCATAATAGGGATGGTGAGTGAACACCTACTAACTTTCGATGTGGAGGAAACTTTTATGAACAATATTCGTGAGGGCTTAATTCCAACTGTACTAGGCTCAGCTGTAACAGCTGCAGGATTTGCCATGAAACAAAAAGGATCTAACCAAATGTTGGCAAACACCATTTTTGGATTTGGTTTGGCACACATTGTTTTAGGTGCAATCGATCTGGTAGAACATCGTCGTTAGTATTTTAGGAAGAGCATATATTCCGTGCTCTTCTTTTTTCTTTTCTAGTTGCATGCCTTCTTGAAGGCTACTCGCAACTCCTTTTTAGTTATTTTTTACCAGTTCTTATATAAGACCTTCTTCATTGGTCTTTAAAAGCAAAAACTTGGTACAATTAAACAAAAGGGGTGGTGGAAGCAATGTGGGATGCGATTGGAGATATTTTTGGCATTGTGGTAGCTATTGCAATTATAATTTTCGCTATTTATTTCGCTATTTTCATTGTTGTTCGGATTATTGCCAATATCATTTATTTCTTCAAGTGGCTCAAGATGACTCCCGCAGAACGTGCCTATGAGATGCGAATCAGAAGAAGCAAAAATCGCTCTAGCTCCGGCAGTTCTTCAGGATGGTGGAGTTTTGACTCTGACGGCGGCAGTGCTGACGGTGGCGGCGATGGTGGCGGTGGCGGTGACTGATGTCGCTGATCTATCAAATGAATGAAAACATCTTTTTCCCAAAGATAGAGCAATTAGGGTGCTTTTTTTGTAAAAATATTAAACTCCCCTCTTAATATCCTAGTAAAAATGCCCTTACTAGATTAGATGCCAAGACATATGCTAGTAAAAACTAGAAAAGAGAAAAGAGGTTGTCCACATGCCAAATGGGAGATTTGGTTTCTGTTTTCCCGGATACCGTTACTGCGGGCCTGGTTGTTCCGGCCCTGGCTCCCCTACAAACCCAGTAGATGCTTGCTGTAAATTCCATGATGAGTGTTATTTAAATAATAGAGATCCAAGAAATAGAAGATATTGCGATCACTTATTTCAGCAGTGCTTGAGTCAATACGCTTATATGAATAATAAGCTTGGGAAAGATGCTAGATTATTTTCAAATGCAATTAACATGAAAAATTTTTTCTTTTAATCATTTCCAGCGATTCTAAAATTCAGTCGACACCCTAGTAAAAGGCATGAGCACTAAAATGGTATTCATGCCTATATTGCTTTCCTACATATTCTCCATAAACACGATTGTAATTCAATCATATCCTTCTAAAAATATGTGACTTTCTAATTCAACGCAATTTTTTGAACATCTCGAAAATACAAATTAATGTTATACTATACTAAATTTAATAGTAAAGAAGGTCTTAAGATGAAATATAGTTTTAGAAATGATTATAGTGAACTTTGCCATCCTGCACTTTTGGAAGCCTTGCTTAATGCAAGTAAAGAGCAAAATAGTGGCTATGGTTTGGACAAGCATTCAGATCAAGCAAAGACATTGATAAAAGCAAAACTAGAATGTCCTGATTGCGATATCCACTTTGTAACAGGTGGTACACAGGCGAACGCATCAGTCATTTCTCATATATTGCGTCCGTACGAAGCAGTTTTGGCTTGCAGTACCGGCCATATTAATGTCCATGAAACCGGGGCAATCGAAGCAACCGGCCATAAAGTATACACAGCGCCTGGAATTGATGGAAAGCTAACTCCAGCTGACATCGCAGCTGCATTAAACTATCATCAAGACGAACATATGGTGAAGATTGGGATGGTGTATATCTCTCAGTCTACTGAAATCGGTACGGTATATAGTTTAGTTGAATTGAAGGCTCTCTATGATTTCTGTAAAAAGAATAATATATACTTATACATTGATGGTGCGCGCCTTTCCAGTGGTCTTGCCGCGAGTGATGTGGAATTTAAACAGTTAAAGGAGCTTTGTGATGTGATGTATATCGGAGGAACAAAAATTGGCATGCTGAGCGGTGAGGCAATTGTCCTCTTTAATGAGCAGGTAAAGCCCTATTTCCGATATCATATTAAAAATAAAGGAGCAATGCTCGCAAAAGGCTATGTCTTGGGCATTCAATTTGAAACAGCCTTTAAAGACGACCTTTACTTTAAAATGGGGCAGCATGAAAACGAGCTGGCTAGTTTTCTAAGTAATGGACTAAAAGAACTTGGGATTCCCCTTTTAAGTGAATCGCCAACAAACCAAATCTTCCCTATCTTTGGC
>Ga0180215_1004861_pt1 | contig 11709 bp, 8 predicted proteins | sample eDN3rd37CBELigBY_FD_128871 | JGI IMG/M metagenome (GOLD analysis project Ga0180215, IMG submission 128871) | Enriched backyard soil microbial communities from Emeryville, California, USA - eDNA 3rd pass 37_C BE-Lig BY (version 2) (version 2) | ecosystem: Environmental > Terrestrial > Soil >...
CCTTCACCACACACCGCACCCCCGCAACACACCCACGAAATCTACCACCCCCCATCCCCCATTGCGACCCAAGCCCCCCAGCAAACAACGTGGCCCCCAAATCCCGAATCCCGCCCCCCGGAATCCCAAGCTCCCGGACCCCTGAATCCCAACCCCTGACCCCTAGAACGATTACTTCACTTCCGGGTACCAAATTATTACCCTTGTTCCATCGGGCCCACCCGCCGTCATCCCAAATGGGTCGCCCGATTTGAGATATAGATAACAACCGGGAGGCCTCCCATGTCCGCACGACTACCGCACGTCGTCATACTCGGCGGCGGTTTTGCCGGTCTGGCCTGCGCCCGCGCCCTGCGTGGCGCGCCGGTACGGATCACGCTCGTAGATCGCAGTAACCACCACCTCTTCCAGCCCCTCCTCTACCAGGTCGCCACCGCCGCCCTCTCGCCGGCCGACATCGCCATGCCGATCCGCAGCATCCTCCGCCGGCAACAGAACGCCGAGGTCTGGATGGGCGAGGTGAAGAAGATCGACGTCGCCCGCCGCGAGGTCGAGCTCCGCGACGGCTCGCTCAGCTACGACTACCTCGTCGTCGCGACCGGCGCGACGCACGCCTACTTCGGACACGACGAATGGGCCCCCCACGCCCCGGGCCTCAAGACCATAGACGACGCCGTCGAGATCCGCCGCCGCTTCCTCCTCGCCTTCGAGGCCGCCGAGCGCGAAGCCGATCCCGAGGCACGACGTCGCCTGCTGACCTTCGCCATCGTCGGCGCCGGCCCGACCGGGGTCGAGCTCGCCGGCGCCATGGCCGAGATCGCCCGCGAGGTCATGCCCCGCGACTTCCGCTCGATCGACACGACGACGACGCGCATCATCCTCCTCGAGGGCGGCCCGCGCGTCCTCCCGGCCTATACCCCGTCGCTCTCGGAGAAGGCCCGCCGCCAGCTCGAGAACCTCGGCGTCGAGGTCCGGACCGGCGCGCAGGTCACCAAGATCGAGAAGGGGACCGTCTGGATCGGCTCCGAGGCGATCGCCGCCGGCAACGTCTTCTGGGCCGCCGGCGTCGCCGCCTCCCCCCTCGGCGCCCAGCTCGGCGCGCCCCTCGACCGCGCGGGGCGGGTCCTGGTCGATCCGGACCTCTCCCTCCCCGGGCACCCCGAGGTCTTCGTCGCCGGCGACCTCGCCTCCGTCATGCAGGACGGCAAGCCGGTCCCCGGCGTGGCGCCCGCCGCGCTCCAGATGGGGCGCCACGTCGCCCAGAACATCCGCGCCGACCTCGGCGGCCGCCCGCGCGACCAGTTCCGCTACCTCGACAAGGGGAACCTCGCCACGATCGGCCGCGCCGCCGCCGTCGCGGAGATCACCAAGCTCCGCCTCAGCGGGCTCCCGGCCTGGCTGGTCTGGGTCTTCGTACACATTCTCTACCTCGTCGGCTTCCGTAACCGACTCCTCGTCATGGTCCAGTGGGCCTGGGCGTACCTGACCTACCAGCGCGGGATCCGCCTGATCACCGGCCAGCCGGTCATGACCCTGCAGGAAGCCCGGCCCGCCAACGGCGAGAACACGGAGCCCGACGGCCCCGGCGAGCATACCCTCGACGACGCGATCGAGTCGCGTGGGTGGCAGCTGCTCGGTAAACTCCAGCGCCGGCGCAAGGTCCGCGGCCTGCGCAAGATGCTCGCGCTGCGGGTTTGAGAGACACGGTTCCGATAATCGGAACCAATCTGTCGCGCTAAAACGGCGCCCCGGGCGCGCCGCCGTGGTTACACGGACCGCCCGGGGCGCCCCCCAACTCCCCCCAACGCCACGAGCCCCCATCGTGGCCAACACGAACGACGATGCCTGGTCCCGACACGATGAGGCTGGTCCTGATCATGGGCGGCGGCGTCTCCCTCGGCACCTACATCGCCGGCGCCCTGACCGAGATCCACTGGGCGCTCCGCTCCCTCCACGGCCTCACCCACTGGTCACCGCCCCACGACCCGCCCGACATCCGGATCGAGGTCCTCGCCGGCTCCTCCGCGGGCGCCGTCTCCGCCGCCGCCTTCGCCCGCGTCCTGACCGGCCACCCCGAGGCGATCGCCGACCTCCACCGCGCCTGGGTCCGCGAGCTCTCCTTCGCCGCGCTCCTCGCCCGCAACGGCGCCCCCGACCCGACCGCCCTCCTCTCCGTCGCCAAGATAGACGACCTCGCCTGGTCCCTGATCCGCGCCCCCCGCGACTACCGCGACTGGCAACCCTTCTGCGCCGAACCCCTCCGGATCGGCGTCACCCTCTCCAACCTCGGCGGCGTCCGCTACCGGATCCAGTACGCCAACGCGCACGACACCTTCTTCAGCACCACGATCCACCGGGACCAGCTCCACCTCCGGCTCGACAACCCCACGCCCCCCGAGGTCTGGGAGACCCTGCGCGACGCCGCCCTCGCCTCCGCCGCCTTCCCCGCCGTCTTCCCGCCCCGCCAGCTCACGCGCCCCCGCAGCGACTACGAGCCCGCCACCTTCGCCGGGGACTGGGAGACCGTGCTGATGACCTACGTCGACGGTGGCGTCTTCGACAACGAGCCGATCGGGTTGGCCAAACGCCTCGTCGAGCTCAACCCCGCACACCAGCGCCTCGACTACCGCTACATCCTGATCGACCCCTACCTCGACCGGAACCGCGACGGCCTCAACCCACCGGTCCACACCCCGCCCACCTCCCTCCCCGGCGTCCTCGGTGCCCTCGCCCGGGCCGTCCTGGGGCAGAGCAACGCCAAGGACTGGCTGCGCGCCAACAAGCTCAACTGGCGGCTCGCCGAACACGAGACCTTCATCACCAACGGCCTCCGTCCCCTGGTCGACGCCGCCCGCGCCGGCTCCCCCGCAGTAGCAGCCCAGCTAGGCGACGAGATCCGCCGCCACGCGCTCCAGATCGCCCGCTTCAAACGCGGCGTCAACCTCCCCGTGCCCCCGGACGACGACGAGGTCGCCGCCTACTACCACGCCAACCTCGACCGGATCGCCCGGGACCCCCGCTACGCCGAAGCCCTCGCCGGGCTCGACGGCGGCGCCTACGACGCCATGCTCGCCACGATCTTCATCGTCGAAGCCGCCGCCGGGCTGCGCGCCAAAGAGCCGCTGGACCTCTACCTGATCGCACCCCCCGGCCACGACCCCAACCCCCTCGCCGGCGACTTCCTCCACAACTTCGGCGGCTTCTTCCGCGAGGAATGGCGCCAGCACGACTTCCTCTGCGGCCGCCGCGACGCGCGCCGCGTCCTGACCACCGAGCTCCTCGACCGCGAGACCGGCGAGCCGGTCTTCGTCTACCCACCCGAAGACGGCGTGAACTACGACCCGCCCCCGATCGAACCTTCGGTCGACGACATCCCCCCGCGCGACCGCGCCGAGCTGCACCGCCTCCTGAAGGAGCGCCTCCAACCCCTGATAGAGCCGCACCTCCCCTGGTGGAGCCGCCCACTGAGCGGGAGTATCACCAGCGGGCTCGCGAAGAAGCTGCTCCAGGCGCTGGGCTTACCGAAATCATCTGCATGATACCTGGAGCGGAAGGGGAATACCCCGCGCCGGAGCGGTGCCGGTGAACGCTGCTTGACATTCCCCTTCCCGACCCCGACTTTGCCACCTCACGACAAAGCAGCCAACCACTCGACCTAGGACGATGATGCCTCGAATCGCCAAGCCCACACTCGTCGCCTTGGCGCTGGTCCTCGGCGCCTGTTCGTCCAGTGGTAAGGAGCCGACCGAGCCGCAGACGCCTACCGGCCGGTTCGCCACGCTCCCGTTCGAACCAGACACGATCCGTGAGCGGCAGGTCGCGAACGGCGTGGTCCACACCTACCTCTGGAGCTCCGACGGCCCCTGGGCGGTCCACCTCGTCGAGGCCGAGGCCGGCCCCTGCGCCCCGGAGGTCCGGACCCGCAAGGCCGGCAACGCCATCGTCGGCGTCGCCCGCACCAGCGCCATGGCCAGCGCCGCCGCGCAGGAGCTCGGCCGCCCCGTCCTCGCGGCCGTCAACGGCGACTTCTTCATGGGCGACCCCTACGGCGCCCCGCGCGGCGCGCAGGTCATCCAGGGGAAGCCCGTGAACGATCCGGACCCGAGCCGCCCCGTCTTCGGGATCACGACGCAGGGGACGCGCTTCATCGGCTCCATCTCGCTGGTCGGCGAGCTCCGCACCAAAGGCGGCCAGCAGGGGGTGATCACCCACGCCAACGCCTCCCCCGACGAGTCGTCGGGGCTCACGCTCTACAACAGCTATGTCGGCTCGAGGACCCCCACCGACGCCGGTGTCGTCGAGGTGCGGGTCTCGCCGGTGGCGGGGAGTTATCCGGTCAACGAAGGGCGAGGCGTCGTCGTCGGGATAGACACGCTGGCGGCGGGGGTCAGCATCCCGAGCGGCGGTGTGGTCTTCGCGGGGCGCAGCCTCGGCGCGCAGTTCCTGCGGCAGAACGTCTCGGTGGGGGATACGCTGAGCTGGAAGATCTCGTTCAGCGGCGCGCCGGGGCCGGTCCTCGAGATGATCGGCGGGTACCCGCGCCTGGTCCAGAACGGCAGCACCGTGCGCAGCACCGGCAGCCTCGTCACCGAACGCCACCCCCGCACCGCCCTCGGCTGGCGCCAAGACGGCACCCTCCTCCTCGTCACCGTCGACGGCCGCCAGCCCGGCCACAGCATCGGGATGACCGGCGCCGAACTCGCCGACCTGATGAAGTCGCTCGGCGCCACCTACGCGATCAACCTCGACGGCGGCGGCTCCACGACGATGGTCGTCCAGGGCCAGGTGGTGAACCGTTATTCTGATCCATCCGAACGCACGGTGGGGAATGCGTTGTTGTTAGTAGCGTCCGGAGCTCCAGGCTGCTGATAGTGTTGCCCCGCCCCCCCCACACCGCCGGGGGTCAGGGGTCAGGATCCAGGGGTCAGGGTTGGGCGTCCCGGGCTCCGTCGGGCGCCCCCCCGACCCCTGACCCCCGACCCCTGACCCCTGACCCCTAGATCCTAACCCCTCAGTTCGCCACCCGCCGCAACTCTATCCCATAATGCTTCGCCATGAACTCCAGGATCGCATCGGCCAGCTCATTGGCATACGCATCCCGGTTCTCCTCGGCGCTACGCAGCTCCCGGTTGTGCTCCAGCATGATCGCGTCGATCGTCCCGCCGTCCCGCGAACCGTGCCGGATCAGCGTGTAGCCGTGGCTGAAGTACGGCTCGTCCCCCGGCCTCGGATCGGACTTCGAGGGGATCGCCCGGATCCCGCGCTTCACCAGCATCTCGCCGAGGCTCTCCTCCCCGCGTAGCAACTCCGCGAAGGTGAGTGGCGAGGTCGACGCCAGGTTTCGGATGCTGCTCCGGTTGGCGTGCGTATCCTTGTTCAGCTCCTCGTCCGACTGGTTGAGGACGTTGCCGCGGACCATGTACCCCAACTCTACCCGCTGGACCGGGTGCGAGTGGCCGTGGATGTCGAGGTGCAGCCCGCGGCTGTAGTCCGCGGCCGCCTTGTCCCCGGCGATGTCGAGCCAGGTGTGGTACTCGTACCAGGCGTATATCGAGTAGAGGTACCCGTTCGTCGCCTCCGGGATCGAGCGGTTCGGGTCGAGCTTGCGGCGGTGCAGGTGGTTGAAGACCACGTGCGGCTTCTTCCCCGTCCGCTGCTCGAGCGCGCGGGCGATACGGCGCGTCAGGTCCTGCGTATTGAGGTCGCGCGCCAAGGTCCCCTCCGTCCGGTCGGGGATCTCCTGGGGGCGGAGCGCACCGTCGTGAGGCGAGGAGAGGATGATCGGCAGCTCGCCGGGGATGTACTCGATGTAGTCGTTCCGCCCGAGGTACGACTCCCCTACCACCGGCGCCGTAGCCGTCGCGCTGAACTCGACCGAGTCGCCCCGCACGATCGCCCGGAGCACCTGCTTCCCCTCGACTGCGCCCAGCAGCCAGAGCGTGCTCGCCGTGCCGTCCTTCCCGGTCACGACCACCGTGTCTACCAGCGTCCCCACCCCGTCGACGACGGCGAACCTCACCTCCACGTTCGCCGCCGGCTTACCCGCATTCTTCACCCGTACCGTCGGGGTTCGCGAGCTCCCGAAGATCCCCGTGCCCCCATCCCCCGCGACCTTCTCGATCTGCAGCGCCGGCCCCTGCGCCAGCGCGACCTGCCCGGCCCCGGTCACGGCGCCGTACGCCACCAGCACGGCACCGATCAGCGACGACCTCAATGCACGCTTCAACACCTGCGTTGCTCCTCTCGCTCTCATGGTTTCTGCTGACAAGGCATCGCCCCACGCGCGCCCCGCGCGTAGTCGAATCTGGAGACTGATCTATCCTGGAAAGTCCATCGCCCTACGCACCTGGAGCGCGTAGAGCGAGTTGTCGTAGACGACGTCGATCCCGGCCCGCCCCCGGTGATCGTCGGCTCAGCTGTGCCCGATCTCGTCCGACGGCCCCGCCATCGCCCGGCGCCGCGAGCTGACCGCCCACTCCTCGTCGGGGTCCGGGATCCGGAGGTGGTGTACGCCGCCCGGGAAGCGGGACTGGAGCCGCTCGTACTGGGCGTGCTTGGCGGGGTCGGGGTAGACCCAATCGTGCAGGTAGTAGACGGTGGCGATCTTCGCCTGCAGCGCCTCCTTGGTGCACCCGAAGCAGGGGCGCATCGTCGTGTAGAGCGTCCCCCCCTCGACCGAGATACCGAAGCGTGCCGCGGCGAGGAGCGCGTTCTGCTCGGCGTGGACGCAGATGCAGAGATCGTAGCCCACCCCTGCCGGGTAGAGGTGCCGGTTCGCGCACCGCTCGCACCCCCCCTCCGAGCAGTTCGGCATCCCCTCCGGCGTACCGTTGTACCCCGTCGAGACGATGCGCCGGTCGAGCACGATCAGCGAGCCGACCCGGCTCCCCGTGCAATCCGCGCGGAGCCGCACCGTCATCGCGATCCGCATGAAGTACTCGTGCATGTTGGGGCGTACCAGCGGCCTCGTCGATTCCATCAGCGTCCTCTCCTCTCCATGAACCACGCCACCGTCTCCGGCAGCCCCTCAGCCAGCGAGCGTGGCTCCCAGTCCAGCTCCCGCGCCGCGGTGGCGTAGGAGTGCACCCAACGCAACCCGCTGCTCACCTGCACGTTCTCGCGGCTGATCGGGAAGCGGATCCCGGTCAGACGCGAGATCACGTCCAGGAACGCACCCGTCAGCCAGGCGAGCGGGACGGGGAACTTGAGCCGCGGCGGGCGCACGCCGGCGATCGCGCAGACCCGGGCCGCGAAGTCGTTCACCGAGGCGTGCTCGCCCGAGAGGATGTAGACCGCACCCGGGCGCCCCCCGATACCGGCGCGGAGCAGGCCGACCACGACGTCGTCTACATGGACGTACGAGAACCACCCCGGGCGGGAGAGGAGACCAGGGACCCGGCCGGCCAGGAGATCCGCGGTGAAACGCCCGCCGGGGCCGCGGTCGCCGGGGCCGTAGACGAACGCCGGACAGACGATGACGAGCGGGAGCCCGCGCCGCTGCGCCTCCCGCGCCAGCCGGTGCGCCTCCGTCTTCGTGCGGTGATAGACCGACGGGAACTTCGCCCCCGGACCGACCTCGCTCGTCTCATCCCCCTCGCCCGTCTCCACCGGCGCCAGCGCCACGGTCGTCGAGACGTAGACCGCCAGCGGCGTCCCAGCCCGCTCCACCGCCTCCAGGAACGCCCGGGTCCCCCCGACGTTCGTGCGCTCGAGGGCCCGCGCGTCGACCACGCCCACGTCGTAGATAGCCGCCAAGTGGTAGGCGACGTCGACTCCCTCCAGCGCCCGCTCGATCGTGGCGCTGTCGGTCAGGTCGCCTACCACCAGCTCCGCGCCCAGCCGCATCAAGTCGGAGGTGTCGGAGCCGGGGCGGACCAGGCAACGGATCCGCTCGCCGCGGGAGACCAGCTCGTACGCCAGCCGCGAGCCGATGAAACCGGTCGCGCCGGTGAGGAAGATCAGACGGGGCTCGGACATCGTCGTCAATCTCCGGTCGGTGGGTGGATACCGTCGAGAAGACTAGCGACCCCGGCCGGAGGTGTCCAGCATCCGCGCCTCAGCACTTGATGAGCCCGCACAACTTCTTCTTTGCCGCCTGCTCGACCTTCGCCCGCGCCGAATCCGCCGCGGCCGGGAGCGGGAGCGAGTCGGGGAGGATCCGCTTCGCGAGCGAGTCCGCGCCGGGGAGGATCTTCTCGGCCGCCTTGCGCGCCGCCTCCTCCGCCGCCGCCCGGGCCTTCTCCTCCGCCTCCCGCTTCGCCTGCGCCGCGAGGTTCGCCGCGGCCGCGGAGAAGTCGAGCTCCAGCTTCGGCGACAGCGCCGGCCCCGTCACCTTCACCCCGATCGGGACTCGCCCGTCCCCCGCGGCCGCCGCCGCGGTCAGACGGTTCGCCAGGTCGCTCCGGATCCGGCTCACCAACTCGCGCGAGAGGTGGACCGTCGCGCCGAAGTCGAGGTCGCCGTTGAAGCCGAGGCTCCCGGCGGCGTCGATCCCCAGCTCCCCCGCTGCGATCGCCGTCTGGTGCAGCATGATCCGCGGCCCCGAGATACTGAACTTCCCGACCCAGTCCTTGAAGGTCAGCGTGTCGAACCCGACCGCGCTCAGCTCCTGGCCGAGCCGCTGCAGCGCCGGCCAGTTGACCAGCTGGCCGTCCGAGACCGCCGCCGTCCCGCTCGCCCGCACGCTCTCCCGCAGCGGGAGGAGCTGCTCGTCCAGGACCGCGCTCCCCGTCCCCACCAGGAGGAGCGTCCCCGAGAGGTGTTCCCGGAACGGCGTGAAGGTGTCGAAGAACGGCGCCGCCCCCACGTCCTGTACCTGGAACGAGAAGGCGACGGGGTACGCCGGCGCCTCCTCCGCGCCCCCACGCGCCAGCGGCATCCCGATCTGCGCGGCGATCTGGATCCCGCCGCCCATCATCTGGAACCGCGCCTCCGTCAACTCGAGCCGCTCTCCGTTCGCGCGCAGCCCCACGACCACGTCGCGCAGGTTCAGCCCGTCCCGCCGGATCTCACCCGCGCGGACCGTCCCCTTCAGCTCCATCGGCGGGAGCGTCGGGAGCCCCAGCCCCGCCTCCCGCGCCACCTCCTCGACCGGCCGGCCGCCGAGGTCACGCTCCGCCAGCCGCGCGAAGAGGAGCGCCCCGTACCCCAGCGTGTCCGCCGGGCCGAGGATAGCGTCCAGGTCGAGGAGCCGCGACCGGCTCTCGAAGCTCACCTTCGGGAGCGCCGCCGTATCCCCCAACGCGAACGGGAGCCAGTTGGATACCGCCAGGTCGAGCGCCAGGTCGCTCTCACCCAGCTTGACCGTGAACCCCTTCGTCTCCACCCGCTCCGCCGCCAGCACGATCTTCCCCGCCGGGATCGACGCCGCCACCTGCAGCCCCGGCGCGCGCAGCCGGACCCCTTCGAGCTCGACGACGCCGTCCACGCGCCCCTCCACGGGCGCCGGGACCGGCACGTCCGCCTTCAGATCGAGCGCGACCTTGCCGGCGGCCTCGACCGAGTCGGGGAGCAGCTTCTTCGCCTTCGCCCGGGCGAGGTCGAGCGCAGCCTGGAGCGAGGCCTGGACCCTCGGCGCCGCCAGGTCGCGCACCGCGAACGAGAGCGCGAGCGGCTCGCCGAGCAGGCGGCCTTTGATCCCATCGCTCACCAGCGAATCGAGCGAGAAGACGATCCTACCATCCAGCCCCGAGACGACCTCGGCTAGCTCACCATACGCCAGCGAGAAGTTGTTGAGCGCGACCAGCCCGTCGATCGCCGGGATCGAGTCGCCGCCGAGGCGCCCCGCGACCCCGACGTCGACTTGCAGCACCCCGCCCAATTCGGGGAGCGCGATCGGCTCGCCATCGGCGCCCCGCAAGGCTAGCAGCTCGCGGGGGAGGGAACGGAGGAGCGCGCCGATGTCGGCCGGCCCCGCGCCGAGCCGGACCGAGATGGTGCGCGCCTCGGGCGCCGAGAGCGCGTGCACCGTCCCGGCCCCCTCGAGCTCGAGCCCCTGCACCGTGACCGCCAACCGGTCGAGGGTCAGGCTGTCACCCTCCAGGTCGAGCGCCGCCTTGTGCACCACCCGGAGACGCAGGCTGTCGAGCGGGACCGCGAGGTGCGCCGGCGCCGCCACCGACAGTGCCGGGATGTCGAGCTCGCCGTCCAGCGCGATCCGCCGCAGCGCCCCGCCCGCCAGGTCACCGGCGAGGCTGAGCCGCTGGTCGAGCCCCTCGACCACGACCCTCGTCCCGGTCCGCGCGTCGTGATAGGTCAGGTGCGCGCCGTTGATGCCGATCCGCCGGACCAGGAACGCGATCGCGCCCCCAGCTCCCGCCTCGGACGACGTCGCCTGCGGCTCGCCCCCCGTGCTGTCCCCCGCCTGCGCGAACACCGGGAGGTTGGCTATCCCCTCGGCATCGAACTCGACCAGGACCCGCGGCTCGTCGAGGACGATCGCGTCGACCACCACCTGCCGCCGCAAGAGCGGGAGCAGGCGCGGCTGCAACAGGACCCGCCCGACCGTGGCGACCGGGGTGTCGCTCTGCGTCCGCCCCGCGATCTCGATCCCGGTCAGCGAGACCGCCGGGCGCGGGAAGAGCTTCAGGGCGACGTCGTCTACCCGGACCTCCCGGCCGAGCGCGGCGCTCGCCTGGTCGGAGGCCAGCTGCGCGATCCGGTCGGTAGGGATGAGCGCGACCGCCGCGACCCCGGCAAGTACCAGGGCGAGCGGGGGGATGAGCAGGAGCAGGAGCCAGCGCCGTCGTTTCATGACCGATCCTGGGTGGAGTTAACGTTGCAGGGCTCGCACCTGATAACCGCGTGCGGGGCTCGATGATCCACCCTCGACCCGCGGCATGCGGTCAGGCCGCCCGCTCGCCCGCGCTCCGCGCGGTCCCCACCACCACCCAACCACTCCGGATCGGCCGCCCCCCGGCGAGCGCGTCCTCCCGCGAGATCACCACATCCAGCTCCCGGGTCCGCTCCAGCCGCGCCTGCGTGGCCTTCCCACCGACCACCGCATAATCCCGCACCCTCACCACCCGCTCCTCGCCGTCCGGCGCGCGCAGGCGCAGGTACCGCCCCGGCCCCAGCTCCGAGACCCGGGGCGATCCCTCCAACAGCCGCAGCCGCAAGAGATAACCACGCAGCGGGACTTCCACTACATCCGATACACGGAACCGAAACGCGTCGCCCGGGCGGGCGGGCGGAAATGCAAATCCAGACATCGTCAGTCAGCTGCTAGGGTAACTGCTCGATCACCACCGCCTCATAGGCGGTCAGGCACGGTACAATATTGGAGGCGTGCCGTCAATTGGTCAGGGGCTTGCTTGGGATTCGGGGGGTGGGGGCGTCGGGGATTATAACGAGGATTCTGGCTTGGCATTCGGGGATTGGGATTCGGGGGTCGGGGTGGGCGTCCCTGGGGTTCGCCGGGGGACCCTGGGTTTACAGTGTACTTCGGGTTCCTCACGGAATTTCGGGCGCCCGGGCACCCAAGCATGTCGGGGTACCCCGGATACCCCTCGATCGCTTCTAGCATTTCGGACGTTCCGTACACCCCGATGTCTCAACCCACTCGAACGTCCCACACCCCTGTCATCCCCAACTCCAAGCTCCCCCCCCACGTCCTACCCGAATCCCGCCGGTCCCCCGTGGTCCCCTACCCCCAGCCCCCAATTCCCGATCGCCGCCCCCCGAGTCCATCGGCGTGCCCCCCCCCCCCCC
>Ga0180215_1004863_pt1 | contig 11705 bp, 9 predicted proteins | sample eDN3rd37CBELigBY_FD_128871 | JGI IMG/M metagenome (GOLD analysis project Ga0180215, IMG submission 128871) | Enriched backyard soil microbial communities from Emeryville, California, USA - eDNA 3rd pass 37_C BE-Lig BY (version 2) (version 2) | ecosystem: Environmental > Terrestrial > Soil >...
ACGCAGCGGGCGCTCGAGCGCGCGCTCTTCCGTGGGTACTTCCTCGAGGGCAAGGACTTCACCGACCTGAACGTCCTCGTCGCCGTGGCCGCGCAGCACGGCTTCACCGAGGAGGAGGCGCGGCGCATCGTCGAAGACCCCGCCGAGCTCGACGCCGTGCGCGCGGAATCCCGCGAGGCGTCGATGCGTGGCGTGCGTGGCGTACCGTTCTTCGTCTTCCCCGACGGCCGCACGCTTTCGGGCGCGCAGAGCGAAGAGACACTGCGGGCCGCGATCGAGCAGGCCGCTGCCAAGGTTTCGGATACGCCGTGAGCGCGCGGGAGGGACGGCGTGGACAGGAACGGCCTCGTCGTCTTGGCGCTCGATGATCCGTGCGTCTACGGAGCCTCCACCTGGAGGCGAACCGTGAGGGCGTCGTTCTTCGCATCCGTGGGCAATCCGGCGGCGTTCGTCGCCATGCGGTCACGGACGATGTCGTATTGCACGACGAGGCGCGCTCGCTTGGGAAGGACGAGGCCGGCCATCGGCGAGAAGGTGTCGATGCTCGCGACGCCGAGGCGATTGCCATTACCGCCGAAGACCTCGGCATCGGGGTCGTAATGGTCGTAGCGGAAGCCGACGACGCCGTAGGGCGTGACCTCTTGAAGGAGGCCCACGTAGTAGCCGAGCTCCCGCACGTTGCCGCCGGCCACGATGGGGTCTGCCACGCTGGAGCCGCGGTCCATGTTGCTGCCGGCCTGGACCTCGCCGTAGAGCGTCGTCTTGCCGAGCTTCGTCTTCAGGCGAAGCTGCAAATCGGCGCCGACGAGCCAGCGATCGAAATTCCGTGAAGGCGTGGCGGGCGAGCCCGGGGTGCCCTGCAGCTCGTCGCTCTGGACCTGCCCGTCGCCATTGGCGTCGTTCCAGGAAAGCGTGTCCTTCGTGGCATCGCTGCCCTTGTGGAAGCCCCTCCCCTTGAGCCCCGAGACGCCGCCTGAGATTTCGAAGCCGGGCAGGACCTCGCCGAAGGCGCCGAGTCTGCCGCTGACGTCCTTCGCGGCGTTCGGATCCTGCATGGGGAATCCGTTGCGGACACCGAAGGGCTCGCCGTTCTGGACCGCCAGCGCGTAGCGGAGGAATCGGTATTCACCCGATAGCTTCAAGCCGAGATCCGGCTCGGAGGGGAAGAAGGCACGCGCCGTCCGCGAGCGCTCCATGAAGAAGCGCGTCTTCGACGACTCCGTCGTCTCGTATCCGAAGGGCACGTCGGTGATGCCCGCCGTCAGCTTGACGAGGGGCGCCTTCGCATCCGGATGTCGGTAAAAGAGCGAGGCCTCGGCGCGAAAGAGGCGAAGCGTCGGCCCACTGCTCGTATTGCCATCGAGCTCGAGCATGACGGCGGTGTACTCGCCTTCGTTCTGCGCCTTGAGCCGTGCGCGCCGAACGAGGAAGCGATCCTGATTGCGGACGCTTCCCGACTGGAGCCGATCCTCCGAATCCTGGTGGTGTTCGTATTGGAGTTGGAGATAGCCGCTGAGGTCGACGAGCGGCTTGGCCTCCTCCCTCGGCGGCTCCGGGGGCGCGACGTCGACGGGCGCGAGCCGTTCCTGAGCGACGGCCCCGAGGGCCACGAGGCTAACGAAGGCAAAAGAAGAGAAGGAGATGGGTTTCACGGGCGCTCACCGAAATGGATCATCGCGTTGCTTGTACGAAGTCGCGCGGAACCTAGCGATCTGTCCAAATATGTTCAACCGATATCGTCACGCCAATGCCAGTTTTCGTCACATTCGTTTTGGCGACTTCTCATGTGATTGACAAAACACCGTCGGCCCTCCCGGAACCAGTCCGGGAGGGCTCTCCGCTTGGCAAGTGGATGGTCACACCGGCGTCAGTTTTCCGGATACGCCGTCCATCCCTTGGTCCAGTCTTCGGTACCGAAGGCGCCGACGTACGTCGCGCTCGTATCGAAGAAGCCATCGTTCGGCGGCGTCGCTCCACCCGTGAGCGCGGGGGATCCCGCCTTGGGAAGGAAGCTAGGCGCCAAGAGGTCGAAAGCGTTCTCGAGCTCCGGGTCCACGTTGCGATTGCTCGCATGCCCGCCGATCTTCGCGGCTTCGTCGAAGCCGTCGTCCTTCGAGTCGCTGTCGATGGCCGAGTTGTTCCAGTCGTCTCCGCCGTTGTTGCCGAAGAAGATCGAGTTTTGAATCTTCAGCCCGCCGCTTTCGAACTGGTTCACGGTCGCCGCATCGCGGACGTCGATGGCGAGGTCCGCAAAGCCCATGACGATGTGGTTGAAGATCTGGGCGCCGGTCCCCTCGCGGAGGACCATGGCGATCTGCTCCTTGCCGGCCGTTCCCGGGTCGAGGTTCGAGCCGACCATCGTCACGTTGAAGATCGTCGGGTTCGAACGCGGCTCCTTGTCCATGTTCGAGCCGTCGTTGTCGGCCTCGTAACCGCAGTTCCCGACGTCGCCCTCTTGTTGAACGACCGCGAACTGGATCTTGCCCCTGTAGCCGAGGTCCCAGTCGATCGAGTCGTCGTCCATGCGCGTCACGACGAGGTACTTCGCGTTGACCGTACCACCGAAGAACTCGACGCCGTCGTCGGCTCCCATGTGGGTCTGCACGTATTCGACGACCGTGCCGGCGCCGACGCCGCCGAGCGTGAGGCTGTTGATCTCCTCGTCAGGCGCGTATTCCCAACCGGCGAACTCGATGCGGACGTACTTGATGACGCCACTATCGTCATTCGGGTCGTCGCCGCCGTACATGATGTCTTCGCCCTGGGAGGCGGGGAAACCTTCGATTGCGTTCACACCGCCATCGGAGTTGACCGGCGCCTTGCCGAGGACGATGACGCCACCCCAGTCGGCCGGAGCGCGCTTTCCGGGCTCCTTGCTGCTGGTGAAGACGATGGGCTTCTCGGCCGTGCCCTCGGCGTGGATCTTCGCGCCCCGCGTGACGATGAGCGCCGTGCCGAACTCGCCTTGAATGGTCGTCCCGGGTTCGACGGTGATCGTCGCGCCGTTCTTGACGAAGATCTGCTTCTTGAGGCGCCAGACCTTGTCGGCCGTGAAGGTGGTATTCGACGTGATGTCGGCGTTCACCTCGACGATCTCCTTCTGCGTCTCGTCACCACCCGAACCACCCGAACCACCCGAACCGCCCGAACCGCCCGAGCCGCCGGATCCGCCCTGGCCTCCGGCTCGATTCTCGTTGCCGTCGTCGCTGTCGCCACACCCGATCGGGCCAGCAGCGAAAATGGCGGTCAAGAGCACAGCAAGCGTTCGTCTGATATTCATCCTTATTCCTTCCGTTCCGATATCGTCCTCGCTCCGAACATTCGACTCGACTCGATTTGCCGATATCGTCTTTGGCGAGGCTCGAAGCGTATGTAGTCGTCAATGGTGCCAAGCCAGCGACATCGACGTGCCAAGTCCGGGCCTGAACCGTGAAACTTCGGTGTCGCCCTGCGTGAAAACCTCGGCGGCATCGAGCAGGTTCGTCGCGGCGAGCTTGAGATCGAAGCCTGCGCCGAGCGCCTGCGTGACGGTGAGGTCGAGCCGATGGAGCTCTTCTTCGTAGACGTCCTGGAGACCGTTGATCCCCACCGCGTCGAGACGCGGACCGAAGACGTTGTAGAGGAGCTGCGCCGTCGTCCCCCACCTCTCGTTTTCGTAGAGGAGGCCGACGTTCAACGCATAAGGAGATTGTCCATGGAGGGGTCGGGCTCGATTGGTCATGAGCGCCTGATCCTCCGGCTTCATGGTGACTTCCGATCGCGCGAGCGTGAGGTTGGCGCTGATCCCAAGCTCTCGCAGCGCGGGAGATAGATGATAGAGACCGACCCGGCTCTCGAGCTCGATGCCATACACGAATCCCTCGTCGGCATTCCTCGGCTGCACGCCGCCACCGTCCGAGAAGGTCACCTCTTCGATGGGCGCGAGGAACTTTTTGCCAAAGGCGCTGATGGCCAAAACTTCCGTCGCGCCGGGGAAGAACTCGAACCGGAGGTCCGCGTTGTGAACGAGGCTCCGCTCGAGCTCCGGATTACCCGAGTAGTTCCGCCGCCGGATGAAATCGTAATACGAGCTGGCCGCGAGCTCGCGAAACTGCGGCCGGCCAACCGTCATCGCCCATGCGGCGCGGAGGTTGGCGTTCGTGGAGAGCGCATAGACCACGTTCGCCGAAGGAAGGACGTCGGACTCCACACGATCGACGCCACGGTCCTGGTCCTGCACCGTCGCGAAGCGCGAGCCGGTGTGGAGCGAAGTCTCGGCCCGCTCGAAGCGTGCGCCGACCACGAAGCGGAGGGGGTCGAACGCCGACACGCCCACCATCGCGTAAGCCGCCGTCAGCCGAAAATCCGCCGTGTAGCTATCCGAAAAGCGGGTCCGCTCCTCGAGCTGGAAGGCGCTGCCGATGGTATCGGGATTGAAGATCCGATCCGGCGGCAAGGTGAGCACGTCGGCCGGCGCGCGCTTCGCGTCGAAGACGAAGCGACGCGTCTCGTAGTCACGGCTCGATTGACTGTAGAGGCCGCCGATCTTCGGCTCGAAGCCCCCGAGCGGCAGCGTGAAGTCGAGCCCGCCGCCGTAGGTCTGGTCCTCGAGGCCAGAAGAGACGATCTGACCCGAGCGCTCCTTGATGAGGCGCGGCGCCTCGCCGTCTCGCTCCTGATAGCTGACGGTCCGCGTACGCGGCTCGTCACGATGTACGAGCGAATAATTCGCCTGCCAACCAATCTGGAGATTGCTGAGATCCCGGATCTCGTGACGCCCCCGGAGCTGATTGAACGAGAGCTGCCTCGAGATGTAGGCGAGCTGCGTTCGCCGAAGGTTCTGATCATTCGCGGTATCGCCACGCGTGATCTGTGCCCTATCGTCCGCGCTTCGGCTGAAGAGCGTGACGAAGGAGATCTCGTCGCTCGCGCCAATCTCGTACGAAAGCGCAGCGAGCCCACCGAGTTTGACCTTCCGAACGCTCGCGAGCTCGACGATGTCTTCGGTGATGCCCCCATCGACCGACGGCTTGATGCTGGTCCTCTCCTCGAGATCCCAGTCCTGCCCCCACGAGAGGCTTGCGAGATAGCCGAGGCGATTCCCGAAAACGCGGGCGGTGTCGCCAATCGACGCTCCGACGCTGAAGCCCGGGGGCAAGACCCGCTCCGCGGTGCCGAATCCGTCGCTCAGGTCCTCGCCGATGCGCTTGCGGGCGTCGTCGTCGAGCCGATCGCGCGAGGCGGGCCCATCGCTGGGCAAGCTCGAGGGGAGAGCGCGAGCGTGGTTGCCGAAACCGAGCCAGTCGAGGCTCTCGCTTCGACCATGAGGCGCCTTGCGAAAGGTCGAAACGGTATCCGCCGCGACACCGACGCGAAGGTCGAGGCGGAACTCGTTCGGATATTGACGTGTGTCGAGGAGGAGCGCTCCGCCAGCGAAGTTCGCCGGCAGATCCGACGTCGTCGTCTTCGCGACCGTCACGCTCGAGAGCAGCGAGGCCGGGAAGAGATCCAGGGGAAATGCCGGCAGGTCCGGCTCCGGGCTGGGGACGGCGACGCCGTGCAGGAGCGTCGTGTTGTACCTACCGCCGAGCCCTCGAACGACCAGGTACTTGCCGTCCACGATCGAGGCCCCGACGACCCGCTTCATTGCATCGGCCGCCGAGGAATCCGGCGTCTTCGACATCTCCTCGCCGGAGACGGCGTCCATCACGATCGTCGCCCGCTTGCGCCGTTCCATCTGCACGGCTGCCTTCGAGCGATCCGCTTCGGCCTCGACGACGATCTCGACGACCGCGTCCTCGTCGCCGACGAGCGAGACGTCGATGTTCTGCGCCGATCCTGCCTCGACCTGGATGTCGGTAATCCGCTGCGGTTGGTGGAGCTCGTAGAAGACACGCAGCTCCCATCGGCCCGGCGGCAGCTCGAGCTCGTAGTTGCCCTCGATGTCGGTGAGCGTCTCGATCTTCGTTCCGACGACCGAGACGCGCGCCTCGATCAGCGGCTCTTGGGTGGCGCTCGAGACGATCCGCCCGGCGACGAGGCCCTTCCTCGGGTCGCGCGCCTTGGCTTCGCCCTCGTCCCAATCGATGGGCTCTTCGTCTTCATGGGCGGGCGCTTCCTCCGGAGGCGCGGCCGAGGCCCCCTCCGCCGGAACGCTCTCCTCGGCCTCGCTCGCGTCCGCTTCGACTTCGATGACGTCTTCAAATTCGGTGGATGCGAGCGCAGAGCCCGAAAGAAGATACATCCCGGTCATGAGGCTCGCGGCGAGCCGCAGCCTTCCCAAAGCTCGTTTTCTCACTTGTCTACCTCAGCTCTCGAGACGAGACAGCAATCGTCAAAGCACCGGCGGAACGGGCCAGGTCCATGACCGCTACTGCGTCTCCATAAGGAACATCGTCCCCCGCGTCGAAGATCAGAACGGTGTCGCCGCTCGCCGCGAAAATGCGCTTCAGCTTCTGGTCCAGCTCGTCGCGGGCGACCGGCTCGCGATTGATGCGAAGCGTGCCGTCTCTGGAGAGCGACAGGACCGCGGGAGGATCGCCGTCGTCGGTACGAACCTCCTTGGTCTCGTTCTTCTGTGGAACGTGGAGCCAGAACTGCTTCACCGCGAGCGGCGTGACGACCATGAAGATGATGAGGAGCACCAAGACGACGTCCACGAGCGGCGTGACGTTCAGCTCGGGTCGAGCTCCTCGTTTCGGATTCGATCCAACCGACATGCCCATGGCTGTCTCCTAAAGAGTCATCCGCGGCGCCTCGGCCGGCTTTTCGGATACGGCCAGCGCGACGCCGGGGAAGCCGAGTCGCTCGCAGATGCCGTAGATGCGCCGGACGGCGCCGTAAGGAATGCCCACGTCGCTGCGGACGACGACGCTGCGCGAAGGCTCGCTCTTACGAATGGCGTCGAGCCTGCTCTCGAGCTCTGCTTCGGGGAGCACGACGTCCTTGTCGAGGAGCACACGTCCCGAGCTCGCGAGCGTTATCTCCAAAGGCTCCGCCCTGCGCTTCGACTCCGGATCCGGATGGGCGATGGCCGGCAGGTCCACGGCTTCTCGGTTATCCATCTCCGGGGTCACGACCATGAAGATGATGAGGAGGACCAAGACCACGTCGACGAGCGGCGTGACGTTGATCTCCGGCTTCGTCTTCTCACGCCGCAAGACGAGGCTCCCGCTTGGTCGAGGACGTGCGGTGGTTCTTCTCGAGCTGGTCGGTGAGCTCGCCCGCGGCGTTCTTCAGGAGAAGATCGAAGCGATCGATCTTCCCATTAAGCATGTTGAAGAGCAAAACGGCGGGAATGGCCACACCCAGGCCGATGCCGGTGACGATCAGCGCTTCGGCGATGCCGGCCGCCACCGACCCGAGGCCGCCGGAGCCGGTCTTCGCGATGCCGTGGAAGGCGGCGATGATGCCGAGTACCGTCCCGAAGAGCCCCACGAAGGGAGAAACCGAGGCGACGGAGGCGAGGAGGCCCATGCCGCGTCGGCAATCCGCATAGATGACCTCGAGCTCGCGCGAGAGCTCCCTCTTCGCCATTTCGACGGCGGTCTCGTGCTCGAGCATGTCGTTGGCGGCTTCGAGATAGGCACCGATGCCTGCACGCAGAACTCGGGGAAGAGGCTGCTCGTCGTCTTTCACGTCAGCGAGGAGGTTCGCATACTGCTTTCCCTTGATGGCATTCGCCGCCTTCTCGGCGACGGACCTCGACTCGCGATTCCAACGCCGTAGCGCCCAGAGTCGGTCGATGGTGATCGCGACGACGGCGATGCCCATCAGAAAGAGGGAGATCACGACGCCTCGGGCCCAGATTCCCATCTGCGCCCAGAGCTCGATGAGGCTCATTTCCATGATGGATTTCTCCTTTTGTCGATGACACTCGGCTCGCTTCGCGTCAGATGCGGAGACGGAAGGGAATCCGAAGTATTTTGAAAACTGGGAGCTTCTCTCCATTGGCGGAGACGGCGGGCTCCCATTCAGTCTTTTTCACCCAGTCGATGGCGGCGGAGAGGAAAGGTTCTTCGCCCTGGAGCACCTGCCATTGCGTGATCCGCCCATCCTGGCGAATGACGACTTTGAGGATGACGAGGCCTTCCTTCCCCTCGGCCTTCATCGAGCTGGGGAAGGTCGGCGCCCCGGTCGAGACCATGCGAGGCGGCTTGGCGTCCTCGGGCAGGTGGACCGGCTTGCGCGCCGCCGGCCTCTTCGGGGGCGGAGGCGGCTCGACGACGGGAGCTGCGCTCTCTGCGCTCTGCCCCGTGCCGCCGACACGTCCCTGCGAATCGCCTTGTCCTTCGGGCACGTCTGGGACCGCGAAGTCCTCGGCATTGCCCTCCTTGGGGGCCTCCTTCGGGATTTCGTTCGGCGCCTCGAGCGGCTTCGGGGGCTTCGGCTTCTTCGTCGTACGCGGCAGGTGGGCCGGCGCAGCGACGGGTGCGGGCGCCGCCTCGACCAAGGGTTCCGGGGCTTCGACGATCGGCTCCGGCTCGGGCTCCGGCGTTGGCAGCTCGGAGGCGAAGATGACCTTCAGCGGTTCTTCTTCGGGATTCGGCCCGGGCGCCTCACCACCATCGAGGGCGATGGCCAGCGAGGTGAGCGTCGAGACGAGGCCCGTCGCCAGTACCCACGAGACGAGACGCTTCGAAGAGCGGGGCTGCGTGGAATGTCGAAAGGAAGCGAACATTCGGCTGCTTGCCGAGGCCTTCGCGGAAATCGCGACGGGCTCGAGTCGCTGCCGTTTCTACGGGCGCTCTGTGACAGCTCGGATCCATGCCCGAAAGGACAGCGAAACATCCGTCACACATCGTCACGTGGCTGTCACATGACAGCCTGCTGCATGTCACTCATCGCCCCGTGCCCGCGCCCTCGCTCACCCCTTGACCACCCCCAACGGCCGCAGCCTCGCCACCTTCCGCGCGATCTGCGCCCCCTGGACCACGTCGACCACGCGCTCGACGTCCTTGTACGCAAGCGGCGCCTCCTCCGCGAGCTCCGCCGCCGAGGGCGAGCGAACGACGATCCCTCGTTGCGCCAGCTCCCGCCGCACCTCGGCCCCTTGCACCGCGCGCTTCGCCGCGCCTCGGCTCATGCGCCGTCCCGCGCCATGACAGCTGCTCGCGAAGCTCAGCTCCGACGAGGACGCGTTGCCGACGAGCACGTAAGAGGCCGTTCCCATGCTGCCGGGGATGAGCACCGGTTGCCCGATGGGGCGGTACCTCGGCGGCAGCTCCGGATGCCAAGGCCCGAAGGCTCGCGTCGCGCCCTTCCGGTGCACCAGAAGCCGCTGGCCGTCGTGCTCCTCGACCTTCGCGATGTTGTGGGCGACGTCGTAGACGAGGGTCAGCTTGCCTCCGAAGAAGCGGCGGAAGACCTCGCGCGTCTTGTGCGCAATCGCCTGCCGATTCGCCCAGGCGAAGTTCGCCGCGGCGTTCATGGCGGCGAAGTAGGCCTGCCCCTCGGGCGAGGTGAAGGGCGCGCAGGCGAGCTCGCGGTCGGGGATCGTGATGCCGTACCTCGCCATCGCGGCGTCCATCTTGCGCACGTAATCGGTGCAGACCTGGTGGCCGAGGCCGCGCGAGCCCGTGTGGATGAGCACGGTGACGAGCCCCTCGCGTAGGCCGCAGACCTTCGCCGCCTCTTCGTCGAAAACCTCGTCGACGTACTGCACCTCGAGGAAGTGGTTGCCCGAGCCGAGGGTGCCGAGTTGGTCGTGACCGCGCGTCTTCGCCCGATCCGAGACCATCGCGGGATCCGCGCCGGGCAAGCGCCCGCGCGACTCGGTCACGTCGAGATCGTCCTGCGTGACCCAGCCCCTCTCGAGGAGCGCCTGGCTGCCGTTGCGAAGGATGTCGTCCAGCTCGCGCGCATCGAGGCCCTGCCGCGTCGTGCGTCCGGTGCCCGAGGGGACGCTGCGGCTGAGCTCGTGGGTGACGGTGTCGAGGTGGGGACGGAGCTCCCTCTCCTCGATCTCGGAGACGAGCAAACGCACACCGCAGTTGATGTCGTAGCCCACCCCGCCCGGCGAGATGACGCCCGTGTTCTCGCGCATCGCCGCCACGCCGCCGACGGGGAAGCCGTAGCCCTCGTGCACGTCCGGCATCGCATAGACGGCGCGGGTGACGCCCGGCAGGGTCGCGACGTTGGTGAGCTGATCGAGCGAGCGGTCGTTCTTGATTTGCTCGAAGAGCACGTCGTCCGCGTAGACCCGCGCCGGAACGTGCATGTACGGCTTGGCCGTCTTGTCGATTTCGTAGACGAACGGGCTCACGCGCCTCGCCTGCCAGATGCTCATGGGCGGTCCTTCCTTTCAGACGTCCAAGATGACGTTGGCTGTCACGCGCCCTTCCGCCTCGACGACGCGGACGCCATGCAAGGTGGCGGCCTTCACCTGCGAAGGAGCGCGCTCGACGTGGAGGCGCCGCAGCCGCGCGCGCAAACGACAGCCTTCGTCGTCGCGCTCGACCGTGACCTCACCATCGAGGGGCACCCATCGCTCGGCCTCCGCGAAGTAGACGAGCTCGTTCAGCCAATCGACGAGCAGCGCCGCCTCGTCGTGCGCCGCGAGCTCGAGCTCCGTCTGGCTCTCGTGCAAGCGCACGTTGTCGCCGTGGAGGAGGAGCTCACCGAGGGCCCGGGCCGCCTCGGCCAAGAGCTCACCCAAGCTCCCGGCCTGGAGCTCGAGCTCGACCTCGGAGGTGTGCTCGACGAAGCGATGCGAAGCGACCATGGGCCGCATCTGCGGTCGGGACGTCCGGAAAGCAAGCGATCGGAAGGTTTCGCGCCCGCTGCCTCAGCCCGACACCACCGCGCCCTTGCGATTACCGATCTTGAACCAGCGCCGCAGCCTCTCGCGCATCTCCTCGATGCCCAGGTAGAAGGCCGGCACGACGACCAGCGAGAGGATCGTCGAGCTGATGACGCCGCCGATGACGGAGATGGCCATCGGCGCGCGGAACTCGCTTCCCTCGCCCTGCCCGATCGCGGTCGGCAGCATGCCGAGGATCATCGCGGCGCTGGTCATGAGGATCGGACGGAGACGCTCGGGCCCTGCTTCGAGCACGGCGCGATAGGGCGTCTCGCCATGCTCGCGCACGCGCACGATCGCGCGATCGATGAGCAGGATGGCGTTCTTCGTCACGAGGCCCATCAGCAGGATGATGCCGATGAGCGCGCCCATCGCGATCGTGTGGCCCAAGAGGAAGAGGGCGAGGATGGCGCCGACGAGCGCGAGCGGCAGCGTCAGCATGATCGTGAAGGGGTGGATGAAGCTCTCGTACTGCGAGGCGAGCACGATGTAGATGAAGATGACGCCGAGGAGCAGCGCGATGAGCATGTTCTCGTTCGTCTCGCCCATGAGGCGAACCTCGCCGTCGTACTCGACGTTCACGCCCGCGGGCCGCTCGAGCGCCGCGATTTGCGGGTCGATGTCGGCGATCACCTCGCCCAGCGAACGTCCACGCGGCGCCGCCCAGAGCTGCACCTGCCGTTGACGGTTCTCGCGCTCGATGACCTGCGGGCCCTCGCCGCGCGCGAAGCTGGCGACGTCGGCGAGCTTCACCGGCCCGCGCGGGCCGAGGATCGTGAGCTGCGCAAGCGACTCGGCGTCCGAGCGATCGCCCTTGTCGAGGCGCACGCGGATCGGGATCTCGTCGTCACCGTCGCGAAGGCGCGTAGCCTCCTCGCCCTCGGTCGCGGTGCGAAGAGCCATCGCGATGTGCGCGACCGAGAGG
>Ga0180215_1004864_pt1 | contig 11703 bp, 11 predicted proteins | sample eDN3rd37CBELigBY_FD_128871 | JGI IMG/M metagenome (GOLD analysis project Ga0180215, IMG submission 128871) | Enriched backyard soil microbial communities from Emeryville, California, USA - eDNA 3rd pass 37_C BE-Lig BY (version 2) (version 2) | ecosystem: Environmental > Terrestrial > Soil >...
CCAACGACCCGAAAACAAACGTCAAGCTCAGTGTACGCCTCCATCTCTAGCTGCCGTGGTGCCATCACGTACACCAGGCTGGCTCTTCTTTTCGTGTAAGACGCTCAGGATGCGGCGCAGGCGCGCAGCCATGGACAGTGTACCGGCGGTGTCAGTCGCCTGCGCGTGCACCGCGTGGTTCATCAGGTCCTGGATCACGTTGTACTCTGCCGAACCATACCGACTGGGTGGCGGGGGCAGGACTTTTAGCTGGAACTAGTAGTTCACGCCATTGTCGCCACTAGCTTTTACCGAGCTTCTGGAGCAGAGGACCGTCCGCGTCGCGCCAGGCGCGGAAGAGAATGTCACCGATGGTGGTGAGGGTCGCCTTGTTCGACCCGGCAATCTGTGAGCATGAGCGCGCTTGGCGACGTGCAACGGGATCAGGACAAAATTCAGCGAGCTGCGACGTCCGCGATGCCCCACCACGCACCAGGTTGCGGAGGGCGGCGTAGATGCTGTCCACGAAGGGCGCGTGGAGGCTGATGAACGCCACGAGGAGGCGCTGGCCTTCGGGCGTCGTCAGGTACAGCTGGCTCATGAAGCAGTGCAGCAACAATGCCTTGAGCGACGTGGCGCTGAACGGAGGCCAAGCGATTGCCGGTGGGGCAAACAGTTAGAACGCCGGGGACAATCACACTTCCTCGGCCGTGGCTGGTACCTGGCGTCGTTGAGGTCCAGCAGTGACAGGGCTGCGCGCACGCCGTAAACGCGCTTAACGTCTGGTCGAGGACGAACCGACCAACCCGGCAGCGGGCGGGCTCGTCAGTGGCGGTCCGGCGCGGGCGCCAACCGCCAGGCTCTCGCACAGTACCGGACGCCTTGGCGTTCTCGCGCAGCGACAGCAGGATCAGGTACGAGATGAGCTGTGGGGCGACGAGGTCGTATTGCGCCCGCTGGCCGACGAACCAGCCCTCGCACGCTGCGACCATGCCCGGCAGCAGGTGGCGCGTCTGCTCGTGCTCGAACGCGAATAGAAGTTCTGTAGTGGAGGGGACGCCCGCGTGTACGCATTTCAGCGGCATGAGCACGGTGCGAGACGAGCTGCAACACACTTTGGGTAGGGCTTCGCGCACCGTGAAAGATTTGGACAATGGTGGCGACGACCGACTCGCAGAGCAGGGGGCCGTCCTCCAACATCGCGCAGACGAGGCCGCTCATCAGTTCGGTCAGCAACAGCACGGACTCGATGACCGGCGTCGTCGGGCCCTCGGATGGCAGCATGCCGTTTGTCATCTCTTTGGTGAAGATCAGGTACACGGCGCGGAAGAACGCGCCCTGTGCGGCGGCACGAAAACGCACAGGAGCAGCGTCGATGACTTGAGATGCGGTGCAAACCGTCCGTCTTGGCTAAGCCAAAAGGCGCACCTGTTGCGGGATCGGCTGCGCGGCTAGCCACTTGAGGAACGCCTCGGGTGCGTCCAGCGGCGCCTTGCCCGCTCGCAGCGCCTCCGTCATCTCGAACGCTGTGCTCGCCGTCGTCCACGCCGGCTCGGCATCCGCGCCCGCAGCCGTCGCTGCAGCGGCCGTCTTGGCGGCCGCGGCACGACGTGGCGGCGCCATGGTTGGAAGGCCTTCACTTGCTTCGTCTGTGACTTCTGGCACGCTCCGCTGGGTCGCCGCGTCGGGTTCCGGTTCATATGCTCGCCTTGTGTCGGCAGTCTGATAGTGGACCGTAATTATAGCCACTCACCTGGCATTCGTCCTTAACCTCGCCCGTCTCTTCGTCCTGCAATTCGTCCGCCTCTTGTCCTACGCTTTGTCCTCGTCGTCGCCCTCCTCGTCGCCCTCCTCGTCGTCGTCCTCCTCCTCCTCCTCGTCGCCCTCGTCGTCGCCTTTGCGCTGTAACGGCTTTTTTTTTTTTAAGTTTCGCGCCAAATTTGTCTACGTCATCGACCATACTGAATGACGTCATCGTTGAGCCGCCATGGTCAGCCAGGTCGCACGACGGAGAAGCGGCGGCGGCGGCTTGCCGGTACGGAAGGCGGCCCGTGGCAGCAGCCTCCAGTACGTATACTGTCTCGGCCAGCGACGCTTGGTTGGCGGTCGAACGCCTCAGTACATACAAGTCATTTTTTGATTTGTTATTCTCGATCGAGATAAATGCTACTCGCCTTCAAGTGGTAAGGCGTTCACCGTATCTCGCGAGTGCTGTGCTGAACGTTTACAAGACCTAGTGTCTTGCAGGGCCCGCGCGCTTGAAGGATTCAGACACACGCAAACATCGCATGGCTGCGGACAAAGGCGGCCTCGTGCGGCTCCTTAATTGCCTTTGTCCTCAGTTAGACTCCTACGATACACTGCTTCTGGTTGGCCTCAACCGACACTTGGAAAAATGTTTGCGACAATGTTATGAGCTCGTCCCAACGAACAAGAATCAAGGAAGGAGCTGATGCGCTTGTATTCATGCCACCATGATATTGAAACGAGACTCATACAGTAAGTGAGAACATGACTACTGTAGTGCAGTACAAAATTCGTATACGGTATCATACGTTCGAAATCCTTAGCTGGACGACGAAGTACACGCCGGTTATGAGCAACGGGCTGGAGGCCGACCCGCTGGAAACGACAGCGAAGGCTCTCGATCGCCGTCTGGATAAAGCGGACGGCCTGAACCAGCCGCCAAATATTGTTCAACCGACGATGGGAACTTCATGCGCGACCCTACGCCGCCGTTCGCGCAAAGTCACGGCATGGTGGAACCCCCTACTGACATGCACTGTGCATCGCGACTATACACTGTACAGGCCTTTTACACCGCATGAACATTTCCAGACAAGTTGCTATATGCTGTACGTTAATGCATTCATATGCACGTTATACGCTCGATGTGGCGGGCGACGACTCGGACGCCGGTCGGTTGATCGGCTGCGACTCCGTGTCAGTGCGCGCGTACAGCGGCCACTCGAACAAGAAGACGGCCTTGATGGCGGGCGGCAGCGGCCGGTACAGCGCCGGTGGAAGGAGGACGAGGATGCTCGTGGACGCGCGGTAGGCCTGGTAGTCGGCGCGATGGCCGTACTTGCTGTTGGCCGTCCGCTCCAGGATGGGCATGCCTGACACGAAGAGCAGCAGGACGACCACCAGCAGCGGGCTGAAGATGATCCACCACGTCGACGGGCGCACCTGGATCGCGTAGCTGCCCAGTAACAGCACACCGATCCACACCAGGATCTCGCCTGCATGTGCGCCGAGAATGAACGCACGCGGGCCGAGGGTTTGGCAGTGCGTGAGGGCATGGTAATGATACATCTTGCATCTCGTCCGCTGCCGGTCGTACCGGCGTAGTTGGGGTGCCGCGAGTACCTCCAGAGGCCGACATTGCAGAAGGCGCCCTTGTTCTCGGGTCGGTTCTTGAAGCTGTTCTTTTGCTGGTCTGCCACTGTTTACGACCGCGGGCGCAGACGCTGCCCACGAGGTAAGGCGCTCGCGGCAGAGCCCAGCTTGCGGGCACGAGGATAGACAGCGTACCAGCTTCAATGAAGAAGCCCAACACAAAGAGGATGGTCCCGACGATGTCGCTGGCGAGGCCAAAGGGCGCATCGGCGAGCGCCGGGTCGCCCCACGGGAACGCATTGAGGACAGTCACTGGCAGCGACACAGTCCATACCCAGACCATCTGGAAGACCCAGAACACGAGGAAGCGCCAAAAGTTCTCGCGGCGGTCGTCAAAACGGTCGTCCTTGCCGAGCCGTAGCACGCGGACAAAGAGGAAGCCTGAGGGCGCGCGCGCCTTCCGCAGGACGGCGGCGTCAGCGCCCGCTATTCCAGCGCAAAAAGGCACCGAATCAGCAACGGCTCACGTACCGGCCAGGCGCAGCGCCCAGAGGCACACGAACACGGTCATGACGATCTGCCGGGCCGTGTACGTCTGCGCGAGCACAGACCCACACAATCAGGCGGGACGGTATGGCGGTAGGTCGGCTGCAGCGCTGTCGTCCCTCAGCGAGACGCGGACGCACCTGGCCGAGCAGTAACGTGAGGAGGCCGAGGACGAAAAAATTGCTGCCGCCGGCCAGGTCGGTCAGCAGGTCGAACTTGCAGCCGGCGGCGATGAAAAAGAAGAAGAGCTGGAACACGACGGTGACGAGCGCCGTCACCGCCAGGAAGTACTCGTCCAGCACGAACGCCATGGCGGCGGTGCCCGAAATCGGGCGTCTTTTGGGTGAATACGGGCGACCGTAGAAAAAAGCTAGGAGGCGAGACTCGTGCTGCCGCCGCCGGTGCCGAGGCTCGTGCCAGTGTTGGGTGCGGCTGGCTGCCTGCGCGTGCGCATACGCCGTAGATCTCGCGCCTCGTGCGGCGGCCTCGTCCGCCTTAAACTTCCACCGCCCCCGCACGACCGCGGGCGTCCCTCATTGCCGTAGAAAGACCACAAAAGAGCGCCTTGCTCTGTGCGGAGAGAGAGGACAATGAAGGTCTAACACCTCAGCATTCCTCCACAAAAGCACGTCGCTGGGCCATGCGGAAGATGGCGGCGGAAGATGCGCCCCGCGCCCCCCCCCACTCGAAGTGGCAGCGCGCTGCATGGCCACAACGCGTATGTATCGACCCCGCTGACTAATCGTACACATGGATCCATCGCGATGGCACACGCGGCTGCACACGCTGTACATGGAATACAGTGACTTGCACGTAGGGAGCTCTATACATGACAGCATCTCAGTGCTTGCCTCCGGCCGCACCACCACGGCCACGGCCGGACGGCTTCGGCTTTTGTGGCCGCGCGAGCCGCTCGAGGTAGGCGTCAAAGTTCTCGCAGACGGCGACGCGCCCGCCCGCGACGGTGTAGATGGTGTCGGCCACGCTGCGCACCAGGTGCTGGTCGTGCGCGACCAGAACGACCGAGCCCTCAAAGGCGCGCAAAGCGTCGATTAGCGCCTGTACCGACGCGAGGTCCAGGTGGTGCGACGGCTCGTCCAGCAGGAGCACGTGCGGGCACGCCAGCGCGAGCGTCGCCAGGACCAGCCGCGTCTTCTGCCCGCCCGATAGGCTGCGGACGGTCTGCAGCGCCACGGGCCCGCTCAGCCCAAAGCCGCCGAGCGCCTGCCGCGCGTCGTGCGGCGACAGCTCCGGGAAGCGCCGCTGGAGGTGCGACACGGGCGTGGCGGCCGGATCGAGCTCGTTCACGTCGTGCTGGGCAAACACACCCAGGCGCACACTGTGGTGCCGCACGACGGTGCCGCTCGTCGGGCTGACCGTACCCGCCAGCACGCCCATGAGCGTCGACTTGCCAGCGCCGTTGGCGCCCACGAACGCGATGCGCGTGCCCTGCGCCGGCACGTCCAGCGACACGCGTGTCAGAACGGTGCGGTCGCCGTAACGCACCGAGACGTCCTGCAGCTGCAGCGTTGACCCGTGCACGAGCAGCTGAGGCGGCGTGCCGAGCTCGAATACGACAGGTTTGTCCTCCTCGGGTGCCTCCACGCGCTGCCGTGCGCCGTCGATCCAGCCGTCCTTGCGCCGCGTGCCGACGCGCCAACGGCGGCCGTCCTCGCGCTTCTCGGCGCCGAACCGCTCGAGTTTTTTGCGCCGCGAAGCCACCTGGCCGAGCACCTTGTCGTCGCCGGACGCGCGGGCGTGGTCCAGCGCGCTGGAGATGCTCTCCTTGATGTGCTGCTCGGTACGGGTCTGCCATTCGTAGAGGTGCCGCTGCTTCTGGAGTTGGTCGGCGCGTGTCACCTCAAAGCTGTCGTAGTTGCCCGGGTAGTACGTGAGCTTTTGGCGGTGGAAGTGGATGATATCGGTCGCTACGGCGTTGAGCAGCGTGCGGTCGTGGCTGATCAGCACAACCGTGCACGCCTGCTGGCACAGGTACCGCTGCAGCCACAGGATGCCCGGCAAGTCCAGGTGCGCGGTCGGCTCGTCTAGCAGCAGCAGGTCCGCCTGGATGTACAGCGCGCGTGCCAGCACGGCGCGCATGCGCCAGCCACCGGAGAGCGTTGCGACAGGCACGACGAGCATGTCGTCCGTGAACTGCAGCGAGCGCAGCACCTCGCGCGCGCGTTCCTCGGCCGTGTCGGCGTCATGCAGTTCCAGCTCGGAGTAGAGTTCGGCGAGACGCTGCGCCGCCACCGCCGCCGCCGGAACCGGCAGTCGCGGCGCCGGCGCCTGCTCCGGCAGCTCCTCCGCCGCCGGCAGATTCGGATGGCGATGGTGTCACGGACAATCGGGATCAGTGCCCGGGAACGCCCGCTGGCGTCGCGGTCGATGCGAATGGCTGCCCGCAGCGAGGCTCGATCGCTCTTGAGGGAGTCACGTTCGAGTACAACTCGGCGGTTCTCACTTCGGACTCCGCGGCCGTTCTCGACGAGGTCGCCGCGGGCCTGAAGAAGTATCCGCGGCTGCGCGTGGAACTGCAGGGTCACACGGATAGCAGGGGCCCGGATGCGTACAACCTCACGCTGTCGCAGAAGCGAGCCGACGCGGTGCGCGAGTACCTGCTGAGGGCCGGAGTGCAGTCCGCGCAGATCAGTGCGAAGGGCTACGGCGAGGCGCAGCCGATCGCGGACAACGCGACGGAGGCCGGTCGCGCGAAGAACCGGCGCGTCGTCATGTACGTGCTGGAGAACCCGGGCGACGTGGACGTGAAGGGTGCGGGCGACGTGAAGTGATCGATGAGCGCTATCTGAGCGCCGTCACGCTCCGCTGACGTGACAAGGCCGGCTGCAGGGGAAACCCGCAGCCGGCCTTTTTTGTCTTTGAGCCTCGCCCGTGTCGCGATTACGCCCGAAGCGCAACCCGCCGTTTACGCAGCCTGCCGTCGATTACTGGAGCAGGCTGCGGAGCATCCAGGCGGTCTTCTCATGCACCTGCAGGCGCTGTGTGAGAAGGTCCACCGTCGATTCGTCGCCGCCCTTCTCGGCAACCGGGAAGGCTTTGCGAGCGGTACGCGCGACGGCCTCGTGCCCCTTCACCAGGATGCGCACCATCTCCATGGCTTCGGGCACGCCGACGGTTTCCTCGATGCTCGTGAGCTTGCCGAACTCCTGATACGTGCCCGGCGCCGGAAAGCCGAGCGAGCGGATGCGCTCCGCGATGAGATCCAGCGCGCCCCAGAGCTCCGTGTACTGGGTCATGAACATCTCGTGCAGCGTGTTGAACATCGGTCCTTCGACATTCCAGTGGAACGCATGCGTTTTGAGATACAGCGTGTACGTGTCCGCGAGCAGCGCGCCGAGCGCCTCGGAGATCTTCTTGCGTGCCTTGTCGTCGATGCCGATGTCGATCGCCGGCGCCGTGCGGCCGGGAACGGATACAGAACCCTTCGCCATGGGAAACCTCGTTTCTTCTTCGCTCGCGTGACTGGGGACGTTATTTCTTCGCGGCCGCCCGTTCGGACCGGATCTTCGCGACGAGCTCAGCCGCGTTCGCGAGCATCTGGTCGTAGGAGTTGCCGCGCACGGTGTACCGGCCGTCCACGACGATCATCGGGACGCCGCTCACCTCGTAACCCACCATCTGGCGCTCGTTCTGCGACATGCGCGTGTTCACGCCGAACGAGTTCCAGGCTGCCGAAAACTTCGCGCGATCCACGCCCTGCTTCACGACCCAGTCCGTGATCGACTTTTCGTCCATGAGCGGCTGGCGCTCGCGATGGATGGCCTCGAACAGCGGACCTTCGAGGCGCTTCAGGTCGCCGGTGGACTCGAGCGCGTAGTACGCGCGGGCGAGCGGAATCCAGCCCGGATTCCTGAAGCCCGCCGGAATCTTCCGCACGACGACGTCCGCCGGCTGCTTGGCGGCCCACGCGGTGATTCGCGGGTGCATCTCATAACAATGGGGACAGGCGAAGGAGAACACCTCGAGCACTTCGATCTTGCCCTTGTTCTGCGCAGGCTGCGGTTCGCGGAGCGCGGTGTAGTCCTTGCCTTCGACGACACTCGCAAGGGTTCCCGAGGAAAACACCGCCATCGCGGCGGCGACGAGCAAGGCCCTGAACAGCATGGCAACCCCGTGTGAGACAGAGCGGGTGATGGGAACGGCGTTCGACGCCTAACCCGTTGTGAAGCAGAAGATTTCCCGGTTTTCAAAGCCGGAACGGCCTGATTATTACCTCCCCTTCCCACGCCAGGCAAGGCAACGGCGCCCCCAGCTTGGGCTTACGCGCGTCACCGACACCATCAGATGACCAGCGCGAAATACCGGTCCGCGAGGGTCCGGCCCGCGAGAGCTTCGCACTTGCCGTTGTACGTCCGCGCGGCGAGGTAGTCGTAGTCGATGTATCTGAGCCCGAAATCGTGGAGCGTACGGCGCATCCGCCCCAGCAATTGCGGGCCGTTGCACTTACAGGGCCTTCACGCGTGCGAGCGCCGCATCGTCGTCATAGCCCACCGGCGCGAGCACGCCGACGGAGTCCGCCTCAGCGAGCCACGCTTCCCACCTGGACGCTTCACTCACGGGCGCTTGCCGTGTTCGCTGTCGGTATCGGCAGCGCTCTGGGGCTCGCCGTTTGCGAGGTATCGACGGGGGGCGGGTCAGGCGTCCACGAGCGGCAGTGGCCCCCGCGCCAAGAAATCAGCAGCGCCAGCACCGCATGGCCGTGCAATCTCAGCCCGGCATGGCGGGAGTCATGCACCAGAACTGGATCTGCAGTGCAGATCCTCATTCCACACTTCAGATTTCGAATCTGAAGGCGCAGTTCCTGAACTTGCATTGCAGGTGCTCGAACTTGCAGCGTCAGAACACGAACTTGCACTGCAGGCGCTCGAGCTTGCAGCGTCAGAACGCGAACTTGCACTGCAGGCGCTCGAGCTTGCAGCGTCAGAACGCGAACTTGCATTGCAGGCACTCGTACTTGCAGCTTCAGAACGCGAACTTGCACTGCAGATTCTGAATCTGCTCTGTGGTTTCAGGATCTGCAGTCACGGAACGCGAACTTGCAGCCAATTCAGCCCACCGCACGCGCCAGAAGCACTATCACTCGCTTCGGCTCGATCCCCGCCGGGTTTTCGTAAACACCGATCACCTCGCCATACCGCGGATCGACTTCCTCTCCAGCAACGATCTGCGTGCCTGGCGTTCGCGCGAACCTGAATCGCGGTACGTCTCGAAGGACACGGTGAGCACGACTCGCAACGGATATTCTTGCCATCCGAACACTCTCGCCGCGCCGAATTCGCACGGACCGCAACGGCTTCAACGCCCTCTGCGTTGCGCCGCGCGGTACGTTCGCACAGGACCGATCAACACTTCCAGTACGACCCAAGTGAAGCAGCCGTAACCGACCATGTAAGCAAAACCGTGTTCATTCGCCCGCGCTGCCGGATCCACGCGCGTGGCGCCGGATCGTCTACGACGGCGAGCTGACGGGCCGCGGGATGGTGGGGTTCCGGGCGGAGCTGAGCGTCGAGGACGTGGAGGCGATCCGCAGCTACGTCATCGCGCGGGCGCATGAGAAGTGACGACGGAAAAGCCGTTCGCGCGGGACGGTGTCGGCCCCTCAAGAACGGGAGTGGAGCGGGTGATGGGAATCGAACCCACGTTAGCAGTCGGGTGAGGGGCTGGCCTTGCGGCCATCCCCTCCCCTAAGAACCGTACGTGAGAGTCTCCCCTCATACGGCTCAAGCAGTCAGTGAGCCTGCCCCGGTCAGGACAGGCCGGCTGTACCACTTCGATCAAGACAAGTTGACTTCCTTCGACCCGACTCGACCCGTGCCTCTTCCGCGCACGGCATGGTGCTGCTGATGGCACGTCGGGTGCGTGATCTCCAGGTTGGTCCAGTGATCCGTACCACCATGAGCGCGGTGCACTCGATGGTGAACGTCCCAGCCGGTTTGTTTCGTCACCGGCTGATGACAGAACGGACATTTTCCATCCTGACGATTCCACAACCAACGCAGCCGCCGCCGGCCCATCAGCGTTTGCATCATTTGCTTCGCTTGCCGCTGGGCAAAGTAATGCTCCCATGACGGATCGTACGGATTGGCCTCCGATCTGATCTTGAAATGCTCCCGGTAGGAAAAATCCGAGAACCTCAGGAGCCGGAAACCTTCTCGCGCGAACACCCAATCGCGGCTGCCTTCCTTGCGGAAGTAACGTCGTTTGACCCAACGCTTGCCTTTGTTCGGATGCCGGCGTCGCGACCATCTCCACAACGCGCTGAACAGCAGGTGATCCATCTTGCGGAACACCTCGTTGACCGCCACGCACCGATGATATTGCGCCCATCCCCGGATTAGCGGGTTCAGGCACTCGATCAATTCGGCTTGCTCGGCCGTACGAAGACGCCGAATGGTCTGCCGCAGCTTGTCGTAGAACGCGAGTCGGTTCTTCCTGGACGGAACGGAGCGCAGGCCGCCTCGGACCCATCGCAGATTCCAACCCAAGAAGTCGAAGCCCTCTGTGACGTGTGTGATCTTCGTCTTCGTTGGCGACAGCATGAGACCACGCTGAGCCAGAAAGCTTTCGATCACCGGTTTGACCTCGCGCTCCAGCAGCTCCTTCGAGCTGCCAGTGACGATAAAGTCATCCGCGTAACGCACCAAGTGCACCTTGTGTTTACGACTCTTGAACCGCTCAGTGAGCAACGGCTCGAGTCCGTCCAAGGCGAGGTTCGCCAACACGGGAGAGATGATTCCTCCTTGTGGCGTCCCTGCTTCGGTGGGAAAGAGACGGGCGCGCTCGACAAAACCAGCCTTCAACCACTGCTGCAGAATCCGCCTGTCCATCGGGACATGCGCGAGCAGCCAGTCGTGACTGATGTTGTCGAAACATCCCTTGATGTCCTTCCAGAACCCACTTGGACGAATGCCTGCGATCCAGCACATTGCGGCACTGGACGAGTGCATCCGCTGTGGACCTGAAAGGGCGAAACCCATAGGAGTTCTCGTCTGCCGTGCTTTCCGAGACAGGCTCCAACGCGAGCAGGTGTAGCGCCTGCATCGCGCGGTCGCGCATCGTCGGAATGCCAAGCGGCCGAGTGCCGTTCCCATGGCTCTTGGGAATGTGGACCCGTCTCAGAGGAAGTGCGCGATAGCCCCTGCTCTTCAGGGTGCCTACCGCTTGTGACTTGCTTTCCGGAGTGGGCCACGTGACGTGATCTACCCCGGGTGTCTTGCGACCGTGATTTTCAGTGACGCGACGAACGGCCAGAAGCCGGCCGCTCGTCGAGTGAGTCAGTAACCGTTGCAGGCGTTTAGCGCCGCGCCGATCACCAGCCCCTACAGCCTTCGCTATGCGAGTCTGCAACCTCCGTGTCGTCCGATGAACGCTGGCCCAGTTGACACTGCTCCAGCTCTGCCAGACGCCGGAGGCGACATCGCATGGAGATGCATCCATATCAGCCTCCGAGGACATGGAGCGGGTGAAGGGAATCGAACCCTCGTCACTTGGTTGGGAACCAAGAGCTCTACCATTGAGCTACACCCGCCCGATTGGGAATCCATCGGAGCTGTGCCAATCCCTGGAAGCGGAATGGTACAAGCCCCGTTGGGCTTTGGACAATCGCGACCTTTCTAGCGATAGACCACCCGCCAGAAGTCAGCCCGCTTGCGCGTGGAGCGATCTTTCAGCCCCTATCCGTGCCCATTACAGACTCGGCTTTCGCTTTCTCCGGCATCCTTTACCTCCTGTGACATCACCAGTCTTTGCAGGCTGCCTTGTCCGCCACGAGCACGGACGTCTCAAGAGGCTTACCACGTTCCGCACGAGTAACAGGAC
>Ga0180215_1004865_pt1 | contig 11702 bp, 13 predicted proteins | sample eDN3rd37CBELigBY_FD_128871 | JGI IMG/M metagenome (GOLD analysis project Ga0180215, IMG submission 128871) | Enriched backyard soil microbial communities from Emeryville, California, USA - eDNA 3rd pass 37_C BE-Lig BY (version 2) (version 2) | ecosystem: Environmental > Terrestrial > Soil >...
GCTTTGCCCCAATCTTTCACATAACTATAAGCCAGCTTGGTTAAGTTTTCCCCGTATAATTCCATAATTTCTATTAGCCACGCCTCTTTATCTTGAGGCAGGTTTAATGCTTGTTCCATTTCTTCAGCAGATTCCAAATGCAGAACACCTCATTTTTTCCCCCTAAAACGACTAAAAGGACGTCTAGGTTTCAAATATTTTTAATTTTACCATTTTTTATGAAGCTCTTTTGTAGAATTTCTGCCATCAGCAGGATGAAATGCGTTTCAGTCCAATCTGCGTTAAATCCCATAAAACGGATTCCAAATTGAGAAATGCTGAATAAGATAGGTAGATAGTATTGAAGGAGAGAAGCAAATGACGAACAAACTTGTGCAAATGTTTATTTACTTCTTTTGTATTGCTTTTCTTTTTATGTCAGTTTCAGAAGTGGAAGGTCATTCTTTTGTTGTAGAAGAATCGCCCGTACCAAACAGTGTCCTTGCATCCTCGCCAAGTGAAATCTCCATCCGATCTAATCGCAAAGTAGATAAAAATTTTTCACTCAAAGTATGGAATGAAAATAATCAAGAAATAGTCATAAATTCTTCATCAATTAGCGAAGATCAAAAACTCATCCTAGTTCAAATTCCACAATTGCCAAATGGAATTTATCGAGTGGAATATTATATCATTTCTTCAACTGATGGCCACGCAGTTGAAGGATCCTATGCATTCCAAGTAAAATGGAAGGTTCCACCGTTAAAAAACGAGGAATACATCAAAGAAGAAACTGTACCTGGGATAGTGAAAAAAGGGGAGCCAACAACGCCTCAAGAGGTTGTCGATAAAACTATCGAAGTGACAGAAGAAGAAAATATTTCTAAGATCAGCATCTATATCTCTAAATCTATCTATTATCTCGGTTTTTTATTGCTAGTAGGATGGGTATTCCTTTGGCAGCTTGTCAGAACTTACTCTTTTGAAGTTAGAAAGAAATATATATTCTATGGGATGATTTTTCAAGTTTTACATTTAATAGGGTTAATTGCTTTCTTATTTGCTCAAATGAATGTCTTTACAATACATGGGATTGTGTTTGAATTTGATTTTCCCGTTGGAACAAATTTTGGAAAGTTATGGATTGCCTCTCTCGTCTTTGGGTTATTCGGATTTTTATTATTGTTCAAAAATTCTTTGTTCGATTATTGTTGGGTCCTCCTATTAGGAATCATTAAAAGTCTAAACGGCCATACACAGGAATTTGAACCTACTTACGCTCTAGTTGCTTTAAATTGTCTCCATCTTTTTGCAGCATCCTTTTTGGTTGCAGGAATCATTTATATTGCTCTGTTCTGGCGAAAACAGCGGATTTATGTCAAATATTTTTTACCAGTATTTTCACAGGGTGCCTTATACAGTATTATTTTGTTGACGATAACTGGAAGTATTACAACGTATTTTTATTTGCCGAATCAAGAAGCGCTTTTAACAGATTGGGGAATTGCTTTATTAGCTAAAATTGCGGTTGTAGTGGTCGTTGTAATTCTCGGAGCGGTTATCCGGAGAAAAATGAAAAAGGGGAAAGTAGCGAATCTAGAATCAACTATTAAGCTAGATGTTGTCTTAATGTTGATGTTAATTGTGATGGTCTCAATTTTGACTTCTCTAAACCCGCTTCCATAAATAATCACATTAATTGGAGTAGAAAAGGGGAGTATAAAGGTATTTAATAAAGAAGAAGGACAAATTGTTTCATTTGATGATATTTGGTATCTACAAGTGATCAATCTTAAATAAAGTTGTATACAAATTACAATTATTGTGTCTTGCGAAACAGTCAAGATGTTATATAATAAATTGACGTGTTAAAAATCGATAAAACAAGTAACCAGATTGATGATCAATCGTGTGCATCGTGTGCAAACGATGTACACGGTTTTCTTTTCGTATTTCTGGTTATCATAACTGGATTAATACGTTGTCAATGAGGTGTAGTTTTCTTTAGTTTTAGGCAATTATGCGTTCCTAAATCAAGAATTTACATATAATATACTGAATGATTTAATGAACCCGTATCTGATAATGCGATAAAGTAATACAGATTTCTTTCTTTTTATGATTACTTTAGAGTACAAATATTATCGATTTCTATAAATAGGCTTGACGTCAGGTTGTAAAAACTTGTACACTGTGAACAATCAAATGTTTTTTCGGGAAATACAATTTTGAATAGTAAGGATTTGGTGAAATGATTGTATGTAAATTTGGTGGTACATCCGTTGCTAATGCAGAACAAATTAGAAAAGTAACAAATATAGTAAAATCCAATCCTGCAAGAAAGATTATTGCAGTATCAGCTCCAGGTAAACGTTTCGGCGATGATATTAAAGTAACGGATCTATTAATCGAATTAGCTGATGCAGCACTAAACAATGGTGATGTAACGCAAAAGTTACAAACGGTTGTAAATCGATTCAAAGAGATTGCAGAGGACCTTGGTTTAGATAATTCAATTTGCGAAGTAATTGCGAAAGATTTGCAAGAACGTCTCGCTTACGATAAATCAAATGAATTTGTTTTCATTGATAATATGAAAGCTAGTGGAGAAGACAATAACGCAAAACTTATTGCTGAGTATTTCAACTCCATTGGATTACCTGCAAAATATGTAAGTCCCAAAGATGGGTTAGTTTTAAATGACTTCCCAGAACGCACATATGCACTTCCTGAAACGTATGAAAATCTTAAGGATTTAGCAAGTGGGGATGAAATCGTTGTATTCCCAGGATTCTTTGGATATACAAAAGACGGGATTTTACGTACTTTTGACCGTGGCGGATCCGATATTACAGGTTCGATTCTGGCGGCTAGCGTGAAAGCAGATTTATATGAAAACTTTACAGATGTAGACTGTGTATTCTCGGCAAATCCAAAAGTTGTAAATGATCCTGTTGGAATCTCAGAAATCACTTACCGCGAAATGCGTGAATTATCGTACTCAGGATTTTCTGTATTTCATGACGAAGCTTTAATGCCTGTTTATAAACTAGGGATTCCAGTTAACGTTAAAAATACAAATAACCCGTCTGCACCGGGAACAAAAATTCTGCCAAGTCGTACTTTAACAGGTAGACCAGTAACTGGAATTTCGGCAGATAGTGGTTTTTCAATTTTATATGTTAGAAAGTATCTAATGAATCGTGAAATAGGATTCGGTCGCAAACTTCTGCAAATTATTGAAGAAGAGCAAATCTCTTATGAGCATACACCATCAGGTTTAGATGATATCTCCGTCATTATTCGTTCGAACCAATTGACGGAAGAAAAAGAACAGCGTATTGTTACTCGCGTAAAAGAAGAATTGCATGCGGATGATGTATACTTCCGTCACGGTATTTCGATGATTGTGATTGTTGGCGAAGGTATGCGCAATAATACTGGCCTTGCAGCTCGTGCAGCAGCAGCAATTTCGAGAACTGGTGCTAATATCGAAATGATTAACCAAGGTTCATCAGAGGTTAGTTTAGTTTTTGGCGTCCTTTCTCAAACGGAAAATCAAATTTTACGTGCCCTTTACGATGAATTTTTTGCTCCCATAACAGTCGGCTAGGGCATACCTAGTCCTTTCATAATGGATTTTGAAAAGGTTCTGCAGCATTTTGCTGTGGAGCCTTTTTTGTTGAAAATTTCAATTGGGTAGCTCAAACTTTCTAAAATTTGAATTTTGTTCTACTATTATTAGGGTAAATATATAATTTGGTGGTAATTTGAAATGAAATCATATACATATACACATCCCGAAGCAATCGAATATACAGGTGATGTCCCTGTTTTAGCTGAAAATGGACAAGTTGTTGCTTATTCAAGAAGAGTTTACGATAATTTCTTAAAAAGAACCTTTGATAAAACGCTGGATTTTCGATACTTTTTAAAATATGATGTGCTAGATCATAACAGGCAACAACTATTTACTGTAAAAAAAATCAGTAGAAGAGGAAAGCTTTGGTTCGAAGGAGTCGAGGCAGCCACTAAGGAAAAATACCTTATTTCTTATGAAAACTGGCGAATCGGCATTCCCACTCTCTATATTACTAATGGTGAGATGAAAATTGTATTAGAAAAAGAATTCGAAGATTGGTCGCGTTTTTTAATTGATCAAGAAGAGATTGCAAAATGGAAAGCGGAATATCGAGAAGGTGCTGCTGTTGGCAAGGCGAATGGAGAGTTTCATATAAGCCTGCAAATCAATGACAATAGCCCAATTCAACAACCCGAATTTTTTATAGCGATTTGCCAAGCAACACTATTTGTTGGGGCATAATAAAGGAGAGAATTTTGATGAATGTTATTTTTGTATTAACAGAAACTGGAGAAGAAGTACTGGAAATGGTATCCAATGATGTGGCAGGTTTGCTGGCTGCGGTACAGGGAGACAATGTAACTTTCCCATTTGGGAGCTTTAAATATGATTTCCATACGTTAGACCACTATTTGGAGGATTCTGTATATCGCCAAGAACTAGTCATTTACTTAAAAGCAGATATGAATCAGCTAACAACGTTGTAGATTCGCAACGTTGTTTTTGCTTCTGAAAGAGAGAGGGTCAACAATGATTCAACTTGTTATTATGGGCATAATTTTATATGTCTTTTTATATTTATTAGCAAAATTGAACATATTTAACGGGATAACTCGTGTATTGTCTGTAGTAAATACTGGTTTTCTCATCTTCTTTTCCATTTTTGTGCTGGTAAAAACCGGTCTGCTTCGCGCAATAACAGGGTTTCTCAGTTTTCTCTTGATACGGATAACGGATTTTTTCGGGTCATTGTTTTAGATTTGAGTCTAAGTTTTATAAGATGCTTTTTTAGAAAAGGGAATTTGAAACACGCTTTGAAGTTAAATGCAGTCTAATAAGTCACTAAATTTCGAAGTGTCTAGATTATTGCTATAAGTGTCTAGATTAATGTTTAAAGTGTCTAGATTATCCTTCAAATTGTCTGGATTTTCAACAAAATTGTCTAGATTCCTAAAGCGAGCCCTGTTTCATTTAAAATTACCCTTCCCAAATGTTCTTCATCATTCTTCTTTTATGAATTCAACCATAGTTTCCACTAGGAAAATGCTGTAAAATTATACAAAAAGATAAAGGATGTGGAAGGATGAAGATTTTATTTACTCGTTCAATTCAATCCCCGATGCTTTCAATGATTCCAGAAGACTATGAAGTGGTGATGTGGAAAGAAGAAAATAGCGTCATGCCAAGAAATGAGCTCCTGAAAGAAGTAGCTGATGCAGATGCTATTTTTACAAATGTGACGGATCTGCTGGACAAAGAATTTTTCGAGCATGCCAAAAAATTGAAGATTGTCAGTTTGATGGCCGTTGGTTTTGACAATGTTGATATACAAGAAGCAACTAAATGCGGAATTCCGGTTGGTCATACTCCTGATGTATTATCGGAAGCAGTTGCCGAGCTTGCGTTAACATTGATGTTTGCTTGTGCAAGACGGGTAGTTGAGAGTATGCAATTTATAAAAGATAATAAATGGGAGAGCTGGGGGCCATATTTATTTGCGGGGCAAAAGATTTCGGGTGCAAAATTGGGCATCATCGGCATGGGGCGTATTGGGAAAATCCTTGCGCAGCAAGCAAAGGCTCTAAATATGGATGTGGTTTATTATAATCGCAGACGAAATCCACAAACCGAGACTGAACTAGATGTCGAGTATCGGGACCTTGAATCTCTGTTAAAGGAATCGGATTACGTTGTCATGTTAGCTCCAGCCTCACAAGAAACCTATCATATGATGGGTTATGAGCAATTCGCATTCATGAAGCCGACAAGCGTTTTTGTAAACGTTTCAAGAGGATCGACAGTAAACGAAAAAGATTTATATAAAATTTTAAGTGAAAAGAAAATTTTCGCAGCCGGGCTGGATGTATTCGAAGAAGAACCTATCCGAAAAGAGCATCCTTTACTCACGCTGGATAATTTAATTGCCGTTCCACATATTGGGAGTGGAACACAAGAAACAAGGGATAAAATGGTCGAAATTGCATTAAAAAATATGTTAAAAGGATTAAATGGGGAACGTTTATTACATACAGTAAATGAAGAAGTGTATGAATAATAGTTTTGTTTGACAATGCCGAACGATTTTGCATCACAAGCAAATCGTTCTTTTTTTACCTTATTTTTGCACAAAATAGAAGATTCTGATTATAATAATCTGATACTTCAATTCGAAGTTATTTACTTAATACTAAGAGTATCTTAGAATAATAGACAGACGAGAAAAATTAGATTTATATTATTAACTAAGGGGGCAAATGTGCAATGAAATTAAATGAATGGTTAAATAATGAAATACCAAATATTTCAAAGTCATTGGAAGATATACATAAAGACTATTTTGCGATAGATAAAACAATCGGATTTGAGGGGCAAGAAACAATTTATAAAATCTTGCGCAATTTCCGTTCCGCGCTTTTCCCATGCTTATGTGATAAAGTCACAAAAGACGATACTAGATTGAATATCACAATTGGGAATAATTTAAGAATCTCAGCTTTAAATCTGAAAGACTTAATTGAAAAAGTACTTACGAATGATAACAATTTACCTGCGAATGAGATTGCTTCACGTGCAGAAGAAATTGTGATGAACTTAATCAATAAGTTTCCGGAACTTCGCAGAATGCTGCAAACAGATATTCAAGCTGCTTATAACGGGGATCCGGCAACGACTTCAACGGAAGAAATTTTACTGAGTTATCCATCCATCCAAACAATCAGCATACACCGAATTGCACATGAACTATACAAAGAGGGCGTGCCGATTATTCCTAGAATTATGTCTGAATATGCGCACCAGTTAACAGGTATTGATATTCATCCTGGTGCATCCATAGGCGAGTATTTCTTTATTGACCACGGTACTGGGGTCGTAATTGGGGAAACTTGTACGATTGGCAAAAATGTAAAGATTTATCAAGGGGTAACATTAGGCGCAAAAAGCTTCCCATTGGATGAACACGGAAATCCAATTAAAGGAATTAAGCGCCATCCAAATATTGAGGACAATGTTGTCATCTATGCAGGGGCAACTATACTTGGCGGAGACACAACAATCGGACGCAATTCAGTAATTGGCGGGAATATTTGGTTAACACAATCCGTACCTGAAAACTCACGAGTATATCAAACACAGCCAATGCCGAAAATTAAAAATGATTAATAAAATTTATTTGGGGTAACTTTTCTGGATTATCTCTATACTAAAAAGCCTGTTGGGATCTATAAAATCCTGACAGGCTATTTTTATTTAATCTGAATTCTTTATGCCATGCCACCTTGATTATTATCCATTTTCTTAAGAACTTCCTTCATCGATAGCTTTTCAGAATTCTGTCTTTCTGGATGATCAACCGTGATTAGTCCGTATTCCTCATCTTTACTAAAACGGACCTGTTCTTGTGAAACGTCTAATGGGTTTTTATTTTTCTCGTACTCATTGTTGTTTGTCATATTTTCAGCTCCTTCAAAACTAATATGAGTATTTTCAAATTGGTTTATGTAATGAAGCTTTAGTTTTTCTAAAACAACTATTTATAGCTTTATTTATATCTGCATTTACGATATAATCTGTATCAACGATATAAATTCGAGGTGCAATATGGAACTTAATACATACTTTACGGACATTTATTATTATCTACATCCAATTCATGAACAGACAATTTCACATCAGAGTGTTCGAATTTTACAAATCATACAGAAAGAAGAAGCGGTTACAGTAAGGTTTTTAGCTGAAGCTTTAAGCATTTCACAAAATACTGCTTCGGAGCATGTGAAAAAACTTGATAAAAACGGCTGGATTCAAAAGCATCGCAGTGATAAGGACCAAAGAAAAGTATTTTTGAATTTAACATATGAAGGCTTACAAGTTGTGAAACAAAACACAGAATTAGACGAATTAAAGCTGCAATCAGCACTGAATAAGCTAACTGAAGAAGAAAAAAATCAAGTCTTACAAGCTTTTCGTTTATTGAGTGAGGCTGCAAAATGATGTTATGGGTAAAACTTTTTTCTTCAGCTTTAATAATTGCTTGTGTGACGGAATTAGCAAAAAAATTCCCTCTATATGGAGGAATTATTGCAGCATTGCCGTTAATCAGTCTGTTAAGTATTTTTTGGTTAACGGTACAAGGTGAAACTGTTAAGCAAATCCAAACATTTACCATGGGAGTTATTCTCGGGTTGCCAGCAACGATTGTTTTATTGCTAGTAGTTTATATGATGCTAAAACACTCATTCTCCTTTATTTTGTCACTTTTTGCAGGAATCATCGTTTGGGGAGTCATTTTAGGGATCCAAAAAATTATTTTCGCACAGTTTAACATCCATTTATAAGAAGATAAACCCTATTAAAGTTGGCTTATATTTAATTACAGTTAAGACAAACTATCGTCATTACACTTACAACATAATGTAAGAAATAGCTAAAAAAAGAAAGTCAGTTGCCAAATCCTTTATCAGCACTTGAAGCGGTCCGCAAACACCATATAAAATCAAGCCCAATCCAAATAAAATCACCATCAAATTTATTACTGATGGTGATTTTTCCATTGAGATGCAAGGAGGAGTACAGCTTCTTCAATTGAATTATAGGGTATGCCCCCATAACCGATCATGACGAAATTCTCGATCTTTTTCTGTTGATAGGAAGTCGAAATCGGATCGATAGCGATTCCAACCTTTTCTGCGAGCTTTATGGCGTTCGTTTCGTTTATCCGTTTTGGCAGCTTCAAAACGATATGCAACCCTGCTGCATCTCCAATGATTTCATAATCTGAGCCTAAATTAGCCTGTAAACACGCGATTAGTTTCTCGCGCTTTCTTCGATACAATGTCCTCATTTTAGCAATATGCCTTGTGTAGAAGCCGCTTTCCATAAAATCTGCAATTACACGTTGGTCTATTTTAGAGACGGTTGATTTTTGGTCACGGTAAAACATATTGTACTTTTCTACAAGAACTTTAGGCAGCACCATATAACTGATACGAATAGAAGGCATTAAGGTTTTCGAAAATGTACCAAAATAGATGACACGCTGGAGTTGATCGATTTGTGCTAATGGGGGAATCGGGTTTCCTTTATAGCGAAATTCGGAATCGTAGTCATCTTCAATTAGAAAGGCCCCATTTCCCTTCGCCCATTTCAATAAATCAATCCTTCTTTCGATAGGCATTACCCCTCCAAAAGGAAATTGATGTGCAGGTGTTATGTAATAATACTGACATGGATGCGCAGGAATTGAAGCGCCTTTGTCGTCAATTGGAACATATTGAATATTTAATCGATTTTGTTGGAAAATGGCAGTTGCTCTTCTGAAACCAGGCTCCTCCATGGCAACCTGTACATTTCCGAAAAAACGGCACAATTCATTCAGCTGTTGCTGTGTACCGCTATAGATATAAATTTGATCCAAGCCGCAAGTGAAACCTTTTGATTTTTTTAGATAGAGAGCGATTTGTTCTCTTAATGCCAAGTCGCCTTGCCAATCCCCATTCGGAACAATACTTGAACTGAACATACTTTTATAGATCTTTAACCAGGATCTTAATGGAAATGCTTGTTCATCAACCTGTCCATTTTTGAAATTGTAACGAATTTCAGGAATGGGGTTAGGAATCTCGTTCTCCTCGTATTGACTTGGTTGATCCCATTCCATATCATAATCTGAAATAAAGTACCCAGAACGCTCGACACTATAAATATACCCCTCGCTTGCTAATTGCTCGTAAGCTTCTTTGATCGTATGGATACTAACATTTAGATGAGCAGCGAGATTTCTTTTGGAGGGGAGTTTTTCATTTGCAGTCAAAGTTTGATTTACAATCATAGTTTTTAGCTGTTCATATATATCCAGATACTTTGGTTGTTTCTGTGAAAATATAATTGAGATTTCCAAGAATCCAAGCCTCCTGGTATGGTTAAATATTTCGTTTTTGATACTGTTTATCATATCAAATTTCCTTTTAACTAGAAATAGAGGGAGGGAATAAAATTGGAAAAATTAATTTATCTTGAAAATGAAGTTGTACTATTACGACCGGTTCAAGCAGAAGATATCGAGGGTATCTTGAATGCGGCAAATTATCCGGAAATTTGGGAGCATATGTCGGTTTCTTTATTAACTAAGGGGGCGGTTTTGCAGTATGTCGAAAATGCCATCAAAGAACGTGGAGAGAGTCAATCCTACATGTTCATGATTATTCATAAAGCAACCAATCAAATAATCGGAAGTACATCCTTTCTGGATATTGCCGAAAAACATAAACGGATTGAAATTGGTTCAACATGGATTACTCCTGAATATTGGCAAACTGATGTGAACACAAATTGTAAATATTTATTATTTGAATACTGTTTTGAACAAATGAAGCTGAACCGCGTACAAATTAAAACAGGGCATGAAAATCTGCGTTCACAAAAAGCAATCGAGAGACTAGGAGCAACAAAAGAAGGCGTTCTGCGAAATCACATGATTCGAAAGGAAGGCAAAATCCGTCATACGGTGATGTACAGCATCATCAAGGAAGACTGGCTTGAAATAAAAGCGCGATTTATAAAAGAATTGCAAATTAAACAATAGCAATGAATGACGTTGAACCGTATTGGTTTAGCGTTTTTTCTATTAAGCTTTCAATCAATGTATTATAATACATATAAATGCATGAAAATAAATGGTGGGTGAGGGTAAATGAATTTAATCTGCGAGTCTGCTAATTTAGATGATTATTTATTTGAATTGGATGAAGTGAATTATTCAAATTCTATAATTCAAGACAAAATTAGCGAACTATTTAATAGTAATCAAACTGACGAAGAAAAAGTAAGAAGTGCATTTGAATTTGTTCGGGATGAAATTTTCCATTCATGGGATATCCAAGGAAGACGAGTAACACAAGCGGCTTCAGAGGTACTATATCACAAAGAGGGGATATGCTATGCGAAATCCAACCTTTTAGCAGCGCTACTGCGTTCACAAGGTATTCCAACTGGTTTTTGTTATCAGCGATTAATGTTGTTTGATTCACCAGAAAAAGGATTTTGCCTACATGCCATGAATGCCGTATATTTAACTTCTCTAAATAAATGGGTCCGTTTAGACGCGCGCGGAAACAAGCCAGGCATTGATGCACAATTTTCATTGGATGAAGAAAAATTAGCTTTTTCAGTAAATAAAAAATTAGGTGAAAAGGATTATCCTGGAATATATAGTAAGCCTAACTTTAAAACGATGGAAGTTCTTGAAAAGAACACGGATGCGTTAGAAATGTATAAGCATCATTTGCCTGAAAGTATCTAGCGTATTTTATCGTAAGCAGCAATTGAAAGAAAAAATTGCTGCTTATTTTACCTAAGTAGTTCTTAATATGGTTGAATCGAAATTTTTGAATAGAAACCTCATTAACAAAATTGGGGAAGTGAAACAGCAGTTGAATAGAAGATTTTTTTGGTATCAAGAAATCCCAAAATAAAGTGGAATGTCGTGCAAAATATGGAAGTCTCATCTATAAATAACGGGACAAATTCCGCCTAATTAGAAAATGAAACTAACAAAAGGCTTAAATAGAAGGAGAAATTCCGCCTATCGACTTGAAATACGTGGAAATAGATGGAGTTTCATAGAATAGTCGGAAAATCTCCC
>Ga0180215_1004866_pt1 | contig 11701 bp, 7 predicted proteins | sample eDN3rd37CBELigBY_FD_128871 | JGI IMG/M metagenome (GOLD analysis project Ga0180215, IMG submission 128871) | Enriched backyard soil microbial communities from Emeryville, California, USA - eDNA 3rd pass 37_C BE-Lig BY (version 2) (version 2) | ecosystem: Environmental > Terrestrial > Soil >...
TACAAAGACGGAGAATATATTGAACCATTAGAATTAGAAAAGATGTTTCTATAATGGGACATAGGGACAGGTCCCTTGTCCCAAAAATCGATAATTTAGGATCTAAAAAAGAAGCCAATACAACATGATTGGCTTCTTTTCTAAAATAAGACTATTTCACTTCCACTTTATTTGTCACACTACACTACTCTTTTTTTGCTTTCAATAGTACCTTCTCTTACTGCCTCTTTAGATTTACTTAACATATTCTCCAATTGTTCCAATGACTTTCCTTTTGTTTCGGGAATAAACTTCCATACAAAAACCGCTGAAAGAAGACTCATTATTCCATAGAAGGAGTATGTTAATCCACCACTAAACTCCATCATTGCTGGGTAAGTCGATGAAATAAAGTAGTTTGCCGCCCATTGTGCAGCCACTGCAATCGCCATGGCTTGACCTCTAATTTTGTTAGGGAAGATTTCTGAAAGAAGTACCCATACTACAGGTCCCCATGACATCATAAATGATGCTGTATAAATGATAATGAAAATTAATGTACCGATTCCAATTATGTTTGTGAAAGCCATGCCAGCCACACCAAACATTCCAATTGTCATACCGATTGAACCAATAATTAAGAGCGGTTTACGTCCAAATTTGTCAACAGTGAAAATCGCAATAAGTGTGAATACAACATTAACCAAGCCCATAATTATCGTCTGGAACATAGAAGCATCTTTTGCCGCCCCCATGCTTTCAAAGATACGTGGTGCATAGTAGAGTGCCACATTAATTCCCACGAACTGCTGGAAAACTGATAACAGAATTCCGACTACAACAATTGTTTTCCCAAATGAGAATAGTTTTGATTTTGATTTATTGCCGTCAAAGGATGACTTAATTTCTAATAAAGTTGATTTAGCGACAGCTTTTTCGTACAACTTATTGAGAACAGACATCGCCTTCTCATCCTGATTCTTTTGAATAAGATATCGAGGTGTTTCAGGTACGGTAAATAATAGAGCAAGAAATATAGCTGCTGGTATTACCTCTGAAAGAAACATATAGCGCCATCCGATATCATTTATCCATTCAATGGTTTGGCCATTAGCAATTCCCCAGTTAACAAAATACACAACCAGCATACCGAAAATAATGGCAAATTGATTTAATGATACTAATGTACCACGAATTTTTGGTGGTGCGATTTCTCCTATATACATTGGTGCAACAGCTGAAGCAAGACCAACGCCTATTCCACCAATAATTCGATAGATGTTAAATGTAATCAACAATTCAATCGTAGGATTACCCTTTGTGAAGAATAAAAATTCAGGATAAGCTGATCCAAGTGCTGAAACGATAAACAAGACTGCTGCTACAACAAGCGAATATTTTCGTCCAACATTCGATGCGAAGTAACCGGATACAATACCACCAATAATACAGCCAATTAAAGCACTTGATACTGTAATCCCATGAACAAGTGAGCTCAGTCCAAGACTGTCTGTAAAATACGCTTGAAGTGCTCCTTCCGCACCTGAAATTACAGCTGTATCGTAACCAAATAACAAACCTCCAAGAGTTGCTACTAATGTAATTAATACAATCGAAAAATTACTATTTTTTTTCATATACTTTTGAAAGAGACCTTCCTCTTTCTTCCCCCTTTCATCCTCGAAAGGATTACTATTTTGATAACCCTTACACTTTCTTTAAAAAGGAACCTACCTCAAAACAAATCAACTATCCTTCTGAAGAAGAATTAATTCCTCAGTATGATTTCGTTTTCATAAACCTTGAAGCAGGTAGCATTTGGTTTCTATGTATATAAATTATCATGTAAACGCATTAATGTTTTCGCTTTCATCTTCATTATCTTGTTAATTACTAGACTATCTTGTTTTTTATGTTAGACCTTCAAATCACTTAACCAATCCCATCACCGAATTTACCTGCCTAAAAAAGTAAAAACAACGACCTAAGATCGTTGTTTTTTACGGTTGATATTTCGTTCGATACTCACTTGGGGTCATTCCGATTTCCTTTTTGAATACTCTACTAAAATAATTTGGATCTTTATAACCTATACTTAGTGCAATTTCTTTTAATGACTTACGTGATAATAATAACTCTTTTGCCTTTTCTAATCTCGTAGCTGTCAAATACTCTATAATCGTAAGATGAAACCTTTCCTTGAATAACTTACTTAAATAATATGAACTAATACCAATTTCTACAGCAATTGATTCGAGAGAAATTGTTTTAGCATAATTTTTATCTATGTATTCTTTTGCTTTTAGTAGCAATGTTTGTACACCATTCGAACGATGTTCTGCTAAACTTTCAATAATCACGAGTAGGTGTGATTTGGCTGCTTCTTTAATCTGCATTGCTGTCCCAAATTGACCCAAGCCTGTCACTATATCTTCCTCAAACCCTAGCTCTTTTATGGCACGTGATAATACAATAAAGAAGTTTTCCATCGCCTTATGGATTGTTTTAACCTGATAGTCTGAGGCCTGTTGAATAGACTGAAAGTATAGTTCAAACATGTGTAAACCCTTTTGACTATCCCCTTTCTTCACTGCATCAACTAGTTCCTTCTCAATTTCAAAAGGAACTAGTTCTTTGCGCCTTTGCTTAATCCGTTCATTAAATACCATATAGGCTGCACCAGGTTGTGTATAGGCTAGCTCTAAAGCATCGATTGCTTCCTTATAAGAAATAGAAAACTGATTAACATCAGAAATAATACTCCCAATTCCAGCATATAAGTGACATTCTTTAAGCGAATGTTGAACTTGATGAATAACCGACCGAGCAAACACTTCTCTTATTTTATGATTTTTATATTCCTCGTCAGTTACTAGCCTCAAAACAGGTACTTGAAATCCGGTCAAAGGACCTACAAGACAATGGGAATACTGGTCATGAATTGTTTCTTTCAACACGCGATACCAGTCGCTTTTTTCTTTACGACTAGCATGCAGATGCTCTGATTCAAATGTAAAAACAGCAACAAAACCTTGTTTATGCTCAAGATCTAGCCATTCCTCCCAGTCTTCCTCATTAAACTCATGAACGTGATCCATAATGAACGAAACAATAAACTCTATTTCAATAAAGGAACTTGCTCTTTCAAGTCGTCGATTTATTTGTTTTGTTTCATTTTCTTTTTGCTTCTCACTTTCGATTTCTTCGACCATCCGATCAAAAGCCTCTATAACTTCAGACAATTTACTAGGCTTTAATAAATACTCTTTAATTCCAAATTTCATTGCTTCTCGAGCGTAATCAAATGTATCAAAAGCCGAGACCATAATAAATTTTGTTTTAGGTAGAACTGAAACGATTCTCCTAATCGCTTCTAAGCCATCAAACTCAGGCATTTTTATATCCATGAAGACTAAATCTGGTTTATGTAAGATGGCTAATTCAACTGCTTGTTTTCCATTCTTAGCCTCAGCGATAATTTCAAAATTTCCCCGCTTCTTACTAAGCATTATTTTTAAACCATCTCTTTCAATCTGTTCATCATCCACTAACATGACCTTTATCATAAAAAAATCCTCACTTATTCTTCTTTACGTTTTGACTAATTTAATACGTACTGTAGTCCCTTCACCTATACTTGAAACAACCTCAACTTTACTCTCTTTTTGAAACAGTGCAAGACGGTTGATTACATTTTTCATGCCAATTCCAGTTGAATGACCAGTACCTTCTTTTATCGTAGTTACTTCGTTATTGTCATTTGGATCCATCAAGCTTTGTAGTGTCTCATCATCCATCCCTACCCCATTGTCCTTAACTTCTATGAGCACCATATTACCTTCTTCATAAATGTGTAATTCAATCTTGGCCCCCTCCGCCATTCCCTCAATTCCATGAATAAATGCGTTTTCAATAATCGGTTGAAGTGTAAGACAAGGGATTGGAATTGAAAGGCAATTTGGATCAATGTTTTCGATAAACTCAACTCGATCTCCAAACCGCGTCTTTTGAATAAAAAAATATTCGTTTACAATTTTAACTTCATCTTTCAATAATGTTTTTCGATCAAGACTACTAATATTATATCGGAGTAACGTCGAGATTGAAGAAATTAAATCACTTGTTTTCTCCGCTCCCTCGATAAGGGATGTCTTAGAAATTGTGTTTAGTGTATTAAAAAGGAAATGGGGATTAATTTGGTTTTGTAAGCTTTTTAATTCCATTTCTTTCAGTAATTGTCCCATCCTAGCCTTTTCTTCTATCTCACTCATTGATTCTTGAATATTCCTTTTCATTTCATTAAATGTCTTTGTTAAAAACCAAAGTTCATCCTTTGTTGAAACGACAACATCCTCTCCCATATATCGTCTAGCAGATATTTCTTTAGCTGCTAAAGAAAGTCTTTCGATGGTGCTTGTTATCCCATTGGAAAACCATAATGCAAATAAGATGCTTAAGAGGATAATCACAACTAGAATGGATATCGCCATCTTCTTCATATAAGTAATCTTTTTATCTAATAACTTATCTATTGCTTTATAATTGCTAAGCTCATTGTTTATCAAACTAAGTGTTTCTTCGTGAATATAGCTAGATGTATCATTCGCCTCACTAATATACAGTGAGTAGGCCTCAATGTCATTTTTTTCTACTGCAACTACTGTCTTATCTGTTTGTTCAAGTAAACTGGTCATGATATTTATATAATTTTTTTTCGTAATACTTTCCTTTTCAATATCCTTAAACCTTTGTTGCAGTTTTACTAGTTGCTCCTTACTTTCTTGATAATCAATCAGGTTCTCAGGTAGCGGTTCGTATACGTATATTTGTAACGTTTCAAATGTTTGATTCGTCATTTTCGCAATATCATTTAATAGAAACAAATACTCATCGTTCTCATTATGAAGTTCCATAATGCTTTGATTACTCTGCTCACGTACAACAAACAAAATTACAATTAACAATAAGATGGTTGCAAAATAAATAAGTAACTTTGTTCTAATTTTTATCATTAGGAACCACCATTGTTTCTTCAATATCTAAAGAAGTTTTACGAATAATTGATGAATTAGTATGAGTAATTTCTTTAGTCTGTTTGCCATTCATAATGTCTATCATTTTTTCCACACTTAAGTATCCCATTTCGAAAGGATGCTGTTCCACAATTGCTCCAATATCCCCGTTCTTTAATAATTCCATATTTTCATCGATTGTATCAAAAGTAATGACATACATATCATTTTCCCTTTGTAAAGAATTAGCAGCAGACACAATTCCAATCCCATTGTAAGAACTCGTTCCAAAAAAGGCAGTAATATTTTCATGTTCCGTTAATATGTTGTACGCCTTTTCTTCTACATCCACCCTTGTAATTTTTGACTCTTCAACCGCAACAATTTTTATATCTTCTTCTTGCTCCACGACATCTTTAAATCCCTTTAAACGTTCTAGGTGATGAGGGTTGTCCAAACTGCCGGTTATGATACCGACAGTTGCTAGGCCATTCGTATCTTCAACCAACGCTTTCCCTGCTAATTGGCCAGCCATGTAATTATCTGAACCAATGTATGCATGCCTCATACTTTCGGGAGAGTCTGTATCAATCGTTACAACTGGAATTTCTTGACGCTCTGCTTTATTTATCATGTCGGTAAAATTTTCGTTAAGGCCTTGGACGATAATACCATCCACTTTTGATTTAATTGCTTTGTCAAAGAGTTTCAATTGCTCTTCTGTATTTGATCTTTCAGGCCCAATATACTCCACTAATACATCATACTTTTGACCGGCATCCTTTGCTCCTTCACCAATTAATTGCCAATACTCATGTTCCATCTCCTCCACTATTAATACAAAATGATACTTTGGTAAAGTTACTTCTGGAGAATAAACCTTTTCCATTTCTTGATTAATCGTTTGCACATGTTCATAAAAGTAAATGGAAAAACCTAAAGCTGTTATAAAAGAGATAATTAATAAACTATAGATCAAACGTATCCTCTTCATGTTGCCCCCTTGAATATTGACTATATAAGAGTCATTATGTACTAAAATAGCATATTTCGACATTCTAATGCATTCTATCCGTTCTTATACTCATGTCGAAGATTCGTGACGATCTTCGAACTGCTTTTTACCTCCTCACAATTACATTATTTGAATTTGTAAAAATGAAGAACTTGGGGATAGTAATAGGTAGAAAAGAACAAATGGATGGTGAAATAGGTGGATGGTTTTTCACGATATAAACTAAACGAAACAGAAGACGGAATTGAAGTGATCTTATACCTCGATGAGAACTTAACAGAATACTCTTCTGAGTTAGGAGTCTCATCCCTAGTGGAAGAGGCTGATATAGAAAGGAAAGCTGTTCATTTTATAAAAAACATTCTTCCTGCATTGAAGGTTAAAACCGTTAAGATCATGGCTGGTGGAATGTTATTATCAGCCATAGGTGTTGGTACATTGCCTGCAACTCAAGCCTCTGCAGCTGACGCAACTGGGAAAAAGACACACTCGAAGACTTTATCCCATACTGTAGTTGCTGGCGATACACTATATAGTATTGCTCAAGCTAATGGAACAACCGTTGATGCAATTAAGAGCGTAAATAATCTTTCTTCAGATTCATTACAGATTGGACAAATTTTGACAATTCCTGTTGGAATTACTGATATTCCTGCTCAAACCAATGTAACTACACATCAGGTTGTTCCCGGTGATACGTTATATAGTATTGCCACACGTAATGGCACAACCGTGGATATGCTCAAAAAGGCCAATAATCTATCTTCGGATTTTTTGCAGATCGGTCAAACGTTGACGATTCCTTCTGACAGTGCGTCCACTCCTACTCAAACAAAGCAAACTACACATCAAGTTGTTTCCGGTGATACGTTATATAGTATCGCTAGTCGTAACGGGACAACTATCGATGGAATTAAAAAGGCCAATAATCTATCTTCGGATTTTTTACAGATTGGACAGACGTTAACGATTCCTTCCGGCGGTATGTCCACTCCTACTCAAACCAATCAAACTACCTATCAGGTTGTTTCAGGTGATACGTTATATAGTATTGCTACTCGTAGCGGCACAACTGTGGATGGGATTAAAAAGGCAAACAATCTATCTTCGGATAGTTTGCAGATTGGACAAACGTTGACGATTCCTTCAGGTGTTTCAAGTGCCCCTGCTCCGGTTCAAAACGAAACATCATTCGCTGCAGAACAACAGAAAGTAGTTAACCAGGCAGAAGTGGAATGGCTTGCGAAAATGATACACAGTGAAGCAAGAGGTGAATCTTTAGAGGGACAGATTGCTGTTGGTGCTGTAATTGTGAATCGTGTAAATAGTCCCTTATTTCCTAATAACATAAAAGATGTCTTGTTTGAAAAAAGCTACGGTTACTATCAATTTACACCAGCAGAAAATGGTGCGTTACTTACTGCAACCCCTAACGACCAACATAGAGAAGCTGCAAAACGGGCACTTAATGGTGAGGATCCAACGAATGGAGCATTATTCTTTTACAACCCTGACAAAACATCGAGCTCCTATCTGAGAAGTCGTACCGTTTCAACCACAATAGGAAACCACGTATTTGCCTTTTAGGGACACAGGGACAGGTCCCTTGTCCCAAACCAAAAACAAGCACATTCCTTTAGGAATGTGCTTACTTAATATCACATATTTACGATGCTTGTTGAACAGCTTCAACTTTAGTAGGTGGGTTATATTTGCCTTCCCATTTAGCTACAACTAGAGCTGCCAATGAGTTACCTACGACGTTAACCGCAGTACGTCCCATATCTAGAATACGGTCAATACCAGCAATAAAAGCCAATCCTTCAGCCGGTAAACCAATTGTACTAAACGTCGCTAATAGCACTACAAAGGATACCCCAGGTACTCCAGCCATGCCTTTAGATGTTACCATTAATATTAGCATTAGCATGATTTGTTCCCCAATGCTCAAGTGAATTCCATACATTTGGGCGATAAATAAAGACGCTATGGCCTGGTATAAAACAGATCCATCCAAATTAAAAGAATAACCTGTTGGTATAACGAAAGTTGCTATGTGCTTAGGACTTCCCGCCTTTTCCATTTTATCCATAATCCTCGGAAGTACGGTTTCAGAACTGGATGTTGAAAAAGCAAGGATTAACTCTTCCTTAATCATCTTCAATAATTTAAAAATATTTAAACCAATAAATTTAGCCAATAATCCTAAGATAACTACTACAAAGAAAATCATTGTTCCATAAACAGTAATGGCTAGCTTGCCTAATGGAATAAGTGATTCAAATCCATATTTTGAAATAGTTACACCAATTAATGCAAAAACACCAACCGGAGCATATTTCATAAATAAATTTGTCACATAAAACATGGCATTTGCCATACCCTCAAAGAAACGTAAAACCGGTTTTCCTTTTTCACCAATAGCTGCAATTCCAAGACCGAATACAACTGCAAAGAAAATAGTTGCCAGCATATCTCCTTCAACCATAGCTTGGAACGGATTTGTTGGAACAATATGAAGGAGTGTATCTGTAATAGATTTTCCTTCTTGCGCTTCTGATGTTTCTACATAACCTGAGATATCAGTTTGTTCTAACTGCTCCATTACAAGACCAGCACCTGGTTGGAATAAATTTGCAGAAATAAGGCCGACTGCAATTGCAACCAAGGTCATTCCAATAAAATATGTCAGGGATTTAGCACCTAATTTACCAACTGATTTTAAATCACCAACGCCAGCTATCGCAACGATGATACTTGAAAGAACAATTGGTACAACAATCATTTTAATTAAACGTAAGAAAAGATCTCCGAATGGCTGTAGAAAGGTTTGAGCAGTTTCACTTCCGTAGAAAATCCCACCAACGATAATACCTAAAATAAGACCGATCAAAATTTGACTTGCTAAACTTAACTTGAATTTTTTCATAAATTACCCCACCTTCTTAATAATGTGATTCTGATTACTCAGGTTAGGGAAACATATAGAAAGATAAGATAACAAATAAACGGCTGTTGCCGATTCACTATTCTACCATACTGTTTCCTCTTAATTGCTTACGAGGTTAGCTTTCAGGTTAGGACTAAGGGAAACAATAAGCCCCTTCTATTTAAGAACTCACCAATAGCGAAAAAAAAATTCCGCATGAATAATTTGGGTCCCCCGCTCTAGAAAAAGATTTAGCAATAATGTACTACTCTGATTTTATACTAAAATATTATTCTAGTAAACTATTGATCATTTCCAGTTGTGGGTCCCACCCCTGATTATCTAAAGCGTTAACACTCCAGTGGGGCGGGACCAGCTTTCCAAGGTCAGCTCTTTGTTTCCGGATGAAAAATTGGCGCAGTTTCAACCTCTATCAATACTGGCCCATTATGTAATAATGCTTTTTTTAAGGTAGCTTCTAATTCACTATCTTCTCTGATTGAATAGCCTTTCCACGAGCAAGCTTCGGCTATTTTTACAAAGTCAGGATTCGTTAAATCCACATCCTTTTGAACGCTTCCGCTGGCTATCATTTTATCGCGTTCCATTTGTAACGCATGATTATTGAAAATGATGACTGTAATATTTAAGTTATATCGGATGGCCGTTAATAAATCGGCTAAAGTCATTTCAATCCCGCCATCCCCAACGACTGCAACCACTTGCTTCTCCGGGAAGCACAGTTTTGCTGAAAGAGCGGCAGGTAAACCAAATCCCATTGTTCGCCATTCTCCTGAAAAGATGATTTGTTGTTTAGTTGAGCGAAAATTACGATTGAACCAAACAGTTACATCACCCGTATCTAGAGTAATAATTGCATCGTTTTGAACAGTATTTTCAATAGCTCTAACAATTCTTGAAGGATGGAGCGGTTGTGAAGATTGTAATCCTTCTTGCTCGTTTTGAGTATCCCATGTTTCTTTTGTCTTTTGGATGTTTGTTACCCAAGTTTGATTTTGTGAAACGCTATGAAGATGTTTCGTTAACAGTGGGACAAGCATTTCAGCTGAACCTACAATACCTAACTCAACAGGTATACCTTTCCCGATATTCTCTTTCGCAACATCAATTTGAATCACCTTCGCATGCTCTGGAACATATCCTTCCGGCCACCACAAGTTCCCTACTACTAAAACAACATCTGACTCTTGAAAAAGATCTTTAGCATGAGGGTTTCCCCCTTGTCCAATTCCTCCTAAAAAGTGCGTACAGGATTGAGGAAACACCCCTTTTGCACCTAAACTTACAAGGATACCCGCTCCCCAAAGTTCTGCTAGTTTCTCTACTTCATTTACAACATGTATTGCCCCAAGGCCTGCTAAAATCATTGGTTTTTTTGCGTTTTTCATTAATTCAACAACCTCTGTGATATCTTGTTCATCTATAGATGTGGCAGTCTGTATCATTTTTGGTTCCCGCTGAATTTTTGCAGTCGAATTCATTGAAAAAAGATCTTTTGGAATCGATAGATGAGTAACAGCCCCTTTATCAAGTGATGTTTTCATCGCTTTTGTTAAAACATCTATAATGGCGTCAGGGTGTGCGAGCAAAGACGTATATTCTGCGAGTGGTTTTATTAATTCTTGTTGATTAAGATACTGCTTATAGTCTGTCCCAATTTTTTGAGTGGGAGCCTGACCAGTAATAGCCAATACGGGTGCCTTGTCCAGAAAAGCGTCCCCTAAACCATTGAGTAAGTTTCCTAAACCAGGTCCCATCGTTGCAAGACAAACGCCAAGCTTACCCGTTAACTTTGCCTCAGCTGAAGCCATCATGGCGGCAACCGATTCATGTTTCACCGCTATAAATTGTATTGAATTCTGCTTTGCTAGTTCATCCATAAACCCAATAATGGCATCACCGACAACCCCATAGATCCTTTTAACTCCCCACATCCCAAGTTGCTTTAACATAAGACTTGCAACAGTTTCCTTTGTTGATTGATTAGACTCTGAAATCACGCTACAAACCCCTCCTAAAATTACTTTATCCCTTACCTTTCCAATTACTGAGGTCTACTATTCAGAGCATGTTTTTAATCATCCATCAACAGTCCAACATATTTTTCATTACATCTTCGTTTGAATATCTGTCAGTAAACCGATATATTTTATGTTAAAAATGTCGAGTATTATATAAATTGCTTTGCTATTATGAAGACATGAAAAGGAGGGATACATTGTTAAAGGAATTAAACCAAGTGATCGATTATATCGAAAATCGTTTAACTGATGACCTATCTCTTGAAAGAATTTCTGAATATGCCGGGGTATCCGATTATCACTTTAGAAAGATCTTTTTTTATCTTTCAGGGCTGACGCTAAGTGAATATATTAAAAACAGAAAATTGTCAGAGGCAAACAAGGATTTATTACATGGTGATAAAGTTACAGATGTTGCATTTAAATATGGGTATCAATCAGTCGACGGCTTTACTAGAGCATTTAAAAAATGGAGTGGTTTTTTACCATCGGATGTAATTAAAACTGGAATAAGCAAATCGTTTCCCAAACTTTCATTCGTAATAACTGTTAAAGGAGGAACATCTATGGAATTTAGAATTGAAGATAAACCTGCATTTAATTTAGTTGGTGTAAGCAAACGGGTCCCAATGCAATTTGAAGGCGTGAATAATGAGATTGTAAAGCTTGCACAAAGCATAACGGACGAACAAAAAGAAGAAATGCATTCCCTTCAAAATATAGA
>Ga0180215_1004867_pt1 | contig 11700 bp, 8 predicted proteins | sample eDN3rd37CBELigBY_FD_128871 | JGI IMG/M metagenome (GOLD analysis project Ga0180215, IMG submission 128871) | Enriched backyard soil microbial communities from Emeryville, California, USA - eDNA 3rd pass 37_C BE-Lig BY (version 2) (version 2) | ecosystem: Environmental > Terrestrial > Soil >...
GGCCGCCTCCACCCGGGCCTCGGCCAGCACGTCGTCGTCCACCGTGTACCAGAAGGCCCGTGTCACCAGGCGGTTCGGCGGCAGGTCGAGCGCCACCCGGCCCAGCACCTCGCCGGTGCGGGCGTCGCGCCGCTCGTAGCCGGTCACCTGGCTGGCCACCTCCACCGCGCCGAGGTGCAGGTCGGCCCGGCCCACGCGGCGGTGCTCGTCGACGGCGAGGACGCGGATGGTGGTGTCGGAGCGCACCTGGGTCCACTCCTCGCCGTCGCTCGGCGCCACCCGCGCCTCGCCCTCGGTCAGGTCGAGGTCCTCCACCCGGTAGGCCTGGCCCTGGTGCAGGTACACCGCGCCCGGGTGCACGGTTTCGGGCGCCCGTGACCGGTCCACCGTCCCCACCAGCCGGCCGTCGTCCTCCACGATGCGGACCTCGTCGCCCGACCCGCTGCGCAACCCGATGCCCGGTGCGGGCGAACCCCGCCCGCACCAGTGGGCCCGCCCGTCGCGCAGGCGGAGGCGGTCGTCGAGCACCAGCTCGCGGACCGCGTCGGCCAGGTCGTCGCCCCACCAGGCCTCGTCCTCGGGGGTGAGCGGCTGCTCGTAGGCCGCGCAGGCCAGGTGGGGGTGGAGCACGAACGGGTTGGAGAGGTTCACCACGGCCGGCTCGGGCGGTCGGCGGAACACCTCGTGCGGGTGGGCCATGAGCCACTGGTCGAGCTGGTCGGCGCCGGCCACCAGCACCGCGGCCGCTTCCTGCTGCTCGCGGCCGGCCCGGCCGGCCTGCTGCCACATCGACGCGATCGTCCCGGGGAAGCCGTCGAGCACGCAGGCGTCCAAGCCGCCGATGTCCACGCCGAGCTCCAGCGCCGTGGTGGCCACCACGCCGAGCAGCCGGCCGGTGAAGAGCTCCGCCTCGATCTCGCGACGCTCGGCCGCCAGGTAGCCGCTGCGGTAGGACCGCACCCGCAGGGCGAGGTCCTCGGGCAGCCGCCGTCGCACCGCGGCGGTGACCACCTCCGTGCCCCGCCGGCTGCGGCAGAACCCCACGCTGCGCCGACCCGCCCGCACCAGCTCGGCCAGGAGGGTGGCGGTCTCCACGTTGGCCGACGCCCGCGTCCCGGTGACCTCGTCGAGCAGCGGCGGGTTCCACAAGGCGAAGAGCCGCTCGCCGCGGGGTGAGCCGTCGTCGGTCACCGCCGTCACGGGTTGCCCGGTGAGCGCCGAGGCCAGCGTGGCGGGCTCGCCGATGGTGGCGCTCGAGCACACGAACGTCGGGTCGGCGCCGTAGCGGGCGCACAGCCGGCGGAGGCGGCGCAGCACGTGGCCCAGGTGGCTGCCGAAGATGCCCCGGAACACGTGCAGCTCGTCGATGACGACGTAGCGCAGGCGGCGCAGGAACGTGGCCCAGCGGCCGTGGGCCGGGAGGATGCCGGCGTGGAGCATCTCGGGGTTGGTCAGCACCGCGGTGGCGTGGCGCCGGGCCCACGTGCGGGCCTCCGGCAAGGTGTCGCCGTCGTAGGTCACAGGCACGAGACCGGGGATGCCGAGCGCGGTGAGGGCGCGGAGCTGGTCCTGGGCCAGGGCCTTGGTGGGGAACAGCAGCAGGGCCGTGCCCGCCGGCCGCTCCAGCGCCGCCTCGGCGATGGGCAGCTGGTAGCAGAGCGACTTGCCCGAGGCGGTGCCCGTGGCGACCACCACCGAGCGGCCCGCCCGGAGCAGGTCGAGGGCCTCCGCCTGGTGGGACCAGAGCCGGCGTTCGCCCAGGGCGGCCCGCAGCGCCGGGGGGAGCGGCTGGGCCGGCTCGGCGTAGCGGGCGGGCCGGGCCGGGAGCCGCTCCAGGTGCACGAGGCGGCCGTCCGCGCCCAGCTCGCGGAGGCGGTCGCGTAGGTCGTCGTGCACCCGAGAAGTCTGACGCCGCCGGGCCCGCTTCCGGCGGCACCGGCGGCGGGGCCGGCCGGGCAAGCCGGGCTGGTAGGGCCCTGGGCTGGGGCGGCTACCGTGGACGCCTCATGGATCTCGTCCTGCACGAGCACGAGCGGGACGGCGTGGTGGTGCTGACCGTCGCCGGCGAGCTCGACCTCGCCACGGCCCCCCGGCTGCGGGACCGCTTGACGCGCCTGGCCACCCAGGGCCCGTCGGCGGTCGTCGTGGACCTGAGCGGCGTGGTCCTCATGGACTCAGTGGGCCTCGGCGTGCTCATCGGCGGGATGTGCCGGGTGGAGAGCCTGGGCGCCCGGTTCGCGGTGGTGTGCCCGCCGGGGCGGCCTCGCGACCTGCTCGTGCGCTGCCGGCTCGACCGGGTGCTCAGCCTGGTCGACGACGAGCCGGCGGCCCTCGCCGAGGTGGGAGGCGGGCATGGACGAGCCTGACGAGCTGGGCAGCGATGACGACCACGGACCGCTGGCCAAGCCCGACGAGCTCCTCGCCCTCCATGGCGTCACCGAGGAGCTCTTCACCACCTTGCAGCGCTGGTTCCAGGTGCCGGCCCAGGTGAGCCTCGACCTGAGCGACGTCGACGCGGCGGTGCGCGAGCTCGGCGACCCGATGATGATCGCCGCGCTGGCCATGCGGAAGCTGCAGGCCCTCAGGCTGCTGTCCACCCCCGGGGTGGTCACGACCACCGACGTGGTCGTCACCATCGTCCAGGACCTCGACCGGGCGCTCCTCCAGGCGCCGGTCATGCGCCTGCGCGTGCAGGCCGAGGCCACCGACTGGGACGAGGCCTTCGAGGCCCTCGACGCCGGGTCCGGCCCCGAACGGGCGGACCAGGCCGATCCCGAGGCCGCCCGCTTCGTCACCCTCCACGGCCGCCTCCACGACGCGGTGCGGGCCGTGATCACCGTGTCGGGCGGCCGGATCCGCGAGCTGATCTGAGTTGACCCTGCCTCCGGGAGCCCCGTTGAACCCTCGCGTCCCCCCGCCCCGCACCCTGTGGCACCGGTCGGACCGGTTCGTGCCGCGCCGCATCGTGGCGCCGGCCCTGCGCTTCATGGCCGCCGCCACCGCCGGCGGCGTGGCCATGCTGGTGGCCGCCATCGTGGCCCTGGTCTGGGCCAACTCGCCCTGGCACGGCGGCTACGAGGCCCTCTGGGACACCCACCTGGCGGTCTCGCTCGGCGAGCTGATCGAGCTCGACCACCTGACGTTGCGCAACTGGGTGAACGACGGCGCGATGGCCGTGTTCTTCCTGCTCGTCGGGCTGGAGATCAAGCGGGAGCTCGTGCTGGGCGAGCTGCGCGACCCCAGGGCGGCGGCGCTGCCCGCCCTCGCCGCGCTCGGCGGGATGGTGCTGCCGGCCACGATCTACGCCCTGCTGAACGCCGGCCAGCCTGGTGCCGACGGGTGGGGCATCCCGGTGGCCACCGACATCGCCTTCGCCGTCGGCGTGGTCACGCTGGTCGGGTCCCGCCTGCCGCTCGGCGCCCGCATCTTCATCCTCACCCTGGCCGTGGTCGACGACATCGGCGGCATCCTCGTGATCGCCGTCTTCTACGCCTCCGACGTGAGCGTCGGGTGGCTCGGGGTGGCGGCTGCTGCGATCGCCGCCACGCTGGTGGTGCGGCGGCTGGAGATCCAGTCGTTCGCCCCCTACGTCTTCCTCGGCGGGCTCACCTGGCTGGCCTTCCACGAGGCGGGCGTCGAGGCCGCCATCGCCGGGGTGATCTTCGGGCTCCTCACCCCCACGCGCCCCTTCCACGACCCGGCCGGGTTCGCCCCCAACGCCCGCGCCCTGGTCGACCGCATCGACGCCACCCGCGCCGATGGGCACATCTCCCCCGAAGAGCGCGACGAGAACGAGGTCCGCCTGGAGGACCTGTCCCGCTACGCCCTCCTGTCGGTCTCCCCGCTGGAGCGCCTCGAGCACCGGCTGGGCCCCTGGGTGGCCTTCCTGATCGTGCCCCTCTTCGCCCTGGCCAACGCGGGCGTGCGGATCGGCGAGGGCGACATCGACAGCCGGGTCGTGCTGGGCGTGGGTCTCGGCCTGGTGCTGGGCAAGACGATCGGGGTGTTCTCCTTCACGGTGCTGGCCGTGCGCCTCGGCCTCGGCCGCCTGCCGGCAGGCACCCGCTGGTCGCACATCTTCGGCCTCGGGGTCACGGCCGGCATCGGCTTCACCGTGGCGCTGTACATCGCCGGGCTGTCCTTCGACGACGCCGACCTCACCTCGTCGGCCAAGCTCGGCGTGCTGAGCGCCAGCGTGGTGGCCGGCGTGCTCGGCTACCTCGTGCTGCGGGCCTCACCACGGGCCCAGCACTCGCCGGCCGAGGAGCCGCTGGTGGGGGCCTCCTCGCCCTGACGGCCCTGACGGCCCTGACCCCCGGGCGCCCCTGGCGTCAGGCCCACCAGGCCAGCAGGTCGACGGCCACGTGGGTGGTGGCCCCCGGGCCGCCAGTGCGGAGCGTCACGCCGCCCTCGCCGACGGCGCTCACCACCAGGGCGGTGACGTCGGTGGCGGTGGTGAAGCTGAGCGAGGTGGTGCCCGGGTTCTCGCGCCCCGCGGCGTGCACGGTGAGGAAGCCGGGGCCGGCCGCGCCGGTGCTGGTGACGTTGAGCAGCACGGCCTGGGCCCCGCCCGGCCCGGTGTCGAGGAACGGGCCCAGCGCCACGGTGCGGGCCTCGCCCGGCCCGAGCGGGGTGGCGCTGCGCGAGTCGTAGACGCGCTGGGGCGGGTCGACGAGGTGGAAGGCGCCGGCGCTGCGGGGTGAGGCCAGCTGGCGCCAGGTGCCGGGCTGGCCGGGCGCCACGCACACCCAGACCGCGCCCGTGTCGTCGACCAGCACCTCGCCGCCGAAGTACCGGACGGTGGTGCGACCCGGCGGCGCCTCGCCGAGGGGCTTCAGCCGCAGGGCCGCCTTGGGCCCGCCGGCGGCCACGCCCACGCCGCCGTCGGCGTAGCTCTGCCCCTCGAGCCCGTAGAGCTCACCGACGCCGAAGACGCCGACGACGTTGGCCCGGGCGGTGACGCCGTTGCCGTCGCTGGTGCTGAGCACGTCGAGCGCCGCCGTCGTGCCGCCGCGGGCGCTCTGGCGCACGGTGAGCGCCGGCTGCCCCGGGGCCAGCTGCTCCACCCGCACGGCCGGGTTGGTGTCGCCCTGGCCCACCACGGCCAGCGGCGCGCCGGCGCCCGAGTTGCGCAGCTGCAGGGTGGCCCGCGGGTTGGACGAGGTCCACTCGACCAGCCGGTCGCCGAGGTCGGTGGTGCCGTCGCTCAGCGGCGCGGCGCCGGCAGGCGAGGCGGTGGCCCCGAGCCCGGCGGTGGCGCCCGCGGCGCCGAGACCGGCACCGGCCAGGCCGAGCAGGAGCCCCCGGCGCGACACGCCGCCGGCCGACGGGGCGGGAGGGCCCGAGGCGTCGGCTCGCGACGCGGCCAGCTCCGCGCGCAGCCGCCGGACCTCGGCCCGGAGCGCCTCCACCTCCGCCCGCAGGTCGTCGATGCCCTCCACCGGCGGCCACGGTAGCGGGCCGGCCAGGGGCGATCCCGGGCGGCGGGGCGGGGCGGGGCGGGTTCAGAGGCGCTTGGGGAAGCGGCGCATGGCCTTGTGGAGGGGCCGGGTGCGCCGGCGCTCCTCGGCCTTGGCCCGGGCGTCGCGGTCGAGCTCGAGGCGCCGCAGCTCGGCCCGCAGCCGCCGCCAGCTCTCGAGGCGCTGCTCGGACAGCGTGCCCTCCTCCACCGCGGCCCGGACCGCGCAGTCGGGCTCCGAGGCGTGCTCGCAGTCGGCGAAGCGGCACCCCTCGGCCAGCTCGTCGACGTCGGGGAAGGCCAGGCCGAGGCCCTCCTCGGCGTCCCACAGGGCCAGCGCCCGCAGCCCGGGCGTGTCGATGAGCAGGCCGCCGCCGGCCAGCGGCACGAGCTGGCTGGCGACGGTGGTGTGGCGGCCCTTGCGGTCGCGGGCCCGCACCTCGGCCACCTCCTGGCGCTCCTCGCCGGCCAGCGCGTTGGCCAGCGAGCTCTTCCCCGCCCCCGACGGGCCGAGCAGCACCACGGTGCGCTCCGGCCCGACCAGCTGCGCCACGCGGTCGAGCCCGGCCCCGGTCACCACGCTGATCGCCAGCACGTCGACGCCGGGCGCCACCGCCTCGACCGCGCCCACCCAGCGCTCGGCCTCCCCGGCGTCCACCCGGTCGGCTTTGGTCAGCACCACCGCCGGTCGCGCCCCGCTGTCCCACGCTGCCACCAGCTCCCGTTCGATGCGCCGCAGGTTGGGAGGGCCGTCGAGGGGGTGCAGGAGCAGGACGTGGTCGACGTTGGCCGCCAGCACCTGGGCCCGGGCGGTCCCGCCCGCGTCCCGGCGCACCACCGCGCTGCGCCGCTCGACGAGCCCCACCACCCCCCGGTCCGGCTCGGCCGGGTCGAGGGCCACCCAGTCGCCGACGGCCAGCGGCTCGTCGAGGAGGGCGGTGCCGGCCCGCACCTCGCCGCCCGCGGTGAGGGCTGTCACCGCCCCCCGGTCGACGCGGGCCACCCGGGCGGGGACCAGGCCGGCCTCGGCCCACGGGGCGAACACCGCCGCGCAGCGGTCGTCCCAGCCGAGGCCGGGGGGGAAGGGGACCTCCCGGGACATCGCCGCGGACCCTATCGGGCCGTCTACCTGGGGGAACGACCGGTTTCCGGCGGGCCCGGTCCCGGTGCCGCGCCTCACGCCGGAGGGTGATGCCTTGACAACGGCGCGCCTGTCCCTGCTCTTATGAGCGCCGATGTCCCGTCCCCTCGTCATCGTCGAGTCGCCCGCCAAGGCGAAGACCATCGCCCGCTTCCTCGGGTCGGACTTCGACGTGCGCGCCTCGGTGGGCAACATCGCCGACCTGCCGAGCAAGGGGCTGGCCGTCGACGTGGACCACGGGTTCACGCCCACCTACGAGCTCACCCCCCGCGGCAAGGACGTGGTGAAGGAGCTGCGCGCGGCCATGAAGGACGCCAGCGCCATCTACCTCGCGACGGACGAAGACCGCGAGGGCGAGATCATCGCCTGGCACCTCGCCCAGCACCTGCGGCCGCCGCGCGGCCTCGAGACCCGCCGGATGGTCTTCCACGAGATCACCCGGGCGGCCATCGAGCACGCCGTCCAGAACACCCGCGACATCGACACGGGACTCGTCGACGCGGCCGAGTCGCGTCGGGTCCTCGACCGGCTCTACGGCTACGAGGTGTCGCCGGTGCTGTGGCGCAAGGGCAACCGGGGCCTGTCGGCGGGCCGTGTGCAGAGCCCGGCCACGCGGCTGATCGTGGAGCGGGAGTGGGAGCGGATCCGCTTCGTGCGGGCCGGCTACTGGGACCTGAAGGCCACGTACGCCACGGACCCGTCGTTCTCGGGGATGCTCGTCACGCTCGACGGCCGGCGGGTGGCGACGGGGCGCGACTTCGACGAGACCGGCCGGGCCCGCGCCGACACCGTGGTGCTCGACGAGCCGCGGGCGCGGTCGCTGGCCGACGGCCTGGCCGGGCGACCGATGACGGTCACGTCGGTGGAGGAGCGGCCCTACCGCTCGTCGCCGCGCCCGCCGTTCATGACCTCCACCCTCCAGCAGGAGGGCGGCCGCAAGCTGCGCATGAGCGCGCAGCAGGTGATGCGGGTGGCGCAGGGCCTCTACGAGCGGGGCTTCATCACCTACATGCGCACCGACTCCACGGAGCTGTCGACCGAGGCGGTGGAGCAGGCCCGCAGCCAGGTGGCCGGCCGCTTCGGCCGGGAGTACCTGGCGCCGGAGGGCCGCCGGTGGACGGGCAAGGTCAAGAACGCGCAGGAGGCCCACGAGGCCATCCGGCCCACCACGCCGTTCCGCTCGCCCGACGAGGTGAGGGCCGAGCTCACCGGCCCCGACCTGCGCCTCTACGAGATGGTGTGGCAGCGCACGCTGGCCTCGCAGATGGCCGACGCCACCGGCGTCACGGTGTCGGTGCGCCTGGCCACCGCCACCTCCGCCGGGGAGCAGGCCGAGTTCGCCGCCAGCGGCACCACCATCACCTTCCCCGGCTACCGCCGCGTGTACGTGGAGAGCACCGACGAGGGGACCGCGGCCGAGGCGGAGGAGGTCCTCCTGCCGCCGTTGGCCGTGGGCGACCGGGTCGACGTGGCCGCCCTCGAGCCGGCCGGCCACACCACCAGCCCGCCGGCCCGCTACACCGAGGCCTCGCTGGTGCGGCGCCTCGAGGAGCTCGGCATCGGCCGACCGTCGACGTGGGCGTCGATCATGCAGACCATCCAGGACCGCGGCTACGTGTGGAAGAAGGGCCAGGCGCTCGTCCCCACGTGGACGGCCATGGTCGTGGTCCGCCTGCTCGAGAACCACTTCAAGGGCCTGATCGACTACGGCTTCACCGCCGAGATGGAGGAGGCGCTCGACGCGATCGCGCGCGGCGACCGCGACAAGGTCTCGTACCTGCGCAGCTTCTACTTCGGGAACGGCAACGTCGGGCTGAAGCAGCTCGTCACCGAGAACCTCGACCTCATCGACGCGGCCGAGATCAACGCCATCCCCATCGGGGTCGACCCGAACGGGGAGACCATCGTGGTGCGGCCCGGCCGCTACGGGCCGTACGTCAAGCGGGGCGAGGACACCGCGTCGGTGCCCGACGACCTGCCCCCCGACGAGCTGACCGTCGACGTGGCACGGCAGCTCCTCGCCGCGCCACGCGGCGACGTGCCCTTCGGCGAGCTCGACGGGGTGCCGCTCTACGCCAAGAACGGGCGCTACGGCCCGTACGTGCAGTGGGGCGACGCCGACAACCCGCCGCCCGGGCACGACAAGCCGAAGATGGCGTCGCTGTTCAAGACGATGACGCTCGAGCGCCTCGACGTGGAGCAGGCCCGCCAGCTGCTGTCGCTGCCGCGCGTGCTCGGCGTCGACCCGGCCGACGGCGAGCCGGTCACCGCCCAGAACGGGCGCTACGGGCCGTACGTGGCCAAGGGGAAGGAGAGCCGCAGCCTCGACAGCGAGGAGCGGCTGTTCACGGTCACGCTCGAGGAGGCGCTCGAGCTGCTCGCCGCGCCCCGCCAGTTCCGCGGCCGCGGCCAGCCCAAGCCGCCGCTGCGGGAGTTCGGTCCCGACCCCGTGTCGGGTCGGCCCATCGTGGCCAAGGAGGGTCGCTTCGGGATCTACGTCACCGACGGCGAGACCAACGCCAGCATCGGCCGCGGCGACCGCGTCGAGGACATGACCCCCGAGCGGGCCCAGGAGCTGCTGGCCCTGCGCCGCGACGCCGACCCGAAGCCCAAGAAGGCGGCGGCCAAGAAGAAGGCGCCGGCCAAGAAGGCGGCGGCGAAGAAGGCACCCGCCAAGAAGGCGCCCGCCAAGAAGGCTGCGGCGAAGAAGGCGGCCGCGCCGCGGGCTCAGGGCCCGGGCAGCACCGCCACGTAGCCTGGACCGGTGACCGAGGGACGGGACGCTCCCACGGAGCCCGTGCCGGCCATCTCCAGCGGAGCCGGGAGCGGGGACGTCGGGAGCGCCGATCTCGGCGAGGCCGTCTCGCGCCGGGTCCGCCTCTTCGGGTCCACCGCCTTCTTCCGGCTTTGGACGGCCCAGGTGGTCGCGTCGCTCGGCGACTGGGTCGGCTTCGTGGCCATCGTGGCCGTGGCCGAGCGCATCGGCGGCAGCGCGCCGGAGGCCGCCATCTCGCTGGTGATGAGCGCCCGGATCGTGCCGGGCTTCTTCCTGGCGCAGGTGGCCGGCGTGGTCGTCGACCGCCTCGACCGCAAGCAGGTCATGGTGGCCTGCAACCTCTTCCGGGCGGTGGTGCTGCTCAGCGTGCCGTTCGTCGACGAGGTCTGGCAGCTCGTGGCCGTCTCGTTCCTGCTGGAGGTGGGCGCGCTGCTGTGGTCGCCGGCCAAGGAGGCGTCGGTGCCGAACCTGGTGCCGCCCCAGCACCTGCCCACGGCCAACTCGCTGTCGCTGATCGCCGCCTACGGCACGTTCCCGATCGCGGCGCTGGTGTTCGCCGGCCTCTCGAAGGTCTCGGAGCACCTCGCCACGGTGGACGCCTTCGACGGCCTCGACCTCACGCGCGAGTCGTTGGCCATCGTGGGCTACGCGATCGCGTTCGTGGTGTCGGCGTTGATCATCCTCCACGTGCCGCTGCCGCCCGGCCCGGCGCGCGAGCCCGTGGCCGGGGCGCCGCGCCTCGACCTCGGGCGAGCCTTCCGCGACGTCGCCGAGGGCTGGCGCTTCATCGCCGCCGACCCCGTCGTGCGCGCGGTGATGGTCGCCCTCGGCACCGGGCTGATCGGCGGCGGCATGCTGGTGCCGCTCGGCCCGGTGTTCTCCCAAGAGGTGCTGGGCGGCGGCGCCGCGGGGTTCGGCCTGCTCCTCACCGCCCTCGGGCTCGGCATGGCCATCGGCGTGATCGCGCAGTCGGCGTTGCAGCGCCGCGTCAACCGGCCGCGGATGTTCGTGTTGTGCGTCATGGTTGCGGGCGTGAGCCTGTTCGCCGCCGCGTCCATGTCGACGCTGCTCCCCGCCTTCCTCGGCATCGTCGTGCTCGGCGTGTGCACCGGCTCGGTGTACGTGCTGGGGTTCACCATCCTCCACGAGGGCGTCGACGACGCCCTGCGGGGCCGGACCTTCAGCACGCTCTACACGCTCGTGCGCCTGTGCGTGCTCGTGGCCTTCGCCGTGGGCCCTGCCCTGTCGAGCCTGGCGGGCCGCCTGTCGGCGCGCTTCTTCGGCGACGACCGCACCGTCACGATCGCGGGTGCGTCGTTCGGGCTCCCCGGCGTGCGGCTCACCCTGTGGGGGGCCGCCGTGATCATCGGGGTGGCGGGCGTGCTGGCCCGGATCTCGTTGCGGTCGGCGGCGCGCGACGGCGAGCGGGCCACCCGCCTGCACCGGGTGGGGCCGCGATGAGCCCCACGCGTCCCTGGTTCGTCGCCCTCGAGGGCGGGGAGGGCTCCGGCAAGTCGACCCAGGCCGCCCGCCTGGCCGAGCACCTCGGCGCGGTGGCGACCCGTGAGCCGGGCGGCACCGCGGTGGGCGCGCAGCTCCGCCGCCTGCTGCTCGATCCCGCCACCGGCGTGCTCGACCCGCGCGCGGAGCTGCTGCTGATGGCAGCCGACCGCGCCCAGCACGTCGCCGAGGTGGTCCGGCCGGCGCTGTCGGAGGGCCACCACGTGGTGACCGACCGGTCGGCGTGGTCGTCGCTGGCCTACCAGGGGTACGGCCGGGGCCTCGACGTGGAGGAGGTCTGGCGGGTGTGCGACTGGGCCACCGACGGGTGCTGGCCCGACCTGGCGGTGCTGCTCGACGTGGCCGGCGAGGTGGCAGCGGCCCGGCTGTCGGGCCAGCCCGACCGCTTCGAGGACGAGGCCGCGGCCTTCCACGACCGCGTGCGGGAGGGGTTCCGCCGCCTCGCCGCCGACCACGCCGACCGCTGGGTGGTGGTCGATGGAGAGGGCGCGGTCGACGAGGTGGCCGCCCGCGTCCTCGCCGCCGTGGAGGCGCGCCTGGGCCGCGGGGAGGCCCGCCCGTGACCGGCGAGCTGGGCCCCGACGAGGTGCCGGTGGCGGCGCTCTTCGCCGAGGTGGTGGGCCAGCCGAGAGCCGTCGCCGCGCTGCGCTCGGCCAGCCGTCGGCCGCACCACGCCTACCTGTTCCTGGGCCCGCCGGGCTCGGGCAAGCCCGAGGCCGCTCGCGGCCTCGCCGCGGCGCTGCTGTGCCCGCAGGGCGGGTGTGGTCGCTGCAGCGCCTGCGCGCAGTCGCTCCAAGGTGTGCA
>Ga0180215_1004868_pt1 | contig 11700 bp, 13 predicted proteins | sample eDN3rd37CBELigBY_FD_128871 | JGI IMG/M metagenome (GOLD analysis project Ga0180215, IMG submission 128871) | Enriched backyard soil microbial communities from Emeryville, California, USA - eDNA 3rd pass 37_C BE-Lig BY (version 2) (version 2) | ecosystem: Environmental > Terrestrial > Soil >...
CAATGTTTACTTGGTCAGCATTTATTGCCAACGTAATTATCGTGTTCGCATTCCCTGTATTAACAGTTGCTCTAATAATGGGTACAACTGACCGTTTATTTGGCACAAACTTCTTTACTACTACTAATGGTGGTATGGATATGCTTTGGGCGAACTTCTTCTGGGTATGGGGACATCCTGAAGTTTACATTTTAATCTTGCCTGCATTCGGTCTTTACAGTGAAATAATCTCAACGTTCTCTGGTCGTAACTTATACGGTTATAAATCAATGGTATGGTCTATGGTGTTAATTTCCCTACTTTCATTCTTAGTATGGACTCACCACTTCTTTACAATGGGTCAAGGAGCTCTTACAAACAGTATCTTCTCTATTACAACAATGGCGATTGCTGTTCCAACAGGGGTTAAGATCTTTAACTGGTTATTTACAATGTGGAAAGGGAAAATCCGCTTTACTGTTCCAATGCTTTACTCAGTAGGATTTATTCCACTATTCACAATTGGTGGGGTTACTGGAGTAATGCTTGCGATGTCAGCTGCGGACTACCAATACCATAATACAATGTTCTTAGTAGCTCACTTCCACAATACAATTATTCCTGGTGTTGTATTTGCGATGTTAGCTGGTTTAACTTATTACTGGCCAAAATTCTTTGGCTTCATGCTAAATGAAAAAATCGGTAAATCTACTTTCTGGTTACTAACTGTAGGTTTCGTTCTTGCCTTCTTCCCTATGTATATTACTGGTTTAGACGGTCAAGCACGTCGTATGTACACTTACTCAGAAGCAACTGGTTTTGGTCCATTAAATATGATGTCATTTGTAGGTGCTGGTTTAATGGCGATTGGATTCTTAACAATCGTTTATAACGTATACTATAGTTTTAAAAACTCACCACGTGACATTGGTAGTGACCCATGGGATGCACGTTCTTTAGAATGGGCTACTCACACTCCAGTGCCTGAATATAACTTTGCTAGACTTCCACAAGTTGCTTCTAGTGAAGCATTCTGGGATTCTAAGAAAAAAGGTCACAAATTATTTACTGGTGAAATTAAAGATATTCACATGCCAAACAACAGCGGCGTTCCATTCATAATGGGGATTATCTTCTTTGTTGCCGGATTCTCATTCATCTTTGCTTTATGGGTTCCAGCAGTAATTTCATTAATCGGTATCTTTGTATGTATGACTTTACGTTCATTTGAAAAAGATCATGGACGCCATATTCATGTAAAAGAAATTAACGAAATTGAATCGCAATACGAGGAGGTGCAAGGTAGTGAAACTCGATCACACAAAGCCACTAGAGTATAGTACAGATCAAAATCAGTTAAATATTCTAGGATTTTGGATTTTCCTTGGTGCCGAAATTATGTTATTCGCTACCCTCTTCACAGCTTACTTCACGTTAGAAGGTCGCACAGGTAGCGGTCCAACACCTGGAGAAATCTTTGAAATTACACCTGTTTTAATAGAAACATTTGTTTTATTAACAAGTAGTTTTACAATTGGATTAGGGATTCATGCTATGAGACTTGGTCGCAAAAATGCGATGTTAACTTTCTTTGGTATTACCCTATTACTCGGTTTAGGATTCTTAGGTACAGAAATCTTTGAATTCATGACTTACTATCATGAAGGTGCAACTTATCAAACAAGTGCTTTTACTGCAGCTCTTATGACAACATTAGGCACACATGGTGCCCACGTAACGTTAGGTTTGTTCTGGGGAACATTCATCATCCTTCAAGTTAAAAAACGTGGTTTAACACCTGAAAATGCAAATAAGTCATTCATCTTCTCTCTTTACTGGCATTTCTTAGATGTTGTTTGGATCTTTATCTTCAGCTTCATCTATCTGAAAGGAATGATGATGTAATATGAAAGAATTATTTCCTGCTAAACAGGTAATGGGCTTTATCTTTTCTTTAGTTCTTACAGTTGTCGCAATGTTAGTTTACTTTACAAACATGTCATTTTCTGTTGGAATGATCGTTCTACTAGTTACAGCATTTGCTCAAGCCTTATTACAACTTGTAGTATTTATGCACGCTGGTGAAACAAAAGATGGTCAGTCTATTTACACAACAATTTTCTATGGTGCGATCATCGCCCTTGTTACTGTATTTGGTACATTATTAATCCTTCTATGGGATATGTAATATAAAAAGCTTGAGACTTGTTCTCAAGCTTTTTTCATATTTGTATTTTTTTCTCTTTCATCAACATGTTTTAGTACGTTCATAAATAGTCCAAGAATTAATACGTAAAAGCCACCTTTAACTAATTCAATACCAAACCAAATGGAAACGCTACCAAAAAAGCTTAAACCGATTAGAAGAAATCCTAGTGCAAATAGTGTTATAGAAAAATTTTTAAAAAATTTCACCATTATTTCACTCCTTTTATTCAATAATATTCTGTTTCACGCATTCAGTTCACAAGTTAGTCACAATTTGTTAATAAAATTGTAACATATACCCTTTCGAAATAAAATACTTATCTTCAATTTCATTACTAATTTGGATTAATAGATTTGTTAATGGTGAAAACTGTACTCAAATGCTAAAATAAAGAAGTTGCTTTCATGAGGTATACAAATGATGATGGGATTCAATCATGGTAATAATATGGATTGAATGAGATTTAGGAGGATTAAAAAGTGAATTTACATTTATCTGAAGTAATTATTGAACGTTGCGATAAAGAAACGGAAGATGTTTTATCTTCTGAGCAATTGGAATTCTTAAGCACACCTTTACAACATGTAAAAAAACATCCAAATGAATTTATCTATATCGAGTCCCCTACTTTTGACCAGATTAAAGTAGATGCAATCTCGATTGAATTGGATGACGTTTTTCAAACTTATACTGCCCTACTAGGACTTCGCATGCAGAAAAAATATACAGCAGCGATTAAAAACTATTTTAACGAGAATTTAATAGGTGAGAATAAATATTTTAGTGCAAGTTTCTCTGGCGACGAAGGAATTTGGGACTTAAATATTCCATTAGATTATATTGAAGGATTCAGCGAAGAAATGACAATTGGCGATGCGCTTTCACTTACTTACGAATTTGTTACGACATTAGTTAAGGATATTGAACAGCAATAGCCATAAAAAAGGATGAAATTATTGTACAACTTAGAAAAGAAGTCTACTTATATATACACCTATGTTCATCAAGTAGAAGAATTTGATTTATGTCGTATGGAAATGCGAGCATTATTTGGTTTTGATACAGAGTTGAATTATTTATGGAGCGATACTGATGTAAATCCTGATCGTAGTCCATTTATACAAGACCGTATTGAAATCTTATTTGAGGGAGACACAGTAGCGGACATAAAAGAAGCCGTGAAAGTCTTGAATCTCGAACAGTCAACCTATAAAGTGATCTGTTTAAATAAAATGGATTTAGGTGAAACAAAAAAAATCCCTCATCCAGAAAGAAGATCAATTGAACGTGAGATTGGTTTATGTATAGAAGGCGAACCTGAACTGGATCACCCAGATGTAGTTTTCGGTTTAATATCTCTCGAAAATCGTTGGTATTTTGGTCATTATGTAAGAAGTGAATCGATTTGGCGTAAACATGTACATAAACCAAAAAGTTATTCGACAGCGCTTAATACTAGATTAGCTAGGGCTATTAGTAACATCGCCATTCCAAAAATCGAAAATGTTCGAGCAATTGACCCGTGCTGTGGTATTGGAACCGTGTTAATTGAGGCACTTTCAATGGGAATAAACATTGTAGGAAGAGATATCAGTCTTTTCGTTTGTATTGGTGCCAGAGAAAATATTGCGTACTTTGAACTTGATGGAGTCGTTACAAAAGGACCTATATCTGAAGTACAAGAACATTACGATGTAGCCATTATTGACTTACCTTATAATATATACTCTCATATTTCAAAGGAACAAGAGTATGAGATTATCTATCATGCAAGACGAATTGCAGAAAGGGTATTATTTGTAACCATTGACCCAATTGAGCACTTTTTAGAAAAAGCTGGTTTTACAATCATTGACCGCTGCGAAGCGAAAAAACAACAATTTGTTCGCCACATTCTGTTATGTGAATAAAATCTGTGCAGTAGTACCGCGCAAAGTAAAAAATAAAACCCGAACCATTTCCTAAATAATTGGTTCGGGTTAATATTTGCCTACTTTTGATAGTAGTCTAGAATACTACTCAATTTCAACAATTGAGTGAGATCCCCTTTTGCTTTAATTTTCCCAAAAAAGAAAGCCGTTTGAGGATTAAGTTCGCCTTTAACTAGTTTCTCAAAGTTTTCGCTCGTAATTTGTACGAGACAAGCTCCTCTTTTCGCCTCATCTAGTAGTACAGCCTGATTACCTAAAAACTCCACAGAATATGTTTCCCCTAAATCCGTAAATTCAAATTGAATGATATTTTCATAGCCTTTTAAGCCATTACCATCTGCTTCAATTTTATGAAGCAATTCTTTAACTGCTGCTACACTCATAAAATATCCCCTTTTTTTCCATTTTCCCATCTCTAATTACAATAATAACAATTTATTCTTACTTTTCAACCATAATTTCTACTTCATGTAAGAATATGATAATTTCAATGTTTCATTGTTTTTCTAAGGATAATGTTTTTATTCCGGTATAATTGTTCTCCATGCTCCCCTCTATTGAGGAAAGTATCAACTAACTTTTCAAAAATATTATGCTTATCTTCCTACAGAGAGAGATGATTTATATATATACCAATTTTTTGCAAATTATTAGCCACTTTTTCTTCACATAACTATGTTAAATGCTTAGGTAATGTACAAAATCTAGCATATTAATAGTTCAATAGAAAAGTAAGGTGATGATAATTATATGATTTTTGAAAGTAAAACCGGAAAACGATGGCTGCTCATCAAAAGTATCTTTTTTGTATTTTTCCTTCTACTACTATCATTGCTTACCTGTTATGTACTTGACTGTTACGGATTAATGAAATTTCCATTAGTAGTTGAATGGATCAACATTATGTATTGTATTCTACTGTATATTTTCATAGGCTATATCTTCATAACCATTGTCATAGGATTCATACGAATGTTTGTCATATTCTTCTTTGTTTCAAGACAAATACGTAGGAAGAAAATCATCCGTGAATATCGACGATTTAACGATAAATTCACTTGTGATTATCGTCCATTTGTGTCCGTTATTATCCCTGTATTTAACGAGGAAGTTGTTATTCGCCGTACCATAAAATCGATATTAAAAAGCAATTATCCTCTTATTGAGATATTAGTTGTTGACGATGGTTCTACTGATAGTACCGCTTCAATAATTAGGAAAGAGTTTGCAAAGTATCGGAAAGTTCATTTTATCCGTAAAAGAAATGGCGGAAAGTCATCCGCATTAAATGTAGGAATTGATTATGCGATTGGGGATATTATCGTTACAATCGATGCCGATACGGTATTTAAAAAGTCTACGATTTCTCATCTTGTAAAGCAGTTTTCAGATCCTAGAGTTGCTGCCGTGGCTGGAAATTGTAAGGTTGGGAACATCTGCAATCCACTTACTATATGGCAACATATTGAATATGTTACGTCAAACAATTTAGATAAACGTGCTTTTGAAGAAATGAATGCAATTGCAGTCGTACCTGGTTCGAACAGTGCATGGAGAAAATCTGTTATTAAAAAAGTTGGTTACTTTGAAGATGATACATTAGCGGAAGATACAGATTTAACAATTCGAATCTTGAATGCTGGATATAAAATCATTTACGACCATCGTGCTGTTTCATATGAAGAAGTACCTGAGAATTTAAAAGATTTCTTAAAACAAAGATTCAGATGGTCTTTTGGAATTTTACAAGCCATTTGGAAAAATCGTAAGCAAATTCGAAATTCCAAAACCAAAGTGTTAAAATATTTTGCTATCCCAAGTATTTTATACAATTATCTACTATTTTTGACTATGCCATTTGTAGACATCATGTTCATCTGGGCACTGATTCATGGTGCTGTTGGTATTTAATTATTCGCCCTCCTCTTCTATTTAGCTGACTTCTTAAATTCCTATATTGCATTTAGAGTTGGGAAAGAAAATACGAAGCCGCTTTATTGGATTATCGTTCAACGTATTGCTTACAGAGTACTACTCGCTTATATTACATGGAAAACATTTTACTACGCTTTCAAAGGAAAACGTGTCGGCTGGTCAACTATTAAACGCACAGGAAATAATACATTTAAACCATAGAAAAAGATGAAACTAGAATTTAACCCCAATCCATCCTTCGAACCTTGAATATAATAGTTTTCGAACTAGTTTAAGAAAGGTTGGGTGATCATGAGGATAGCCATTCATCAACCAAACTACTTACCATGGATTGGATTTTTCGATAAATTAGATCAAGTAGATCGATTTGTCCTACTAGACACGGCACAATATTCGAAAGGAAGCTTTATCAATCGGAACCAGATTAAATCACCTCAAGGAGCACTTCCCTTAACTGTACCTATTAAAAATAAACTAAAACCAATTAACGAACTTGTCATTGACCATCAGCGGAAATGGCAAGTTCAACATTGGAAGTCAATTGAAGCAAATTACAAAAAAGCCCCCTATTGGTCTATGTATAAGGATGGTTTTGAAAAAATCTATCTTCAAAAATGGGATCAACTAGCTCCATTGAATATTGCAATGATTCGACATATATCTTCTATATTAAATATTAAAACTGAAATTTTTATTGAGTCAGAATTTAGCATAGATTTTGGAAAGAATAACACTCGAAATGTAAACATCGTTTCCCATTTAGGTGGGACTGTTTATGTTTCTGGAACTGGTGCAAAAACCTATAATAAACCAGATGAGTTTTCAGAACGAGGAATTGAATTAATCTACCAAGATTTTAAACACCCCGTTTATCCGCAGCGATTTGGAAAATTTGAATCCCATCTCTCAATCATCGATTTAATTTTTAATTGCGGGCCAGAATCTATCAAGATGATTCATATGCAAAGGGAATAGGTATATCTACCTGTGACCATTGTATTGAGAAAATGAGGAGGTGAAATCTTGATCACAACAGGTAAAGAAAGACTATTGATAATTGCCCCGCATGCAGATGATGAAGTGCTCGGTTGTGGAGGACTCATTGAGAAAGCTTGTCGATATGAAAATGAAGTGAAAGTAGTGGTCGTTGCAGTAGGTGACATTATCCATCCCCACAGTGGTGAATTGGTAAATGCAGAAACAAGGATACAAGAATTGAGAGAAGCACTTGCAATACTCGGCTGTACTAATTTCGAAATAATATATAAAAACAAAGATTCCCTACTCGACACTATTCCTAGAAACGATATTATTACTAGACTTGATACGATTATTGAACAATTCGAACCTACCATGGTTTTTATCCCACTTCCAAGTTACCATCAAGACCATATCGTTTTATATGAAGCATGTTTTGCATCCCTACGCCCACGGCCATCCCATTTAATAAAATTAATCGCAGTTTATGAATATCCATTAATCTCTTGGCAGTTCCAAAAATTTTGGAATACTGGGGAACTATATTTGGATATATCGGAAACGATTAATAAAAAAATTGAAGCCTTTTTGAAACACAAATCACAAAGACGACCGACGAAACATTTAATATCGCCTGAAAGTGTGAAAAAGTGGGCAGAAATGCGTGGATTAGAAATCGGAATTGAATACGCAGAAAAATACTATATTTTACGTTCTCATATTCTCTAATCTCTCATATGAGGAGGGATGATCATCAGTAAAAAAGAAATTGATAACAAATTTGGTAGAGTTCCAATTCCCCACAATCGACCAACACTTGGGGAAAATGAAGTAAAACTTGCCATAAATATTATTCGATCTGAATGGGTTGCTCAAGGTAGTGCTGTTGAAACATTTGAACAAGAATTTTGCCAATTTTTAGGACTACCTGAGGGTTCCGCAGTTGCCGTCTCAAGCGGTACCGCAGCATTATACCTCTCATTATATATATTAAATGGGAAAGATAAACTAATAGCCTATCCAGCATACACTTGTTCTGCACTTCGAAATGCCGTTGAATTAGTTGGTGGACATCATAGCTTAGTAGACAGTCAAATCACTTCACCTAATATGAACTTAAACGAAATAGAATCACAAGTTGATATCGCCATTATTCCACATATGTTTGGCATTGCTCAGCCAATAACAACTATCAATCAAACCATCAAAACCATTGAAGACTGTGCTCAATCTCTTGGTTCCATTGTTAACGATCAATACACAGGATTACAAGGAGATTTAGGCGTGTTTTCATTTTATGCAACTAAACTAATCACTTCTGGTGGCCAAGGCGGTATGATCGTATCAAAAGATCCACATATCATCCAAGAATTAAAAGATTATCGCTTATTTGATCGAAGAGGAGATTCGAAATATCGGTTTAATTTTCAGATGACTGACCTTCAAGCAGCAGTTGGAATAGCCCAGTTAAGACAATTACCAAGTTTTATAAAGCGACGAGAAGAAATATACCAACAATATAAAGAAGCTAACTTACCATTACTTGAAGATCCTCCAAATGTAAAACCAGTTCGATTTAGAGCCATTATTCAAACATCAAAGCAACATGAACTCATAACTGCTCTTCATTTTAACAACATATCATCTGTTATTCCCCTTCAGGATTGGGAGCTATTAGGTACGAAAGATGCATTCCCTAATGCGTATAATTGGACACAAAAATTAGTCTCCCTTCCGATTTACCCAACACTGCATGATGACCAAGTTAAATTAATTATTAAAACGATAAAAAATATATTGTAATTACTATGCATAATTGGTAAAATCTGCTCATATATAGTTGAGTAGCTTAGAAGAATTCTGTCCTAAGTAAGCCACTTATAGAGGCAGATTCTTTGTGAAAGGGAGAATAACATGATTGTAAAACAAAGATATTTATCTAAAGATGACGTTGTTTTTTGTAAAGAATCAGATTCTTCATCCGTTGTTTTAACAAAATTAAATGAATCGGGCTATCGATGCATCCCTATACTAAGTGATTCTAATGATCGATTTATAGGAAACGCCTATAAAGTTTCAATTTTAGAACACCAATTAGAACATGGAGAAGATGTACCTATCTCCCAACTTGCTTTAGACCAAGATGGCTATATCAACGAAGAAGACTCATTTTACAAAGTATTTTTCTCAATTAAACGTCTTCCTTACTTAGCTGTGCTAAATGAGGATGGGGATTTTAAAGGTATTTTAACGCACTCGAAAATTTTTGTAATTCTAGAACAAGCTTGGGGCTACAATACTGGAAGCTGTGCACTTACACTAGCATTCCCTGAAACAGATGGCATCCTCGCAAAAACATTAACAGAAATTAAGAAAAGACATCCAATCCATTGTGTACTTTCCCTTGATGACGATGATTGGTATTTAAGAAGAGTTATTGTCACTTTAAGTAAAGGTGCGACAAGCAAAACAGTAAAAGAAATTGAAACACTACTTCATAAAATCGGTGCAAGAATCATTGATGTTGAAGTGTTTGATAAAGAAAACTTCTAAAAAAACATGACCACTCAAAAATCGAGTGGTCATTTTTATGTTTTATTCCATATCGTTTTTATAAATTTTACGATCGTTTAATGGTTGAATTGGACGATTCGTATTTGCATAAAGTTCTGCATAAACTTCAATTTGCTGAGAAGACATTTCAACTGGTTCCTCCATTAATAACCATGTTACACCTTCAGTACATGGTGGTGTTGTTAAAGAACCACTATATAAATAAACATCTTTCTCTTTTGGTACTACCTCTAATAAATCAATTGACTGACTTAACTCAATTGGTTCTGTTGTTTCCTCGTATGGTAGTAAAGACCACATTTCAGCCAAATCAGTGTTTACTTGTCCTTCTTTAATAAACAGTCCAACAACTGCAATTTTACCATTTTCCGCTTGATGAACTAAATGTCCTTCCATGTTAAATGTTTTTCCATTTAATTGGTGCTCGCTTGGTAAGTGAAAATGAATTTGTTTCAGTATATACTCTTCTCCATCGACCATTAAAGTATTTTTACCAGAAGTATCCTTTACTTCAATTGTGTGTCCTGTATTTTCTAGTAAAAATTTTGTTGGAGAATAATTCAATTCAAGATCAAACGTTTTATCTTCCCAAATACTCTCACGTTGAATATTAATAGGAGATTGTTCGTAGCCACCTCCACATGCATAATATGTCGGGTCAATACTCACCCATTCTTTCGGACCATTTTCTTCATATGTCCAGTTAGCCTGTTCATGAGTTTCTTCAGGCTCGTTGTGTGTTTCTTCTGTTTCTGTTGGAACAGTACTCAATGAAAAATAAACAATAATTGCAACCACGATTTGTACAGATAATAAAATTAAATAATATTTTGTCCTACTCAACATTAGTTCCTCCTTTGCTGTAAAATCATGCTGTTATTACTAAATTAACCAAATAATTCGTTTCTTAACGAAGGACATTCGATTAAAACAATAAAAAATACCTTCCCAAATATTGAGAAGGCAAAATAAGGAGGGATAAAACAAATTATGAGAGCTTTAACACTTTTTGAGTAAGTATTCCTTATACTTTACTCACAAGATTAAAGGATGTTTTGTTAATTCGTCATAAACATTTGGATATCAATTTAATAATCGAAGCTATTTACTGAAATCTAATTATTATTTATTTATATATGCAGCTAATAGAGAAAATATTAAAAAGCACCTATTCTTTTTTTATAAGAATAAGTGCAATAAATTTAATAAGAAATTATGAATGCAAATAAAATAATCCTCCGTTAATAATTTCTACTTTAATTCTCGGATTGAATCGTTCTTCTAGTGCTTTTTTTTCAATTTCGTAGCACTCTGGTTTTTCTTCTACCCCTTCATAAAAGTAGTCTAATACTTCTTGTTCTCTTTCCCATCTTCTATTCGCTTCATGTGCCCATGAATGGTCATCATTTTGTACAATTGATTGGATCATTTCATCTAATCTTTCTAATCCACGGTGGGGCTTAATAATATATTGTAAACAAAATGCATTCTCTGGTGGCTGATTCACTAATGGGAGATTAATAATGGAATCATGGAATTGATCCTCAATATCTCCATTTATTAAATTGATACCTAACGAATACAATTTTTCTTTTGTTTGATCACAGTAATATGAAATTTTATAATTCACACAAAGATACGGTTTTAATACTGGACGATTTCCTGCTTGATTGACTTGAACTTGTTCATACATTTGAACAAATGATCCAAGTTCCTTCGTCGCTTTAAAAATTTGATTTAACCTTCTTGAACCAAAATGAATCATTTCGCCCATGAAAGGATTGTCTATTTTTGTTCGATCTGTAATTAATGTTAATCTAGCAGGGTTTGGTTCACTACCTGTCGTTTCAATATACTGCCAATAAAATGGACGATTCATTATTCTTTTATCGACATCAATGGTTAATTGAACCGTCATCATATAACCTTCATCGTATTCTATTTCACAATTCGTCTCACGGAAAAACGTTCTTAAGTAGTCATGAACTTGTGTTGCGAACATGAAGATTTACTCCTTTCATATTTTAGATAAGGATACTTTTATATTAAGTCGCTAGAATATCATCTAAATCTCCTACAACTTTTTCAAAGACA
>Ga0180215_1004870_pt1 | contig 11700 bp, 9 predicted proteins | sample eDN3rd37CBELigBY_FD_128871 | JGI IMG/M metagenome (GOLD analysis project Ga0180215, IMG submission 128871) | Enriched backyard soil microbial communities from Emeryville, California, USA - eDNA 3rd pass 37_C BE-Lig BY (version 2) (version 2) | ecosystem: Environmental > Terrestrial > Soil >...
CGTGGAATTAGCAAAAGATAAGAGCGTCACAATAGCTGTTGGTCACAGCATGAAATTTTTGCCATTAACGATACTTGGAAGAAGTGTTTTTTATTGGCTGGATAAACTCGGTCTGCTGTTTGCAGGAAAAGATACAGGAAAAGGCAGCTGGTTTCAAAAACAGAAGGACCCGATTTTTGGAAAGGAACTGAAAGAACTCATAAAAATCAAAAAGGTTGATGTAAAACCTAAAGTTTTACACATCAATGATACAGAAGTTCTATTTGAAGATCAGACTCGGAGGAAATTCGATAGTATTATCTGGTCCACTGGTTTCGTTCCTTCATACGACTGGATTAATATAAAAGGTGTCATCTCCAATGAAGGAAAACCAATACATAAAAGGGGGATCACTGAAGTTAAGGGCCTGTATTTTATAGGCTTACCCTGGCAATATCAGCGAGGCTCGGCTTTGATTTGCGGAGTAGGATTGGACGCTGAATATTTGCTTTCGGCAATTCTTTCTATTAGATCCCAAAAGTCAGGGTGCCTTTGTTGAGTAACTCCTGTGATGAGATTGAAAGAATTTAAACGGTATCCTGGTCTTTATTATTTTTTCATTTGATTGTTATTGATTGCAAATTTTGGCTTTTTATTTTCCCTATGGGGCATGATTACATGGATTATTTCGATCGTGTCGGGACTTACCCTTTATAAACAAATAAGAGAGCCAAAATTGGTATTGTATTCTAGCTTTTTCATGGTTTTTTAGTTTTTGCAATCGTTTTTATTGATTTGGCTGTATCTTCTATGCCATAAAATTGTTTCTTTTAGTGGAGAGGAAAAAGCGTATATGCAAAATATTTTCACCCGTGTCCTGATAAAAGATGAGGACCATCATATTTTAGTAGTACAAGATAGAGGGGATCTGTGGAATTTTCCAGGGGGAAAACAGGAATTAGGCGAAACTCCATCAAAGTGTGCAAAACGGGAAGTAAAAGAGGAAATCGGATTAACCGTTCATGCACTTACTGAGGTGTATCAGGGAAATTTCTATTTCAGAGATATCCAGTGGACGGGTTACTTCTACTTTGCAGATTCTGTCAGCGGTGTACCTTGTATGAATGAATTAAATAAGATAAAGGGAATCCGATTTGTAAGTGATGCTGGGATAGTGAAATTTCCGGATGAGTTATCGGCTGTATATGAAGAATTATTTAAAAACGATCTTATCTTGAGGAAAACTACTTATTGGGTTGAAGGTACATAATATCGCTCCTTAATTATCATGTGCTTTTTCATAGCAGCTGCCAAATCAGGCAGCTTTTTGTTTACTTAAAGGAGCAGGCTGGCTTAACTTAATTGTAGTAAAGAATACATTCTGTTAATTGTTAAGGAATTACATTTACAAAAAAATAAAAAACAATTATAGTTATTAAAGAGTCATTATGTCTATTATTAAAAAATATATAAGTGTTAAGCCGCTAGTGCTGCAATGAAAATAAAACATAAAGGAGATAGAGATCTAATGGAATTCTGGGAATCCAGTTTTATAGAAAAACAAACGATGTGGGGATTTGAGGCTGCAGATTCCGCTATCTTAACAAAGGACTTTTTCCTTGAAGAGAATGTTAAGGATATACTGTTGCCGGGTTTTGGATATGGAAGAAATGCGAAGGTTTTTATTGAAAATGGCATAAATGTGACAGGCATTGAGATTTCAAAAACAGCCATTGATCTGGCAAGCCAACATGGGATTGACAGCAGAATTTTTCATGGCTCAGTAACTGACATGCCTTTTGATGACCAGCTTTACACTGGTGTATTCTCCCATGCCCTTATTCACTTATTGAATAAGGATGAGAGAGAGAAGTTTATTAAAGATTGCTATGATCAATTAAAGCCAAATGGCTATATGATTTTTACAGCTGTTTCAAAAAAAGCCCCCATGTTTGGCAAGGGCAAACAATTGGATAAAGATTATTTTGAGATCATGGAAGGTGTGAAAATGTTTTTTTATGATTCTCACACCATAAAACAAGAATTTGGACATTACGGCCTGATAGAGATTTCAGAAATTGACGAGCCAAATAAGGATATGAAAAATAAACCATCAATAAATTTCTTCATGATAAAATGCAAGAAAAAATAGTGCCAGCTGCCATCACGGCAGCTTATTGTTTGTTTTGGTTTAATAACTAAATTTTAACTGTACAAACATTTGTTCTTATCATACTATTGTACTGAGGGGGAGAATAAATGAAAAAGACAAATTATTTGGAATTGAAACATTTCTCTAATGAACATATGGATATCTTGAATTCTTTTGAGCTTCCTAAAGAGCAGGTTCAATTCACTTCACTGCCAAGCAATTATAAAGAAGTAACAGAAGGCCAGCATCGGATCGTTATCCTTTTTGATGGAGAACCAGTGGGCTTCTTTTTATTGCATTCAACTGAAAGAGTAAAGGAGTATTCGGACAATCCGCAGGCGATGCTGCTAACATCATTATCCATTAACCAGGCTAAGCAAGGACGAGGATATGCAAAGCAGGCTATGTTATTATTAAGAAAATTTGCTGCTGACGAATTCCCTGACTGTAATGAAATCGTGTTAGCTGTTAATCACAAAAACATTGCTGCTCAAAAACTGTATGTAAAAGTTGGGTTTCAGGATACAGGACGCAGAAAAATGGGGCCAATTGGCGAACAGTACATAATGAATTTAATGTTGTAAATACATCTTTTCTAATTTGCCATTGGGAGGTTTCAACTATAACAAATCTAAGAACTCATCAATTCAATGGGGCTGAAATAATAGAAAGAAAAATAAGGTATGATTCCGAAGTCGTGGAATATAATTGTATGCTGTTGACAGTACAAAATCAAAGTGCGGTGCTTTTTCATATTATTGAAGACACTTTTACAATGAAAGCCAATCAAGCTCAATTAACAATACCGAAAGGCAGCTATACAATTGCTTATTACTGGGAAAATCGCCCATATAATCTATATTTCTGGAGAGACCATAAAGGAAAGTATTTGGGCTCATATTTTAACATTGTAAAAAATACATTGATAAGCGATAGAATGGTATGTTTTGAAGATTTAATAATCGATATTTTAGTACTTCCGAATGGAGAATATTTTATTCTAGACGAGGATGAATTGCCTGAGTCATTGGAGAAATTTGAGAATGGTTCTGTCCAGCAGGCTTTAAACTTATTAACAAAATCTATTCATCATGTTCTTCTTCAAACGATTTCAGAATCTGAAGGCATTTATGCGCATGAGAAATTTATTCCTTTGTTGGAGCAGTTTGTGAAAAAGCATACGTAAAGTCATTATCCCGAAATCATAGGGGATTTAAGTGATATTTATATAAATAAAAGTTCATGGATGTTATGTAATGTAAAATTGCCTGACTGTGTGTCTTTTTCGCTGACCTCATCCTGGAGAATCACGGCAAGGACCACATTAGTGAAAAGAATTTATGAGGATTCTGCTAAAGTAAAAAAAATTGGAGGAATTAGTTCAGGCCGAAGCTTGTCAGCATTTATGCGTTTGATAAAAATATTCAAGTTAATGAAAAGTAGCCGAGCATGTCTTGATAATGACTGCGACCCCAGGCAGATTATAAATGGATGCAAATGACCAAATGAAACCATAAGTAAATATCTTATTAAATAGTGTGCGATTGCTCAATAAGGCAGTCGCTTTTCTTGTTTAAAAATATTTATAATAGAATAGTGGGAATTATAAAAATATTAAACTGGAGGAAACAATGTATGAATGGAATTGTAAAAACTCCTGAACCACCTTATTACGCAGTAATATTTTCATCACAGAGAACTGAGGGAGATAGAGGTTACGGAAAAATGGCGGAAAAAATGGCAGAGTTAGCTTCTCAGCAAAAGGGATTCTTAGGCCTGGAAAGTGCTCGTGATGAAGGGTTGGGAATTACAGTTTCATATTGGGCTTCATTGGATGCAATAAAGAATTGGAAGGAATACTCGGCACATCAAGTTGCACAGGTTAGAGGTAAAAATGAATGGTATAAGAGCTTCGCACTAAGAGTGTGTAAAGTAGAACGCGATAACTTTTTCGAAATATAATGATTCTTGTCTTATACAATGGTGGATGCTGATGTTCGAGTTCAGCTGCCAAACCCAGTCGGTTTTTTTGTACAGCTGAAGGTGCAGGTTAGCTGAAATAAAAACATAGTAATGGAAGGGAAGTTAATGAGATTTAAAGAAAAATAAATACAATTAAATATTGGGGGACTTAAAATGTTTATTGTAAATGTTGAAGGTGCTATAAGGAAAAATGACAAGTGGCTAATAATTGAAAGAAGTAAAAAAGAGGAACACGCTGGAGGTCTGCTTTCCCTAGTTGGAGGTAAGGTGGATATAGAAGGAAGTTCATCTAATATACTAGAAAGAACTGTAAAACGTGAAATTTTAGAAGAAGTCGGTGTAAAAGTAAAAGACAGTTTAACTTATGTAAATAGCACCTCTTTTGTAACAGATACTGGTCAAAATGTGGTGGATGTTGTTTTTCTTTGCGAATATGAATCTGGTGAGGCGTTACCTATTATTCCTGATGAGGTAGAAAAGGTGTTTTGGTTAACTTCAGAAGAAATTTTAAACCACCCAAAATCACCTATTTACTTAAAAGAAAATATTAAGAAAGCCGAGGCACTGATTCCAATTCAATTGACATGACTCTCATTGTGAAGCAAAAGGACTATCGTAAAATTCAGCTGCCAATAGGTGGTTTTCTTTTTGTTGAACAAAAAAGTTAGGTATGTCTTTTAAAGGTATAAGCAGAAGAGTAATTTATGTTAAAGGGGAACATAAGGACTTGAAGGTTTATTCTATATTTAGATGTACTTTTATAACAAACATTTAAACCAGTAGACGATCATTACTTAAATCGCGTAAAAAACATAAAACGCAGCATCTGACTTTGGTTCATTTTATAGCTGTAAAATAAATAATGTTAAATAAGATTTATGTAGAATTATATTTAAACTATAGGATGCTTTGCAGATTTATAGGGTGATACAAATAATATGCATCACCCTAACTATTAAATCGAAATAACGCCAAATGCAATGGCAGCAATAATCATAAATACTGAAGAGCCAACTGCCCATTTTAAAGCAAAACGCTGATTCTGACCATAGTCAATTCCGATCATGCCGACTAGAAGGTAACCTGCGGCATAGAGCGGGCTTAACACGTGAGCGGGCTGGCCGAGTACTGATGCACGGGCAATTTCAGCCATAGGAATATTGTAGCTGGCAGCAGTTTCTCCAATGATCGGGATAATTCCATAGTAATAGGGATCGTTTGCCATGAAATACGTAAATGGCATGCTCGTGATAGCTGTAATTAAAGGCAGCTGGGTTCCCAATTGTTCTGGAATGACTTGAACAAGTGCTGTCGCCATTGCATCTACCATTCCAGTCCCGTTCATGATTCCTGTGAATATACCAGAGGCAAAGACTAATGCGACCACTGCGAGAACATTTCCAGCATGGGCGGCAATGCGTTCTTTTTGCTGTACCAGGTTTGGATAGTTGATCATCGCCGCAATCGCGAACCCTAACATAAATAGAACAGGGAGAGGCAGCAATCCGGCAATTAAGGCAATCAGCAGGCCTATTGTCAGTCCGGCGTTAACCCAAATTAACTTTGGACGCTGCAGCTCTGCGGACTTTTCTCCATGATCTATAGCGGCAGCGGTTTGTTCCTTTGCCGCTTGAATCTCACTGGCAATTGGATCATCCATTTTGAAGATCCCAATCCGTTTCCGTTCCTTTAATCCAAAATGCCAAGCAACGAGAAAGGCAAAGGCTATTCCAGCTGCCATTACAGGAATAAGCGGAAGGAATACTTCCTCGGTTGTGAGGTGCAAAGAACTGATGACTCGGGCTGTCGGTCCGCCCCATGGTGTCATGTTCATGACGCCGATGGAGAGAAGTGCGAGTGTTGAGAGCATGTATAAATTCATATTTAGCTTTTTGTATAGAGGCAGCATGGCTGTGACAGTAATAATAAATGTTGTTGTCCCATCTCCGTCCAGGGCAACAAGTGACGCGAGAGCAACTGTTCCGAGGGCAATCTTTAGCGGATCCCCTTTTACAATCCGCAAAATCGTATTCACAATTGGTTCAAATAAGCCGGCATCAATCATGATACCGAAATAAAGGATAGCAAACACAAGCATAACGCCTGTAGGAGCAACTTGCTTTATCCCTTCGAGCATCATCTCCCCGATTCCGGTATAAAAACCTCCAATTAAAGCAAAGACAATGGGTACAATAATTAATGCCAGTAGTGCAGACATTCGTTTTGTCATAATTAAAGCCATAAAAACAGCAACCATAATATATCCAAGCAACGCGAGCATATGAACCCTCCTAAATAGTTGTAAGCGCTTCCTTTCGAATTACTTTAACAGGGCTGCTCTCGTAAGAATAGATTAGTTGTTTTATTTGAATAAAAAGCAATAGTTTCATAATTTTCATACTTTTTATGAAAATAAGAGAAATACCGTAATATGTTAGATATCTATCATTCACTAGGAGCTTTCTTCTTAAACTGAACTTCTTGGTCAGGCAATGTTTATCCTATAGAAGCTTTCTTTAAGACATAGCTAAAAAAAGCAAGCCCCTTTATAAGAGGGCTTGCTAAGGTTGTTTGTATCGGCGTTCCGGACGGCCCACGCTGCCATAGACAATATCGACTTCCACCAAGTTAATAGAAACCAGATACTCTAAATAGCGCCTTGCCGTGGAGTGGCTTGCTCCGATTTGCAACCCTACTTCTTCAGCGTTTAGGCTTGTGGATGCAGCTTTCATTGCTTGTGTAACTTTGCGGAGTGTGTGTTTGTCGATGCCTTTTGGCAAATTCTCGGCCTCGTGCTTTGTCTCGGCAGCTGGAGTGTTTTTTTGAAAGAGCCGCTGTATTTCATCTTGTTTGATATGGGCATTTGTTTGCCGGGCATGCCTCGTTTGGCTGTACTCTTCAAATGTTGAAAAAAAGCTGTCAACCATAATCGGTTTCAGCAGATAGCTATATGCTCCTCCACGCATGGCGTCTCTTACTGTTTTGGCATCATTGGAAGCGGTTATCATAATGATATCTACATGACGGTGTGCGTGTTTGATTTGAAATAGCAAATCAATTCCATTTGCATCTGGCAGATGAACATCGAGCAGGATCAGGTCGGGAGTGATAACGTTTAGCAATTGAATGGTTTCTGAAGCTGTTTGTGCTTTTCCGATGACAGTAAAATCTTTTCTGTTTTGAATAAGCTGTTCATATACAGACGAAGCGACAGGGTCATCTTCAACGATCAGCACCCCGATGGATGGGTTAGTCATGATTTTTCTCTCTCCTTCGCAGTTGTGAAATCAGGATTAGCTTTTGGAATGGCGATTGTCATACATGTTCCTTCTGAACGATCTGTACGATACCATTCCCCGCCAAGCTGGCTCAATGCATGCTGCATAATGGTCAGGCCCAGACCATGCTGGGGGTCATTTTTGGTTGTCGCTCCTTCTGTAAAAAAGTAAGCTTCTTCTTCAGATGTCATGCCTTTGCCATTGTCTTCAATATCCATAATCAGCTCGTCTCCGTAGTCTGTAAAGGACAGGTGGACAGTGGCGCTTTTTCCTTTCCATGCAGAAGATGCTTCTAGAGCATTATCAATCAAATTACCAACCACTGTCACGACATGTTCGCTCTGTATGGTGTCAGGGAAGTCTAACCACTGGCTGTTTTCGTCAAATGTGATCAATACTTTCATTTCTTTGGCACGGTTCACTTTCCCTAGAAGAAGGGCAACAATCAAAGGATCTTTAATTGTAGACATTAAAAAGGTGACAGTTTGCTGCAGTTCTTGCACTTCCATCTTCATAAGCGCTTTTGCTTCTTCGTAACGCTCCAATAGCAGGAGCCCGTTTAATGTGTTCAGTTTATTTAAATACTCATGGGTCTGCGCCCGAATATGGTTGGCATGCTGCCGGATTTCAATAAGTTCATTCGCCAAATCTTCAACTTCAGAGAAGGGGCGAATAGTCAGGACGAATCCTGTTATTGCCGTTTCTTCAGCCTGGATGGGCGATATGTCTACAATGTATATCGAGTTGTTTATGAGTACTTGTTTCTGGATGAAAAGGTTGGGATTCTCCAATGCATTTTGTATAAGCGCTTTCAAATGCAGCTCAGTCAGCGTATCTTTTGCATGCTCACCTAAAATGCTGCGCGCTTTTTTATTGGCTGATAAAATTTTTAGATCAGGGCTGATAGCAAGCGTGGCATCCCCGATTGATTCCAGAATTGCCTGCTTTTCAGAGAAGGCGTGAGAAATTTCCTCTGGCTCCAGATTAAATATAAGCTTCTTGACACGGCGGGCGATATAAAAGGCTCCTGGTATGCCAATGAGAAGGGCAAGTCCTCCGAAACCGGCTACCCGCAATTGATAGACAAAAATTTTTCCTTCTACTTCATTCGTCAAGAAGCCAACGGAAGAAACACCGATAATCTTACCTGACTCATCATAAATGGGTGTTTTCGCTTTAACTGCTTCTCCTAAAACGCAGTTTCCAATAAAAACAATAGAATCTCCTGCCAGCGGGGCTTTATTGCTTGTTTCTGTAGCCCTGCCAATTTGATTCGGATAGGGATGGGAATAACGAATACCATCCCCGTTCGCTATTACAATATAATCAGCGCCTGTCCGCTCTCTAAGCTTCTCGGCAATAGGCTGAATCATTTGTGCTGGATGATCTGTATTAAACGCATCGATGATGGAATCGTTTTCGGCAACCAATTCCGCAACTGTCAGCGCCTGCTGTCCGGTGGTTTTCTCAATCATTTGGTCAATAATGGATGAAAAGGAAATGATAATTAACAAGATGCAAATTAAGAGTACAGTAAGCACGAGCAGAACCATTTGCCCGAAAAGCCCAGGCTGCTTAAATATAAAAGGTTTCGACAAAATGGCCACCTCTAGCAATTTTATTTTACTACTAGATTAAAGGAGGCAAATGCTTTCGGCAAGGTAAAGTTCACTTACTTTAAATGAATAAAGCTTTGGATGCAGGACAAGACTGGTGATCTCTCCTTAAAAGGCCAGACTATTCGTTAACAATGTAACGGATGGGGAAGCTATTAAGAAATTGTCCTGATGGTTAACGGGGAGGGATCAGTACAAATAAAGATAGGGGATAAATAAAATTAAAAGAGCCGTACTTAACATTGGGGAACGTTAAATACGGCTCTGTCGAAAATCGACAATCAAAGAATTAAGTAAAAACCATTGAAAAAAGTGAAACCCTGTGGTAAATTTATATAGATGTGCATTATGTAATAAAAAATAAATATATTTTCCCTATCTTAATTATATAATGCAATCAATTCGTTTGTCAACCCTTTAATAAATTTTTTTAAGGAGTGTTTGCTATGAATTCGAAACTTCAGCAGGAGCAAGTACGATTGGACAGTGTCATGGGGACAATTGCGGAGGAAGTCAGCAGATTGGAAGAGGAAACCTCCAGGCGTAAAAACGAAGTGGTTCATATCCGCAAACACTTTTGGGATGAAGTCAAGGTGAATATTGATACCTTTGATGATTACCTGGAGACCATCATCGGGTTGAGGCAGGAGGCTCAAGCTCTTTCGGTCAGCCAAAGCACCCACAGACATGCATCCAAGCGCTTGTCCACGCTGCGAAGGATGGAGGAGGTTCCCTACTTCGGCCGTATTGATTTTATGGAAGAAGGTTCATCAGATCAGGATCAAATCTATATTGGGATCAGCTCGCTAAGGGATGCCAGCGGCGAAAATTTCCTTATTTACGATTGGAGGGCACCGATCTCCAGTGTCTACTATGATTACCAGCCCGGTCCCGCCAAGTATGAAACACCGGGAGGCACAATCCAGGGCACATTGGAGAAGAAGTGGCAATATCTTATCCGCGGCGGCGTTTTGCAGTCCATGTTCGATACAAGTCTCACCATTGGGGATGAGATCCTGCAGGAGGTTCTGGGCAAGGGTACTGACAAACATATGCACAATATTGTAGCTACCATTCAACAGGATCAAAACCGGATCATCCGTCATGATCGCGGAAGGCTGCTCATTGTTCACGGTGCGGCTGGGAGCGGCAAGACATCGGCTGCCCTGCAGCGGATTGCTTATTTGCTGTACAAAGATCGGGATAATTTAAATGCGGAGCAAATTATTTTGTTTTCGCCTAACTCAATGTTTAACAGTTATGTGTCCAATGTGCTCCCGGAACTCGGTGAAGAGAATATGCAGCAGGTCACCTTCCAGGAATATTTGGACCACCGGCTGAGTAAAGAGTTTGAAGTTGAAAATCCATACGGGCAGCTGGAATACGTGTTAACTGCAGACCATACCTCTTCCTACAGGGCAAGGGTTACGGGCATTCAATTCAAAGCATCTGTCCGCTTTTTTGAAGCGATCCATGCATACATGAAGTCGCTGGAGTTATCCGGAATGCTATTTAAGGACATAGTCTTCAGAGGAAAGCCGATTGTCTCCGCGCAGCAAATGGCAGACAGGTTTTATAGCAGCGACACTTCACTTCGCTTTCATAACAGACTTGAAAAGCTGATGGAATGGCTTATTAAGCAAATTAATGAAGCTGAAAAGGCGGAACGGAATAAGCCGTGGGTACAGGAGGAAATCGAGCTGCTCAGCAATGAGGAATATCATAAGGCACATGCCTATCTCGCGAAAAAACGCGGCTTTAAAGGAGATTCGATTCATGATTATGAAATCGAGCCTGAAGCGTTAGCCCGCTTGATTGTCCGGAAAAAGCTGAAGCCGCTGCGAAAACGAATCCGGGCGTTGCGTTTTGTCGATTTTAAGGGAATATACAAACAGATTTTTACTGATCCCATAAAGATCAAACAGTGGATAGAAGGGGAGATACCAGCAGAATGGACGGATATTTGTCAGGCGACGCTGAAAATGCTGGATGAAGGTCACCTGCTTTATGAAGATGCTACCCCGTTTTTATATCTGAAGGAGCAGATTCAAGGCTTTCAGACGAACAGCTCGATTAAGCACATCGTCGTTGATGAGGCACAGGATTATTCGCCATTTCAATTTGAGTTTCTAAAGCGCCTGTTTCCTGCGTCCAAGATGACGGTCCTCGGCGACTTTAATCAGGCGATCTTTGCCCATGCCAGCGAAATGGCTGATTTTCAACCGCTTGCTGGCCTGTACGGACCGGATGAAACAGAAGTGATCAATATAGCACGAAGCTACCGCTCCACAAAGCCGATTATTGAATTTACGCGAAGACTCGTTCCAAACGGCGAAAGGATCATCCCTTTTGATCGCAGCGGCAAGCGGCCCGAGCTGAAACAAATAACCGATCACGCACAGCTGCACAGCTGCATCGCCTCTAAAGTCGCGGATTTACGAAGCCAAGGGTTAAAAACTATTGCGATCATATGCAAATCGGCTGAAGAAAGTTTGCGTGCATATGAGGCTCTGTCCGGCATCGATGGAATTAAACTCTTGAAAAGCAACTCGACTGAATATGAACAAGGAGTGGTTGTCGTACCGTCGTATTTATCCAAGGGCATCGAATTTGATGCCGTCATTATTTATGATGCATCAGAGCATGTCTATGGTGATGAAAGCCTGCGCCGTGTATTCTACACCGCCTGCAC
>Ga0180215_1004873_pt1 | contig 11691 bp, 9 predicted proteins | sample eDN3rd37CBELigBY_FD_128871 | JGI IMG/M metagenome (GOLD analysis project Ga0180215, IMG submission 128871) | Enriched backyard soil microbial communities from Emeryville, California, USA - eDNA 3rd pass 37_C BE-Lig BY (version 2) (version 2) | ecosystem: Environmental > Terrestrial > Soil >...
AGGCGAGCGTCGAAGCACTGCGCGCGCACCTAAAGGCGCTGTTGCCCGACCACATGGTGCCGAGCGCGTTCGTGATGATGCAGAGTCTGCCGCTCACGCCCAGCGGCAAGCTCGATCGCAGAGTGCTTCCGGCACCGGATCTCGCAGCATATTCGAACCAAGCATACGAGGCGCCACAAGGCGAGGTGGAAGAAGTCTTGGCGGGAATCTGGCAAGACATCTTGCGTGTCGAGCGTGTCGGTCGACACGACAATTTCTTCGCATTGGGAGGGCATTCGCTGCACACAATGCAATTTGTCAGTAGGGTTGCAGAAAAACTTGCCGTAAGGCTTGAAGTCATATGGGTCTTCAAAAACCCGAGCGTTCATCAAGTTGGTCGGCTTGTCGATGCTGCGAGATCTACGCGAGATTCCATGGATTTAAATGCCAATACGCCCGAGGAGATCGCAATATAGCGCTGTGCGCAGAATGTGGGCACAAGTGTCGGTCCTTCGTGGTCGTTCTGTTCGCCGACGCAACGATCTACCTCAGCAGGAACCGTCTGACTGCCTGTAACGCGCGAAAGAAAGGGCTTCTTCGGCTTGCTACTTCTGGGGGATGAGCCCACGCGTCCTTCGCTAGCGCTTGTTTGTCCGCCGAAGGGCGATGCGGAAAACGGAACGTCGAGTGGAGGGGTTTCATGGATGATCTCGCGTGCCTTCAACAACAGATCCGGGATCTCGGGCTGCGCTTACGTGTAGAGAGTAACAGACTGCTGGTTAGGGCAGGGGCATGCCCTCTGTCTGCCGGCCTTCTCTCGGCAATTCAAGAGCGGAAGCAAGACCTAGTTGCACTCTTAGTGGAGGGAGGCGCGACAGTCGCTCCGAACGTCGCCCCATTGACGTTCCGTCAAGAATGGCATTGGCGGATCATGCAAGAGGAAGACAGTATAACATCGGCCAAGTACATGATTCCCATTGCGTTGATGCTGGAAGGAACGTTAGATGTGCCATTGCTGGCCCAAAGCATCGACACCTTGGTTATAAGGCATGAGCCCCTTCGCACCAGGTTTATACAAGTGGGTTCGACACCGATGCAGCAGGTTGACGAACCAAGAGTCGGTCAGCTAGTCATCGAAGAAGTTGCAGCCATCGGAGATGCGGATCCGGAGGATGGCGCGCGTAACGCCCTGTTGAGCTTCTTTTCAGAGCCTATCGCTCTATACAAGGGGCCGCTGTTCAGAGCAAAGCTGCTCAGGTTGAGTGACAGCAAACATATTCTTGCAATATGCATCCACCACATGATTACTGACGTCGAATCGTTGACTCAGTTATTCACGGAGCTTTGGAAGATGTATAAGGAAGAGGACGACGACGACCGGTCGCAATCTCCACGAAGACGATTCCAGTTTGGTGATTTTTCGGCTTGGCAGAGAAGCAGCGCTTTCGATGGTCATGAGGAATTCTGGAACGAGAAGCTTCGGGACGCGCGCCCTGTGGCATGGCCGGCTGATACGGAAAGTGTTTCTGACCGTCGATTCGCTGCAAAGTACATCAATGTTGACTTCCGACAGAGCTTCAGTGATGAGCTGCAGCGTTTGGCACAACGTCTGGGTGTGATTCCGGGCTTGGTGCTGCTTGGGGCCTATGCGGTTTTCATTACGCATTGGTGCAAGCAGTCCGAGTTCGTGATCCCGTTTGTTACCAACGGAAGAACCGCACCGGAGCACGCCAACGCAATGGGTTGGTTTTCGTATCCGCTCCTAGTTAGGTTGCGCGTCGAGCAGGATCTTGCTTTTACCGAGTTTACGGAGTATGTCGCTAGAGAGTTCATGTTGGCGCTCGAGTACGCAGATGGAGGAATGCACCTGCTTCGCCAGCAACCATATATTTCCAGTGGGACGCTTTTCCGGTGGGCCACGGCAGTTCAGTACAATGATGCGTTCGCTGCGACTCGTTGGATGAAAAGTCGGCGTGATTTCGATATCAGACTATTCCCGTTGCAGCTGAAGCGCGCGGGTTCGGATACATTGCGCATTAGTCCCATGCTCTTGGTGCTTCATTTATTGCACGATGGTGTGAAAGGAGGTTTTGCATATCGGTCCGACCTTTTCTCGCAGAAGAGGATGGGTGATCTGGTGCAAAGCATGCGTGTGACATTCGAGGATTTGATACGTCAATCAAACACGCGTATAGGCGAAAGAGTTTCGTGCATAAGCAATCAGTAAGGCTGTGCACAAGCCTCATGTTCCTAGTCAACATTGGTAACATGTTGATACGTGTCTGCCCATTCTACTAATCGACGCGTGTGGTCGCGTTTCATCAGCTTATTGCGAGCCACCGGCGATGCCAAGACCATCCCATTCTTCAAAGCTATGAGAGAATGAGGGGTAACGACTGTCAGCGCTCGCGAGCGCTCACGGCCGGCGCGTCAGAGAAAAGGCATGCGATTACGAATATCAGGGCGCTTTGGAAGCTCTGAGGGAATGCCCGATGGCGCAACATCTTCAGCACCTGAAACGGTGTCTGGCGTCGATGGATATTGGACAGCAGCTGACCGAGACGACACAAGCGCTCCTTATGTACTCCATCCGGCAGTGTGGGCGTGCATAGTACGAGGCCCAGCATATGCTTGGCTATGACTTGTCGCCAGTGCTGTGCCCGATTCCATTTCTGCGCAATCTTTCTTGAGGGCGTGTATCTTGCACAAAAACTGAGGGAGTGCTGCCGCCATAGGGCGGTCGGTGCGTCTACGAGCATGCGCGCCGTTCCAAACGCAATAGTGATGTCGTGTATCCACCAGTCGTGCATGAATGCATGCTCCCGTGCGATGTCCCGATGCCTCAGATACACATCCCTGACCGATCTCGTGAATGCTTGTGTATGGCCGGGGGCGATTGCTCGAGAGAAGACTTCAAACATCGGGGGGGATTGCAATGCAATCCGTACCCTTCGCGCGCCAACAGTATCGGATAGCCGGCGCCGCGGCCTTGCCTCGTTCTCATAGAACAGAATGCTATCGGAAAAAGTCAGGATTGGACGATTGATGTCGCAAGCCATGTTGTCCACTGCTACGTCTATCTTGCCACACTGCCAAACATCGTCTTGATCGCAAAAGAGATAGATGTCGGCCTCCACCGAGTCGAGTAGCTGGAAGAAGCTGCTGGGCAGGCCGAGATGCACGGGATAGTGCTGCTCGACGAGATCGATACCGGCTTGCTGGGCTGTCGATCTGACAGTGTCCCGAGTGTTATCAACAGAATGATCGTCCAGCCAATAAAGCTTGAATTTTGTTCGGTTGTCGGCGAGCGATCTTATTTGTTGCGCGACGAACGTTTCGCAATTGTGAGTGGCCAGGAGTACCGCAACGCTGATGGGGCGATTGTGTGAGGGAAGGGCGCTGTCGAGCTGGTGATTGATCGCGTTAACTGATAGCCCTGTATCCATGGGAACGACTTACCTGCGGTATCGACATCATACGGAGTATCTGATGGACGCCCGATTGCCGTCATCCGAGAACTAGTGCCCGTAGGGCAGTAGCCGCTGAAATCATATGGTCTGGACGTTGAGCAGACGTTGGATAACTGCGAATGCAGTCAGCCTATAACCGAGAAACGGTATTGTCCGGAGCCGATCTTCACTACTGTCTCATTTTCGTATTGATCGACCGCAGCGATGTCTTTGCTGCATTTGACTGCAGTTCCAGACTCCAAAACCTGGCTGCTGCGCTTTGACGGGAGATGGATATAGGCCGTCGTATTCGCGGGAATCGTTACTTCCAAATCGAATCGATTGGCAACACGGCGCCAGTTTGTCGATATCCTGCCCACAATTGAATCGTAGTGACCTCCCGCGGATTCCAACCTTGAATCCATTATGGGGCGGACCGTGATAACTTCAAACCCTGGTTTCCCGGGGGCAATGCCGAGTACGCGGCGAAACAGGAAGCCGCATACGGCGCCGAGCGCATAATGGTTCCTCGAGAGCTGATATTTTTTGCCATCCAGATCGATCTCACCGCTCCAATTCTCCCATAGGTTGGTCGCTCCCTTGCTGATCATGTGACCCCACGACGGGTAAGCGTCCCGTAGCAACAGGCTGTACGCGAGGGCGGCAAAACCGTAATCGACGAGCACATCTAGAATGAACTGAGTGCCAAGAAAGCCGGTGCTGAGCGCGCCACCGCGCAGCTCAATATCGTCCGCCAGTCGAGCAGCTGCCTTTCGTCGAATCGCTTCTGGAAGAAGCTCAAACTTTAGAGCCAGCGTTTGGCAAGTCTGACTGCCCGAGCCGACTTTGCCGTCTGCCGTGACGAACGCTTTGTTGAACGCTTCACGAACCCGTTCAGCAACCGTGCGTAAACGCGCCGCTTCCTGCTCCATAGCGAGCACTTGCCCCATCTCCGCGAGTAGCCGTGCCGAGTATGCCCAATAGGCCGTACCAATCAGCTTCTTGGGAGTTGCGGGATTGGGATCTGGGATGGTTAATTGCTCCGGCGAGAACCAATCGCCGAAGTCGCGACTCCGGCCTACTTCCCACAGGTAGTTTGGATTGTGATCGAGAATGAAGTTCAGGTGCCGTGTCATGGCTGCCCAGTGCTTCCGGGCAATCGACACGTCGCCATAACGTTGCCAGATCGTCCAAGGAAGAATAATGGCGGCATCGCCCCAGCCCGGGGGGCTGCCGCTTGTCCGAAAGAATGCGTTGTCGAACCGAGGCAGAGGCGCCGCGATGGAGAAGGCGCCGTCATCTGCCTGATCATCCACGACAGTCTGCATATATCTAGATGTGAATGCACACACGTCCATGTTGAACGAAGCTGCATCCCAGAACACGCCCGCGTCACCCAAATAGCCAAGTTGTTCGCGGCTGGGACAGTCGGTGGGCACGCCGACGAAATTGGATGTTTGACTGCGCATGGCCATGTGCCAGATATCTTTGATTCTTGGTGCGCTGCAGAACATTTCGCCAGATACGGTCAGATCGCTATGAACGCGAATGCCTTCGAGTGTTTCCAGTGTTGGTTCGTGCTCAATGCCAACAATGTGCACGTATCGGAAGCCGCGATAGCAGAAGTGAGGTTCGAAGACTTCCTCGCCGGTGCCTTTTAGGATGTAAACGTCGATCTTCGGCTCTCCCATACTCAGCCAGCGCTGTTCAATCTCTCCATTGGAGTTCAATAGCTCGCCAAAACGTAACTCGACGCGTGTGCCTCTTGCGCCACGTAAACGCAGCCGGCACCAACCTGCGAACTGCTGTCCAAAGTCGAACATATAAGAGCGCGCACCCACAGCGAAGATTTTGATCGCCGGTAACCTCGATGTGGCACGAATGGGTGGGCTTACTTGAGCAGTCAGGTGGCAGTCGGGGGCGTTCGCGACCATTGCGTTACGCCACTGCGAGTCATCAAAGGAGTGAGTGTCCCAGCCAACCTGTTCGAGGCGCGCATCATATATCTCTCCGATTCGCACTTCCGACCGCTGAATCGCGCTCTCGGCCGTATGCCAGTCCGGCCCGGTTGCCAGCACATCCCGCGAGCCATCAGCGAACTCAATCTCGAGCTGCGCCAACAGACGGCGCGGGGGTTCATCCCATGTATAGCGGCCACTAAAGCTGTTGAAGCTCGCATACCAGCCGTCTCCGACGGTAAAGCCCACTGCATTGGGGCCCCGACTAAGCATGTGAGTCACGTCGTAAACCTGATATAGCACTCGTTTGGCGTATTGAGCCGGCTCTGGTGTTAGCAGCGCATCACCGACGCGCCTTCCGTTCAAACGCGCTTCGTAAGCACCTAAAGCAGTCGCATACAGTCTTGCCTTGACGGGAGCTTCTCGGAGGACGAATTCCTTCCGCAGATGCATGGCGGGCTCAGGTGGCCACGGTTCATAACCCTCGATCTGCAGCGGGACCGCCACGCCCCAGGCCGAATCATCATAGTTTTCATTGTGCCAGCCGGGTTGTGGCTCGATGCAGGTTTTCCAGCTCACGCTCTTGAACCGAGCAGTAGGTATGCGAAGGAAGGCAGCGATCCCGCGAACGCATTGCGAGTCGACATCGGACTTTGCGAATGGTTTTGTTGCGGCGATTTCAATGGCAATGACGTGATTGCCGGAAGGTAGGGCAGGGAGTTCAAGCCATCTGCTTTCGTGAGATGGCGGGTCTACGTCCAAAACATGCGTCGGGGGCACCAGCGACTCGCCGTCTATGTATACATTTGCGACCCTGGTGAACCCGTGGCGTGCGATCATGATCTTTCCACCGTCGGCGAACGGCGAGTCGAGCGTGAAAGAGCGACGGAACGCGCGCGTCTCCGCGTCCTGCCGCGGATCGCCCCATATCCAACACAAGCCCGCCCTTCGGTCCATCTCCGAGGCGCGGTCTTGAACGCTCAGCCAACTCGCGCTCCAGTCCGCGGGCGAGAGCAAGCCCATCTCCCACCATGACCAGTCACTTCGAGAGGTTGAGGCGGCGACGTTGGTCCAGACTTCTACCCGCCACCAGCAGCGCTGTCTGGCCATCAGCGGACGCCCACAATATTCAATTGAAAAAGATTTCGCTGACAGCACCTTGTTCGAGTCCCACAGGTCTCCCTCGGCATTCTTGCGACGGGCCTCATCGGATGAGACAACGATCCTATAAGCAACCTGGCGCACGTCGCGAAGTGCCGACTCAACCCTCCAGGAGAGATGCGGACGCGGCGATTCGAGGCCGAGAGGCATCTCGATGTAGTCCGCACGAAGTGCTGTGATGGCTACCGGATTTGGAGCAGCGAGGAGCCGACCCGCATTGGATGCGGCGAGGCCGGTGGCGGCTCCACTTGAAATGATGAATTGTCGACGATCGAGGGAGTGGGGCATTTCGCAGCAATCCGAGGTGGAGAGTGATGGCGAATAGCTCGGTGCTGAGACCGGTCGACGCGTCCGTGTTTCCCCCAGACTCCGGCCCCTTGCTGCATCGCATTGAGGAACGCATGCGTTCTCCCCGAAATCCGTTCGGTACAGCTTTGGCCGTCGCCTCCGACGGGTCAACGGCAAGCCGATTGCGAGAGCTTCCGGGTCTGACCTAAGGCATTTCTCATCTCCTGACGCACTTGGCTGCGGCAAAAGTGAAATGGCCACCAACATTGGCTGTTCTCTCGACCGCGGATCTAGCTTTAGCGCGTTGGGTGTAATGCGGACTCGGGCCGCCTCATTGTCGAGCTCGCGTCGGGGCCAGCGCTGTGCTGCCCCGATGTGCTCTGCATATCAGCCGGTGCACGCGATGGATGTCGACCGAGAGACCCCAATACAATAGATTTCGCCGAACCCGGCGAGTCCTCCATTGGTTGAAATCTACCTCTGTGAAATACGCTTGGCTCCTGTCGTCTGGTGTTCATTCGGGGAATGCCACCGTATGACGATTCAACCAGGCAGGGAGGATCGCCTAGCAGGGCGGCCCGCAACTTGTGGGGCCACAGCTCGCTATACTTCGCGATGGATGAGAGCTTCGTGTCGCTTCGTTGTTGTCGGGCGCTCGTCCAAGAAATGGGGCAGCCTTGGTGCGCGTCCGCGCCCGACCTCAGGCGTGCGTTTCCGCTTCATCCCGTCCGGCCCGTACGACCGGCATTCGAGTTCAACCCCCAATACGGGACTCAGCCAAGATTCTCTGTACATCACCTACGTGCGATCGAATGGGGATGCCGGCCGCGAGCTAGGGTCAATGCTGCTGCCTGTTTTGGCGAATAGTGAGGGACAATGGATACTTACGCTCTGCTGTCGTCTCACCACCTTCGGTGAACTTGGGTCTGATGTTCAGGGAGTGAGGAATAGTGTTGAACAATTATCGATCGACAGACTCCTTCGCTTCGCGAAGACGTCGACGCCGATGATCCCGTTGCGACACGGGATCCAAGCGCTAGGCACCGTTCAGACTGGGACGGTCTTGAGTTGCCTGTTCGTTGAATAGAAGGGAGCGTTGCTATACGGTCAGCGCGCGCGAGATCACCTCGCACAAGTGAATGTAGGTGAGCTGGCGAATCCCATTGACGGAAGAGCAACCTAAGCTCCAAGTGACGTAAGGTCCGAAATTCGGTGCGATATCTATGGCTGCCCGGCGTGCGGTCGCATCAGACGATTCCAGGGGGGCAACTGCGCTCCTCGTTCGGCGCGAAGAGCTACGGCCATCGCCACCGCTGAGACTTGATTGGGTGAATATCAGCTCGACGTACTCGGAAGACAGGCCGTGAGTATGATGGCGGAGCATTCGGATCGGAGTACTCGAGAACGGTACTGTCGACTTACCTACCGCGCCATAGCAGCCAGCACTATTGGCGCTGACGTATCGTTACATGCCGTCGGCGCCTGTCGCTCAAGTTTACGCATCACTGTTTGGCCAAAGCAGGGCGGTGGCGCCCCTACACAATGCCGGTGGGCCGACTAGGCAGTGACCAGTACGCACGCACACGCAAGCGCACTGATCTCTGGTTCTACATATTTGTATGAATGCATACACTGTCAACATTCTCGCGCACGACAAACGGGGGGAGATATGAAGATCGTTGTAATTAACCAGCACACCAATAACTACGGCGATGATATTGCCGGATCGGCAGTGCTCGACGAGCTTGTTCGACGTTTTCCGCGGGTGCGGATCGAAGTCTTCTACATTTGGAATCTGCAGCAGGGTCGGTTGCCATTCAGTCATCCGCACGTCATTCACCAGAACCACGTTGGACTATCAAGAATAAACTTGTACTCACAGGTCATAGAATACCAACTGAGGAAGACCGGGTACTTCAAGTTACTTTCAGATTCGCTAGTTGATGCTGACTTCGTAATTGTTTCGCCTTGCGGTGCGAACATTGGAGTGTATAGAGACTGGAGCTTTCTTGCGTGCGTTCTTTTGTGTGTCAGCAAGGGGAAGCCCGTAGTCTTCCATTTGAATACGATTGGCAATAGCGACTCAAAGATCTTCGACTTTTTGGCGCGCCGTGCGCTCAAGCAGTGTCATATATTCGTGAGAGAGTGGCAATCGCATCGCTATCTAAAAGAACTGGGTATTTCTAGTGAACTTGGCGTCGACTCAGCATTTCTAGCTCCAAAAATCTGTGCTTCGTCGGAGCGGAAAATGAGGGTGATTACGTTTGTCCCGTCAAGAATTTCCAGCTGGCATCCAGATTTTCGCAACTTCAGAGAAGATGCCTTTATTGCGAACGTTGTTAGAGATCTTTGCGTTGGTGCAAACGAATTGCAGTGGGCCATTCGTTTGCTCCCACATGTATGCGGTAAATATTCGGAGCATGAATACATCGGTTTTCTAACAAAAGAAATTCGGCGGAGCCTCGCGCCACATCTGGATGTCTCGATTCTCAATCCGCAGACCGCATATGACTACGACCACGCAATTGCTGAGAGCTGCTTTGTTGTCTCAATGAGGTATCACGGATGTATTCTTGCCATAAAGAATGCGGTCCCATTTGTGGCCTTGTCTTACGAGAACAAAATGAAGGAAGCCTGCTCTTACGCGGATGTCATTGATGCATATGTAGACATAAGAAAGTATCGAAGCGGCGAGCTTACTTCGAGAATTCATAGCATCGTGAAATCGTACTCTGCGATGGTTTCTACGATGGATGCCCGTTACGAAGCGCTCAACCGCATGGCCCATAAGCCAATCGATTACTTGGAATCGTTTCTCGCCGGAAGACATGGGGAAACGCTTGTTCATAAATCAGGCTGCCGGCCGCCCGCACGCGTTCAAGGTGATCAGAAGTCGATCTCTAAGGTTTCACCCGTCGAACTGAACAGGCGGTTTGATTGAGTGGGTCCTCGTATGAACTCTTCTGGAGAGCAATGCTTCAACGCTCGATGGATGTGCGCGAGATTGCAGTCAGCGAACAAGTGGGAAGCTCCTTCAGAATGGTCTCAGGGGCAGATACGAAATGGATAGCCAAATAGTCACGCTGGTTAATCGCAAACGGATTTACCGGCTGATGACACGGCGTAGGCTGCTAGTTCGGCGATATACGGTGTCGCCATCGCGCTCACGATGGCATTCGCATCACCCATCCAACGCCCGGTGGATCTCTGAGGGCATTCGGATTTTGGTCGGAGCCGGCCGTGCTGCTGCTTCTTGCCAAACAGAAACCAACGAGAGTGCAGCAGCACTGCGGGCGACTCTATGGTGTTGTGAACACCGTAGAGCCAGTTAGCGAGCAGTAGGAGGTGTCGTCGCGCAGCATAGTGAACAGCACCCGCCGCGGCGTCTGGGCGAGTGCGATGAGGGCGTGGTTGTGACGTTTTCTCGGACTGATCTTGCGTGTGTCGTTGGCCCGTGAGATCGGTCACGCAACGCTGCAAGCCCGACAGGAAGAGGTGAACGTTTGAGCTGTTTGTTTCCTCGCTGCGGTCCGGATGCCGACGTATTGCATGCTGGTCAGGACCGCGCGGATACGGGTCTGCGAGAACCAAACGTTCGGGCTTCCGTCTCGCGCTTTGTCGCGCTGTCGTCGCAGGGTTGCCAACTGTTGCGGCAGGCATGGGGGAACAACGGTGGCAGATCGAGTGCTCAGCACGACGACCGTTTGTTCCGAGAGGGTCTGAGCGATCATAGCTGCCCGGAGCTTGTGTAATGACCCAGTGAATACCTGCTCAGGTGTTAACCTATCTGGAGAAACACTTGAGCACATTGATGGACGACGAGATCAAACGCTGGACGGCTCGCCGTAAGAGCGCGCGGGTTCTGGAGATTATTAAGGCAAGACGACGGTCGACGAAGCAAGTCGAGCTCTCGACCTGCCGCCCTCGGAGATCGAGAAGTGGGTTGATGACGGAAAACGCGGCATGGAGAACGCACGGCGAGCCAATCCGCAGGATCTTCGCGAGCAGTATGAGAAGCAACTGAAGGACCTGCAGGAAGCCTACGGCGAGGCAATGCTGGAACTGCCGCCAGGAAAAAATTGCAGTCCCTGCTGGGCGAGGACGAGAAGTGATCGAGACGATCCGCCAGGCACTCAAAGACGATGGCTACGTTGTGTCGATCAGTCAGCTGTGCCGCTGGTTCGATATTCCTCGCCGCACCGTCTACTACAAGGCGACGAAGAAGTCGCCAACGGTGCAGGAACGATTCGCTCGGCCCATCAAGCAGATGATCGAGGAGAACCCCTCGCTCGACTCTCGCACGGTGGCCTGTCTGCTTAAGTTCAACAAAAACACGGTACACCGTGTTTTCCAGTTGATGCATTGGCAGGTACGCAAGCGACCCATCGGTTTCAGGCCGCGAGTGCGGGCTCTGCCATCGGTGGCGAGCGCGCCGAATGAGCGTTGGGCGACGGACTTGTGCCGCGTGTGGAGCGGCCGTGATGGCTGGGTCGTTCTCGCGCTGGTCATCGACTGCTGCACCCGAGAGTTGCTCGGATGGCACCTCTCTCGCAGCGGTGTCGATCGCGAACCGCCGAGGCGGCACTCGAGCAAGCGTTGATCGCGCGGTTCGGCACGCAAGGACGGGTGCCGGCGCCGTTCCTGCTTCGTTCGGACAACGTGGTGCGCTGGATGAAGCCACAAGGGCTATCCGAACGGCGGGCGTTGAAGATTATCGGGATGAGTGCGAGCTCGTTGCGTTATCAGCCAGCGCCGGATCGCAACGGCGAACTGCGCGAGCAGATCGTGCGCCTGGCGCAGCGACATCGCCGCTATGGCGCCGGAATGATCTACCTGAAGCTGCGTCAGGCCGGTCA
>Ga0180215_1004877_pt1 | contig 11684 bp, 10 predicted proteins | sample eDN3rd37CBELigBY_FD_128871 | JGI IMG/M metagenome (GOLD analysis project Ga0180215, IMG submission 128871) | Enriched backyard soil microbial communities from Emeryville, California, USA - eDNA 3rd pass 37_C BE-Lig BY (version 2) (version 2) | ecosystem: Environmental > Terrestrial > Soil >...
AGAAGGCCCGGGGCTTGGATCGGTTCCGACCTGTGCTGGTCCACCAGGACCTGATCCGCGACGACCTCGACGTGATCGAGGCGCATCGGGACAGTCTGCCGGGGGTGGACGTGATCGGCGCCCCCCATCGCAACTATCGCGCCGGCCCCCTCGCCGGCCACCTGATCGGCTACCTGGGGGAGATCGGCCCGGAGGAGCTCGTCAAGGCGCAGGAGGAGGGAAAGAGCTACCGGGCGGGGGACTACCTGGGCAAGCGCGGGGTGGAGCGCCGCTACGAGGACTGGCTCCGCGGCAAGGACGGGGTGGAGCGGGTGGTGGCGGACGCCAAGGGGCGCAAGCTCCCGGAGCTGGAGTCGCTCATCCCCGCAGCCGAGCGCTACGTGCCGAGCGAGCCCGGCTCCAACGTGATCCTCTCCATCGACGCGAGGCTGCAGGCAGCGGCGGAGGAGGCCTTCGACGCCACGGCCGGGACGGCGATCGTGATGGACGTGAACACGGGCTATCTGCTGGCGGTGGTCTCGAAGCCCGGCTTCGACCCCAACCTGATGACCGGCAGGATCTCCCGGGCGCAGCTCGCGGCGCTGAACTCGGATCCGCTGAAGCCCATGCTCTTTCGCGCCACCCAGAACCACTTCCATCCGGGCTCGGTCTTCAAGGTGGTGGCGGAGCTGGCGGCCCTGGAGCACGGCTTCGATCAGCACGTCTTCTGTGGAGGCGGCTACACCCTGGGCAGGCGAAGGTGGCGCTGCCACAAGGAGAGCGGACATGGCTGGGTGGGGCCGGAGGAGGCCATGAAGGTCTCCTGCGACACCTGGTTCTACGCGGCGGCGGACAAGCTGGGGATCGACCCCTTCGCGGACATGTCGCGGCGGATGGGGCTCGGCGACGTCACCGGGCTGGACCTGGGCTTCGAGGTCCCCGGGGTGGTGCCCTCCGTCGCCTACCACGATCAGCGCACCCCTGGCGGCTACCAGAAGGGCTTCGCCCTCAACGCGGTGATCGGCCAGGGCGACAGCAACGTCACCCCGCTGCAGATGGCGGTGATCTACGCGGCGATCGCCAACGGCGGCACCGTCTACCGTCCCCAGGTGGTGCGGCGGATCGAGCGCCCCGGCGGTGAGGTGCTGGAGGAGTTCTTCCCGGTGATCCGCAACAAGCTGGGCGTGAAGCGCGAGCACCTCGAGGTGGTGAAGCGGGGCCTGGAGAAGGTGATGAACGAGCCGGGCGGCACCGGCTACTCGCGCAGGCTCCGCGACATCCCCGCCGCCGGGAAGAGCGGCACGGCGCAGGTGGTCCGGATCGGTGCGGTGCGCCTGAAGAAGGAGCAGATGGACTTCTTCTCGCGGGACCACGCCTGGTTCGCCGCCTACGCGCCGCTGGAGGATCCAGAGATCGCCGTGGTGGTGTTGAACGAGCACGGCGGCAGCGGCGGCGCCGACGCGCAGCCCATCGTGATGAAGGTGATCCAGCGCTACTTCGAGATCGTGGCGGAGGATCGGGTGGCGGCGGAGCACGGGGTCGATCGGGAGCCGACGCCGGTGGAGCCGCTGCAGCTGGAGCTTCCCTCCAGCGGACCGGACCTCCCGATCCTCGATCGATTCCAGCAGGCGGCGGGATGATCGGCGGAGGCTTCAGAGGCCTGGGCGGGCGGGACGAGCGCCGCTTGCTGCGCCGGGTTCCCTGGTCCCTCCTCGCGGCGACCCTGGCGGTCGGGGTGATCAGCATCGTGAACCTGGCGTCGGCGTCGCGGGTGGCCCACGCCCCGGTCTGGATCACCCAGCTCACCTGGTTGGCGATCGGCTTCGTGGCCCTCCTCCTCAGCCTCACCGTCGACTACCGCAGGCTCCACGGGCTGGCCTGGCCCTTCTACTTCCTGGTGGTGCTCCTCCTGATCGCGGTGGACATCGGCGGCGCCACGGTGATGGGAGCCCAGCGCTGGCTGGTCATGGGGCCCGTTCGCCTCCAGCCGTCGGAGCTCGCCAAGCTGGCGCTCCTCTTCGTCTTCGCCCGCTATTTTCACGAGGAGGGAGAGCGGGCCCAGGGCTACGGGGTCCTGGATCTCTGGCGGCCGGCCCTGATCGTCGCCGTGCCCTTCCTGCTGATCCTGGCCCAGCCGGATCTGGGGACCGCCACCATGGCCGCCGCCGTGGGGGGCACGATGATCCTGGCGGCGAAGGTCCAGTGGCGGGCCCTGATCAAGCTGGGGATCTCCGGCGTGATCCTGGCGGTGGGCGCCTGGTTCTTCGTGCTGCACGACTACCAGAAGCGGCGGGTGTTCGCCTTCCTCGACCCGGAGGCGGACATGCTCGGCTCCGGCTACCACGCGAACCAGAGCATGATCGCGGTGGGATCGGGGCAGTGGGCGGGGAAGGGTTGGGGCCTCGGGACCCAGACCCAGCTCTCCTTCCTTCCCGAGCAGCACACGGACTTCGTCTTCTCCGTCTTCGCGGAGGAGTGGGGCTTTCGCGGGGTGATCGTGCTGCTGGGGCTCTACCTGGCGATCTGCCTGATCGGGCTGCGGATCGCCTACCACGCCAGAGAGCGCCACGGCGCCTTCCTCGCCATCGGCGCGGTGGGCTTCCTCTTCTGGCACGTGGTGGTGAACATCGGGATGGTGACCGGGCTGCTCCCGGTGGTGGGGGTGACGCTCCCCCTGATGAGCTACGGCGGCTCGTCAGCGCTCACCGTGCTCACCTTCATCGGAGTCATCGCCAACGTGGGGATGCGGGGGAGCAGATCAGGATAAAGATCCAGGGCGAGCCGGAGGCGAGCAAACAAAAAGGGAGCCCCGCCACGCGAAGCGTGGCATGGAGGAATCGCTCCCGCGCCGCGGGGCGATTCATCCATGGATTTCCGTGGAACGTTTTCCCTCCATCGGGCATCTAAGGGGTGTCATTGGGGAGTCCCCCCATAGGAGGAAGAGACAAGATGGCGAACGCCGACGTGAAGACCTTCACCGATTCCAACTTCAACGAAGAGGTCCTTCAGAGTCAGGATCCGGTCCTGGTCGACTTCTGGGCCGTGTGGTGCGGACCCTGCCGGGCGATCGCGCCCATGGTCGAGGAGCTGGCGACCGAGTACAAGGGCAAGGCCAAGATCGGCAAGTTGAACGTCGCTGAGAACCAGCAGATCGCCGCCCGCTACGGCATCCGCTCGATCCCGACCCTCCTCGTCTTCAAGGGCGGGCAGGTGGTCGACCAGGTGATCGGCGCGGTCCCGAAGAACAAGCTGGTGGACGCCCTCAACAAGGCGGTCTGAGCTTTCGCGCCGGCCGCACCGAGTTGGTTCACGGGCTCCGAGAATGGCTCCAGCGCCGCTGGGGCCATTCATTCATGGGCCCACCTCCTGCGTGGGTGGTAAAGTGCCCCCATGTCCGGACTTCTCTTCGTTCCCCAGCCTCTCCTCGACGACTGGCTCCAGGACGGCAAGGTCGACGTGACCTCGGCGGGCCTGCGGCCGCTGCCGGAGGGGGAGCTGCTCGCGATCCAGGCGGCCTACCGCTTCGTGGAGGTCCTCGACGGGGAGGATCAGGCGGGTCTCCTCTCGAAGGTGAAGACCGAGGAACAGCTTCGAGAGCTGGGCGCCGAGCCCTACGGCGACTCGGTCCTCCTGGGTGAGGTGGTCTACCAGGTGACCCCCGGCTTCCTCGCCAGGACCCCGGCTGCGAGCCAGTCTGCCTTGCAACAGGGTGAAAGGGGGTTAAGGAACGATGCTCCGGATCCGGATCGGGAAGGAGCCATGCGGATCGCCGAGTTCTTCTCGGAATAGTCCGTCTCGACGCCTTCATCTTCGCCTTCGCCGGCAGGTCTCCCAGTGAACGCAGCGATCTTCTTCCATGCAGGGCTGCTCGGCTACACGGTGGCAGCGGCGCTCTTTCTCGCCTTCCTGGTGGTGCCCACCGAGGGTCGGGCGAGGTGGGGCTATCGATCCTTGCTCGCTGGGTTCCTCTTCCACGCTGGCGCGGTCGGGCTGCGGGTGATCGAGTACGCCCAGGGCGGCGGGTTCCGCCTGGGGGAGGGGCTCTCCTACGTCGCCTTCCTGGTGGTGGGGATCTATCTCCTCTTCGGCCGCTTCTATCGGATCCCCACCGTGGGAGCGTTCGTGGCTCCGCTGATGGTGGGGGCCCTCCTGGCCTACCACGTGGTCCCCGGGGCCCAGTCGGTGGGGCGCGGCCCCGTGGAGGGGATGCTCCTGCCCTTTCACATCGGCGTGGCGGTGGGGGGCCTCGCCCTCTTCTCCCTCGGTTTCGTGGTGGCGTTGATGTACCTGCTCCTGGAGAGGGAGCTGAAGGCCAAGCGGCTGGGCGCGATGTTTCGCAAGCTGCCGCCCCTGGGCCTCCTCGACCTGCTCAACTACCAGCTCGTCCTCCTGGGCTTCCTGCTCCTCACCTTCACCATCGGCACCGGCGCGTTCTTCTCGGTGGGTGAGAACGGCTTCTTCTTCTCGCTGCGGTCGAAGGAGGGCTTCGCCCTCGTGGCCTGGCTCCTCACCTTCGTGGTGGTGCTCCTGCGCCAGACCGTGGGCTGGCGGGGCAAGCGGGTGGCGTGGGCCACCATGGTGGGCTTCCTGCTCCTCTCGTTCGCCTTCGTCGGCATCTTCGTCGGGGAGGGGGCTTGAGTCGTAGCTCCGAGCTGGTCCTGGTTGGGCTCTCCCACCACACGGCCCCGATCGCGATCCGCGAGAAGATCGCGGTGGCGGAGCCGCGGCTCGCCGAGACCCTCGGCGATCTGCGCGATCTCCCGCTGATCGACGAGAGCGTCGTGGTCTCCACCTGCAACCGGGTGGAGGTCTACGCGGCGGTGAAGGGGGACGCCGCGGAGGCCGCGCGCTCGATCCGTGATTATCTCTCCTCGCGTGATCGCAAGGTCGACGACCACCTCTACGAGCGCCGCGGGATCGATGCGGTCCGCCACCTCTTTCGGGTCTGCTCGAGCCTGGACTCGATGGTCCTGGGGGAGCCCCAGATCCTGGGACAGGTGAAGGATGCCTACGCAACCGCCGAGGCCCAGGGGGCGGTGGGGAGGCTGCTCTCCCGCTCCTGCACCCGCGCCTTCGCCGTGGCGAAGAAGGTGCGGACCGAGACCCAGGTCGGGCGGGCGGCGGTCTCCATGAGCTTCGCCGCGGTGGAGCTCGCCACCAAGATCCTCGGATCCCTCGAGGGGAAGAAGGTCCTCCTCATCGGCGCCGGAAAGATGAGCACCCTCGCGGTGAAGCATCTGCGCCGCGCCGGCGTGGGCCAGGTGATGGTGGTGAACCGATCGCTGGAGCGCGCCACCGATCTGGTGGACGAGCTGGGTGGGGAGGCCCACCCCTGGGAGAGCCTCGCCGCGCGCCTGGTCGAGGCGGACGTGGTGCTATGCTCCACGGCGGCACCGCAGCCGGTGGTCACGGTGGACCTGGCGGTGGCGGCGCGCAAGGCACGCAAGCATCGGCCGCTCCTCTTCATCGATCTGGCGGTGCCCCGGGACGTGGACCCCAAGGTCAACTCCCTGGACGGGATCTTCGTCTACGACGTGGACGACATCAACCAGGTGATCGGCGAGAACCTGCGGGCCCGGCAGGAGGAGGCGGCCCGGGCGGAGGAGATCGTCAGCAAGGAGGCGAACTCGTTCCTGGTCGCCTGGAAGAACGAGGCGGCGCCCGTCGTCCGGGAGCTGCGCCAGCGAGGCGAGGAGATCGCGAAGGCAGAGGTGGCCAAGACCCTGTCCCGCTTCGGCGAGGAGCTCGACCCCAAGCAGCAGCGGGCCCTCGAGGCCCTCGGCCGCGCCATCGTGAACAAGCTCCTCCACGAGCCCACCACCCGCCTCCGGCAGGCGGGTGAGCAGGGCGAGGGAGAGCTCGTCGCGGCGGCGGCGGCGCTCTTCGGGATCGAGACCGGGGCCGACGATCTGGAGGCGGCTTCGGAGCCGGACGCCAGCGAGGGACTGTCGGCGGCGGAGCGACCGGCGACGGAGCGGGCGCAGGAGCCGATCCGGATCGGAGCGCCGCAGCAGGGGGAGAACACGGTGCCGGCGGAGGAGCCTGCGAAGGCGCCGGCCCCGGCGGTGGCCCGGCAGGTGAACGAGGCGCAGGTGCCGGCGACGCATCCGGATCCGGCGCGGCGGGAGCCGAAGGCTGCGCCCCAGGGCACCGACCCGGACGAGAGCGGTCCCCCGCCGCGGCCGTTGAGCGCCGCCGGCCTGGTCCGGGGCTGAGAGAGAAAGAGAGCGAGAATGAAACCACTGGTCATCGCCACCAGGCGAAGCGCCCTCGCGACCTGGCAGGCGGAGCACATCGCCGCCCGCCTGCGCGCCCTCACCGGCAGGGAGGTGGAGCTCCTCCCCCTCGTCACCACCGGTGACAAGATCCTGGACGTCCCGCTGGCGCGGGTCGGGGGGAAGGGCCTCTTCGTGAAGGAGATCGAGGAGGCGCTCCTGGACGGCAGGGCCGACCTCGCCGTCCATTCGCTGAAGGACGTCCCCACGCAGCTACCGGATGGGTTGGTGTTGGGGGCGATGACGGAGCGTGAAGATCCGCGGGACGCGATCTGCTCCCCGCGCTTTCGGGCCCTGGACGCCCTGCCGAAGGGTGGGAGGCTCGGGACCAGCAGCCTGCGGCGACAGGCGCAGCTCAAGGCGCTGCGCCCGGATCTGGAGATCGTGAACGTGCGCGGCAACGTGCAGACCCGCCTCTCGAAGACGGAGGGCGAGGTGGACGCAGTGGTCCTTGCCTACGCCGGGCTGATCCGGTTGGGAATGAAGGAAGTCGCCACCGAGGTGCTGGATCCGGAGCGCTCGCTGCCCGCCATCGGGCAGGGGGTCCTGGGGATCGAGATCCGGGAGGGGGACGCGGCGCTGACGGAGATCGTGGCAGGGCTGGAGCATGCCCCGACCCGCGCCGCCGCCACCGCCGAGCGCGCGCTCCTCGCTCACCTCGAAGGCGGGTGCCAGGTCCCGATCGCGGGGCATGCCACCCTCGAGGACGGCGAGCTGATCCTGCGCGCGCTCGTGGCGACGCCGGACGGGAGCACCATCCTGCGGGAGGAGCGGCGCGGCCCTCCGGAGCAGGCCGCCGAGCTCGGCGTCGCCGCTGCGGAGGCCCTCCTGGCCAGGGGCGCAGGGACGATCCTGGCGGAGCTGGTCGACCCGCAGGGCGGCCCACATTGAGCGCGGCGTCGAGCTTCGACGAACGGAAGCTCGATGAGACCCGGGGCAGCGCACTTCGAGATGGAGCGCTGCTGCGTGATCGGAGAGGATGCAGGCGGCGATGAGCGACGAGAGGCCACTTCAGGGAAAGCGGATCGCGGTGACGCGGCCCTTCGAGTCTTGCCAGGGGGTGGGGAAGATCCTCGAGTCCCTCGGCGCCTCCGTGCTGGCGGCGCCAGCGATCCGCCGCCTGCCGCCGACAGCCTGGACGTCGCTGGACCAGGGGATCGAAGCGCTCCTGCGGGGCGACTACTTCGGCGTCCTCTTCACCTCACCTGCAGCGGTCCAGCCCTTCTGGCTGCGGCTGGTCCGAAGCGGTGGAACCCTGGCCTCGTTGGACGATCTCCTGATCGGCGCGGTGGGCGGCGGGACCGCGGCGGCGCTGGAGCGGCTGGGCCTCCCTGTGGACGTGCGGCCGGTGCAGGAGGACGGCGCGGCCCTCGCTGCCGCTGTGGCCGATCACATGGGCGCCAGCCTGCGCGGCGCGCGCTTCCTGCAGCCGCGGGCGGAGGAGGGCAGGGAGGAGCTCGCAGCGGGGCTGCGCAGGGGCGGCGCAGAGGTGGACGTGGTCGCTGCCTATCGCACCGTGCGTGCAAGCCCTGAAGAGCTCCTTCCGCTGGTGCAGGAGCTGCGGTCCGGGGCCCTCGACGCGGTGATCTTCGCCAGTCCCTCCGCGGCGGAGGCCGTTCACGGTGCGTTGTCTGGTGCGTCACTCGAGCACGCGAAGTCTGTCGCGATCGGAAGGACCACCGCGAAGGCTGTCGCCGATCGCTTCGGCATCGAGGCCACCGTCGCCGAACGAGCCGACGACGAGGCCCTGGCCCAGGCGGTGCTTCGCGCGCTCGGCTGAATCCTGGGCGCGCTCGGCTGATCCTGTACGTGCATCTTCGATCAGGCCGGGTCCGCGCCGCCGCTGCCGCTCGCGTCCAGGTCGATGGGAGCGGCGCCGATCGAGTGGTAGCCGCCGTCCACGTGGACGATCTCGCCGGTGGTGGAGGGGAACCAGTCCGAGAGCATGGCGACCGCCGCCTTGGCGACGTCCTCGTGCTTGGTGCGGGAGTTCCATCCCAGCGGCGCCTGGGTCACCCAGCGCTTCTCGAGGATCTCGAAGCCGGGGATGCTCTTGGCCGCCATGGTGACCAGCGGGCCTGCGGCGACCGAGTTGATCCGGATCCCCTTCGGCCCCAGGTCCCGTGCCAGGTAGCGAACGGTGGAGGTGAGCGCCGCCTTGCAGACGCCCATCCAGTCGTAGATCGGCCAGGCGTTGGTGGTGTTGTCGAAGTCGAGGGTCACCACGCTCCCGCCCCGCGGCATGATCGGCATCAGCGCCGTCGCCAGCTCCTTGAGCGAGAAGGTGGAGATCCGGAACGCGGTCTGGACGCTCTCCCACGGGGTGTTGAGGAAGTTCCCACCGAGCGCGTCCTCGGGGGCGAAGCCGATCGCGTGGACGACGCCGTCGACCCGCCCCCACTTGGAGGTGAGCGTCTCCCGCAGCGCATGGAAGTGGGCCGTGTTGGAGACGTCGAGCTCCAGCACCTCCGGGACGGGATCCAGGCGCTTGGCGCTGCGCTCGGTCAAAGACAGACCACGGCCGAAGCCGGTGAGGATCACCTCGGCACCTTGCTTCTGCGCCAGCTCTGCGATCAGGAACGCAATCGACTGGGGCGTCAGCACACCGGTGACGAGGATCTTCTTTCCCTCGAGAAGCACGGGCTTTCCTCCGATTCAATCAGACTGAATCAGGTGTGGGTTTGGGCCGTTCTACCAGAAAGCGCTGCCGAGGAGCAGGTGGTTTTCCGCTGCGGAGCGTACACGGATGGGGCCAACGCGGCGCGTTGGGCAATTTCCTTTGACCTCCACGGTCAAAGCTCCTATCTCTCCCGCGGTTTCTAGCACTTTTTTGGAGGTGTACGTGGCGAAGCCTAGCTACGGGCTCGCGGAAAAGCTCGATCGGTCGGCCCTTGTTGAGATGTACCGGCAGTTGGTGTTGCTCCGTAGGTTCGAGGAGAGGTGCGCGCAGCAGTACGCCCTCCAGAAGATCGCGGGCTTCTGCCACCTGTACATCGGGCAAGAGGCGGTGGCGGTCGGGACCGAAGCGGCTCTCAATCCCGACGACTATGTGATCTCTGCCTACCGTGAGCACGGACAGATCCTCGCGAGAGGGACGCCCCCCGGCCCGGTGATGGCGGAGCTCTTTGGCAAGGTCACCGGCGTCGCCCAGGGCAAGGGCGGATCGATGCATCTCTACGACATCCCCCGCAACTTCTACGGCGGCTGGGGAATCGTGGGTGCGCAGATCCCGCTGGCCCTCGGCACCGCCTACGCCTCCAAGTACCGCGGCGACAAGCGCGTCACCGTCTGCTACTTCGGCGAGGCGGCGGTGAACCAGGGCGCCTTCCACGAGGCCCTGAACATGGCGGCGCTCTGGAAGGTCCCGGCGATCTTCATCTGCGAGAACAACCGCTACGGCATGGGTACGCCCATCGAGGTCTCCTCGGCGCTGACCGACGTGTACAAGCGCGCCTCCGCCTACGGGATCCCCGGCGAGTACGCCGACGGGATGGACACCCTGGCGATGTACGACGCGGTGAAGAAGGCGGCGGACCGTGCCCGCGCAGGAGAGGGGCCCACCCTCCTCGAGGCCCGGACCTACCGCTACCGCGGCCACTCGATGTCCGATCCCGCCGTCTACCGGACCCGCGAAGAGGTCGACGACGAGCGGAAGAACGATCCCCTCCCCAAGATGCGCGCCTGGGTCCTGGCCAAGAAGGCCGCCAAGGAGGCCGAGCTCGTCGCCATCGAGGAGCAGATCGAGAAGGACGTGGAGGAGTCGATCCGGTTCGCCGAAGAGTCTCCGTGGCCCGAAGGAATCGAAGAAGTCTACAAGCACGTCTACGTCGACCCGATCGGTCACGGGGAGGCTAAGTAATGCGTGAACTCACTTTCCGTGATGCCCTGAACGAGGCCCTCGACGAGGAGCTGACCCGGGACCCCGACACCTTCCTCATGGGCGAGGAGGTCGGCGCGTACAACGGCGCGTACAAGGTCTCGAGGGGGCTCCTGGACAAGCACGGCCCCAAGCGCGTGATCGACAGCCCCATCTCCGAGCTCGGCTTCGTCGGCCTGGGCGTCGGCGCCGCCATGGCGGGGCTGAAGCCGATCGTCGAGGTGATGACCTGGAACTTCGCGATCCTCGCGATGGATCAGATCGTCAACACCGCCGCCAAGATGCACTACATGTCGGCGGGCGCGCTGACCTGCCCGATCGTCTTCCGCGGCCCGAACGGCGCGGCGAGCAGCCTCGCTGCCCAGCACTCCCAGTGGTTCGAGGCGCAGTACGCCTACTTCCCGGGCCTGAAGGTGATCGTCCCGGGGACCCCCGCCGACGCGAAGGGCCTGCTCAAGACCGCCATCCGGGATCCGGACCCCGTGGTCTTCATGGAGAGCGAGACCATGTACTCCTGGAAGGGCATGGTCCCGGACGGCGAGTACACGATCCCGATCGGGGTCGGCGACATCAAGCGTGAGGGCACGGACTGCACCATCGTCGCCTGGGGCAAGGCGCTGAAGATCGCCCTCGACGGCGCGGAGCTCCTGGCGAAGGAGGGGATCAACTGCGAGGTGGTGGATCCCCGCACGATCCGGCCGCTGGATGAGACGATCATCGTCAACAGCGTGATGAAGACCGGCGCCTGCGTGGTGCTGGAGGAGGGCTGGCCCTACTTCAACGTGGGCGCGCAGATCTCCGACATCGTGCAGCTGGCCTGCTTCGACGTCCTCGACAGCCCCGTGATTCGGGTCACCGGCGCCGACGTTCCCATGCCGTACGCCAAGACCCTCGAGGCGCTCGCGCGGCCGGACGAGACCAGTGTGGTCGCCGGCGTCAAGACGGCCCTCAACGTTCGCTCGTAGGGAGAAGGATCCATGGCTAGCGCGATTCAGATGCCGAAGCTCTCGGACACGATGACCGAGGGGACCATCCAGAAGTGGTTGGTCAAGGAAGGTGATTCGGTCAGTGCCGGGGATCCCATCGCCGAGGTGGAGACCGACAAGGCCACCCTGGAGATGGAGGCCTACGACGGCGGCACGGTCCTCAAGATCCTCATCGCCGACGGTGCCTCCGCCGCTGTCGGCTCCGCCATTGCGGTGATCGGCAAGGAAGGCGCCGATTGGCAGGCCGCCATCGCGGGTGCGCCCGCGGCTCCTGCCGCCGCCGAGGCGCCTGCGGCTCCCGCTCCGGCGGAGCCCAGCGCCAAGGGCGAGAAGGTGAGCTGGAAGCCTGCGGCCGCTGCCGCGGCTCCCTCCGGTCCGGCGACCTACCAGCCGCGCACCGCGCCCGGCGAGATCGTCGGCCTGACCTTCGGCTTCGGCCACGGCATGAGCACCGCGGTTCCCCTCGCCCCCAGGCGTGCCTCGGGGGAGAAGGTCCGCGCCTCGCCTCTGGCCCGCAAGCTCGCGGCCGAGTTCGGCGTGGACCTCCTCGAGGTGAACGGCACCGGC
>Ga0180215_1004878_pt1 | contig 11682 bp, 10 predicted proteins | sample eDN3rd37CBELigBY_FD_128871 | JGI IMG/M metagenome (GOLD analysis project Ga0180215, IMG submission 128871) | Enriched backyard soil microbial communities from Emeryville, California, USA - eDNA 3rd pass 37_C BE-Lig BY (version 2) (version 2) | ecosystem: Environmental > Terrestrial > Soil >...
CCGTGTCCATCGGGCAGAGGTCGTCACCGTCGTCCCCTTGATACTCCAACGAATGCTGCAGCACGACCCCGGTGCTCTGCGCTCCCTTCGATGCATTGCCTCCGGCGGCGCCCCGCTGCATCCGAAGCTGGTCGAACAGGTGCAGAGCAGACTGGGGGATGTATTGTACAATTTGTACGGTACATCCGAAGGGGGATTGCAAATCATCGCGTCTCCTATGGATTTGCGTGTTGACCCTCGCATGCTGGGAAGAAGAATCCGTGGAGTGACGTTGCAGGTGCGGGAAGGGCGTTTGCTCGTCAAAAGGAATCATGCCTGGATCGAAAACGGAGACGCGGGGTATCGGGACCGAAGAGGGTATTATTACTTGCTCGGCAGAGCAGACGATATGGTTGTGTCCGGGGGAGAGAATGTGTATCCTGCCGAGCTCGAACAGCTTCTCATGATGCATCCGGAGGTTGAGGACGCCGCCGTTGTCGGCGTACCGGATGTGTTGTACGGAGGCAGGCTGAAGGCTTTCGTCCTCTTGTCTTCGGCATCCGCCTTAACGGCAGAAGAGCTGGGGGCATGGCTTAAACCAAGGGCTGCCAGATACCAGATGCCCAAAGAAATCGTCATCGTAGAAAGCATCCCTTATACCCCTCTCGGGAAAGCGGACAAGAACGCTTTACTCGCCCAGTCCGGAGCGTCTGGGGTATAATCATAGGTATGACAAGGAAAAGAGGACCTGACGATGAACTATAAAATTGTCGTAGACAGCTGCTGCGATTTAACATTCGAGTATAAGAACCGATTGAAAGCTGAAACCGTACCGCTCACAATTACGTTAGGCGAAGAAAGCATCGTAGATGACGAAACGCTGAATATGCCGAATTTCATGGAACGGATGAAGAACTTCGCCGGGAAAATCGGCTCGGCAGCTCCGTCGCCGGACAGGTTCCAGCAAGCGTTTCAGGGAGCGCAGTCGTTCGCGGTGACCCTGTCGAGCAATCTGTCCAGCTCTTATTCCAGCGCAATGTTGGGAAAGATGATGGCTGAAGAGGGAGCTGCGGATACGGTCGTCCACGTGTTCGACTCCAAGAGCGCATCGGCCGGACAAGTGCTGCTTGCGGTGAAGATTCGCCGCATGCTCGACGAGAAGGCCAATAAATCCGAGATCATCTCCAGTATTGATAAATTCATTAAAGAGATGAAGACCTATTTCGTGTTAGACAATCTGGACAACCTTGTGAAGAACGGCAGACTTCATAAAGTTGCCGGCAAAATCATTTCGGTCCTGCACATTAAGCCGATTATGGGGTCTGACGGCGACGGAAACATCACCTTGTTCGGCAATGCCCGCGGCGAGAAGCAGATTATTAACAAGCTGACGGATACCATTGAACAGAGCGGCCGGAATACCGAGGGGGAAAGCATGGTCATCACCCATTGCAACAATCCCGGGTTAGCCGAGAAGCTGATGCAGGCGATTCAGAGCCGCTACAAATTCAAGGAAATTATCATCTTGCCTACGAACGGAATCAGCTCGGTGTACGCGAACGACAAGGGCATCGTGATGGCATTTTAAACATATTCATCCAACAAAAATTTACACATCAAAAGAAGGTGCCAGCATATGATCAAAATTACAGCAGACAGCACTTGTGATTTATCTCCAGCAGTCATTGAAGCGTTGGACATCGGAATCGTCCCGCTGCACGTGCTCGTGGACGGTCAAGATTTCCTGGACGGCGTAGACCTGAAACCTGCAGACGTATTTCGCTACGCGGAGACGGAAGGAAAGCTTTGCAAAACGGCGGCCGTGAATGTTTTCGAATATGAGCGGATCTTTGGAGAATTTTCCGGGAAATACGATGCCGTCATTCATATCAATATCAGCTCGGATTTCTCCTCATGCTATCAGAATGCCCGGCTGGCGGCCCAAAATTTCGATAACGTCTATGTCGTAGACTCCCGCAATCTTTCGACCGGGAGCGGGCATCTCGTGTGCGACGCGGCTTTGATGGCGAAAGAGGGCCGTTCTCCGGAAGAGATCGTCCGAGCACTCGAAGAGAATGCGGGGAAAGTGGAGGCCAGCTTTGTGATCGACAAGCTCGACTACCTCCATAAAGGCGGCCGTTGCTCGGGGCTGGAGGCGTTCGGCGCGGCGCTGCTCAAAATTAAGCCATGCATTGAAGTCATTGACGGCAAAATGAAGGTCGGCAAAAAATATCGGGGCAGTCAGGACCGCTGCATTGAAAACTACATTAAGGAACGGCTGGAGGGCAGAACGGATCTGGACACAAGCAGAGTGTTCATCACACACTCCAAGTGCTCGGATCAGGTGGTCGAGAAGGCGAAGGAAGCCGTTCAGCGTTATGCAAATTTCAGCGAGATCATCGTCACGGAAGCGGGATGCACCATATCCAGCCACTGCGGTCCGAATACGCTAGGCATTCTATATAAACATCTTTAGTCTTGTGGCAGCCCGATCGGCTTCATTATAATGGAGATATGCCCAAAATTATCGATCATGACCAATATCGGAAAGAACTGTTACTGCCATGCTTCGATTTGTTCGCCGAGAAAGGCTGCTCATCCCTTTCGATGAGGGAAATATCCGCTGCATTGGGGGTGTCCACCGGTACGCTATACCATTATTTCGAGAGCAAAGAAGATTTGTTCGAGAAGCTAATGGATTATATGACAGAAGAGAATCTGTTGTCGGTCACCGCGGCGATCCCGAACCATGGCACCTTACAGGAACGCCTTGAGGCGTACTTCAATTTCAATGAAGCGACCGAAGGCGAATGGATGAAAATGTTTCTTGTACTCGTAGACTACTACCGAAATAAGAAGGTGTCCGGCACAGATGCCGATCACTCTCTCTTCAACGAGGGCCAAGAGCGCTATATCGCTTGGGTAGGGAAGTATTTAGGCATCGAAGACCTCGAACTGGTCCGTTTCATATTCATTTTTACAGAAGGATTTATCACGCAGCGTCATGTCGACGGTTTCAAGGCAGATTGGAAAAAGCACTTCACCATGCTGAAAGAGATGATTCTGCTATATGTAAATCAAACTTCGAAGTCCTGACTCTACGTGATTGGGGGTCAGGTTTTTTTGTAAGAATGCGGCGGGAGGCGTTCGGTATGAACCGGAAAGCGGTGCGCAGCTGGATTCTGTATGATTGGGCCAATTCGGCGTTTGTGACGACAATGGTGGCAGCGGTGCTGCCAATCTTCTACGCGGATGTAGCGGCTGCAGGCTTGCCTGATTACTTGAAGACTTCTTATTGGGGGTACACGCAGACGATCGGAATGGTGCTTGTTGCGCTTTCCGCACCGCTCTTAGGATCGATTGCCGACGTATCGGGGTATAAGCTTCGTTTCCTGCGAATCTTTGCGTATGTTGGGGTGCTGGCGAGCGCCGCATTCGTGCTTGTCGGCGAAGGCGACTATCTGCTTGCCTCAGCGCTCTTCATCGCGGGGACGATCGGATTTTCAGGAGGGAATACATTCTACGACTCCATGTTGACGGATCTCGTCCCGGAAGAGAAGCGGGATATGGTTTCCTCTAAGGGATATTCCTACGGATATCTCGGCGGGGGGCTGCTCCTCGCATTGAACCTGCTGATGATCATGCAGCCGGGCTGGTTCGGCCTTCGCAGCTCAACGGAAGGAACCTATCTTGCGTTCCTGTCCGTAGCGTTGTGGTGGTTTGTATTCTCGCTGCCGATCTTCCGGCATGTCGCGCCGCTCCTTCCAAAGCCGAAAGAAGCGAAGCCGTTCCCGCGCTACGCGGCGGACGGGGTGGCGAGGCTAAGGCGTACGTTCCGGGAGATCAAGCGGTATCCCGAGCTGCTCAAATATTTGATCGCCTTCTGGCTGTTCAATGACGGCATTAATACCGTCATTACGATGGCGACCATCTACGGAGCGACCATTGGCATCGGCTCAACGGATCTCATCGCCGCGCTGCTAATTACGCAGTTCGTCGGGTTTCCGTTTACGCTCCTGCTTGGCCGCGCCGCGGAGAAGATCGGCTCCAAGCCCGCGCTGTACCTTTCCCTTGCGGTTTATGTCGTGATTATTACGCTCGGATTTTTCATGGAGACGGCGCTGCATTTTTACATCTTGGCGGTGATAGTCGGGATGGTGCAGGGAGGAAGCCAGGCGATCGCGCGCTCGATCTTCAGCCGCCTCGTACCGAAGGCGCAGTCGGCCGAATTTTTCGGCTTCCTCAGCGTATCCAGCAAGCTGTCCTCCAGCTTCGGCCCGTTCGTGTTCGGCGTCGTGGGGCAAGTGTTCCAATCGAGCCGGCACGGCATCTTGGCCTTACTGCTCTTCTTCATCGGCGGGATTGGGATGCTGACGACCGTAAACTTGAATCGGGGACACGAGCAAGCGGAGGCGGCGGACCGCTCTCTGATCATATAGGCTTTGCGGTACCGCTAGCCTTACCTTTCGAATCCAACACGTACACCTTCACATTTTTTTTCACGCCGAACTCAAGGGCTTCCTCCAAATCCGGTATGTACACATCAATTTTATTTCCTTTGATGGCAGAACCGACATCCTCCGCCTTCCGAATGCCGATTCCGTCAATATACACAAGGGTCCCGAGCGGAATGACCTTCGGATCGACCGCGATCGTATAGTTCTCCTTCACCTTGGCGCCGCTCGCGGTAATGCCGTATTCGGGGTGACCCGGCGTTTTGCCCGTTGATTCGTATCCTGCTGTGTATGCCGTTAGGGTTGCATAGAACACTTGATTCACCCGGCTGCCTTCTTCAATCCAATCGTCGATTTCTTTGCCGGAAGGAGGAATGATCAGCTCTTGTCCAACCTGCAGCTTCGTGGGATCGGTAATCCGGTTCTCCGCCATGAGCAAATCTAGCGATGTATCAAAAAATTTCGAAATGCGATATAACGTGTCTCCTGCCTGCACCGTGTAACGGGCAGCGGTTTTGTTGGTTTCCAACGCATGCTGATACAGCGGGTTCGTTTGATAGGTGTGAGCAAGAAGATAGTTTTGCTCCGTCATCTCGGGTTCATAGGTTCGGTACGCTTCGCGCGGATCCAAGTACTTCGGACCGGCCAAGCTGTGCGACGCGGGCAGCAACAGCACAAGTACGACGAATAAAAATACAGCTTTGAATCTCATAACCTCTCATCCTCTCATTTCAAGAATGTTGATAGAATCAGATTTGCCGAAAATGAGAGAGGATATACGCAGGTTAGGAAAAATGTAACAATTGTCGCGGAATTTTGGTCTTTGTGTAGTAAACCATACCTATGTCGCGTATAATGGTCCTGGTAATTTCAGAAAACTTCCAGAATCGGAGGAAAAAAGTTATGTACTGGGCACTGCTTTTCATCCACATTACGGCTGCGATTATGGGACTCGGGGCGGCGATCGTCTTCCCGATCATTGCGAAGAGCGCAAAGACGACGTCGCAAGCCAAATTTACGCTTCAACTGTTGAAACGGCTCGAACCGTTTCCTAAAGCAGGCAGCATCGCGTTATTTGTAACAGGACTCATTATGGGCATTATGAATCCTAGCTTGTTTACATCCGGCTGGTATATCGCGTCGATCGTTGTTTATCTATTAACCCAGATCATCGTAGCGTGGTTGGCCCCGAAGAAGATGAAGGAGCAGGCGGCGCTATTGGAAAACCACTTCGACGAGCAGCTGCCCCCGCAGTATGCCGCTATCGGCAAAAAGCTGGGCATGATGGACGGCATCTCGCATTTGGCCTTATTTGTCATGATCGTATTGATGGTGTTTAAACCGTTCTAAGCTTTGAACCAGCTCGTCTTGCTTGCTGCGGGGCGGGTCGTTTTTTTCATTAACTTCCTCCCCGAATTTGCTTGCTTCCCATTCCTAAGCAGAAACCGTCGGAATCTGGCAATATTTTTCGAAGGTAAATCGTAAAGTGAAGAATTTTGCTTTTTTTATTTCGGGTTCATAGTATAATAGTTTCGATAGTTTTATAGCTTGTCTTACATATTGGACAAAGGAGCGTTAACCCTTGGCGAAATCGAAAGTCGTATATTTGCCGTTGGATGAACGGCCGTGTAATTTTGATTTTCCTTATTTTTTGTCACAGAGCACGGGAGTGGACATGGTCCGCCCTGATTTGAAATTAATGGGCTTTAAGAAGAAAGCCGGCGACACGGAAGGGTTGTGGGCTTGGCTGGAGCAAGAGTGTGCCGATGCGGACGGGGCGATCATTTCGCTTGATACGCTGTTGTATGGCGGCATCGTACCGTCCCGATTGCATTCCTTGAGCGCGGATGATTGCAGAGAGCGCCTCAGCAAGCTGCGCGCCTTGAAGGAGCGGAATCCGAAGCTGAAGCTGTTCGCGATGCACTTGATCATGCGCTGCCCGAAATATTCGAACGCGGACGAGGAGCCGGATTATTACGATGATTACGGCCGTGAAATCTTCCTGAAGGGATATATCGGACACCGCCAAGAGCTTGGCCTAGCGACGGAGAGCGAGCTGGATGAGCTGAAGGCGATCGAAGCGAAGCTGCCGGCAGAGGTCATCGGCGATTACCTCGGCCGCCGCGCCGTGAACGTGGAAGCGAATAAAGCGTCGCTGCAATTTGTGGAAGAAGGGGTTATCGACTTCTTGATCATTCCGCAGGACGATTCGGCGCCGTACGGCTGGACCGCGAAGGATCAGCAGGCGGTGCGCGCGGAAATCGCGAACCGCAACGCGGAGCTCAGCACCTTGATGTACCCGGGAGCGGACGAAGTCGGCTGCACCTTGTTTGTGCGGATGATCAATGAGATGAACGGCGCAATGCCGCTCGTGTATCCGCGCCTTGCAGGCGTGAACTCGCCTTCCATTATCCCGTCGTACGAAGACCGCCCACTGTTTGAAAGCTTGAAATATCAAATTTTGGCGGCAGGCGGCCAGGTAGCGTCGAGCGCCGAAGAAGCGGATATGATCTTGCTCGTGAACGCACCGGGCGGAGACATGACGGAGTCCAACAATCAGCATATCCCTTCGTTCAGCTACCAAGTGCTTCGCAATACGGTGGAGCTTGTGGAGTACGGCAGCTTTGCCATGAAACGTTACGGCAAACCGGTCGCCGTAGGCGATGTGGCGTACGCGAACGGCGGCGATTTGCAATTGCTGAAGCTGCTCCGGAACAAGGGCATTCTGTTTGACGTAGCGGGGTATGCCGGATGGAATACCAGCTCCAACACCCTTGGAACGGTGATCGCGCAGATGATGATTTATGCGATCTACGGCAAGACGCAATCGCACTTGGATTTCCTGGCGCTCCGATACGCGGAAGACTTCGGATATTGCGCGACGGTTCGCCGGCAAGTGGCGGAAGGTCCTGTGAAGGAGATGGGGCTTTCGTACTTCGGCGTCGACGGCCAGCGCGGGGAAATCTCTTCGATCGTGAAGGAGCGTCTGCAGAAGTTCGTGCAGGATCATGTGGATACGCCGAATGTGAAGGTTGAAATTGAAGATGTATATATGCCGTGGAGCCGGATGTTTGAAGCAGGGATTACGGCGAAGGCGGTCGTTCATTCTTAAAAGGGGGCTGCGCGGTTGGATATTAAACTAAGAGTCAGCAGCATCTACCCTGAGTTTACGAAATCCGAACGGAAGGTAGCGGAGCATCTGCTTCATCACGCAGAGGAAGCGATTTATTACTCCGTTACGGAATTTGCGGATGTGGCCGGCGTCGGCGAGACAACCGTCATGCGGTTTTGCCGGAAGATTGGATTTAAGGGCTACCACGACTTCAGGCTAGCCTTGGCACAGGATATCAGTGCGAGAAAGCCGGTGCCGGAAACGAAGGAGTCCGGAAATTTTGTTCACCTGGTGTTTCGCGAAGCCGTAAATGTGCTGCAGGACAGCATGAGTCTCTTGGATCAGAACGCGCTCGACCGGGCGATTGAGCTTGTCGACCGGGCGAATCACTTGCAGTTCTTCGGCGTCGGATCGTCTGCCATCACCGCGCATGAAGCGAAAATTCGTTTGATGCGGCTGGGGCGGCGGGCGGATGCGATCACGGATACGCATTTTCAGGCGATGGCAGCCGTCTCCCTCGGGGAAGGGGATGTGGCGTTCGGCATATCATTAAGCGGCAGCACGCTGGACACCGTTGATGTCTTGAAGAAGGCGAAGCAGAGCGGCGCATCTGTGATCGCCATGACGAATTACGCAAGATCGCCGATTACGGCCATTGCAGATGTTGTGCTGCTGACGGCCGGCAAGGAATCGCCGCTGCAGGGCGGTTCGAACGGCGGAAGAATCTCGCAGCTCTTCCTGTTGGAGTTACTGTGCGAGGGGCTGGCGCGGAAGAATGAAGCGCGCGCCGAGGCTATGAGGGAAAGAACCGCTCGAGCAGTAATCGATAGAATCTACTAAGGAGTTGTTTACGTTGTTACAATTGAAATCCGATATCGTCATCATTGGCGGCGGGCTCGGCGGTGTTGCAGCCGCTCGCGCAGCCTTGAAAGCAGGCATGCGGGTCATTCTCACGGAAGAAACCGATTGGATCGGCGGCCAATCGACGACGCAAGCGGTACCTCCGGACGAACACAGCAAGATCGAAGAATACGGCAGCACGGCGGCGTATCGCGAATTCCGCGAGCGCGTCCGAGAATATTACCGCAATAACTATCCGTTAACGGAAGAAGCGAGGAACAACCCGCATCTGAATCCGGGGAACGGCTGGGTGAGCCGGATTGCGCATGAGCCGAAGGTTGCCCTTCGCGTCCTGCAGGACATGCTGGCGCCGTACGAGAACAGCGGCCGCTTAACGATTCTGTATCATACGGTGCCGGTAAGCGCCGATGTGCAAGACGATATGGTCCGTTCGGTGATGGTGGAGAATACGAAGACCGGCGAACGCACACAGCTTGAAGGCGCTTATGTATTGGATGCTACGGAAACCGGCGACTTGTTGCCGATCACCGGCACGGAATTCGTGATGGGCGCGGAATCCCGCGACCAAACCGGCGAACCGCATGCGCTGGAGACGCCCGACCCGCTCGATATGCAGTCCATCACGCATGTTGCGGCAGTGGATTATGTGGAAGGCGGCTCGTTCGTCATTGAGAAGCCGGAGCAATACGATTTCTGGCGTTCCTATATTCCAAACTTCTCGCAATTCCCGATCTTGGATTGGAACGCAATGAACGCCGAAGGATCGAAGACGGTGAAGTTTACGCTGTTCCGCGAACCAAATCAAGGGATGACTTCCTTGTGGGACTATCGGCGCATTCTGAACCCGGCGAATTTGTCGGAACCGTTGTACGACGGCGAACTGACGCTGCTGAACTGGCCGCAGAACGATTACTTCCTGGGACCGATCATCGGCGTGTCGCCGGAGGAGCGGGCGAAGCATCTCGAAGGGGCACGCCAGCTGACCTTGTCGCTCATCTATTGGCTGCAGACCGAAGCGCCTCGGCCGGATGGCGGGAAAGGCTATCCAGGCATTCGCCTGCGGGGCGACGCCGTAGGGACCGAGGACGGCTTGGCGAAAGCGGCATACATTCGTGAATCGCGCCGGATTAAAGCGGTCTATACGATCGTGGAGCAGGATGTCAGCCGCGAGGCGCGGGGGGAAGCAGGAATCAAATCCTACGAGGACAGCGTGGGGGTAGGCAGCTACTATCTGGATCTGCATCCCACAACGGTGTCGCAACGGGGCTTCTACATTCCGAGCTACCCATTCGAAATTCCGCTCGGCTCTCTGCTGCCGGTGCGGATGAAGAACCTGCTGCCAGCCTGCAAAAATATCGGCACGACGCAAATTACGAACGGCTGCTACCGCCTGCATCCGGTGGAGTGGAATATCGGGGAATCGGCGGGCTATCTCGCCGCTTACGCAGTGAAGAACGGCGTAACGCCTCATCAGGTGCGTGAAGATCAGGAGCAACTGAACGCGTTCCTGCGCATGCTCGATGATCAAGGCGTAGAACGCCACTGGCCGGACAGCCTTTACGCAGAGCTTGGCCTAACAAAATAAGTTCAATCTACAATGACGTGTCAATGGTCATCCATTTGGCACGTCATTTTTCTATTTTGGGTAGCAGTCCATTCAAACATGGGTCATCTCACATATGATGGGGGTGTATAACACGATAGGAGGGGAAGCTATGAGCGGGTGTGTAGGAGCAGGCGGCGGCGGATTCACTTCGACTACTACGATCTTAGTGCTGTACATTCTTCTGGTCATTGTTTTAGCAACGTTTTATTAATCAACCATCCATTCTGTTATGTAAAAGGTCGGTGTACATCGCTTAATTGCGAGCAATGTACACCGATTTTTTTTGTATTTGTTTGATTTACGTAGATAACAATGTGATCACAAGTAATTCATAAAGCACAAGAGTTAAAATAAGCTCGTCGCTAGGGGATGGTCCTCCGAAAAATGCGCGTTGTGCGTGATAATTAGGCACGGCCAAGTATAATAATCCTCTGTCGCAGCTCACAATCCTTCCTGCGATGACCTGACCGTCTAAGGTTTCGATCCGCACCACTTGATTTACATATTGTCTACAGATATTGTGAAGACGGTGTCTTACTGACCTTACGTTCTCGACAACGTTGTTGTCAGCTTGGTAAATTACTCTTTGTTGCTGTCCCATCTGGAAACCCATCGTTAGCACACCTTTCTAAAAAAAGTAATGCATCATATGCTTTGTGTGCTTTTCCCGGTGTCTTTCATCTGGGCTGCAAATCACATACCTTACATGAGATCTGTAAATCAAAAGAACCCCCATTCATGGAGGTTCTTCCGTGGAGGAGCGCTAACGACGCTGCAGGCCGGCGTAATATATAAGATACTCACATGTAATAGGTAATTCTTGGGTTACAACCCAATAACATGAAGAAACAATGGATTAGAGATCGAAAGGGTGTCGTGCGATGTTTGCAGCGGGTCAAGAGGATATGCGCCGGATGGATGAATATACGATGCATCAGCTTGGATTGCCGGGCGTCGTGCTGATGGAAAATGCCGGCGCAAGGGTAACAGAAGAGGTGCTGGCGCTCAAGCCGAGGAGGGCGGCAGTGCTGGCGGGAGGCGGCAACAACGGCGGAGACGGCTTCGTCATTGCCCGCAGGCTGAACGATGCCGGTGTCCAGTCGACGCTCTGGCTGCTGACGGATCCGTCGAGGTTGAAGGGTGACGCGAAGGTGCATCTGGACGCGTATCTTCGGCGCGGGCTTCCGGTGTATCCGGCTTGGCAGCAGGGAATTGGCCAATTGCGGGAAAGTTTGCAGCAGCATGCCGATGTGCTTGTCGATGCGATGTTGGGAACGGGAGTGCGGGGGGCGGTGCGGGAACCGTTCGCGGAAGCGATCGGAATTGTTAATGAATTCTGCGGTGTCAAGCCGATCATTGCCGTCGATATTCCGTCCGGGCTGTCCAGCGATGACGGAAGCATAGGCAATACCGCGGTGAAGGCGGATAAGACGGTGACATTCGTTTTTCCGAAAAAAGGGTTCTTCCTTCAAGAGGGTCCGATGCATATAGGCGAGTGGAAGGCGGTGGACATCTCCGTGCCTCCGTCCGCCGCGGAGGCGCTGCAGCTGAATATGCCCCGTGTAATCACGGAGGCGGATGCGGCAGAAGCGCTGCCGAAGCGGCCGGTTGCCGGGCACAAAGGAACGTTCGGCCATGCGCTTGTGATCGGCGGATCGAGGCCGTATGCA
>Ga0180215_1004880_pt1 | contig 11679 bp, 10 predicted proteins | sample eDN3rd37CBELigBY_FD_128871 | JGI IMG/M metagenome (GOLD analysis project Ga0180215, IMG submission 128871) | Enriched backyard soil microbial communities from Emeryville, California, USA - eDNA 3rd pass 37_C BE-Lig BY (version 2) (version 2) | ecosystem: Environmental > Terrestrial > Soil >...
GAAAGTGCTTCTGCTTTATACGCCTACTACTTACGAAGTTGCCGATGTGTTCTCTACCTATGTTTACCGAAAAGGCTTGCTGGAGACGAACTACAGCTATGCGGCGGCGGTCGGCATGTTCGAGGCGCTTGTTGCGATGGTTATGATTTTATCTGCTAACTATCTCAGCAGAAGGTTAGGAGGTAAAGGCTTATGGTAGGAGAATCGAGATTCAGCATATTAGGGGTCTTCACAACATTGATTCTATCCATTGCGGCTATTGCAACGCTCTATCCGCTCGTCTATATTTTGGCTATTTCTTTAAGCGATACGGCAAGTGTCGTGCAAGGGAAAGTATGGCTGCTGCCGAAAGGCTTCAATTTCGATGCTTATGTACAGGTATTGAAGGATAACCGTATTCCTCGCGCTTATTTGAATACGGTCATGTATACGGCGCTTGGTACGTCTATCAACCTATTGATGACGGCGATCGCAGCATACCCATTGTCCAAGCCGGATTTCATCTGGCGTAAATATTGGATGTTTGGCATCGTTCTGACGATGTTCCTGAGCCCGGGCATTATTCCTAACTTCTTGATTGTACAGAAGCTTGGCTTGCTTGACAGCGTTTGGGCGCTCGTCATTCCGAATGCGATCTGGACCTTCGAGCTTATCATTCTGAAAAGCTTCTATGAGAGCATGTCCTCCCAAATTCGCGAGGCTGCTCTAATTGATGGGGCTTCGGAATATCGGATCTTATTCAATATCGTTTTACCGTTGTCGAAGCCGGCGCTAGCTTCTATCGGATTATTCTACTTTATGGGACATTGGAACAGCTTCTTTATTCCAATGATTTACTTGAACGAGTCAACGATGTATCCGCTGCAGGTCGTGCTCAGAGATATGCTCATATTCAGTGAAGGGACGACTGCAAGTTTAGTTGATGCGCAAGCATTGTCTCCGCAAGCTAAGAAAAATGCAACGATTGTATTATCTATGATACCGGTATTGTTGTTGTATCCTTTCGTACAGAAGTATTTTGCCAAAGGGGTTATGCTGGGCTCCGAGAAAGGTTGATTAAAATATTGTAGAGAGAGTGGATAGAAAGGATAGTCAATCATTAAAAAGGGGGGCTTCATCTTGAGAAAATACTTCACGAATCTAGGTTTATTACAGATTTTTTGTGCCCTGCTGTTAGTCATTTGCATTATGTTTCTATCCAACTACTACGTCTACAAAAACTCAATCTCGAACATTTATGAGAAAGTGACGGAAAACAATGATCTGGCCGTAAAATCAACGGTACAGTCGTTTGACAACAGCTTTCGCGCCATTAACAATATTATCCACTCCATACATGGGCTTCCATACAATAATTTGCAGTCCGAGGAGCCGGGTGAAATTGATATGGAAAAAGTTTATCTTATGCAGGACAGCTTGACGACGCTAATCGCATCTGTCGACTACGTTGAAGAGGCGGTCGTATTCTATGACGGCATCGAACTGGCGATCACCTCTTCAGGTACGAGCAGCGTTAAGCAGTTGTTCAACAACAAATACAAGCATGATCTGTTTACGGCGGATTACTGGCGTCAATATATGAGGCTTAAAAATTCCTTTAAAATATTTCCGGGGCAATATTTCAAAATATCCACAGAATCGACAGGTCAAAATCGGAAGAAATTGATGATTGCCGTCGCCGGCAACAAAGTGCGGATGTCGAACAAAAACATCATCTTGCTTATAGATGAAGATAAGTTTTTGAAGCACATCAATCAAAGTTTTATGGTGCCCGGCTCGTCGCTCGTCGTATTGGACAACGACCGGCAAGTTCTGTTCAGCGCAGGCGCGCCGATAAATGTCAGCAATTTGCTTAATGAGGTCTACTTCAGTTCTTCGCTGGAGGCGACAATGACGCGCGAGGACTACGAGTATCATTTCTACAAATCGGATTTTAACGGCTACATTTATATTGACCGAATCCCCTACCAGTTCAAAAACATAGATTCGGTAACGCAGGCCAACAAGCAGATTATGATCAGCGCGATTATTTGCGCTGTCATTCTGTCTCTCTTTTTGAGCATCTATTTGAATAGGCCGGTTAAAAAAATATTGCGGCAGCTTGGAGGCGGCAGCAGCCGAGGCAATGATTTCCGGAAAATTTTAAGCGGCATTGTCAAAATGCAGTCCGAGCTTAAGGAGTATAAAAACGAGCTTAAATATATAGATATAGAAGCGCGGCGAGGCGTTTTTCTTCAGTCTTTGGATGAGTACTCCCATTCAGCCGAGCATGAGGAACAGATGAATAAGTATTATAGCGGGTTCTTTCTAGGAAAAAAATTTGTTCTTGTCATGCTTCAATTGAATGCGAATAAAGGCGTTGAGCAAGGCGAGCTCTCTATTGAGGGGATAGCCGATATTGTTCAGGAAAGCCTGCGCGGCGAGCGGGTAGGCTCGAATGTATTCTATGAGCGGCAGATGAAGTTTTTAGCGATCGTCAGTCTCGACCAAGGCTCCGAGAGAGAAGCGCTCATTAAGCGCTTGCGCTTAATGCTGGCCCGGCTAGAGAAAGAAGAGCTGTCCGGCTATTCCATCTGGGCAAGCGTGAGCAAGGTATATGACGCTGAGGCGAAATATTGCAGAACGGCGTATCAAGAAGTCGTTACAGGGATGATGTATCGGGATGTTACGGAATCGTGCTTCGTTATGGATATCGAGAAAATTCAATACGAATGGGGCATTTATTTCCCGTTTGAAAAGATCGAGAAGCTGTCCAACTGTGTGCTTAACGGCAAGCTCAACGAGGGCAAGGGCATTATTCAAGAAATTATTAGCGACAATGCGCAGCGTAAAATTCACCATCATCAGCTGGCGCATATCGCGAGAACGATGTTTTTCTATATGGCAAGGCATGCGAACAGCTCCGTTAATGCGAACAACGAGCTGTATATGCTGGAACGGCGGTTCATGGCCGCATTAGACAACGCCCACGATTACCGGCTAATTGAGCAGGAGCTCATAGAGGCAGCCGGACTCATTGCCAAGCATAGCCAAGTTGAAGCAATGAACAAGCTGAACCCGACCTTTATATCGCAATATATTGAGCTCCATTATATGGAAAATCTTTATTTAGATCACATCGCTGAAGTAGTGGAAACGTCGCCGAAATATTTTTCGAGCTATTTCAAAAAAACCTTTGGCGTCAACTACGTCGAGTATCTTAACAAGGTGCGATTGTCCCACGCGCGCGAGCTGCTGAAGGATACGGTCTATACCGTCGGAGAGATCGGCGAGAAAACGGGCTATTTGAATTCTTCTACATTCACGACAACGTTTAAAAAATACTACGGCATTTCACCTAGCGAATATAGAAAGCAGCATGCCAGCTAGCAGAGCACATAAATTATAATAGGATGTGACCTTAACTGTGACACAGCATTTGCACGCGGACATCATTATTATCGGAGGAAGCACCGGCGGAGTGGCGGCGGCGCTCGCGGCCGCCAAGGCGGGCAGAAGCGTAGTTTTGACGGAGGAGACCGATTGGATAGGCGGCCAGTTGACCAGCCAGGCGGTGCCGCCCGACGAAGGGGTATGGATCGAGCAGTTCGGCTGTACGGCGAGCTACCGAAAATTCCGCGACGGCGTGCGCCAGTATTACAACAGCAATTTTCCGCTCTCGCCATCCGGAAGAGAGCAGCTTGCTTTCAATCCCGGCAATGCGACGGTAAGCAAAATTTCCCATGAGCCAAGAGCTGCTCTTGCTGTGCTGCGGGATATGCTGGCTCCTTATATACATAGCGGCCGATTGACTATATTGGAATACTGCAAGCTGGAAGACGCGGAGACGGACGGCGACCGCATCAGCGCCGTTACGGTTCGCCATACGCTATCCGGCGATGAGCTGCTGCTAACAGGCAAATATTTTCTCGATGCGACAGAGGAAGGCGATTTATTGCCGATTGCAAATGTCGAGTATGTGACCGGCGCCGAATCGGTCGCGCAGACCGGCGAGCCGCACGCGCTTCCCGGCGCTCCGGACCCCACAGATATGCAAGCCATTACGTGGTGCTTCGCGGTCGATCATATCGAGGGCGAAGATTTCACAATCAAGAAGCCGGCCCAATACGATTTTTGGAAGGGCTACCGCGCCGATTTTTGGCCGGATATGCAGCTTAGCTGGACGGGATTGGTGCCGCATACGCTGGAGCCTAATCCTTATTGCTTCTTTCCGGACGGCAAAAAGTTTTCGCTTTGGCAGTATCGGCGCATCATCGACAAATCGCTGTTCGCCCCCGGCACCTTCGACAGCGACATGACGATCGTCAACTGGCCGCAAAACGATTATTGGCTTGGGCCGATTATCGATGTAACGCCGGAAGAAAGAGCGAAGCATTTGAACGGCGCGCGCGAGCTCAGCCTGTCGCTGCTGTATTGGATGCAGACCGAGGCTCCCCGACCGGATGGCAAAGCCGGATATCCGGGACTGCGTCTGCGCGGAGACGTCGTAGGCACAATCGACGGCCTGGCGAAAATGCCTTATATTCGCGAGTCGCGCAGAATTAAAGCGGAGTTTACGGTGCTTGAGCAGCACTTGAACCCGGAATGCCGCCCTGACGGCAAGTCGGTGCGCTACGCAGATTCCGTCGGCATCGGCTCCTACCGGATCGACCTGCATCCGAGCACGGCGCTGCGCACCTATGTGGACGTATCCGCACTGCCGTTTCATATTCCGATGGGCGCGCTCATTCCGGTGCGGATGGACAACATGCTCGCCGCGTGCAAAAACATAGGCACGACACATATTACGAACGGCTGTTATCGGCTTCATCCGGTAGAGTGGAATATCGGCGAATCGGCCGGCTATTTAGCCGCCTATTGCGCAGAGCATGGAATATCGCCGCGCGCGGTGCGAGGCAGCGCCGAACATTTGAACCGGTTCCAAAAGCTTTTGGCCGCTGCCGGTGTTGAAATGGACTGGCCGCAAACGCATGCCGTATAAATTCATAACTATATTCATACAGGAGTGATTCAACATGAAAAGCTTAATCGAAAAGCATAGTCTGGTCGTATCTTGTCAAGCGCTTGCCCACGAGCCGCTGCATGGCCCGCAGCATATGGTCGTCATGGCGAAGGCCGCATTGGAGGGCGGGGGCTCCGCGATTCGGGCGAACAGCCCTGAGGATATCCGGGCGATGCGCGCGGAGCTTGGCGAGACGCCTATAATCGGGCTATGGAAAAGAGATCATGAAGGCTTTGATGTGTTCATTACTCCTACGCTGGAGGACGCGATCGCCGTATACGAAGCAGGCGCTACAATTGTAGCGATCGATGCGACGAGCCGTCCCCGTCCAGACGGCAGAAGCCTGGAGGAGACGATTGCGGAGCTGAACAGGCGCGGCATTCCGGTAATGGCCGATATTTCGACGTACGAGGAAGGCATCGAGGCGGCGAAATTCGGCGCCGATTATGTGTCGACGACGCTGTCAGGCTATACCGCTTATACGAAAGGAACCCAGCTTCCTAATTTGGAGCTTGTTTACCGGCTTGCCGAGGTGCTGGACGTGCCGACGGTAGCGGAGGGCGGAATCGGCACGCCGGCGGAGATGCGCAAGGCGCTTGATTCAGGCGCTCATTTTGCCGTCGTCGGCTCAGCGATTACAAGGCCGCAGCTCATAACTGCGGAATTTGCCAAAGCGCTGCCGAAGCCGAGGTGAGCTCGATGGCTGCTGCAGACAACGGGGTGTATATTGGCATTGATCTAGGCGGAACGGAAATGAAGGGAGGTCTCGTCGATCTCGGCGGGATCCTTCTGTGCGAGCGGCGGACAGCTACGCCTGTCAAAGAGGGTCGGCTGGGCATAATGCGCGAGCTGAAAGCGGCAATAGAAGCATTGATAGGAGAGGCAGGCGGCCGGCCTGTTCTCGGAATCGGGATCGGCTCGGCCGGACGAATCGATCCCCGAACCGGCAAAGTAATCTATGCTTCTGACAATTTGCCGGGCTGGAGCGGAACGGAAATAGCCCGTGAAATGGAAGAAGCGTTCGGCCTTCCCGTCTTTGCCGACAATGACGTCAACGCCGCTGCGCTGGGCGAAGCATGGATTGGCGCGGCGCGCGGCTGCGATACGTTCGCATTAATCGCGCTCGGCACAGGCGTCGGAGGAGCGGTCGTAAGCGAAGGCCGTTTGCTGCACGGCATTGGCGGCGGCGCAGCTGAATTCGGGCATTTCATTCTCTATCCCGGCGGGCACGCCTGCAATTGCTGCCAGCGCGGCTGCCTGGAGCAGTACGCGTCGGGAACGGCGCTGAACCGCATTGCGGCATCGATCGATCCCGCTTGGACGAGCCGTATATTAATGGCGCGCTGCATGGAGAAGGATCCGCGCGCGGTCGAGGCAGTCGATGCATTCGTCTTGGATTTGGCGTACGGCATACTGACGATCAAAAATATGGCCGATCCTGAAGTGATCGTCATCGGGGGAGGGCTTGCGGCATCGGCGGACATTTGGTGGGACAAGCTCGAAGCGAATCTGAAGAAGCTGTCTTCGGCGCCGGTCAAGCTCGCAAGGGCGGAAGCCGGCAATTACGCAGGCATTATAGGAGCGGCGAGCATGCCGCTTATCAATGATAATAAAAGGACAGGGAGAGAGCTGTTATGAATAACGCACCGCTTATCCAGAAAGGCCAGAATGTATTGTTTATCGGCGACAGCATTGTAGATGCCGGACGAAAATATGAAGATCCTGCAAGCTTAGGCTCAGGGTTCGCATTTATGGCAGCGGGGCTGTTCGGCTCCCTTTATCCCGAGCTGGACGTCAAATTTCACAACCGCGGCATTGGCGGCCATCGCGTCGTCGACCTGGCGGCAAGGTGGCAGCAGGATTGCCTCGATCTGAAGCCTGACTGGCTGACGGTCATGGTCGGCATCAACGATGTGATGCGGCGCTACGATCAGAATAAGCCGACTTCTGTGGCGCAATATATTTCAGGCTACCGCGAATTGCTGCTGCAGGCTGTCGATCGGTTTGGCTCCAAGCTCATTATCGTGGAGCCGTATGTGCTGCCGACGAATGAAATGCGCATTCAATGCCGCGAGGATCTCGATCCGAAAATTCATGCGCTGCGCAATATGGCGGAGGAGCTTGGCGCGCTGTACATACCGACGGACGGCTTGTTCGCGGCTGCCCGCATGAAAGGCGGCATCTCCTATTGGGCGCCGGACGGCGTGCATCCGACGCCGGCAGGCCACGCGCTCATTGCCCGCGCCTGGCTGAGCTCCGTAGGCGTCAATTTGGGTTAGGTATGATAAGATGAGCTAGAGAGCTTGAGGAGGGACGGATGCGGATATGAGAGGAATTAGAGTATTTATATACGGCTCGCTGCTGCCCGGCCAAAGCAATCATCATGTTATATCGGCTTATGTGCAGAGCAGCGTGCCGGGCGCAATCGCAGGGCGTATGGTCGATGTCGGGCCGTATCCGGCCGCATTGCTGGACATTTCCGCCAAAGAAAGCGGCAGCAGGATTGAGGGGCTCTGGATTGCAGTAGACCGCAAAGGGCTCGAAATACTGGACGCGTTGGAGGACTATTACGGCCGTGAGGAAATCAACGATTACAACCGGGTATGGACGCGGGACGATACCGATGCCGGGCTTGCGGGCTGGGTATATGCGTGGGATACGGACAGAGGGTTTCCGCTTGTCCCATCCTCCTATTGGCCGGATTACTGCGCGGCAAAAGAACCGCGTTGACCCGTTATTGCTTGTATACTAGCTTTTGCGGACTGTCGTTCCGCTATTTAAGAGGAAATGCTTTTTTAAGGCTTTTCAAGTTAAATAGCGGAATTGTAGTTCGCTAGCGTTTCATATTTTTTAGTAGATTCGCCAACTAGCCAATCGTATGCGAAAACTCGTATACATTCTGCCGCTAGCCCCGCCAACTAGCAATCGTATGCGAAAATTCGAATACATTCTCCGCTAGTCCGGCCAACTAGCCAATTGTATGCGAAAATTTGAATACATACCGCCAACAGCCCCGCCAACTAGCCAATCGTATGCGAAAATTCGAATACATTCCGCCAACAGCTCCGCCAACTAGCCAATTCATAGTGAATTGCAGTTCGTTTCTCTAAAATTTGTTGTTAAATAACGGAATGAGATTCCGTTCAAAAGTCATGCGCGTATCAGCAATTGCGAACAGCCCTCCGCTTGCACCGCCGCCCTGCAGGAGCTGCGAGTGAAGAGCAGAAGGCTGTTTATGCTTTGACGAAGCTAAGAGACTAATCGTTGTCTGCGGCGTACGCGATCAAAACGACATCCGATCCGTACCGCTCGCTAAGCTTCTGCTCCAGCTTGCGAATATCCTCTAATGCGTCGGCCTCATTCTTAAAATCCGCGATTTCATAATGCTGGTCCGTCATCCGGCAGTCCTCCCTCCATAAATGAATCCTGCAAGCTCAATATGAACGCTTACTATCAATATGTTCGAAGCGCCGGGCATCTATACGAGCGCCTCCAGAAGCTGGTGTGGAAAATTGTCACAGAGCTGTTGTTTGTCCTTTTGTCACCAGTCGATTACACTTAAGCTGATCATAATGAAGGAAGTGAAGCTGTGAATAGTTTGTACATCGATAGAACGGCCCCGAAATATGGTTATTTTCGCTTGCCTGCGCGGTTGCTCCTTATTGCGCTGCTGCTCGCTGCATTATGCGTGCCGCTAGCTGCGGATTTTGCGGCTGCAAGTTCATTTGATCCGCATGAGCAGGTCGGGCATCAGCATAATCATGGCACCTCGGCGGGATCGGAAGGCGGCGGCTTTTCTTTAGAGACGACACTGTTTTACATCGTTAGAGCGATTTATTATGCGGCGCTGCTATTGGCGGCCGGCCTTATGCTTTGGTCGCTCGACGAGCCGGCGAAGCGGGCCAAGCAATCGCCGCTGCTCATAGAGAAAGAAAGCTCGGAGAAGAAGGCGAAGTGGCGATTGTATGCGTTGAGGGCGCTGCTTGTCGCATCGCTGCTGTATGTATTTTTAAGTTATCGGATGCTTATGCAGGGCTACGACAGCGACTCGTCTGAAATGCTGAGGCTGTTCACCGAGACGAGGACGGGCAACTCCTGGCTTGCCGTGCTGCTGCTCGCTTTTGCCGGCTTTATTGCGCTGAAGCTGGATTCCGCTGTCAAAGCGCTTTGGGCTTTGCTGCTATTGGCGGCCGAAAGCTATAACGGTCATGTGCTCGCGCTTGACGCCTTGACCGCAGCGATCGTATCGGATTATATCCATTTAGTTGGCGGAGCTTTATGGGCAGGCGGCCTTATGCTATTGCTGCTGCTATGGTTCAAGGACCGTGAAGCGGCTGTCCGGTTTGCGCCGAAATTTTCGTCGGTCGCCTGGATGTCCATTGCCGCTTTGACTGTGAGCGGAATCGCGCTTACCTGGCTTATGCTGCCATCCTGGACTTATTTGCTTTACACGAGCTGGGGAGTCATGCTGCTAATTAAGGCGGCGCTGGTGCTCGGTGTCATCGGCACGGGCTACGCTCTTCGGCAGCGAATCAAGCGAAGCGAGCTTCCAAGCGGCGGGCTGCTTAAAGTGGACGGCATTTTGATGGGAGGCATTATCGTCATCGTCAGCGTGTTCACCTATTTAAGCCCCGAGCCGCACACGGAGCCGCTTAATTATCATCATATGGGCGATACGCTTCATTACACGCTGCAAATTACGCCAAACGGTCCTGGGCCTAATGAGGTAACGGTCAAGGTGTGGCTGCCGGAGGAGACCGGCGAGCCGCAGCAGGTTAAGCTGAGCCTGAAGGCGGCTGACCGTCCGCGCAAGGCGCCGATTGAAGTGCCGCTTAGCAAGATCGATCCTAAGCAGCCTTTTGAGTTTCCGGGCTTTATCGAAACGGATTATAAGTCGGAGATCGTCCAGCTGCCGTTTCCTGGGCCATGGAATGCCGAGCTTACGATAGTTGACAAGGCAGGGAACGTGCAGGAGCTGACTATTCCTTTTAGGAACGATTAGAAGAGGGATTGGCGCTGTGCCGGCAAGTTGCCCTTGCAACGATGCCGGCTATTGCTTATAATAGATGACATATTGCTTGAAAGCGAAGATGGAGACAAGTAGGCAGCGCTTGCGCACAGGGAGAAAACGCCGGAGATTGAGAGCGTTTTTGCGGTAAAAGACTGGCTGAAATTCACTCCGGAGCAGACGCCTGAAACGCCGTCCGGCGCATGTAGGGATCGTCCGGTTCCCGCCGTTATGGGATTTGAGAGATTGCATCGCAGCGGCGTTAGGCGCCATGCCCGCAATCTGAATTAGGGTGGTACCACGGTCCTTTCGTCCCTTATGGGGAGGAAGGGCCTTTTTTGTTGCGCTGCAGCAGCATTTCACATTTACGATTTCGGAGGCGAGAGATGATGAAGGAACGTTTGGAAGCATTGCGCGTCGAGGCTCTTCAAGAGCTTCATAGGGTTGAAAACCCGGCGCAGCTGAATGATTTGCGCGTCAAATATTTAGGGAAAAAAGGGGCGCTCACTGAAATTTTAAGAGGTATGGGCGGCTTAAGCGCCGAGGAGCGCCCGATCATCGGCCAAGTTGCTAACGATGTCCGTGCGGCGATTGAGGCGGTTATTGAGGAGAAAGCGGCAGCATTCCAGCAGGAGGAGACCAATAATCGTCTGCTTGCGGAGACGATCGATGTGACGCTGCCCGGCAAAGCGCTTCCTACAGGCGCCGTTCATCCATTGAATAAGGTCGCTCAGGAAATTGAAGATATTTTCGTCGGATTAGGCTATACGATTGAAGAGGGCCCTGAGGTTGAAGAGGACTACTACAATTTCGAGGCGCTTAATTTGCCGAAAAACCACCCTGCCCGCGATATGCAGGATTCCTTCTATATAACGGACGAAATATTGATGCGCACGCATACGTCCCCGGTTCAAGTCCGTACGATGAAGCGGATGAATGGACAGACGCCAATTAAAGTTATTTGCCCGGGCAAAGTGTACCGGCGGGATGACGACGACGCGACGCATTCATTCCAGTTCAATCAGATCGAAGGCCTTGTGATCGGCAAAAACATCCGCATGAGCGACTTGAAGGGAACGCTGCTGCAATTCGCACAGCAAATGTTCGGGACGCAGACGCAAATTCGCCTTCGTCCAAGCTTCTTCCCGTTCACCGAGCCAAGCGCGGAGGTTGACGTAACTTGCGTAGGCTGCGGCGGAGACGGCTGCCGCATGTGCAAGCATACGGGATGGATTGAAATTCTCGGCTGCGGCATGGTTCATCCGCGCGTCCTTGAAATGGGCGGTTACGACCCGAATGAGGTTAGCGGGTTTGCATTCGGCATGGGCGTCGAGCGAATCGCGATTTTGAAATACGGCATTGACGATATCCGCCATTTCTATACGAATGATCTGAGATTCCTTGGTCAGTTCGCGAGAATGTAACCGTAAAAGAACGAATGAAGGGGAGATAACCGATGAATGTATCCTATAAATGGTTGAATGAATATATCGATCTATCCGGCTTCACTGCCGAGGAGCTGGCGGAAAAAATGACGCGCGGCGGCATCGAGATCGACAATGTCGAAGCGCTCAATAAGGGCGTTACCGGCGTCGTTGTCGGCTACGTGAAATCGAAAGAAAAGCATCCGGATGCTGACAAGCTTAACGTGTGCAAGGTCGATGTCGGC
>Ga0180215_1004883_pt1 | contig 11673 bp, 22 predicted proteins | sample eDN3rd37CBELigBY_FD_128871 | JGI IMG/M metagenome (GOLD analysis project Ga0180215, IMG submission 128871) | Enriched backyard soil microbial communities from Emeryville, California, USA - eDNA 3rd pass 37_C BE-Lig BY (version 2) (version 2) | ecosystem: Environmental > Terrestrial > Soil >...
CTACAGTAACCATACTTATCTCAGCGAAGCAGCTGAAAGACACTCTTCATATGAGAAACTATGAAGCTGTTGTGCAAGATGATATCTTAGTGAACGAGCAGTTCATTGATTCTATAAGGGCGTGGTTAGAGTAAATGTACAGGCGCGCGCTTCAGCATACGGATTCGAGATTGTAATAGCTTTAAGGCTCTTTATGTTTTCATTCGGAATGAGTTCCAAGTCATACCCCACCTTTATCCACTGCATGAACTTCCCTTCATTGGCAGCCCTAATTGTCTACGATGTTTCTGAATTTTTCTCTCTTACTTTGCGTTGAACTGTAAACATTATGGTGTTAGCTCGTTGATATGTTTTTTTAACAAGGAGCTCTTTGTATAATGATGTTTCGCACCTTCAGGTTTTTGCAATTTGTTTTCTCTTTGTGTTCCCTTAACGTGAATGTTGTCTCCATGATTCAGAAACCGTGCAGCACATTTCTGTTCCTGTCTCTTTGTGGTGCGTGTTTGTGCTTTCTTTCGATCTGTTGATGCTGTCATAACGATGGTTTTGCGACTATGAATAGTTTGGGATTATGGTGTGCATTTTTGCGTCTGGCTATGTCATGTTATCTGTCCATCAGCATTTGATTAAAAATGTGTGTAGAATGTGTACAGCATGTACATTTTGAAGCGTATAGCGTATTCAACAGTTGTGCACTACTACTGCGTTTGCGCAGGACTTGCCGAAGGACGCATGGTCTTCAAGAACCGCAGCGCCTGGTCGATCTCGGCGGTCTTGCGAGCCTGGTCCCACTGCAGCTCCTTGCCCATGGTGTCGGCAATGGTATTGATTGCGCGCTCGGAGGCACGGGTGTCCAGGAACGCCAGGCGGAATCGACGCGCCAGCATATCCTAGGGTACGCGCTTTATATATATATTTCTGACCCCTTCTTGTGTTAGAGGCTCATGATGAAGCGAGCAGGGCTTCCGTGCTAGCATAGGAAGACACACGTACCACCACGGTACATGCCCACTCGTTGCGCACGGCGTAGACAACCTCGCTCTTCAGGTAGGGGAACTCCGGCACGACGCGCTCGGCGCTCCATGCCTGCTCTGACCGCGGCGCCACGGGTTGGAGGCTGAGGACCTCTTCGACGCGGTCGCCGTACGTCTCCGACAGGTGATCCGCAATCTACATTAAATTAAGATGCATGCCAAGCATGGCACGGCGCCGGTGCGCGTTAGACAACCATCTTGTTGCGCTAACTATCTCATCGCGTCGTACACATACCCCCTCTGGTAGGTTGTAGGTTTGCTGCAGGCGCTGCGACTGCGTTGGCGAGTACGCTTGGCTGCCAAACACGGCAATCTCGTCGGTATGGCACGGCTGGCTCGGTGAGAGCTGTTTAACCGAAAGAGATAGAAAAGAAACCACGCTGTGTCTTGCACGCGCGTTAGCAATGCTATCAATTGAAGCGCTAACCGGGCAACAAATAGACTAGAATCGCAAACCTGGCGAAGGCGAATGGTGTAGTCCACAGCGTCTTCGGCCAGTGCACGACAGGTCGTCCACTTGCCTCCGAGAATGTTCACCAGTTGCGACGGCGAGTGCGTGACGACGTGGCCACGGGGCAACGACGCCGTATTCTTGGCGTCCTGCTTGGCCAGCAGCGGACGGAAACCAACCCACGCCGACAGGATGCTCTCGTCGGTCACCTGGTTCGTGTTATTGGGGCTTGGCGCAGTGACTAGGGGACGTGAGCCCCTAGGTGCGCGCGGCAGCCACGGTTCTGGGGTGGGTCTGAGGTACCCACCTTCTGGGGCCAGTTCTCGTCCACGAGGGACGTGTACTCGCGGATCACTTGGTTCACTTCCGCGGCGCTTGGGGTCGGCATGGGCGACACGGGATTGGCGACGTCCGTCGTGCCCACGACAACGCGATTGTGCCACGGCAACACAAAAATGACGCGGTCGTTCTTGCCGACGAACTGGATCAGGCCCATCTTCTTCGGGCTGTCGGCATGGCCTTTCTCGGGCGCAGCGGAATGGGTTTAACGCACGCTTACCGGCCACGCTGTGCGCCAGGCTTACTATAGCGTACCCGTAGTTGTTGGAAAGCACCAGGTGGACGCCCGAGCTAGTTTCATGCAACCGCTTGGCGTTAGGGTCGTCCAGATGGCGAATCTCGTCTATGCACCTAACACCGTTGCGCAAGGACACAATAAACGATGTCAGGAGTGTCCTTACGGTCACGGAGCAGCAACGCACGTCGTCCGTACCAGCAAACGGTCCGGCAGCGTTCACCACCGCCTGTCGTGAGTGCCGTAGCTTCCACTGCACAAGCCCAGGTTCGTTATCAGCGATCGCCATCGTCTAGTCTGCGCGAACCGTAATCTAGTGGGCGCACCTTGGCGCGCACGTCGAACTCCTCGCCGGTTAGCGTGTCGCGCACGCGCACGCCTGTGCACACGGCACCCTCGCCCTCGGAGGACTTGAGCAACTTGGTTACGCGCGCGTGATTCAGCAAATGCGCGCCGTGGGCGGCCGCCGTGAGCGCCAGAGCGACGTTCATGCGCGAGTCGTCCTGCTGCCCGTCGTAGTAGACGACGGCGCCGACAAGCCGCTCGCGCTTGAGGGCCGGGAACTCGGCGAGGACAGCGTCGCGGCCGATGATGTAACTTGGCTTGATGTGGTCGGCGTCGGAAAACATGTCGTACATCTTGATGCCAATCCAGTAAAACGCGAGCATGGCCGTGTTGTACACGGGCAGCATGAGAGGCAGCTGCGACGAGATGTGCGGCGCTTGGTCAAAAAAGTGGCCGCGCTCGTGGATGGCCTCCTTGACGACCTTGAACTGCTCAATATCCAGGTTGAATACGCCCATCTTGAGGTAGCGCAGACCGCCGTGCAGCAGCTTGGTGGAGCGGCTCGAGGTGCCGGACGAAAAGTCGTCGGCCTCGAACAGCGCGACGCGCATGCCGCGGGACGCAGCGTCGAGCGCGACGCTTACGCCCGAGGCGCCGCCGCCAATGACGGCCATGTCGTACTCCTTGCCCGACCTGCGCAACACGGCCGGCCCCGGCAGCGGTCACCATAGCCAGATAAGCGTTGGCCGTGCGACCGTGCAAGCACGCGGCGTCCTTCCTTCCTTCCATACTTGAGCCACGAGAGCATCTGCTGGCGGTTCGCCGGCTGCGGGTAGCGGGTCACCTCTCCGCCACCCTGGGCAGCGTCGAGGTAGGCGGCCTTGCCATGGCGGTGCGTCGATGTGTGGTACGCGTAGCCGGCCAGCGCGGTCGCGGCGGCGGCCGCCGGCAGGGCCAGGCGGGAGCGCCACATGGTTGCGGCTACGACGCCTCAGTGACGCCGTCGTCCTAGGGTGCAGTCGCCGCGGAGTTGAGGCCGCTGCGTCCTCTGCCAGTCGGCAATCGTCACCGCAGGGGGCAGTCGGGGCTGTCCTGGCGTCCGAATCGCGCCCCAGCGTACCGTGGCCCAACCAACGGCAGCGGCGGATTTGGAGTGACGGGAGGGCCGCCGCTGTTTCGTGTGGGCGGCGTGACGGTCGGCGGCTGGGGCGGCTGCGCCCCGGCGATGACTCCAGTGGCCGCTCCACCCAGCAGCAGCCCGCGCCGTGCCCTCAGCTCTACATAAAGGAGCGCCCCAGTGCTGCTCCTGCCAGTCGCGCGTCGTCGCACTCTCCTCCCCCGCCCGCCGGCCCGGCCTGTTGCTTGGTCCGCCCGCTGAGAACATTCACTGGGCCAATTTGTGCGCCGCGGGCATGAGCGCCGCGCGCCACGCCGATTGCGAAGCGCCCTTTCTACGCATGATTCACATGACGTAATCCATTCAAGTGGGAGCACCCATCCTGTTAGTGGGGAGCACCACGATGCGATCGTAGTGATCGTGCCCCGCAAGCAAAACAGTGACCACCACCTCAAGGACCGGCCAGGCCGCAACGGAACAGAGTTTTTTTTTGGCCTACTTGCCGCCCAAGCACAAGTGGCAAGGTACGTCGTCGCCGCCGCCGCCTTCTCCACCGACGTGTTGGCCTCCTCCTCTCCACGTCTTCTCAGCTTCACCGACGGTCGGCACTATTATGGCCACCGCGACGCGGGGTTTCCTCGGGGCCACCGCGGCCGGTCGCCGCCACTTGGCCACAGCCGCTGTGCCGCCGGCCAAGTTCAAGCCGGCCGTCGCCAGCGGCTTGAGCGGCTTCCGGCAGGACCCTGTCCAGCTGGGCAACCAGTTTGACAACGACACGGTGCTGCAGTCGATCCTCCGTCGTGTAAGTCTCTCTCACGCCGCTGGCACCATCGTGAGCGAGTTGTGGCTGAGCCGTCCCGTGTAGGCTCGCGTGCTCTGGTTCGCCCGTCCTCGTTAGCGCCTGCCGCCGCCGGTCTACGACGCCATCAAGCCGGACCTCAGCCGCTTTGGCAGCAGTGTCGTCGGCGAGTTGCAGCGCTGGGGCGACGACGCCGAGGCCAACCCGCCGCGGCTCGAGCAGTACGACGCCTTTGGCCACCGCGTGGACCGGCTGTTGACGCCCGAGGGCTGGCGCAAGCTGTTCGAAGCGTCCGCCCGGGAGGGCCTGGTGGCCATCGCGTACGAGCGGGCGTACGGCCAGCACAGCCGACTGTACCAGATCGCCAAGGTGCGGTTCGCTTGCGAAGGCGCCCGACGCGCTGCTGCTTGGGTAAGCTCACAGCGCGGCGGGCTGATATAGTGCTGTCGCCAATGCGGCCTGGGCGGCAGCTGTACCTATTCACGCCGTCCACAGCCGTCTACGGCTGCCCGCTGGCCATGACCGATGGTGCTGCGCGCCTGATCGAGGAGAGCAAGGATGCGTACCTGCAGAGTGCGTTCCTTGCGCTGCCGCTCCGCGGCGCGGTGCGCAGCGGTTAACCCCAACGACGGCGACTGTCCTTGGCTGGGATGGTGCGCGTGCAGAGGAAGTGTACCCGCGCCTGACGTCGCGCGACCCCGCGCGGTTTTGGACCTCGGGCCAATGGATGACGGAGCGCCCCGGCGGCAGCGACGTCAGCCGCAGCGAAACGATCGCGCGGCCGCAGCGTGCGTCGCGCCGAGGGGTGTTATTCTCCGGGGCCGCCTGCTGACGCAATCGCTGTGTGGAGAACACGCCGCGCACGGCCACAGCGGACGGCAGCTGGTTGATTTCTGGCTTCAAGTGGTTTAGCAGTGCGACGGACTCGGACATGACGCTGCTCCTGGCGCGGACGTGCGACGCGGACGGCAACGCCGAGATGGGCAGCCGGGGGCTCTCCCTGTACTACGCCCGCGTGCGCGACGACGATGGCGGGCTCAATGGCATCCGGATGGTACGGTTGAAGAACAAGTTTGGCACCAAGGCCCTGCCGACAGCCGAGCTGGAGCTCGACAACATGCGAGCGCGGCTGGTGCGGCCGGTTGCTCATGGAGAACACCATGGCTGCGTGAATACAGCCTCACGCTGATCCGATGAAAAGGGGACGCGCTCCGGGCTGGCGATTCGATCGTCCAGGTCGGACCACCGGGCCGCGGGGTCGCCACGATCTCGACAATCCTCAACGTAACGCGCATCCACGCCGGCATCAACTGCGCCGCCGCCATGCGGCGGGCCGTGGCCATGGCGCGAGACTACGCGCAGAGGCGCGAGGTACGGGCACACCTCATATGATCTAGCGCGTAGTCGTCCCACTGAATGGCATGGATGGGGTCACGCGTGCGTGCTAATGATGGAATTCGGCAGGCGTTTGGCGACCGGCTGGACCGCAAGCCGTTGCACTTGGCGACGCTGGCGAACATGGAGCTGGAGACGCGCGCGGCCGCGCACCTGGTGTTTGAGGTGGCCGAGCTCCTGGGCCGTGCCGAGTGCCAGGTGGCCACGCCGACAGACCAGCTGCTGCTGCGCCTGCTGACGCCGGTCATGAAGGTGCGGCGGCGGTGCAGCGCTGGCTGGGCCAAGGAAAACTGGTGCACTGACTGGAGTGGTATTCGCAAAGCGATCTGAATGCACTGTGGCAGCTTTATGTAGCCAAGCAAGCCATTGTTGTCACCGCAGAGGGCATGGAAGCCCTGGGTGGTCTGGTGCGTGTCCGGCGCTGACTCCAGCGGTGGCGTACCGTTCAGTCGCTCATTACCCGGGGGTGCCTGCTCGCGTTTCGAACCAATGCCAGGGCTACATTGAGGACACGCGCGCACCGCGCAACTTCCGTGACATCTTTGTGCGTCCCCTAGCGGCCCGCTATGCCTTGCGGCCGATGCGCTAACGCCGACGTCATCGCATGCTGATTTTTTATACTGCGGACTTAACAGGTCAACTCGATCTGGGAAGGCACTACCAATGTCCTGTCACTCGACGTCATACGCGTTCTCGGACAAGGCGACTCATTTGGCGCCTTTGCTACGGTAAGAGGTCCTTCGGCGACCTCCGGCCGAGCGGCGCCGCTCATTCCTCCCGTCCTTTCGTCGCATGGTTTCTGCGTGGCGATATCCAGCGGTTGGAGCAGCTGCTGGATGGGACCGATCAGGAGGTGGCCGGGCACTTGCGCGAGTCGTTCAAGGCGTTGCAAAAGTACTTGGGTGCCGCAGCGCGGGCCGAGTATGTGCGACGTTTTTGTGTGCTGTGAATAGGTGTGCCATGGGTCCTCTGACGGATTGCAGCGTGCTTTCTGCGGCGGACTTCTGGGTATTACTTACGCAGCCGCGGCCTGGTTGAGGCCAGCGCGCGCGCGTTCTCTCTGGAACTCGCCAAGACGGTCTGTGGCGCCCTGCTCGCCGACCACGCGCGCCACACCAAGGTCGGTGCCGCGTACCAGGTCAGTGCGGATTCCTGGATGGAGATCCGACTCCAAATCCCGGCCCTACGCTTTATGGGTGGGAACACGATCAGGCGGCCGACGATATTGTGGCGGCACGGCGGTGGGCCGCGCGCCTGACCCGGCCCCCCTCGGCGCTGCTGGCGGTGCCGAGTGTCGCGAACTGTGCTGACGGTACGGACCGGCCACAACGTGTGGGCATATGTGGAAGCGTGCGTCTAACCGAGAACGCCGTGCGACGCGTTGTCTGCGACTCAGACCGCCTGTTGGCGCTGGGCGCCTAATCGACTATGGGTGTTGCGAATAGTTGTAACGAATAAACGAGCGGCTGTGCAGTGCTGCCCACGATTCCAGCAGCGCTTCGAGAGAGTACATCGTACCAGACTGCGTCCATTTTCGCGATTGATAGTTACAAGCTGAGGCGCGAACAAGGAACCGCCGTCCGTTTAAGACCGGGGCTTCTCCTTCTTCTCGTAGAAGAGGGCCAGGAGCGACACGTTCGAGACCTTGACGACCTTGAAGCGGACACCGGGAATATCACCCTTGGCCTTGCCCTTGCGACCGAAGCCAGAGAGCAGCAGCTCGTCCTATGCGATTCGTGCGCCGTCAACCGCGACAGCAGCCGATCGCGTTAACCCACGGAGCCACTGCGCCGGTTCCGCTCTCCGCTTCCAGCGTTGCTCGCAACCACGTACGTTCTCCTCAATGAAGTTGAGGCAGCCGTCCATGGGCACGAAGGCGGTGACCTTCTTGCCGTTCTTGATGAGCTGGACACGGACGCACTTGCGAATGGCAGAGTTGGGCTGCTTCGACTCGACACCGACCTTCTCCAGCGCAATGCCCTTGGCGTGGGAAGCGCCCTGGAACGGGGTCACCTTGTAGGTGGTGCCCAGGGCATTCTTCTTCCACTTCTTGTCGGCCCAGCGCTCGTTGCGGCGGTGGTCCTTCAGCTTACGGGCGGCATGGAGACCGCTCGGCTTGCCCTTGCCTGTTCACGCCCAAAGCAGCCACCAAGCGGTGCCCAGGCAGGAGCAATGCGGTTAACTTCTTGCCTCGCATGACCGTGCTATGGCTACTGCAATGCTGTTGGCCACCATCATATGTGCAGTTCGGTCCCGCCCAGATCCGCGTTCACTCCGCCCACGTTCGGCATCCATGCAGCCCCGTGCCTATCGGCAGCACGCGCCAGCAACAGCGGCAGGCCCGATCACCGATGGATGGCCGGTGACAGCTGAGCGGCGTATCGTCCATCACGGCCGATGAGCCCGCCTTCCATCGCCCATCGCGTCCATCGCGCGCCCCTGGTGCGACGCCCAGCGGCTGTTGGCGCGCCTTCCTGCCTGCGCATCCACACCGTCCATCCAGCGGCAATTCCGGCACCCCGATCTTGAGCGGTGGCTCACATACCCATGGTGGCGGATGGCGCGGGCGCGACGGCGCGTCCGAGGGAGCAGGTGTCGGCGGAGTGGACAATGACTGACGGGCAGCTCTGACTCGCAGCCTGTCAGAAGAACAGGCACCTGACTTGATGATCACGTGTAGAGTTCTGTTAGAACTCTGTCAGGAAAAGCGCGCCAAAAAACTAGCAGTACACTAGCGCCGGTCGCCGCGGTGCGTCAGGTTAGCCTGCTGCGGCGACGTCGGGTGGACGGACAGCGACACGGCACGCCGCCAGCAAGTGATAGCACACCTGCAGACGCCAGTCTATGGCTTCGTGGGCCACAGACGCGTGTAATCCGTCGGCCTCAATGCCTTTGGTCCTGGCACGTTCTGCCAGCCGACGCGACCTGGTGCGGCACGGCCGCCGACAGTTGCCCCCACCATGGGCAACCAGCTCTCGCGCGATTACGACATTAAGGGCCAGGCCGCGACTGGCGGTATTGGCGGCCTGTGGAAGATCTACGATGCCATCAAGAAGAGCAACGGCCGACCCGTCTCCGTGTGGGTGCGTCCAGCAGTCGACCGATAGGAACGATGGAGATAGGGACGACTAAGCTGATCGCGTTGGGCACCGATGGGCCGGCGGGGCGGGCAAACACAGACATTTGAGCGCAAGTACATGGAGCAGCTTGGAAAAAAGGTGCCGGCGGCCAAGAAGCACCAGGACACCATCTACGAGATCCTGAAACGGGAGGTACGGCGGAGCCATTCGCCTAGACTTTTAAAACTGGGGACAGACACGCCTAGGCACTGGGCATTTCACGCTCATCACGAGCTTGCAGGTCGTTCAATTAACGCGGCTGCGGCACCCGGCCTTGCTGGAAGTCCTGGAGCCGCTGATCGAGTCGCGCAACGAGATGGGTGCGCCCTGACAGAGGGCGCGCTACAGATGGCCGTGGATGAGTCTTACGTTGGTATGGTTCGATTGGGGGTGCTGCGTATTCGCCAGCCCTTGTGACCGAGCGTGTCTTTGCGAGCCTAGCCAACGTCCTCGGCCAGCACAGCAATCTCAGCCCCGTGCCGGCCGAGCTGGCCGAGCACACGTTTGAAGAGCTTGAGGTACATATGCAGTCAGCCGGCATAGGGCTTCGGCGGGCGCGGGCCCCTCACATATATGGCGAGTGATTCATTTGTTTCTGTACGCCCCGCTACCAGCTATCTAAGGGCATGCTGCAGGTGGCCAAAGCCCTAAGCTTCCTTCACGACGACGCCAAGCTGGTGCACGGCAACTTGACCCCCGAGGCCGTCGTTATCAACGCCAAGGCTCGGCAGGACGGCCGTTGGTGCACCACGTGCCGTGCTGTCCGCGCACTAACAGGGTACAAAGTCATCGTTATGCCGCCTGCGGCCACCTCCCCCAGGGCGACTGGAAACTGGCGGGCTTTGCATTTTGCAACTCGGTCCGCATGGAAGGTGACAAGCCGGCCCCGTTCAATTACGCCGAGTTTGATCCGGCGTTCCCTGCCTTTGCTCAGCCAGCATTAAACTATCTGGGTGCGATGCCAACTGTTGGCTCGTTAGCCGTTCGCAAGCCTAATCAGTATGCGTTTTTTTGGCTTGCACACCGTCTGAATAGCCCCGGAGTACGTGATGGAGAAGCGGTGCGACATCGGCTCCGACATGTGGAGCTTTGGCTGCCTGATCTACGCGCTGTACAACCACGGCGCGTCGCCAGTGCAGGCGAATGATACCCTGGCAACGTACACCGATGCCGTGAAGCGCGTCTCCAATGTTAGTCTGGCGGCGTTGCCGGCGCCGCTGATGCGTAAGTGCGCACTGGCGTGCGGCTGGTGGCTGAAGCTCTGTAGAGACACTGACGACCGCGTTGCACGCGTAATCGGATGGTCCTCTGGCAGCTATGGTCCAGGCCATGCTCAATCGGACACCCGAGGCGCGCCCCGTGGCGCGGCAGCTGGGCGCCGCACCGTTCTTTGATAACCTCATACTGAAGGCCCTCCTCTACATGGACGTGCTGGCGCAGAAGCCGCCGCCAGAAAAGGCCCAGTTCTTCCGAAGCCTTCCCAAAGCACTACCCCAATTCCCGGACCGTATCGTGCAGCGCAAGGTGCGGGTGTGCTGCAGCGCCCTGGTGCGCTGTCCGTGCCATAGTTAACCCCTGTCGGCAGTCGACCCGACGGACGAATGGCACTGTAGGTGCTGCCCACGCTGCTGGAAGAAGTGCGCGACCTGCAGCTGGCGCCGTTCATCTTGAGCAGCGTCCTGAGTATTGCGGAGAAGTTCACGGCCGAGCAGTTTGCGACGCGCGTCCTGCCCAACATCAAGTTCCTCTTCACGGTCGCCGACCCGCCGCAGGTCCCGCTGATGCTGATCCAGCACGTGGACCTCCTGCTGGCCAAGACGCCCAAGGCCGAGCTCCGCGACAGTATGCGGTCACGCGTTTGCTGGGCGTGCTGTCGGTTGCGTGCTGATGGCCGCCACGCGCGCTTGGTGGCGCCGCCAATACTCGTCGGCAGACATCATGCCTTTGCTTTCACACGCTCTCTCGGTTAACAACCCACAGGTGCAGCACAAGGCCCTCAAAGCGCTACCGCCCCTGGTGGACCAAGTCGACTACGGCACGCTGCGCACAACGATCTACCCCAAGCTCGAGGTCGGTCGGTGGCGGTGGGACTTTGGCGATGCGGCGCGCAGTCGCTCACATCTCGTCTTGGCGGGACGGTTGTGGCGGTGATGGCTGACAGGCCCTGTTGACAACATCGGAAGTGTCCTCCATCCGGTATGACAAGTACCATGGCATCGTGCGGAAACGTAGTGCCAGCCATAAACGTTCAACCTTGTTTGCTCCATTGCCTTCCTTTGCGCACAGGGTCCAAACCCTCATCTGCGTGCACGCTTTCCTCAAGGCGTTGGACACCACGACGATGACGCAAAAGCTGCTCCCGATTCTGCGCATGCCGCGCGGATCGGACCCTGCCGTGCTGGTTCGTGCAGCTGCCTGAGGTCGCCGCGCCGTGACACGTCTTGCTGACGTTCGCTGGAGCCGTTCGCGTGCCGCCGTACTGAGGTTCGCAGATGGCCACGCTGGGCGTTCTGGACGAGATTGGCCGCAAGTACGCGCCGGTGGGGACGATTGCGCTCGAGATCCTGCCGTCGCTGTGGAAGTTTGCGCTGGAGCCCACACTGAACGTACAGCAGGTGCGTGCGCCCACCGCGCCGCCGTCATGTGGCCGCGCCGATCCGACATGCACATGGACCGTTTCCGCCTCGTTTGTTTGCCCGTGGACTTCATTGAGCGCAGTTCAAAATATTCGCCAACAGCATCCGCGAGCTGTCCAAGAAGGTCGAGGAGCACACGATTGCCAAGCTGGAGCAGAAGGCGGCCCTCGACCAGCAAGCCCAAGCAATGGACCCGACACGAGGTTCGCACCCCTCCTGCAGGCCCACGCTAGTCGGGATGACCTAGGCGCGCTAACGAGGAA
>Ga0180215_1004889_pt1 | contig 11667 bp, 9 predicted proteins | sample eDN3rd37CBELigBY_FD_128871 | JGI IMG/M metagenome (GOLD analysis project Ga0180215, IMG submission 128871) | Enriched backyard soil microbial communities from Emeryville, California, USA - eDNA 3rd pass 37_C BE-Lig BY (version 2) (version 2) | ecosystem: Environmental > Terrestrial > Soil >...
CCTTTTCTGCGGTGCTCATTACCCCAAAAAAGGTAAATCCGCTCCTCAAAAAGGGGAATTCCTCGATAGTCAAACGTTTTCATTCAGCCTGAAGGTTTGCTTCAAAACTTTCTCGACACTCTGAACAGATGAAATGAATATTTTTCATCTGTTTTTTCTTTTTAAGAAGAGCTGTAATTAATCGAAAGAGAGTACACAGCTTATCATATCTTACTTTTGTAATTTCCAGAACATTTTCAGTAAGAGGAAAATGTATTTTGAAAGCGTTTTAAATTAAGTTAATTTTTTATAAAAATAGTTATTTTATTAAAAAGACTAATGGAGAGAGTAAATGTTATATTTTGATTAGTTCAAGGGCAAATAAGCCTGATAAAGGATACACCAATATACAAACCAAGGGGGAGTTTTGTATGAAAAAGTGGATATCAGCCATTCTTGTATTCACGATGATAGTTGTATTGGCAGCATGCGGAAGTAAAGGAGCAAGTGGAGGAGAAAGTGGATTTGTAGGAATTGCGATGCCTACAAAGTCATCAGAAAGATGGGTCAGTGACGGAAACAATATGAAAAAAGAGTTTGAAAAATTAGGGTATAAAGTCGACTTGCAATATGCTGAAGATGTGGTGGAAAATCAGGTATCTCAAATTGAAAACATGATTACAAAAGGCGTAAATGTGTTAGTTATTGCGTCAATTGATGGTGAAGCATTAACGGATGTATTGCAAAAAGCCAATAAGCAAGATATCAAAGTTATTGCTTATGATCGTTTAATTAAAAATAGTAAATATGTTAGCTACTATGCAACTTTTGATAATTTCCAAGTAGGCGTTCAACAAGGTTCGTATATTGAAGAAAAATTAGGTTTAAAAGATGGGAAAGGGCCTTTCAATATTGAGCTATTTGCGGGATCGCCGGATGATAATAACGCATATTTCTTCTTTGATGGAGCGATGTCTATTTTACAGCCTTATATTGATTCAGGAAAATTAGTGGTAAAAAGTGATCAGACTACATTCAATCAAGGTGCAACTTTAAGATGGGATGGTGCAGTTGCACAAGCGCGGATGGATAATCTGCTAAGTGCCCATTATACAGCTGATAAAGTGGATGCTGTATTATCGCCTTATGATGGCATTAGTATTGGGATTATCTCTTCATTAAAAGGTGTAGGATACGGAAGTGCTGATAAACCTCTACCTATTATTACGGGGCAAGACGCTGAATTGGCCTCTGTTAAATCAATTATAGCTGGTGAGCAAACACAGACCGTATTTAAGGATACGAGAGAATTAGCCAAGAAGGCAGTTGCTATGGCGGATGCTGTTTTAAAAGGTGAAAAAGCGGAAGTGAACGATACAAAAACATATGATAATGGCAAAAAAGTTGTTCCTGCGTACTTGCTAGAACCGGTGTCTGTTGATAAATCAAACTATGAATCTATATTAGTTGAAAGCGGTTACTATAAAAAAGAAGAGCTTAGTAAGTAATTTTTAATAATTCCAAGCTAAATGATTTAGTGATTGTTGAATAATGATCACTAAATCATTTTACCAAATTGTAAGGGTGTGGTCATACGATGTCAGGGATCATATTAGAAATGAGGAATATTACAAAAGAGTTTCCAGGTGTCAAGGCACTTCAAAATGTAAATTTGAAGGTGAAAGAAGGAGAGATTCATGCATTATGCGGTGAGAATGGAGCCGGGAAGTCGACTTTAATGAAAGTATTGAGTGGTGTATATCCTCATGGAACCTATGTAGGCGACATTCTTTTTAATGAAAAGGTGTGTGAATTTAAAGATATTAAACAAAGTGAAGAATTAGGAATTGTAATTATCCATCAAGAGTTAGCATTAATCCCATATTTATCAATAGCCGAGAACATTTTTTTAGGGAATGAACAAGTAAAGAATGGGGTTATTAATTGGAATGATACATCAGTAAAGACAAGAGAATTACTTCAAAAGGTAGGGTTAAATGAATCTCCTAATACACTCATCGCAAATATCGGCGTAGGGAAACAACAGTTGGCGGAAATTTCGAAAGCGCTATCAAAAGAAGTGAAACTATTAATTTTAGATGAACCTACTGCGGCTTTAAACGAAGATGATAGTGAAAATTTATTAAATCTACTACTAGAGTTTAAAAAACAAGGAATGTCAGCCATTATCATATCCCATAAGTTAAATGAAATCTCAAAGGTGGCAGATTCTATTACGATTTTGCGTGACGGACAAACAATTGAAACATTGGATATGAAAAAAGACAATATAACAGAAGATCGAATCATTAAAGGCATGGTAGGAAGGGATTTAACAAACCGTTACCCGAAAAGGGAACCGAACATCGGGGAGACGATGTTTGAAGTGAAAAATTGGAACGTATACCATCCTTCTCGTACAGACCAAAAAGTGATCGACAATGTAAATTTTCATATTCGTAAGGGTGAAATTGTCGGTATTGCCGGTTTAATGGGCGCAGGTCGAACAGAGATGGCAATGAGCATTTTCGGCAAATCTTACGGAAAGAAAATAGAAGGTCAAATATACAAAGACGGTAAAAAAATTCAAATAAAAGATGTTAACCAGGCAATCGATCAGGGCATTGCTTACGTTTCGGAAGACCGGAAAGGCAATGGACTCATTTTGGAGGATGATATCAAACAAAATATTTCATTGGCAAGTCTTGATAAAATCATAAAAAACTTTGTAATTAACGAACAGAAGGAAATCATTGAGGCTGAAAAGTTTCGAGAGAAGATGAAAATCAAAACTCCAAGTGTCCATCAAAAAACAGGAAATCTAAGCGGAGGAAACCAGCAAAAAGTTGTATTAAGTAAATGGATTTTTTCTGAACCAGATATTCTTATTTTAGATGAACCTACTCGAGGTATTGATGTAGGGGCAAAATACGAGATCTACACGATTATTAATCAATTGGCCATGGAAGGAAAAGGAGTACTGGTGATTTCCTCAGAGCTTCCAGAAATTCTGGGAATCTGTGATCGGATATACGTGATGAATGAAGGAAGAATAACTGGCCAGGTTAGCCGGGAAGACGCCAATCAAGAAACTCTTATGAAGTACATGACAAAAATGAAGGTATAGGAGGTAGGAATATATGCAAACATCTATGGAGAAAGCGGTTAAAGAGGATAAAAAGGCTGGTAGTAAATCAAACTCTCAAAGTTTGGCACAAATGTTTAAAGGCAACATGAGACAATATAGTATGATTATAGCATTAGTAGCCATCGCCATTTTATTCCAGATTTTAACGGACGGCATTTTATTAAGACCATTAAATATTACAAACTTAATTTTGCAAAACAGCTATATTTTGGTGCTGGCAATTGGAATGATGTTAGTTATTATTACAGGACATATTGATTTATCGGTAGGATCAATCGCAGCATTTGTAGGAGCCATCTCGGCTATTTTAATGGTCAACTATGAAATGTCGACCTTTCTTGCAATTGTCATCTCCTTATTAATTGGTGCTCTTATTGGAGCATGGCAAGGTTTTTGGGTAGCTTACGTAAAAATTCCCGCCTTTATTGTAACCCTTGCTGGCATGCTTCTATTTAGAGGGCTAACAATGGTTGTATTAGAGGGAAAATCAATCGCTCCATACCCTGAAGCATTCCAAAAAATAAGCTCAGGATTCGTTCCGGATTGGTTAGGCGGAACGAATATGAACATTTTGACTCTTGTTGTAGGTATCGTTTTATCTGCTATTTTAATAATTAATGAAGTGAAAAATAGAAAAACTCAATTAAAATATAAATTTGATGTAACTCCAACGGGAATTTTCGTAGCAAAAATTGTTGGGATGGTCGCGCTTGTTAATTTATTTGCTTACGTACTTGCTATTTATGAAGGAATTCCTAACATTTTAGTTATTCTAGTTGTATTAATTGTTGCGTATCGATTTGTTACAACAAAAATGAAAGCCGGCCGACACATTTACGCAATTGGTGGAAATGAAAAAGCAGCGCAATTATCAGGTGTAAAAACAAAACGGATGACATTTTTGGTTTTTGTAAATATGGGAGTTTTATCTGCACTTTCTGGACTGCTTTTTGCAGCTCGATTAAATGCTGCCACACCTAGAGCCGGAAATCTGTTTGAATTAGATGCGATTGCCGCATGTTTTATTGGAGGAGCATCTGCTTATGGAGGAATTGGTACAGTTCCTGGGGCGATTATAGGCGGACTTGTTATGGGTGTAATGAATAATGGCATGTCTATACTGGGCTTAGGCATCGACTGGCAACAAGGTATCAAAGGATTAGTACTTTTAGCGGCTGTAGCTTTTGATATTTATAATAAAAATAAAGCTTCATAGTTTATCTTCTGAATGGCAAGTAATAAATTTAATGGAAAAAGGCAATAGGATGCCCGGACGGATGCATAGAAATTTTTGTCATCCGTCCTTTGGTATGCTATTTTTCTTTTTCAGTCGTCCTAAAGCTATCCCATAGCCGCTGCATTTATCAACACCGACAAAGCCCTCATTATGTCTCCTTCAATCAGCTGTTATTAGATTCTTCTAAAGATCACTCTTATTAATAAACTTTTGCGCAAAACTAATAAGAAAATGGCCAATCTTTATTCAACATGACAAAAATGTCACTTTAGATCTTGTTATATCGATGGATGGCGGGCAAATTAGACAGTATAGTATGGTGGTGAAGGAGGACGAAACAATGACTACAATTATAAAAACAAAAAATTTATCAAAATCTTACGGAAAGACACAAGTCTTAAAGAATATTGATTTGACAATTGAACAAGGAGAATTCACTGCGATTATGGGGCCATCCGGCTCTGGAAAAACGACATTAATGAATACTCTCTCAACGATTGATTCCTTTAGCGGCGGGGATGTTTGGATTGAGGGGCAATCGCTGCTGGATATGAAAAGGAAAGCGTTGCGGGAATTCCGGCAAAAACGAATGGGATTTATTTTTCAAGATTATAATCTGCTGGATACTTTAACAGTGAAAGAAAATATCCTGCTGCCGCTCTCGTTGCAAAAAACACCTGTTGCGGAAATGGAGGAGCGTTTAGCGAAATTGATTGATGCGTTAAGTATAGAATCGATTCTGCATCAATATCCGTCTGAAATTTCCGGCGGCCAAAAGCAGCGTACGGCTGCTGCAAGGGCGATCATTACCAAGCCGGCGATTGTGTTTGCTGATGAGCCTACAGGTGCGCTTGACTCAAGGTCTGCCACACAGCTGCTAGAACAAATTCAATTGCTCAATAAAGCTTTTGAGACAACGGTTCTGATGATTACACATGATCCGTATGCAGCGAGCTACTGCCAGCGTGTAGTTTTTCTTCGCGATGGAAAAATCGTCAATGAAATGTTTAAAGGAGAACAATCGGAAAAAGAATTCTTTGACAGAATTCTAACGATTCAAAGTGCTATAGGAAGTGACCAGCGATGAACATAGTTGATTTATCATGGAGAAATATGAAGCGGGACTTCCGTTTGTATACCATTTATTTCATTTCCATGCTTGTTGGGGTTGTCATTTACTTTACCTTTTCCGGTTTAATGTTTAATGAGGACGTAGTTGCCGCAATTCAAAATAAAGAAAACTACAAAATGGTTATTTTTATTGCTTCCATTATCGTCTTTTTGTTTATTGTGTTCTTTATTTTGTACGCCAACTCATTTTTTATGAAGCAGCGGAAAAAAGAATTTGGCATGTATTTGCTTTACGGGATGAAAGAAAGACAGGTTGCTGCAATGGTCTTTTTTGAAACGTTATTCTTAAGCGCCATTTCTGTATCCAGCGGTATATTAATTGGTGGATTGCTATCGAAGTTTTTCGGTGCGATATTAATGAATTTGATGCACTACAATGATGACATTTCTTTTGCTTTTCCACTTGAAGCAATTGTCTCAACTATTCTGTTATTCGCTTTATTAATTGTTATCGTTACTATTCAGAGCTATTTTAATGTTCGCCGTGTGCAGTTGGTGGAATTGTTTCATGCAAAGGAAAAGAAAGACAAGCCGTTTAAATTTTCTTTTGGATTGGCGATATTATCCATCATATTGATTGCAGCGTCCTATTGCACAATTACCCTATCAGGAGATACAGATATATGGAAGGATTATTTTAACGAAACATTAATTGCTACAACAATCGCATTGATTGTTGGAACATATTTATTTTTCCGCCAGTTTTCCGGATGGGTTTTACAAAAAATGAGCCAAAGCAAAAATTATCTTCATGGCAACAAGATATTATGGATTTCCTCCCTTCGTTTTTCTATTAGAGGAAATACAATAAACTTTACATTTAATTCGCTTATTAGTGCTATGGTTATCTTTGCAGTCGGATTTATTGCTGTAGATTACGCCGTGAAGGGCAACGTTGTAAAAAAAGAATTTCCAAACCATTTTGCTTTCTCGACGCAAGATGATAAAACACAAAAACAAATTGAACAAATTATGAATGACTCACATCCAATTATTGGCCATGAAACAATTACGGGTATTCAAACAGAAAAAATCCCGAATAGACAAACCTTTTTCAGCTATCCCGAATATTACACAGAGGAGTTTTACCTTTTCCCTGAGTCACAATTAAATGCGATTGTTGATTTGCGTGAAGTTGGCGAAAAAGTAAATTTAAAAGGTGAAGATGCCATTATTTTAACAAGAGGATTAGATGAACCAACAAAATATAAAAGTCCTCAACCTAAAATTACCGTTTTGGAAGACAATACATTTCGTGTAGTCGAAAAAATCCGATATCCATTGTTAAGTATTCCAACGAGTCCTGGTGGAGATACCAGTCCCCAGCCTTCTGTACTCGTTATTTCAGACGAAGCCTTTGAGCACTTAAAGGCAAATCGCACCATTTCTTCATATGAAATTTATCAAATTGAAGATCCGAAAACATCCAATGATGTATCAAGAAAAATATACGATATTGTTATGAAAACAGAAGGAGCATATTATTCAGCCTATATAGATATGTATTCTGTTGATACTGAGTCGTCATCTTTAATATTGTTTTCCGTTGCGTTTTTTGCAGTCATTGCATTGTTTGCTTTAGGAAGCGTCATCTATTTTAAACAGCTGCGTGAAGCGACAGAAGAGCGGGAACACTACGCAATTTTACGGAAAATTGGTGTTGGCGACAAGGAAATGAAAAGGATTATTCGGAAACAATTGCTGTTCGTATTTTTGCCGCCGCTAATACTTGGATTGGTGCACAGTTGGTATCTTTTATACTACACAGTCATCCTCGTAATAAAAGATTTACCTTCCTTAACGACGATTATTTTTTCTGTCATGGGATTGTATGTGCTAACATATCTAATTTTTTATGTATCATCAACATCTATTTACTACAAAATTGTCAAAGAGAAAAACACGCGGTGAGTTTTTTACCCATCGCGTTTCAGACTGTAGACAAACGCTCTTTAAAAGGACGTTTGTTTACAGTTTTTTTATTATAAATGGGGTTGTTGATTTCCGTTTCAGGGGTTCGCTTTCCACGGGGCGAGCGCCGAGCCGCTTCGTCGCTTCGCTCCTGCAGGGTCTCGGACTGTCTCGCTAATCCCGTAGGAGTCTCCCCCCCTTCCACTCCAATCAACCAGTTTTCAATCTATTTCGTATAGAAAAAGGAAGGCTATCGTCCATACAAGTCTACTCCTCGTATTTGTGACAATTGCCCCTTCCTCTTGCAATGCACACAAAGTCCGTCCCATTAAAAACTGATTCCAAGGCATGTGTGGGAAGAGTATGTGGAAGAAGCAGATCATCTTCGGCATCAACAAGATGTGAAACAAATATATGCTAAGCGACAAGAAACGATGTAAAAGAAAAGCATGGCATGTGTTGGGCAATTTTAAGGGGACTTAAAAAATTGTTGATGCAGGCGATGTTTACTTTCACTGCTATGAATTTAAAAAGGGGTTCTAAATGAACACATTCTGAACCCCTTTTGTCAACAAACTAAAATACGCGGTGAGTTTTTTACTCATCGTGTGTTTTTTGCAATATTAAATACGGATCGCTATCTAGCGGGAAGTGAATGATAAATTGGGTGAATACCTTTGCTTTCGATGTGCAGCTAATGTAATGTCCTAATTTGTTGCTTAGCTGTTGGGCTAAATATAGACCCATTCCAGTCGACTTCGCATGCGTGCGTCCTGTTTCTCCGGTAAAACCGCGATTAAAAATTCGCGGAAGGTCTTTTTCGCTGATGCCAATCCCGCTGTCTTGAATCAACAGCTGTTTTTCCTTTGAAGTTTCGTTTGCGGAAATGGTGATTTTGCCGCCATGTTCTGTATATTTTAAACTGTTCGTCACTAACTGATTGACGATAAACTGCAGCCATTTAGGATCACTTTGAACCTCAAGTGAATCTGCCTGGATGTCAATGCGGATTTTTTTTGAAAAAAAGGTTTTCGAATGCGATTTAATGATCTCTTTTGAAATCTGGATAACGTCACAATTTTGAATATCATAATCTTGGTTAAAGCTATCGAGCTTGGCGTAATAGAGAGCTTGATCGATGTAATTTTCAATCTTTGTGATCTCTTCCCTTAAACTATCTGCATCCATATCGGTTTGCTGCAGTAAGCGAAGAACCGCAATCGGCGTTTTAATCTCATGGAACCAGGAGATAATAAAATCATAATGCTCATTTTTTCTTTCGTGAATCTGATTCAATTTACGGATATGCTGTTTTTCCAATTCCTCAATGTGTGCTTTTGCGAATTCCCCTTCTAGTGATAAACTATCATAATTCCCACTATTTATTTGCCGAATTACACGTACATTCTGCTGGTAGCGAAATAATAAAAATCCGATTAACACAATCAAAGATAGGGAAAAGGCATAGATCAATGTTCCCCACGCCCATGTGCCATTTCCATCGGCGGAAAATACCGCAGCTGAAATCAGGAAACCAGTTAAATATAGATAAATATAAGGCTTTTCATGGTTTATATAGCGCAGGAAGATCATTTGATTAAATACCCCATTCCTTTCCGGGTGACGATGAAATCCTCAAGTCCAAGTGCAGCGATTTTACGGCGCAACCGGTTCACATTCACTGTTAGTGTGTTATCATCGACGAACTGCTCTTTATTCCATAGTGCCTGCATTAAGTCCTCGCGCGCGATAATTTTCCCGATATTCCGCATCATCACTTGTAATAGGATAAATTCATTTCGGCTTAACTCAGTACTGTGCTTTTTATATTCAATAGATGAATTGGTTACATTTAATTTCAAGCCTCGATGGATAAATGTGATGTTTTCATCTTCCTGATAAGTATACTTCCGGCGGATGAGCGCATTAATTTTCGTGACAAGGATATCCAAGTCAAACGGTTTCTGGATAAAATCATCCCCGCCTATATTAATCGCCATAATAATATCCATATTCTGATTTCTGGATGAAAGGAATATAATCGGCACCTTGGAAACCGAGCGTATTTGCTGGCACCAATAGTATCCATCAAAAACTGGCAGATTGATATCCAATAAAACGAGGTGTGGATCTGCCTGTTCAAATTCCTCTAGCACCTGTTCAAATTTGGTTAATTCCACCACTTCATACTGCCACTTTTTCAACGTATCAGCGACAATCCGTCTAATTTTTTCATCGTCCTCAATTATCATTATTCTATACATGAAATCCCTCATCATTATAAAAATGGTTACTATCTTTATTTTAGCACAATCTTTGGGGGACTTTTAGGCTATGGGGCCAGAGCCTTCATAAGGACAAAATAGGGGGCTTGTCTTTTATCCGGCATTAACGGGCTTTTGGCCTGAGGAGAAGAAACGAGAAATCTAGGTGGGTAGAAACTTGCTGAGTAAAGGCCTGATTGGTTCAACTAGCAATCAGCGGGGACGTGGAAAACCCTCGGCTGATTGAAGGTTCATTTTATAAAAGGACATCATTAATGATTAATATTGGAGCTTGCCCCAAGTAGAACGGATATCTCTTTTCAATATTTAATGCAAACGTCAATCATCACTAAAAAACCCTCCATTTTTAGAGGGATTAATCAGGAAAACTATTAATATGGTCTAAAGGTTTGCACAGGGCTTCCTGAAAGCTGACTTTCATTAAGTGTTGTCGATCCTGCTATACAAGCTCCGCCTTTTTGCATTGGGAATACAATAGTTACTGATTGTTCTCCAGAGGGAAGAAATGTTACAGCATGGATAAAAACTCGAGTGTTTGCAGGGAGCGTACCACCGGTTGGCAAAGTGATTGCTTTTGGAATTGTAAAAAATGTGCCAATTAAGCCTGAGAAATCAACACGAAAATGATACATTTCATTATTATTTCTATATGGATAGGGCATTTGATAAAAGTAGCTCATTCGTTCATCATACCTCTTCTCTATAAAGTTTACTTAATATATGTATTCTTATATAGCTAGTCAGGTGCATCGGAGTATTAATTTAAATGATTCAGCTGAATACGCGAGATTAAGTCCTTGCCATTTTTTAAGGATTTTTAAAAAATACATGAATTGCTCTCCTTATCAATACCTAATCAACTATCGCATTAATAATGCCAAAAGGCTTTTGCATAATACAAAACTATCTGTTCAAGAAATTGCATATGCTAGCGGGTTCAATAGTGTTCCCCATTGTATCCAAATCTTTAAAAAGCATACGAATCTCTCGCCTGAAAAATTTAGGGATATTCAATTTTAGACATTGTGGATAGTTTTTTCCTGTTAATTCAAGGAAGGTGTTTTGGAATTTAGGAGACATAGATATTATGATGGCGCACGTGCTGGCATATCTATCAATTATTTTCTAATAGAAAAATAGAGAAGAAGCAGTGAACTAATTCGGAAAAAATTGGCGGACTGACCATATTAAAGAACAAAACAATTTGGCGGAAGCTGTGAAAAATAAGGATAGTGAAGCTAGAAAGCAAGCAGAAGAGAGAAGCAATCATTTTGCTGAAATCTTTGGAGCATCTTCCAGCAAAAGGTGCTTAATCAGCGGTAAAAATGGATGAAGATTAAGTGGTAGAAACATTTGGTGGTTATGTTTTAGGAGATTGCGAGAAATAGCATAAAATTTTCAGAGAAAAAATAAACGCTGCAAGAGAAAGGGATTTTATCCTTAGATAAGTTAGAAAGCATATCAATATATGCAAGAAAAGTTATAAGATAATTAGAATAAGAAAGATAGCTATTAGGCAACTACTATTAATATTTTTAGAGAGGAAGCTCAGTCTTCTGAAATAATTCTTTGCGAACATATAGTATGGATATAATAATAGAATAAATTTATTGGATGCTGCAGCAAAAAGCAGTGAAAAGATGTCTGATATAAGAGCTGAAAGGCGCTATCTTAAATCTTTAAATAGTCATAATGAAAAAAAACAGGAAAAGTTGTTGACTTAAGAAAGAGGCCATGATATATTATTGAAGTCGCTTCTGAAGCGGCGGAAAAAATTGCTCTTTGAAAACTGAACAAACAAAACGTCAACAATATTCGTTTTATAACCCTCGTTGTAAAACGAAACAACAAGCAACAAAAAGCTAGAGTTTAGCATGAGCTAATCTTACTCTTTATTGGAGAGTTTGATCCTGGCTCAGGACGAACGCTGGCGGCGTGCCTAATACATGCAAGTCGAGCGGACTTAAAAAGCTTGC
>Ga0180215_1004891_pt1 | contig 11667 bp, 15 predicted proteins | sample eDN3rd37CBELigBY_FD_128871 | JGI IMG/M metagenome (GOLD analysis project Ga0180215, IMG submission 128871) | Enriched backyard soil microbial communities from Emeryville, California, USA - eDNA 3rd pass 37_C BE-Lig BY (version 2) (version 2) | ecosystem: Environmental > Terrestrial > Soil >...
CGACACCCGGCGACCCCCCCCCCCCCCCCCCCCCCCCCCCGTGCAGGCCACCGCCAAGGCCAAGCCGAGCAAGGATGCCATTGCCGAGTTCATGAACAAGGAAATGACGTACGTTCCGCCTTCACGTGCGTCGCGCACACTCTTAGTGCGTGACGCGGTGTTGACGCTGGCAGCGTGCATATGTTTATATGCCCACTACCTCTGCGTGCGCAGGTTCGACGAGAAGACCGAGCTGAGCCACGACATCCACCGGCTGCCCCCCGAGCTGCTCGGCGAGATTGTCGACATCATCCGCCGTCGCAATCCGGAGCTGTCCACGGCGTCCGGCGAGATCGAAATCGACATTGACTCGCTCGACACACGGACGCTACGCCAGATGGAGAAGTATGTCCGTGAGCAGCTGCACAAGCCGTGGGGCCCGCCCGCGTCACCCGCCGTGCCGAAGGAGAAGAAGGTGCTGGGCGCAATGCAACATTATGTGCGCTCAGGGCACGTTGCGCGGTTGTTGACCGTTCGCTGCTGCTGTGTCGCGTGGCCGTGGGCGCGTGGTAGCAGAAGCCGGCTGCACCGAAGAAGAAGCCCGCGGTCTCCTCGGACTCGGAGTCGGACTCGTCGGATGACGATTCAGGTAGCGATTCGGATTCGTCGTAGACCTCCCTTTTTTGCTTGGGCTGGCGGTGCGGAGTGATTTGGCGACCTGTTGGTAGTGGGACGATCCTAGACGCACAACGGCGCGTCCGTTGTTGTATATGCAATCATGTGAAAGGCGTTTTGTTTGCGACGTTGCGGGAAGTGAGGGTTTGCGGCGCACGGTCATGTGTTGCGAGGACGCGGTGGTGGCAGTGCCAGGTCGGGCGGCGCGAGGCGTTGCTGGGATGGTGGCCGCGGTCGTGGGTCTTTTATCGCAATGTGTGTGTTGTTTCTGCTGCAATCGTGCCCAAGACGTGCGTTGGCGGGCCATGTACAATCTGCAATAAATCCGCCTGTGTACTCTACTGCTGTTGCCCGCCGCGGCGTCCCGGTGGCCCCCCGCCGGTCGGGGGCGGTGGTGGGGTATGCTGGCGGTGGGTGGGGCGTCAGGGCGGAGGGAAGGCGGTCGTGGCGAGCGCGCGCGTATGTGTGGACGAGCGGGGTGGGCGTTTCGCTGCATCCCCGCCCTGTGCCTGCCTGTGTCGGCGCTACCGCCGCTCTGGTGAAGCCGTCGGTCATACGTGGCGTGCCGCGCACTGGCTGACAACTTTTCCGATGGGCGCGGTGCGGGTCGGGCGTCGGCGGGGCGGGGATGCGGCGTTTCGCTGCGACCTGCCATCACACAGACTCGAGCAGCGCCAGCGCCAGCAGCAGCGATAGCGACAGCAGCGACTCGGACAGCGACACGGAGCGGCGCGTCGCTCGCGTCAAGCCGAAGAAAGCCGCCAAGCCCGCGGCGGTGCGTACAGCAGGGACCAACGCGGCCGGTCGTAGCAGACATGTAATGACTCTCGTGGGGTGGCGCTTTTCGGTTGGCTGTGGGATGTGAGTAGCCGGCTATGGCGGCCAAGCCTACGCTGGCAGCGGCCAAGGCCGCGACGGCTGCTCCAGCGGCGCCGGCGGCTTGCACCAGCTCGGCGGTAATCGATTTTTCCGTGGGCGACGTCGACGAGACGCTCACGCAGCTACGCCCGGCGGCCGCCGCCCCACCGATTACGCCGGCTGCGCCGCAGCCGACTGTCTCCGCCGCCACAACGGCGGCGCCAGCGGGTGACGACGCCTCACTGAAGCAGGTATAAAACGCGACGGCTTTTGTGCTGGCGTCGGTGGCGTTTCCTGACGAGAATACGCTGGATTCGCACTGTTGAGCGCGTGGCAGGATGTGCCGTTTGTGAACTCGGATACGTGGACCGACCTCGCGGTCGCCGTCAACGGCGCTGGTGAGAGCGATGCCAGCGCGGCTGCGGCGCCAGCGCTGCCCGACGGCGTGGACCCGACGCTGTGGTCGCAGTTTCACGCGACCGCCGTCCAGCAGCGCCAGCGGGTGAGACCTTGCGCTGCTCGCAAACTAATTTGGTCCATGCGCTGCAGAGAACTGACCGCTACTGTGCCAAAGAAGCCAAATCATGGCACTGTTGCGTTGCCAGGAGAAAGAGCGGCAGGAGCTGGAGGCGCGGCTGCAGCAGCAGCGCGAGGAAGAGGAGCGCCGGCGTCGCGAGGAAGAGGAGGCGCGGCGGCTGGCGGCGCAGCAGCGCGAAGAGCAGGAGCGCCGCGAGCGCGAGCGGAGGCTCCAGGAAGAGCGTGAGGCGGCACGCCGCGCGCGCGAACAGGCGCCCGACGACGTCATTGCCTTTGAGGACGCGTTCGAGACCGAAGCCGAGCGCAAGCTGCGGCGCGGCCAATTGTAAAGCTAAAGCAGCTCTTAAGCATATTGTACATGGAGGAAAACCACGAAAAAAGACTGTACAGCCACAACGCCTTTACAATCAAAGTACAAACCGCGGCCGAATGTACATAGTCTCGCCGCCATCGGCCGGTGGACTAAGCACTTGGGCCTCGGACACAGTCGGTGTAATCGGTGTTCCGGGACTCTCCTCGCCTTCGGCGCCGTGCTGAGAATCCAACAGGGGTATCATGTCGGCGGGCGATGCTGCGGGAGACGCTGTGGGCGACAGGGCGAACGACGGCGTGAGCCGGCGCCGAGATGATGGCATTGTCGCCATCACCGGTGCAGGCTTGCTCACGGCTGCGGCGAGCCGCGGCGACCAGCGAGGCGGTGACAGCGCGGTGGGCGCCGCCAGGCTTGCGGAAACGACCTGCCGTGACTTGGTCGGGTGCTTCAACCGGCATCGCCTGCCCTTGGTGCAGCGGTGTGTCGCCGAGAACTCGGGGCATATAATCGTGTGCAGGCGGGGGCACGACTGGCCCCGCGGGCAGAAGCCGGTGATAAAGTCTTCGCACACGGGCGCGTCCGGCGCCACGCGCACGTGCGAGTAGGGGCACGGGTCCCGGGTGCACACGCCCCGCAGAAAGTGGACGCACACCGGCATCTTTTCCGGGTCGACGCGGTGCGAGTATGGGCACGCCGGGTCGTCGCACAGGCTCTGTCGCGTGGCCAGATGTGATTGTGCCGTGAAACGCGTGAGTGGTGCGGCCGGTCGCTGGGTCGCCAAACGCTAGTCGGCGTACGCGCAGGAACTTGGTGCACACCGCCACCCTGGCGGGGTCGTGGATATCGGGGCACACGTCGCCATGGCGGCAGTGACCAAAGCGGTTGAAGAAGCGGCAGTACTGTCGCGCGCCAGCCGCCTTGGCCGCCACGCGGGCCTTGCTCGGCGTGACGGCCAAGGCCAAGGACAGCGCGCGGCCGGCCAGCGCCGCCGGCGGTATCACCCGCGGCGGCAAGCGGCGCAGGCCGCCTCTTGAGCGCGCCGGCTGCCGCAAAGCCAGCTGAGGCCTGCTGGGGGCCAGGCGCAAACTGGAAGACCGACCAAACGACACTCCCATTACTAGATTAGCAGCACCGCTTGCGCTGTGCGCTTTGGCCATTCCACGTACGTCATGGGGCGGAGCACCAGCTGACGGTGGCGCACGATGGGCTTGCCGGCCTTGATTGGTGACCAGCGCGGGACGGGCGGCCGGACGGCCGGGCCAGGCGCCGGTGGCGCCGGCGGCAGCGGGCGCATCCACCACGGCACATACAAGCGATGGTGCGGGTCCCACCACGGCGACCGGCCGCGACGCCGTCGCGGCAGTGGCGGCGGTGGCGGCGGAAGTGGGCAGCGCAAGTACGCAGCCAGCAGGGACGGGCTCGCGCGCACGAGCGACAGGTGATGCCCGGACCGCCGCACCATCAGCGTGGCCTTGCGCGCCTTGGCCTGCGTCCGCGCCGCCTTTGGTACCGGGCGCGTCACTGCGGTGCTGGAGGCTATCGGATCCACCCGAAAGAGAGCGCGATGCCGCGGCGACGCCACATAGTTCGAGCCAACGGCAGGCGTAGGCTTGGTGGGTGGCACCGGGCCGGCCGCGACAGAGCTCGCTGGCTCTGCTGGTGCAGCTGCCGCCTCCGGCGGCGGTGGCCGCCATGTTAAGTTCTTGGACGGCGGCCGCGGCGCTGGTGGGCGCCATGTCAGGTTTCTTGCCACTGGGGCTGGTGACGGCCGGACCGCTTGCGTCAAGTGCCAGCCGCCTCCGCGGCCGCGGGACGCCGCGGGCCGTCGCGGACGGTGCGCCGCCATGTCGTTACCTGGCCCTAGGTAGAGCCCTCATTTCTTCTCTTGGCGCAGACGCGGCAATCGGTCGAGGCTCGGTTGCCGGCCTTAGACCGGGAGCTCGTCACGTGTGATACAATTAAGCTATGCATGAGGTCGTCCCAGTGCCTCCTCGCTCTCCTCCGTTTCCCTCGTCCCCCTTGGCCGCTGCGTCGTCCTGTGCGTCGTCCTGTGCGTCCCAGTCCGCGTCGTCTGCGTCCTCGGCGTCCTCCTTCGAGCCGCCTGCGATGACGTCATCGGACGGTTGTGATTTGCGGGGCACTCTTGTGGGGGACGAAGAACGTTCCCATCAGCTGTATGACGCAGGCGGCCGAGGGCGCCCGCGATTGACCGGCGGACAATGGCGGCCGACAAGCACCGCGCGCGGCTCGAGGAGGGCGCCGCCCACATGCAGCGCGACATTCAGGAGGCGGATAAGTGGCCCACCCTCACGCAAGAAGTACGCTAGCTACAGAAACGCGCGAAATCCGCGCTTAGTGGGCCGGCCGTACTTGACGTCCGGCACCGCACTACACCCTAACTGGAACGGCGCGCAGAACAATGTCAAGGTCGTGTACAAGTCGGGTTCGCCCGACCGCTTCATCGCCCAGCTGACCGTCAACGCCAGCGGTACGTCGTGCCCATAGACCTCCACCAGACAGCGGCGGTGGCGGCACTCACAGTGAGCCAGACGGCTTTGAGATTCGGTGGACGGTCTGCAGCGGAGCGCGTGCTGGAGGCGTGCTACAACTTTGAGAGCCGCCTCAAGTGGGACGGCAGTACGTGCATGGGTTGAAGAGCCACGTTCCCTGGGCGGTAGGTCGCAAGCCAACGTACATCATGTGGGCTCATTCGGTCTACCCCCGCTGCCGCAGACATCAACAAGCACTCCAAGCTGCTCGAGTCGCTGTCGGACGACATCTCGATTACCTATCAGCAGGTGGACGGGCGCATGGGCGTCAGCGCCCGCGACTTCGTGAACGCGCGCCTGAAGAAGGTGCTCCCGGACGGCACCATCATTGTGGTATGGCCGGCGGGCGACACTGGCCGTGCCGGGCCTGTCCGCCTTCTTGTGCCTCACAGCGGCAGCGCCATGTTCCGTTTCACTACTACTTTGTGCGGCCAGGTGCACAACTGTGTTGACCATCCGTACGATGGCCCGAACAAGCCCGTGCGCGGGAAGCATCACGACACCGGCTACATCATCCAGCCGGTACGAGACAGTGGCGTTCGAGTGTGCGCAGTGCATGCAGCGTGGCTCACGGCGGCAGGCGGCGCATGTGGCCATGGGCGGGACGGGCGGCAGGTTAACGAGTCGAGTTGCCGTGTGTGGTGGATCATACAGACCGACATCGGCGGCTGGGTCGGCTTTGTGAACGTGCGGTCCATTACGGGGCAGCAAATGGTGCAGCTGCTCAACAACCTCAAAAAGTATGCCGAGCAGGCGTAAAGCTCCTTAGCACTTTTTAGCCTACGTTTTTTACATGCGGCACTCGGTGAGGCCGCAACAAAGGGGCGCCTGCCCCGCTGCTGAACACCTCGCGACGTCGCGCTCCTGCCTGAACTTTAGTGCCAGCCATTTGCATCACCCAACCCTGTATTTCCTCCACCGCATTTTGAATCCTTTACATACACGCGAACCACTAGTGTACGAGCCAGAGTATTTCGATCCGTTGCGCACGTCAGTTTGTCTTGGTCCCTATCCAACAGAATCAACAGCCCCGCCATCTTCAACCCCTTTGACTGCCTTGCATGTCGTTCATGTGAGGATACATGCTGCGCTGGCCGCAGCGTATCCCGTAGAGTACGGTGCGTTCAGCCTTGTGTACGAGGAGCCAAAGCCTGTGCCTAGCTGCCTACCTGCCTGTGTCTGCCTGCCTGGCCTGCCAGAGTAACAAAGACGACTTGACGTCATCTCATCAACAACATCGGCGTTACGTCGCGGTGGCGGGCACGGCAGGAGGAAGCCGCCGGGTTTCCTGCAGGACGCCGGCGCCGGCGCCGGCTGTCTACTACGGCTGGGAGCCTTACACAGCGACCACGAAGGGGAGCAGGCGGAGGAGGAGACAACGCAACGGCCTTGCAGGGGCGGGAGGCTGGATTGGCCTACTACGGCGCAGAGTGCAGCTGGATGACCGTTGATGCGCATGACGTGACAGGCAGCACGAGAATGCGGACGCGCAGCGGCACAGCCAGCAAGAAGGAGTGTGGCGACAGCAGCGCGGAGGCGGCGGCGAGAGCCCCATTACAAAGACGAGCGGCCGCACCACAGCACCTTAACGCGGGGCTGCCGCGTCGGAGCGCGCTCGTACGGCGGCAGCATGGAGGCCCTATCCAACGCCGTGAACTGGGTCCTCGCCTCATTCAGCACCGTCACCGCCTGCTGGCAGACGACGGCATTTGAGCTGAACGGCCGGCGGCTCAAGCTGACTATGATAGGTGAAGGGTACGCTGCCCGTGTCCCGTCGCTGTTTCTGCGACGCTGGCGCGGCCACAGGTGCTAACAAGAAGTATGCGTGTCGGCAAGCTCAACGTAACGACTGGGAGTACAGCGGGTTCAGCTTTGTGTACCGCGCCGACGACATTGACACGGGCGAAAAGTTTGCCCTCAAGCACATTCTTTGCACCGAGCGGAGTATGCTCGACGAGGCGCGCACCGAGATTGAGGTGCATATCTGCTGCTTAGCTGCCGTCGTGTCAGCAAAGACATTCACGCATCCTGACTTGGCCACCTGCGGTCGCTTGAGAGGGCGCTCTAGCTGTACCAGCGGTTCGACCACCCGAACCTCATCGCCTGCTTGGACGCCGCTGAGTTGCCCTCGCGGCGGGTGCCCGGCGCCACCGACGTCTACATCCTCATGCCGCTCTACACTGTACGCGTGGAAGACGCCCCAAAACCGGGAGGCAGGAGCGGAAGCGCTTAGCAGCTGACACCCCACCTCTAATCTGCCCGCATGGCCGCTACTGCAGCATGGCACGCTGCAGCACCTCATCGACGCGTGGGTAGAGGACAGCCGGCCCAAGCTGCCGACGGAAGCGCCTACCACGCGGCCGCGGCCGCCGCCGTCCGAGGCCGAGCTGCTGGCGCTGTTTGCCGGGATCTGTCAGGGCGTCTACGCGCTCCACCACGCCACGGACTCCGCGGGCCGGCCGGCGCCGCTGGCCCACCGGGTACGCGGATGGCGCGGAAGACGGACCGGCTTTCGCACGAATGCTAACGCTGGCTAGTCAGGGATGGCGCTTTAGCTGCCCCCAGGACATCAAACCCGGCAACGTGCTGCTCGCGGACGACGGCCGACCGGTACTGATGGACTTTGGCTCGGCCGCGCCGGCCCGTGTCAAGGTCAAGAGCCGCCAACACGCCGTGCAGATTATGGTGGGCCAAGTTTTATGAAGATTTATTCGGATAGCAACTGGCATGCTGACCATGGCTAGGCCAGCACCCATCGAGCGACGATGTGCCCAGGACGAGGCGGCGCAGCGGTGCACGATGCCCTACCGCGCGCCCGAGCTGTTCGACCTGCCCAGCGACGCAGAGCTGGACGAGCGCACGGACATCTGGGTATGTGGGGACGAAACCAAAGGCTAGGGACGCCGATTCGGTGCTGATAGCGTGCAGATTATTGCTGTGTGCCCGGCCACACCGCCCAGTCGCTTGGATGCTTGCTGTATGCGGCTGCGTACGGCCACTCGCCGTTCGAGCTCGTCGGCAGCGAGGCGGCCAGCGGAAGCGTGGCGCTGGCGGTCGCGAGCGGTCGCGTCCGTTTCCCGACCGACGACCGGTGCGTCCCATGCGCGCATCCGTGAAGGGGCGGTCCGAGCATTGGATTCTAATGACGGGAGTCGATCGGGCGTGGGCGTTGCGTTGGGCAGGTACTCGTCCAAGCTGCGCGACCTAATCCTGTTCATGCTGGTCCTGGACCCCACGCAGCGGCCGTTCATCGACGACGTCCTCCAGAGGCTCGGCGTGCCGCCCGAGCCCTCCAGTAACGCGCGCTTCCGCACGATGCTGCGGTTACCAAGCCCCAAGTAACTTATCCCTATAGTGTACAGCTAGTTCTGCGCATGTGTTTTGCGCACAATCAACGAAGTTGCGCCGATAAACCCAACGTGGCGTGATGTACCCCGTGCCGCTTTGAAACCGGGATTGTTCGTGCATCATTGCTTAGCGCTAGTTCGCATGCAGGGTGAGCACGTCAGCGAGCTCGATCGCATGTATGCAGAGCTGTGCAGCACATGCCTGAGCTAGGGGCCTAAAGCGTGTCTCAGCCCGGCCGGGCCGGTCCTCACATGAAGCATGCCCCTCGATTGGACGCGCGCCATGCGCCACGCGCGAACGTGTTTTTGCCGAGGCGGCCGCATCGCGTCTCACCGTCGATCGATGCGGGTTTCCACCTCTTCCTCTCCGCAGCATATAATTCCTAGGGCAGGGCGGATGGAGCCGTATGTACATGGGCCGCAGGCTGCACGCTCCCTAGCCTCTCTAGTGTTTCTAGCGCGGTGGGCTTCTCGAGCGCGCCCCGAGGCAAAGTGCCCCTCGACTCGAGCGGGAGACAATGGGCTACGCCGGGTTGAGAAAACCGGTTTCCAACTTGTTTTTTTATTCGGGAGGCGCGTCGTTGAGACGGCCGCGTCCCAACACGTCGCTCGGATAAAAGCGCTCTTTTCCGCATCCGCCATCGCCCTTTTTTGGCATCGCCTGCATCGCGGCCTGCAGTCATCCCGACATCCCGCACGGCACCGTCTCTTTGAGGCATTGTCCCGGCTGCTGCACTGCACGCATAAAAGCCGCAAGGCGCGTGGGGCGGCTGGTGTGAAGAGTGACCGCGACGACGGGCGCGGCGCCCCAACGCGCCCCCCATTGCCGCACAGAGACGCCAACGCGGACAGCTGTAGTAAGAACGGGCAACGCCGCGCTTCGGATGCGGCGCCGCCTACAGTAAGGGTAGTCACTAGCGCGCGTGCGGAAAGAATTGTGCGGTTGGTGCACGACAAGCGGCGGACGACGAGGTGAGCGTCAGACGGATGGACCCCGGCCCGCCGCCACACAGGCTTCGCACGAACGCGCACGCGTGTGTCAGCTCACGGCAAAAGGCCGCCAAGCGGCAAAAGACAGCGAGCGCGCGTCGATTTCCCGGAGCGCCAACGCGTTATCGGTCAGCCCGCGACTCGACCGCCCGCCCGACGCCGTCACCGCCACCTGGCCTCGGCTGCGAATGGCGGCCGCGGTGGCGCTTCGCCCCACCCCCACGCCGACGCCGGCCGTGACGACGCACGAGGACACTCAGGAGAGTACCAGCGCCACCGCCACAGCGGCCGCGACGATTGACGCCGTGGCTGTCGGCGTGGTCGGCGGCGGCGGAGATGCCGCCTCCGATGCGTCCTCCACGGACGTGCCGATGACCGAGCCCGCGGCGCCCGCAGGCGCACCGGACGTGACCGCGGCGGAGGTCGCGCTCGCAGCGGCGCTGGCCGCGGCGCCCGTGCCTATCCTCGCCGACAGCCGCGAGCGGCAGCGCCGCCGCAAGAGCGAGCGGCACATGCTCTCTGAGCGGCAAACGGCACTTCTGGAGCGCGCGTACCGCAAAAGCAACCGCCCGGCGTACAAGACCATCGAGGCCATTGCCGCGGCCGCAGACCTGAGCTTTGAGAGCATCCTCCGGTGGTTCCGCAACCGGCGCCACCGCACCAAGCTGGCCAATCTGAGCGGCGCGGCGACGGCCACGTCGGCCACGGACCTCGGCGCAGAGAGCTCCGACAGCGAGATGGATCTCCTCGACGGCTGCGACGGCATCGACGCGACGTGGCAGCAAATGGCGCGCATGCTCCGGCGCGTGGCGCAGGCCAAGGCACGCGCGTCGCGCACGCACGGCGCGGCGTTCAGCACGCTCAATGAGGACCACGTCGCCGCCGCTGCGTCGCTGGCGTCGCTCTTCTCGGGCGTCGACGCGGCGCTAGTTCCCACCTCCGTCGCAGCACTCGCCAAGGCCGCGAGCGCGGCCAAGCCGCCCGCCAGTACGGCCACCGCCGCCGCAAACGAGACGGTAGAACCCGAGCTGCTGAGCGGCCTGTGCGCTATGCTCGAGCGGCATCCGGCATATCTCAACGCCGTCTTGTGGTCATTCCGCAACCGCGCGACCAAGGTCCTCAACGGGCCGCCGCCGTTCCCGTTCGCAGGCGCCCAGCAAAGCGCCGCGCAGCCGGGCGCGACGAACGCGAGCGTCGCCAGCAGCGCGGCCGCAACGTCCGCCGCCAGCACGGCGGCGGTCGGCGACCGCAGCAGCGCGCCGCCAGCCATGGGCAGCCTCGGCCGCCTGGCGTCGCCGACGCCGCAGCCCGTATCGGCGACAGCGGCCGCGGTCGCAGAGGCCGTGAACGCCGCGATCGGTAGTGCTGGGGGCGGCCGAAGCGCGTTCGTGCCGGCGGCCGCCGGCATCATCAAACCGCAGCCAGGGCATGCGCCGGCCGCCCGCCACCCCGCGAGCGCGTCGCCGTCGACACCGCAGCACCCGCCGCAGCAGCAATCGCCGCATTTGCAACCCCAGGCACCGCCGACCCAGCAGCAGCAGGCGTCGCCGCCTCAAGCGCGGGACGCCATGGCGTGGGACTGGGCGCCCGCGGGCGCCGGCCGGCCACCATCGCCGCAGCAGCAGCACACGGCCATGCGCGCGCCGTGGATGTGGCCTGCGATGGCGGACGATGGCCGGTTCTACATGGCCGTCGAGCCGCCGGGCGTCGCCGCGGCGCGACGCGCTGCCTACTACGGCATGCCGCCTGTGGCGGCGCCGGTGCGCGATGGCGCCATGGACATGATGGCGGCCATGCCGCCGCCGCCGCCGGGCTGGCCGGTCTACGATCCATCGGGCGCGCGCGCCCCCGCGCCGGGCGACGCGCAGGCAGCCGCGGCGGCCGCGGCTGCCGCCTACTACGCGGCGCTGCCGCCGCACATGCGCTACGTCTAACAAAGCGCTTCCTTGAACCATGGTATAGTCATCTTATCTGAACGATTTTTCATGACTGTTTAGCTCGTGTCTTTTTACTTGTGGAGAGGGATCACCGTGCACGCACGCTTGCAAGCAAACGTCTCTGCGTCCTGTACCAACTGCAACTGAGCAAACTTTTTATTATTCCCGTGTACTTTTTCGTGCTGATCCCTTTATGCCCCTTTACATACGCATTGTTGTACACAAACTTGATACAGGGACGTACTGTGCACGCTCGATCTACAGCCCACCCTTGCACTGCATCGCACAACGGATGTGGTGGGCGCCATCGCCATTCAAAAAGTGAATCAGATAAAGACGTTTTTTCTCCAATATGCTGATGTCTACGGCCATACACACCTGAAAGCGACCGTACCCGTTCCGCTCACGGAATCTAAGCAGGTGCTGGCGCGGTCAGTACTGGGGAGGGTGACCACTCGGGAATACCGCGTGCTGTAGACTTC
>Ga0180215_1004892_pt1 | contig 11662 bp, 12 predicted proteins | sample eDN3rd37CBELigBY_FD_128871 | JGI IMG/M metagenome (GOLD analysis project Ga0180215, IMG submission 128871) | Enriched backyard soil microbial communities from Emeryville, California, USA - eDNA 3rd pass 37_C BE-Lig BY (version 2) (version 2) | ecosystem: Environmental > Terrestrial > Soil >...
CACTTGATTTACATGCAAATATGCCAGAGGATAATATCATGACAGAATATGAAGAAAAGTTCTCAAAAAAGGGGCAACCGATTTACCGATTAGAAGCACAATTTAATTCACATAAATAGTAGTGTAGTTTTTGTTGTGCCTTTTGCAAAACATTCGTCTGTAAATTCCTTTAGAGACGAACTTTTGTAAAAGATGCTTTAGGATGAATCATTAGTGTGATGATCCAATTAGCGTATTAGGTAATTAATTTTTGTTGAAAAGGGGAGAAAGGGATGGACAAACTATTATTTCACAATATGACACTAACATGGCTTGATGGGGGCGTTACATCATTAGATGGCGGAGCGATGTTTGGGGTAGTACCAAAACCACTATGGTCAAAAAAATATCCAGTGAATGAGAAAAACCAAATTGAATGTGCTACTGAACCCATTTTGATTCAATATGAAGGAAAAAACTATTTAATAGATAGTGGTGTTGGATTTAATAAGTTAAATGAAAAACAATTACGCAATTATGGGGTTACAGAAGAATCTAGCATTTTAACTAGTTTAGAAGAGCTGGGTTTAACTGCAGAGGACATTGATGTTGTATTAATGACACATCTTCATTTTGATCATGCTGGTGGTTTGACTAGCTGGGAAGGCGATAATTTGGTTCCTACTTTCCCAAAGGCTAAGATCTATGTGACTTCAATTGAGTGGAATGAAATGCGTAATCCAAACATTCGATCACGTAATACTTATTGGAAAGAAAATTGGGAACCTGTTCAACATTTAGTTGAGACTTTTGAAGGCTCTATTATTATTGCACCTGGTATTGAAATGATTCATACAGGTGGTCATAGCGATGGTCATGCGATAATTAAATTAACTCAAAATGGTGAAACATTAATCCACATGGCTGATATAATGCCAACACATGCCCATCAAAATCCATTATGGGTAATGGCTTATGATGATTACCCAATGACAAGCGTATTCGCAAAGGAAAAGCTTATGCATGAAGCTTTAACTAATGGATACAAATTCATTTTCTACCATGATGCCTACTATCGCATGATTCAATGGGATGAGACAGGTAAAGAATTCAAAGATTCCCTAAAACGAAGTAAAGAAGCAAATATTCAATTTCAGACAAATTAAGAAATAAATAAGACTCTCTTGAAATGAAATTTTCAAGGGAGTCTTCTCATTATATTCTTTTAAGTTCAACAATTACCCCTGTTCGTGCATCTGCAGCGAACTCGAAAGATTCCATTTCCCCGTTTAATAGTCTTGAAATTCCACCTCGATAAACTGGAATTGTTGTAATACCATTATAGAAATCTTCTGTTTTCATATAAATCCATGAGCCGTCAATTGGTGCTTCTCTTTTAAATTCTGATTTTACATTATTTAATACTTGGTTAGCGGGAACAAAGGGTGATACTCTTTCTGATGTTTCCTTTATGATGATTGCAGCGGCGAGTCCAGTTGCAACACCTATTAAAAAGTCACGTAATTTCAATTGCCATCCTCCTTTACAATATCCCTAATTTTATCATTAAATTTCCATTCCGTCTTGTTTGTTAATTATAATTTTCAAAAACATATTAGGCTAGTAGACCTCTGAAATGTAATGTTGAGACATCCTCTTTGCGACAAGAAAATTGACATTATTACCAACGCAGAACAAATAGTTTAATGGAAAACTACCATAATAAGAAAAAAGGTTGTTTAGAAAGTTTTCGAATTTCTAGATTTCACGATATAAAATGATGATCAATAACAAGTCAAATCAGTTATTTTATGGAATTTGAAACCAATTGTGCTAAAATAGAAATCAAGTTACATATGACAGGGAGTGTACGTTTATTGAATAGTGAAACTTTAAGTTTATTTAAAACATTAACCGAATTACCTGGTGCACCTGGTAATGAACACGCTGTTAGAAAATTTATGCGTTCAGAATTAGAAAAATACTCCGATGAAGTAATTCAAGATAATCTAGGTGGTATTTTTGGAGTCCGTAAATCCGAAGATGCAAACGCTCCTAAAGTTTTAGTAGCTGGACATATGGATGAAGTGGCGTTCATGGTAACAAGTATTACAGATAGCGGTATGATACGCTTCCAACCACTAGGTGGCTGGTCCAATCAAGTATTACAAGCCCAAAGAGTCACAGTCTATACAAAGGATAGAGAAATTCCAGGTGTTATTGCGAGTGTACCACCACATTTATTAACAGAACAGGAACGTTCAAAACCAACTGAAATTAAAAATTTATTAATTGATATTGGCGCGGATAGTAAAGAACATGCTAAAGAATTAGGAGTTCAACCTGGTCAATCTATTCTTCCTGTTTGTCCATTTACGCCAATGGCTAATCCGAAAAAAATTATGGCTAAAGCCTGGGATAATCGATATGGTTGTGGACTTGCAATCGAGCTATTGAAAGAGTTAAAAGGTGAAAAAATCTCAAACCATTTATATTCAGGTGCGAATGTAATGGAAGAAGTTGGATTAAGAGGTGCGCAAGTATCTGCAAATATGATTCAACCGGATCTATTCTTTGCATTAGATGCCTCACCTGCAAACGATACAACAGGAGATAAATCACAATTTGGTCAACTTGGAAATGGTACTCTTCTTCGAATTTTTGACCGCACGATGGTTACACATCGTGGTATGCGTGAATTTATTTTAGATACTGCAGAATCAAATAATATCCCATATCAATACTTTGTTTCTCCGGGAGGTACAGATGCAGGACGTGTACACACATCCAATAGTGGGATACCAAGTGCTGTAATTGGAATTTGTTCACGTTATATTCATACTGCTGCTTCCATCATCCATGTAGATGATTATGCTGCTGCTAAAGAACTACTTATAAAGTTAGTTAAATCAGTAGACCGTACAACAGTTGATTCTCTTCATGCAAATGTGTAAAGTTAAAGGTGCCGATTAGGCACCTTTTTTTTACTTTATTCGTTTAAATATACATATCTATTAAAATTGTTGATATTTTGGAGATGACATAATGCTAGTATCAATAGGAACTAAAAATAAAGCAAAAACTGCTGCAATTACAAATATAGTAAAGAATTATTTCAAACAACTTGAGTATATAAATCTTGATGTTCCATCTAATGTCTCTGAACAACCACGATCAGATGAGGAAACTAGACAAGGTGCAATTAATCGAGCACTTAACTCATTAAACAAAAGTGGTGCAGATTTTAACTTTGGACTTGAAGGTGGGGTAAGAATCATTGAAGGGAAAATGTATTGCTGTAATTGGGGAGCACTTGCTTTAAAAGATGGATCAGTGATTACTGCAGCAGGTGCGTTATTTTTACTACCTGACAGAATTGCAAATGAAATTTTAGCTGGAAAAGAATTGGGACCAGTAATGGATGCTTATACAAATGAAAAAGGAATTCGTCATAACAAAGGCGCGATTGGCGTTTTTACAGCCAATTTAGTCGATAGAACAGAAATGTTCGAACATATTGTAAAGTTATTAATAGGACAATATTTGTATACTAAAAATCATGAATAATTGTTTGTATACAATTAATAAACATTTAAAAATACACTGTTAAAATGCAGAGATGATTGGAAGTGAGGAAAATAGTGAGTAAGAAATTATCGCTTATACTATCAACACTATTAATGATGTTACTATTAACGGGTTGCGGAAAACCTATAGAAGAACAAGTTGAAACTGGAATGACAAATGTAGAAACTGTTTTTAAAGAGTCACCAATTGAAACAAATACGGAGATTGGTAAAATTAAAGTATATATACCTTCTGGTTATACAATTGAGGATAGTGAGGATGAATCGAACTATCTGTTAAAAAAAGGTGACCATCATTTTATCTTATTTGTAAATCCTAACGAACAAAAAAATAGTAAATTACTCTATGATTTATTTAAACAAAATCAGGCAAAAGAAGTAGTTGAAGAAAAAACGTTTAAAACAGAAGATTCTTTTGGTTTTACGGCAATCCTCCAAAATGATGAAAAGACTTATGAGTTAATTGTTAATTATGGTGGAGTGAAAATTTCCACATTATCGAACCCGAAAAATGTAGATGTTTTATTACAAGAAATGATGCAAATAGCTCATTCTGTATCTTTCTAACTATATTGTGATATTATTGAATAAGTGTACGCGTCAAGATTATTTTGGCGTATTGGAGTTGTCTCATAAGTCATCACGGGACAACTCTTCATTTTTGTTAAGGTTTTGAGGTGAGAAGAACATTGAAATCAAAAGAACTTGTTGAGAAATTAAAAGAACAGCTTGGCACTGATAAATTTGACTATCATTTTGACAGTGAAAAAGATGCGCTAAGAATAGAACATAAAACAATACAAAAAGGAATAACGATTTCGTTATCTGATATTTTAGCAAAGTACCATACGATCAAAGAGAAGGCAATTGAAGAAGTTGTCTATACAATTGGACAAACGTTTGATGCGATGGAAATCGAAAACAATGACGGAATATATGAATTGGAAAATGTCTATCCAATTATTCGCTCCACATCCTTCCCTATAAAGTCGAACGAGGGGTCTCCATTTGTTATAACGGATCATACTGCCGAAACTCGCATTTATTATGCCCTTGATTTAGGTAAGACGTATCGTATTATTGATCAAAAGATGTTAGAGAAATTAGGTGTTACAGAGAAACAAGTTCGAGAAGCAGCTCGTTTTTCTGTGAAAAAACTAGCTACGAATACGAAGAGAGACGAAGTTGCTGGGAATATATTTTATTTTCTAAATGAAAACGACGGATATGATGCAAGTCGAATTTTAAATGAAAGTTTCTTAAAAGAAATGAGTTCGAAAATAGAGGGAGATATGACGGTTTCTGTCCCTCATCAAGATGTATTAATCATTGGAGATATACGAAATGAAGTTGGTTATGACGTGCTTGCTCAAATGACAATGCATTTCTTTACTGTTGGAATGGTACCAATCACTTCGTTATCCTTTGTTTATGAAGATGGGGAGCTAGAACCTATCTTTATATTAGCCAAAAATAAACCCAATAAGGAGCAAGATAAACAATGATTATTTCTTACAACAAACCCTTTGTAGGTGACGTATTATTAGTTCAATTAGCAACAGAACCAATTGTTAGAACAGAGGTTGAACGTATTGGGGATTTCGCAATCTTAAAAGAAGAAGCGACAAAAGAAGTAAAAGCATTTAATTTATTTAATGCTAGTAAATATTTAGATCTAGAAATAACAGGAAACGTAGAAGTGAGTCCTGAAATCGTTGGGAAAATTGAACATGCCATGATTGAAAATAAAGTGGATATTTCTCTAGATGTTGATTTTTCACCAAAATTTGTTGTTGGATATGTTGAAGAAAAGGAAAAACATCCAGATGCAGATAAATTAAGTGTTTGTAAAGTAAATGTTGGCGATGAAATCTTACAAATTGTTTGTGGTGCACCAAATGTAGAAGCAGGACAAAAAGTGGTTGTTGCAAAAATTGGCGCAGTAATGCCTTCTGGTTTAGTAATCAAACATTCAGAATTAAGAGGTGTCGCATCTGCAGGGATGCTATGTTCAGCAAGAGAACTAGCAATTCCAAATGCCCCAAGTGCAAAAGGAATATTAGTTTTGGATGATAAAGCAGAAGTTGGTTCTGCCTTTGTAACACCTTCAACTTTATAAAAAGTTAAAAATGCTAGAGAAAAAGTTCTCTAGCATTTTTAAATTGTTCATTCATTGTTATCATATTGAAATATTTATATGGTATGCTTTGGCTAATATTCATCCTTTAAATCTATTATACAAATAGCTGTAAGTATAAATTTAGTATATTTTTTATTAGATTAGTCATATTTGTCTATGAGAAATAATACATAAAAGTAAATTATAAACACTATTATTCAAGTTATTATCATATAATAGAGATGCTAGGTAATAGAAGAGAGTGATATATATGAACTGGTTTAAAAAGAAATTTAGTAAATTGTTTAATGATGAAATTGAGGACTATGAAGAAGAAATTCAATATGAAGAGATTGAAGAGCCATCTGAAGTAACAAACGAAGAGAACAAGCGTCATTCGTTTCGCTTTCCAATTATTGCAGATGATGAATTAGATCAAATTAAGCCTGATGTTAATCGTCAGGAAATGAAAAGACCCGTAGAAGCTGTGTATGACAATCAACAAATCAACAATATCGTATTAGATGTTGAGGTTTCCGGCATTCGAGATTTACTCGAACAAAGAAGAAATGGTAAAGGGAAAACTGTTCGAAAGCATATTGTAGAAGATAAGCAACCGATCAAACCAAAAACAATCGGAAAAAACAGTCCTAAACCTATTAAACAATCAAAAGAGTTAGAAATTGATGAAACTCAAAAAATGAACAGGAGAAGGTTTGTTCCAACGCAGGTTCCATCACCTGTTCATGGATTTAAAAAACCTAGTCCAATCAATCAGCTATTAGAAAAAAGTGAACAAAAAAATGCTAGAAAAGATGACTTAAGTTTCCCAGTTATTCATCGTGTTTTAAAAGACACTGAAACAGCTTCACAAGAAGTTGCCAGTACTATTATTCAAGAAACACAAACTGAATCTAAAATGATGCAGGTTGAGGCACTTAAGTACCAAGAAAAGCAAAATTTGCATAATTATAGTTATCCATTTGAAAGTCAAAAGGGAAATAATGAAAGTCAACTATTGGTTCAACAATTAGCAAATGACTTACTTTTAGATGATGAGAAACTTAATGTTAATGAAGAAAGCGTCACTTTAGAAGATACTTATCTTGAATCAATTGATTATGATCAAGATTCCAATGAATCACTTGATATCCAAGATGAGGATCAAGATTATATTGATGAAATGGAAGATGAATTTAGAGAATTTGAGCATATAAACAATGTAGAAATTATTCAAGAGATGAAAAAAGATCATGAGGAATTTGATCATAATGTTGATATAGATGGTACAGACATAGAAGAAATTGACGAAGATTCCTTTGACGATATTGAAGAGTTTTATGATGAAGAAGATCCTGTTTATGAAATCATTGAAGATACAGTTGAGTTTGAAGGGGAATCTGAAGAACTTACAAATGAGAGGGAATTGGATAATAATCCAAATGAAGAAATTTTATCCTATCCATTGAATACTGTAGAAGATAATCAAATTATTCATAATGCAAGCAATGAAAGTAATAAAATAGCTTCGGGCAGTAAATTACCTTTTAATGTCTTGATGTTAAAATCAGATAAAGAAAAGCTAAAATTAAAAGAATCTCTTGAAAAAGGTAACGCCCAATCAATTGAGCAAAATATTATCGTTAACAATATTCCTTCTTCAGAAACGAATATGAGCGATGAAAACGATTTACCTAAAAATGAAGAAACTGAGATCGAGATGGCACCATCTCCTGCTTATAAAGAATACGTAAAACCAACTTTTGAATTTTTAGTACCACCTGAAGAAAAAACAGAGGACTTGGAATGGATGGAATCACAAGCTGATAATTTGGTAGAATCCTTGTCTCATTTCCAAGTTACAGCTAATGTAGAGTCAATTGTTCAAGGTCCTGCTGTTACGCAGTTTGAAATTACAGTTGGTCACGGAACGAAAGTTAGTAAAATTAAAAATTTAGCTGATGATTTAAAGCTTGCATTAGCAGCAAAGGATATCCGAATCCAAGCACCTATTCCGGGGAAAAGCTCCATTGGTATAGAAATTCCAAACCGTATTTCAAGAGCGGTGCGCCTTTCTGAGGTTATTCGTAGCGAAGTATTTATAGAGTCCGATTCACCTTTAGAAGCAGCATTAGGCCTTGATTTAACAGGAAAGCCAATTACAATTGATTTGCGGAAAATGCCCCATGGTTTAATTGCAGGTGCGACAGGTTCAGGAAAATCTGTTTGTATTAATTCTATATTAGTAAGTTTATTGTATAAAGCTGATCCTCATGAATTAAAATTGATGTTGATTGATCCAAAGGTAGTTGAACTTGCACCATTTAATAATATCCCTCATTTAGTCAGTCCGGTTATTACAGACGTGAAAACAGCAACGGCAGCACTAAAATGGGCGGTAGAAGAGATGGAAAGACGATATCAATTATTTGCTCATGTAGGAGTTCGAGATTTATCAAGGTTTAACAAACAAGCTGAAAAAAATGGCGATAAAAACAAATTACCATATATTTTAATTGTAATTGATGAGTTGGCAGACCTAATGATGATGGCACCGAGCGATGTAGAAGAATCAATTGCTCGTATAGCACAGAAGGCGAGAGCATGTGGTATTCACCTAATCGTTGCAACACAAAGACCTTCTGTTGACGTTATTACAGGATTAATTAAGTCCAATATCCCAACGCGTATCGCATTTGCTGTATCATCACAAATTGACTCAAGAACAATTTTAGATGGCCAAGGTGCAGAACGTTTATTAGGTCGAGGTGACATGCTTTATTTAGGAAATGGCATGAGCGCACCAATCCGTATACAAGGTACATTTGTAACAGATGATGAAATTGAGGACATTATCGATCATGTAAGAAGCCAAGGTGTGCCAAATTATATGTTCGAACATGAGGAATTACTAAAAAAGTCTGAAATTGTTGAAGAATATGACGAACTTTTTGAAGAGGTTTGCCGTTTTGTTTATGAACAAGGAACAGCATCAACTTCCTCAATTCAACGCAATTATCATATTGGATATAATCGTGCTGCACGTTTAATGGATTTGCTCGAAAAGAATGGCTTTATCTCTGAACAGAAAGGGAGTAAGCCGAGAGAAGTATATATTAAAGAATCAGATTTAATTTCAATGTTTGATTAGTGAGGGGAATCATTCCCCTCTCATTTATTTCAAAAAGGGTGAATAACCTTTAATAAATGTCGATAAATACAGGTAAACTAAACATAAACGGTCATTTAATGTTATCCCAATTTAGTGCTATAATGGGAAGGGTTTTTATCCAAGATAATTTAGAAGGGGAAGCAGACAATTAATTGATATACTTATTATTTGTTTGCAGATTAATGCCAATAAGTTGCACCCCAATTATAAGAAGGTCCACTTTATTGTTATCTTTTTAATTATTATCATTTACTAACAAAAGTTCATCATAGGGGTCAAATTAAGTATCCCGGGAGGTTTATAGGTATGACAATTTATCATTTTACAGGTATTAAAGGTTCGGGAATGAGTTCATTAGCCCAAATTTTATTTGACTCAGGTGAACAAGTTCAAGGTTCAGATGCAGAAACATATTTTTTTACTGAAAAACCTTTAAGAGAACGTAATATTGCCATATACAAATTTGATGCAGACAATATTAAACAAGGAATGACTGTCATTTTAGGCAATGCATATCCTGATGATCACCCAGAAGCTGTTCGTGCGAAAGAATTAGGTGTAGAAGTTATTCGTTATCATAAGTTTTTAGGTGACTATTTGAAAAAGTATACATCCATTGCCATTACTGGAGCTCATGGTAAAACTTCTACCACTGGATTAATGAGTCATGTTATTGGTGGATATATGCCCACTTCTTTTTTAATTGGAGATGGAACAGGTTCAGGAAAACAAGATGCTTCATTCTTCGTTATGGAAGCTTGTGAATATCGCCGACATTTTTTAGCGTATCAACCAGACTACGCGGTTATGACAAACATTGATTTCGACCATCCAGATTATTTTGCTGATATTGAAGATGTATATAGTGCGTTTCAACAATTAGCATTACAAGTGAAAAAGGCGATTATCGCATGTGGTGATGACGATTACTTACAAAAAATCCAAGCAAAAGTTCCAGTTGTTTATTATGGTTTTGGTGCACAAAATGACTTTGCTGCAAGAAACGTTGTTAAAACAACTGAAGGTACGACATTCGAGGTATATGTAAGAAACGAATACTATAGTACTTTTACAATTCCATTGTTTGGTGACCATAATGTATTAAATTCTTTAGCCGTTATAGCGCTATCACATTATGAAGAAATTCCAGCTGAATTAGTGCAAGAAAGACTAAGCACTTACTCTGGTGTAAAAAGACGGTTTACTGAGACGAAAATTGGAAATAATATTCTTGTAGATGATTATGCACATCATCCTACGGAAATAAAAGCGACGATCCAATCAGCTCGTCAAAAGTACCCTGACCATAAACTAGTGGCCATTTTCCAACCACACACGTTTAGTCGAACTGAAGCGTTCTTACAAGATTTTGCAGATAGTTTAAGTCAGGCAGATGTTGTCTTCTTATGTGATATATTTAGTTCAGCCCGTGAACAAAGCGGCAATTTAACAATTGTTGATTTAAAAAATCTAATACAAGGTAGCCAAATCTTACAATTAGATACAATCCAAGAATTAGAAAAAAATGAGCAATCAGTATTCCTATTTATGGGTGCTGGTGATGTTCATAAATTCCAAGATGCTTTTGAAGAGATTTTAAAGAAATAAATCAATTCCTTTTATATAAAATAAAAATAAATGTTTAGACTAAAAGTTGACAGCTTATCTTATAGAGGTAAGCTGTCTTTTCAAAATTAGAAGGTTAATGCTTGTTCTAAAATGGGTGACATGGATGTACTATTTTTAATGGGACTATAAAAACCTATAATTGTTATCCATTAAAGGAAGGGATTCATTCAATTTTTGTCGAAATATATTACTAATAAGCTACAGGAGGTTTAATACATGATAATCATTTTATACATCGCAGCTTTGATTGCAGCAATTGCATTTTTAATTTTATGTATAAGTATAGGAAGAACTTTATTCTCACTAAAAAATATTTTAAATAGTATTGCTGGTACTGCTGCAGGAATTGAAAAGCAAATGGAAGGAATCACACGTGAAACAACTTCATTGCTTGAAAAGACAAATACACTAGCAGATGATATTGCTCATAAATCTGAAAAGTTAAATACAGTAGTAGATGCAGTGAAAAACATAGGTACTTCTGTAAATGGCTTAAATAATTCCATTAATAAGATTTCGACAACAATTTCAACTGAAGTTGAAAAGAATGAGGAAAAAATTGCTCAAGTTGTTCAATGGGGAAATGTTGCAATGGAACTAGCTGATAAATGGAAACAACGTAAAACGAACAAATAACAATTTACCTCATATCAGTTTCCAATTTATTTAGCTAAAATCAAATAATAAGGGGTTGGGGAATAATGACAAGTGAAAAACCAAATTACAATGAAGTGAAAAATCAATCAATCTTAAATAATGGGACAATCGATCCAATTTATCGAGAGGAGTCAATCAATATGAAAGATTTCATTATTGGTGCTCTTATAGGTGGTATGGTTGGTGCAGCAGCTGGATTATTATTAGCACCAAAAACAGGTAGAGATTTACGAACAGAAGTTGCAAACCAGGCGATTACAATTCGTGACAAAGGTGTAGAACTTTCTACTACTGCAAAAGAAAAGACTGTAAAAATTTCAAACCAAATTAAAGAGCAGTCAGTTCAGTTAGTTGATAAAGTAAAAACTAAATCTCCTAAAGTACCTACAGTATTCGATGATGGTACAGTATCTGCTGAAGGTGAGGAGCCTTTGGAATTAATAGAAAATGAATTAGAGGGCATTGAAATATCTGATGCTGCTCGTCCTTCCTCTATTTAATTAATAAAGGGTTGAATCC
>Ga0180215_1004896_pt1 | contig 11659 bp, 13 predicted proteins | sample eDN3rd37CBELigBY_FD_128871 | JGI IMG/M metagenome (GOLD analysis project Ga0180215, IMG submission 128871) | Enriched backyard soil microbial communities from Emeryville, California, USA - eDNA 3rd pass 37_C BE-Lig BY (version 2) (version 2) | ecosystem: Environmental > Terrestrial > Soil >...
TCCATTGCAAGCAATGGCATAACCGTATCAGGAACGTCAACCCCCGGAATAATGGCTCTTGCGAATACCCCTGATAAATGCATACCAAGCATAATAAATCCAACAACTATGGTCCCAATTATCATCGCTTGGTGCATTGCCTTTGAATGCCTGTACGACATAGCTCGGACAGCTATTTGTGGCAATCCAACAACTCCAATCCCTACAAGAATCCAAAAGGATGATAAATATAAGGGAGTAAGGGAGCCATCATGGCCGAACGGTGATACGAGACTTGGATTTTCAGATACCAGCTCTTTCATTATCGCTGGTACACCACCGCCAGCGATAATTGTTCCAATTAGGATGATTAAAGTCCCAATAAACATGATGATCCCTTGTATCGTCTCTGTTAAAGCTACAGCTCGAAATCCACCAATCGTTACATAAATTAAAATGGAAAGTGCAAAAATGAACAAAGAACTCGTATAGGACAAACCTGTTAACGATTCAATTAATCTTCCCCCACCTACCCATTGGGCGGACATTGACGCAAACAAAAAGATAATTATACTGCCTGCTGATAGCAAAACCACCCATTTTGATTTGTATCGCTCCTTTAAAAAATCAATGAGTGTAACAGCATGTATTTTTCGTGCAACAATCGCAAATTTTTTCCCTAAAACCGCAAGAACAAAATAACCGGTAACTACTTGTATCATCGCCAGTAGTACCCATCCTAGCCCCATCGTGTAAGCAGCGCCAGGGCCGCCAATAAAGCTACTGGCACTTCCATAGGTAGCGACCATTGTCATTGCAAGTACAAATCCACCTAACTCCCGACTCCCAAGAAAATAATCTTGGAGAAATCCAGTACTCTCTTTTAAACGGCCTGCTGCATATATACCCACAATAAAAATAATCACTAATAAAGCTATGAAAGGTATCAATACTCCCCAATTCATAAGGAGTCACCTCCCTCGTTTTCATCAAACGGTACCTCTTTAAATACCATTTTTACAAGAATGATGACTAACATAACAACAACTAAAAAACCAACCACACAACTGTAAAAAAACCAGCTAGGCAAACCCAAAATATATGTATACTCTTTAACAGGCTTTGACCCTAGACCATATGCAAAGCCAAACCACCATAGGAAGTTAAAAACCGCTAGTCCTATCCCAATAACTGCCTCTTTTTTAGCAACCTTGTATCTACTGTCACCTGAATGTTTACTCTTATTCATCACGACTTCTCCTTACGATTATCAATACATTGACATATTCTCATATCCGTTATACTGCCCCAAAATCCCCTTTTGCCATCAAAAAAGCTACCTAAGAACTCCTTAGGTAGCTTCTACTTATTATTCAGCTGATTCTTCATCAATTAAATAATTGTAATCTGAACGATCAACAGGTTCAAAACCTGGTGGTGTATAGAAACGTAACAAGTCACCATTTACAACTTTATCAGAAGTGGCTAATTTTTCTTCAACGATGTCTTGAAGTTTCTTTGCAGAATCTAATTGATCTTCTGCAACTTCAACTCCAGTCGTAGAATCATAAAACTTACCATCGACTGATGAAATAGTTGGACTTACGAAATCACCATTACGGAATGGTACTACTTGATCATGCTGTTCAGATAATAAATCAGTTCCAAATTGAACATACTCTTTTGTATCAATTCCAAGCAAGTGTAGAAGTGTTGGAAGAAGGTCGATTTGACCACCGTATTGATGCTTAACCCCACCTTCCATTCCTGGAACACGAATAAACAATGGTACTCGCTGTAGAGATGCATTATCAAAAGCAGTTATTTCTTCTTTTTCTAATACTTGCTTCATGGCTTTATTATGGTTTTCCGAAATACCATAGTGATCACCATACATAATGATTATCGAATTATCGTATAATCCTTTTTCTTTTAAGTCATTGAAGAATTGCTCTAAAGCTTCATCTGCATAACGTGCAGTTTGGAAATATCCATCAACAGAACGATCACCTGTTGTATGAGGCGCAATAGTTGCATCCTCTTCACTGATTTTGTACGGATAGTGATGCGTTACTGTAATAAATTTTGAGTAAAATGGTTGCGGTAATGTATCTATTAAATCCGCAGACTGTTCATAAAATGGCTTATCCATAAGTCCATATTCAGCAAGATCTTCTGAATTCATTTGATAAAAGCTTGAATCAAAGAAGTGATTATAGCCAAAAGACTTATAAATTTCATTACGGTTCCAGAAGCTTCCTGAGTTACCGTGGAACACAGCTGACGTATAGCCTTGCTGACCAAGAATTGCTGGTGCCGCTTGATATGTGTTCATACCTTTTGTTGTAAAGGCTGAACCCTGCGGTAGACCATACATTGAGTTTTCAAGAATAAACTCCGCATCTGCAGTCTTACCTTGAGCAGTTTGATGGAAGAAATTATCAAAATACATTGTATTTTCTTCTTTAGTTAGTGAGTTAAGAAATGGCGTTACTTCTTCCCCGTTCACCTTGTAGTCAATTAAAAAGTTCTGCATGGATTCAAGGTGAAGGTAAATAACGTTCATCCCTTTACCTACTCCAAAATACTCCGGATTCGGTTCAGCATAGTTTGCCTTCGTATAGTTAATCACTTCAATACTGTCATTGCTGTCTGCTAACGCTCTTTGAGTTGAAGCTTTTGTGCTTTGAACAGCATCATAAATGGTATAGTTGTACATACCAAGATATTTCACAATGTAGTGGCGGTCAAATCCACGTGTTAAAAGTTGTGGACGATCAGCCTCTGCAAGAGTAAGGTTTACAGCTGAAATCAAAATCGCAAAAGCGAATAATGCAGCCACTTTAATTCCTCTCAAGCTTGTTGTTGTTTCAACCTTGATAACTTTGAAGACCATAAGTGCTACCAATACAAAAAAGTCAACAAAGAACAAGAAATCATATGGTTTTAAAAGAGAAGTAATACTTCCACTTACATCACCAAAGTTTTGAGTTTGAAACAATGTTGGCAATGTAATAAAGTCACTAAAGAATCGGTAATACATAATATTAGCGTATAAAAGGAATGACATTAGAAAATAGATAATAAGAAGTCTTCTATATCTTTTCTTCCCTTTACCCAAAAATGAAAAACCTAAGAAAAATAAAGCCGATCCAAGTGGATTTAATAATAATAGAAATGTCTGTAAAGAGTTATCAATATTTAAGTTAAATTCAGTTGATTGTGAAATAAATGTTTTCATCCATAGGAGAAAAACTGCTAATAAATAAAAGCCAAAAAAGCTAGTGAAGATATTTTGACCACGTTTTAGAATGTTCTTTTTCATGATTGCACCTACCTTCGATATAAACAAAAAAATTATTATCTCTTCTACGAAAACTCAAAAACCATTCTATCAAGTAAATATGAACAAATTATTAACATACGTAATAAAATTTACATTTGCGGTACATTCACTTACTTTACTACGTTTCTTTAAAATGTCAAGAGTCCTAAAAAACCCCGAAATTTTCTTGCAACTTATGTATCCCCTTACAATCCAGCCTGTACACCATTTTTACAAACTTTTATAAAATACGTTAGATCCTTCAAAATTATGACCACTTTTCCTTTACAAAAAAGAGCAAATTGAAAGACGAAACAATCTCTTTCAATTATACTACTGTAATAGAAATTACTTTTTTTGGAAAGGGCTATTCGAACTATGTTTTTTCTTGCAATTTTCCTATTTCTCTTAGTTTATTGTGGTATGTGCTTCTTTTTTGGGTATATGGGATGGAACTGGCTTGAACACTCATTTTCATTTCGACATAAAAAGACATACATATTGGTTATACTTGTTTTATCATTAAGCATTTTTGTGGGTTACTCAACTTCCTCTGCAGTCTTACAGACAATTGGTTATTATTGGTTAACATTAACAGGCTATGGACTCGTCCTTTTGCCCATTGCAATTCTATTATTCTTCCTATTTAAAAAGAAAGGTATTCGCATAATTGGCTTTGGTGTAATTTTTACGTATGTCCTTATTTTGAGTGTCGGAACTTACTATGCATGGAGTCCAGTTGAGAGGAACTATGAAGTTACGATTAACAAAAGCTCTGAACGGGACAATTTGAAAATCTTAATGGCTTCAGATTTTCACCTGGGTAGTATTGTTGGTGAAAACCATCTTAAAAAGTTCGCCCATTTAGTAGAAGAAACTAGTCCAGATATCGTGTTAATCCCTGGTGATCTAATCGACGATCATATTGAACCATTTTTACAGAAGAATATGGGTAAAATCATGACGGAAATCAAGGCACCGCTTGGAGTATATGCTACACTTGGAAATCATGATTATTACGGTAATGATGATGAAAAAATTGTCGAAGAAATGGAAAAGCACGGGATTGAGGTTTTAACAGATGAAGTTACCATGATAGAAAATGATTTTTATCTAATAGGAAGAAATGATGATACTGATGATGATCGCGCTGGAATAAACGAGCTTATTGCACACCTTGAACATTCAAAACCATTGATTATGTTAGACCATCAACCAAATGAACTTGATGAAGCCATGAAAAGCGGAATCGACTTAATTCTGTCTGGTCATACTCATCGAGGACAACTATTTCCTGGAAATCTACTAACCAACCTGCTTTATGAAAATGATTACGGCTTGTTGAAAAAAGAAGAGTTAAATTCAATTGTGTCATCTGGATTCGGTACATGGGGTCCTCCCCTCAGGCTTGGAACAAGATCTGAAGTTGTCGTAATCAATGTAAAGTTTAAGTAAGAAGCATTACCTCACAGGAGGTAATGCTTCTTTTAATTAGTTTACTGATGTTGTCTTATTCTCTTTCCCTTTACCAATAAATTGGTCAAGAGCAAGTGCCTTAGAACCAGTTATTGCGAGCATCATAGCCATTGCAAGAAACGCTAGGTCTAATTCATAACCTGCCATCTGACCGTTTCCTAGAAACCCTATTGCAAGTTTTACTTTCACAATGGCTCCAACCATGACTACAGCAAAAAGAATAGAAACGATTCGACTAAATAAGCCAAGAACTAACATAAGTCCTCCAACAAATTCAATAATTGCTACACCATAAGCCACAACACCAGGAATTCCTATGCTCTCAAACCAACCAGCAGTATTTTCAACTCCTCCTTGGAACTTATCTAGCCCATGAATAAAAAACGTAATACCTAAAACCACTCTAATAATTAATTGACCTAATTCAAATTTATTTTCCATTTGTATTTCCCCCATTTTTTAGAATGTTAGTGATCCATTCAATTAAATCACGATAATTTTGTAATGAAACGGTATGTCCTTCTGGATAAGAATGAAAACTTACAATTGCCCTTTGCTTTTCAAAAAACTCCTTACTCTCCACTCCCCATTCAAAAGGAAGAACAGGATCATTTTCCCCATGAGAAATGAAGATAGAAAGGTTTTCGACGGGTTGTATATCATAGTCCTTTTTAACGAAGGCAGGAATATACCCACTCAATGCAACAATACCCTTAATACGATTTCCTAAGGCGAGCCCTAAAGTCATTGAAACAATGGCACCTTGGCTAAATCCTAATAAATATATATTTTCTTGATCAATCGAATAATTTTTCGAAGCATAGTCAAGAAAATTCTTCAGTTGACCAATGCTTTTGTCGAATACCTCTCTGTGCGGTTTGCCATACCCCTCAATTGTAAAGAATGCATAACCTGGTGGCTGTGCTAATGGCCCACGAATACTAAATATATAAAAAATATCCTCCAACCCTTTTACTAACGAAAGAAGATCTTGTTCATTGCTCCCCATACCGTGCATTAAAAATAGAGCAGGATATTTTTTATCGGGATCAATTGTTGTAGGATGGCGAAGTTCATAGGTAAATGGTGAATTCAAGTAATGTCCCCCTCCTTGGATGTTATTTACTAATTAGTAATCTAATCGAGTAATATTTTTATAGAAATAAAATATTCATATTAGTGAACCGAGAGACCAAAAAAAGAAAAACCTTAAACGGTTCTTGTTGTTTTCTAATATGAATATTTGTTGTTTATAAGATAACAATATACTTAGTAGCTTGTCAACACTTTTTTTGCTACTATTAAATTAAGTTTCATACTAGAAAACATGTGAGGTACAGATATGGATATTGGTACAAAAATTCGTGCGATACGAAACCGAAAAAAGATCACAATCGCCCAAATGTGTGAAGGCACTGGTCTATCAAAAGGATTCATTAGTAATGTAGAAAACAATAATACATCTCCATCCATAAATACACTAAAAACAATCGCTGATTTTCTTGAGATTCCACTTCCCTACTTGTTATTGGAAAAGAAAGAACATATGCGTGTCATCCGTAAAGATGATAGAACAACTACCTCCTTTAACAATTTAAAAGTGGAACACCTCACCTCTAAGGGTGGGCTACGTATGATGATTGTAGAATGTCCACCTGGTGCTTCAATGGGAGAACCTAACGCCCATGAAGGGGAGGAATGCCACTTGGTCTTACAAGGGAAAATTCTTGCTGAACAAGGGGAAGATTCAGTTATAGTTGAAGAGGGAGATTCTTTCAGCTGGAATGCAAGCGTCCCTCATTTCGTTAAAAACATTGGAGATACAAAGGCTGTAATCTTAATCTCCGTTTATTCTGATTCAGAATTGAATGATATTTTATAGTGCAAGCTTGCGAACAACGCAGGCTTTTTTTCTTGGTTATTCCTTATTTCGTAGGTCAATACTAAAAATGCTTTGACAACGGTTTAAAAATCATGTAAATTATCTAATGTACGAACATTATTAAACAACCAAGAAAATAATATTCGGTTTTAGGAGTGTTTTTTGAATGGAAAATGTATTTGATTATGAAGATATTCAGTTAATCCCTGCAAAATGTATTGTTAACAGTCGTTCAGAGTGTGACACTACAGTCGAATTTGGCGGCCACACATTTAAACTTCCGGTTGTCCCTGCAAACATGCAGACTATTATAGACGAGAACATTGCACTATTTTTAGCTGAAAATGGCTATTTCTATATCATGCACCGTTTCAACCCAGAAAAACGTGTTGATTTTATTAAGGATATGCAATCTCGCGGTTTAATTGCTTCTATCAGTGTTGGAGTAAAGCCTGAGGAATACACTTTCGTGGAACAACTTGCTGAAGAAAATCTTGTACCTGAATTTATTACAATTGACATTGCACATGGACATTCAAATTCAGTTATAGAAATGATTAAACATATTAAAGCACATTTACCAAAAAGCTTCGTAATTGCGGGTAACGTTGGTACACCAGAAGCAGTAAGAGAACTAGAGAATGCTGGAGCTGATGCTACAAAGGTTGGAATCGGGCCTGGTAAAGTGTGTATCACAAAAATTAAAACTGGATTTGGAACTGGCGGCTGGCAACTAGCTGCACTTCGTTGGTGTGCGAAGGCTGCAACTAAGCCAATTATTGCTGACGGTGGTATCCGTACTCATGGTGATATCGCAAAATCAATACGTTTCGGTGCAAAAATGGTGATGATTGGATCCCTTTTCGCAGGACATGAAGAGTCCCCAGGTGAAACAACAGAAGTCGAAGGTAAGTTAGTTAAGGAATACTTCGGTTCAGCTTCTGAATTCCAAAAAGGTGAAAAGAAGAATGTTGAAGGTAAGAAAATCTATGTGGAGCACAAAGGCTCATTAAAAGATACACTAAAAGAAATGGAACAAGACCTTCAGTCCTCTATCTCTTATGCTGGTGGAACGAAACTAGATTCCATCCGCCACGTTGATTATGTGATCGTTAAGAACTCAATCTTTAATGGTGACCGAATCTACTAATTTTAAATGGATGAGCTAAGGGTTCCGCTCCAAGGTTCCAAACAGTAAATCACAGTACATTTTTAGCGTGAATTCACATATGAATTCACGCTTTTATTTGATAAATTAACTCCTAATACGGATTTCATCTTATAAAAAATTCAAATTACTAGACTTCGGACTCAACCACGATGTTTTTTATGTCCCTTGTCCGAAGATACCCCACCTTCGGACTCAACCTTGTTCATTCTACCTTTCCTTGTCCGAAGATACCTCATCTTCGGACTCAACCTTGTTCATTCTATCTTCCCTTGTCCAAAGATACCTCATCTTCAGACTCAACCTTGTTCATTCTACCTTTCCTTGTCCGAAGATACTTCATCTTCGGACTCAACCTCGTTCATTCTACCTTTCCTTGTCCGAAGATACCTCATCTTCGGACTCAACCTTGTTCATTCTACCTTTCCTTGTCTGAAGATATCTCTTCTTCGGACTCAACCTCGTTCATTCTACCTTTCCTTGTCCGAAGATACCTCATCTTCAGACTCAACCTTGTTCATTCTACCTTTCCTTGTCCGAAGATACCTCATCTTCGGACTCGACCCTGTTCATTCTACCTTTCCTTGTCCGAAGATACCCCACCTTCGGACTCAACCTCGTTCATTCTACCTTTCCTTGTCCGAAGATACCTCATCTTCGGACTCAACCTTGTTCATTCTACCTTTCCTTGTCCGAAGATACCTCATCTTCGGACTCAACCTTGTTCATTCTACCTTTCTTTGTCTGAAGATATCTCTTCTTCGGACTCAACCTCGTTCATTCTACCTTTCCTTGTCCGAAATTATTTTGTTATTATTTTATATTAGATTTTGTAACTTTAATTTTTTTCATTAAAAATCGTATCGTTTGATATGATAGGTGGTCTGTTTTCAACTCAAAACGAAACTCGAATACCAAAGGCTCATCCTTTTCGTATTACAACTTAGTTTTGATTTTCTTGTTTACTCACTGATTTTTCTACTAGCTCGTCGATGAACTCATATTCAAGTTGCGTACCAGTAGATGTATAAAAGAACCCTTTATACCTAATGGTGTCACTTGAATTAATGATTAACTCCTTCATGGTCTCGCCGTTCGTATCGTAAATCGTTGTGTCAAATCGATATCCCATATAACCAGCCGAAAGCTTTCCTTTCTTAAATGTCACTTCATTTAGACTCGTAATAATACGGTTGATATCTTTTTCGCATGTAATATCCGTTCTGTATCCAGAATTTCCGTCTACAATATGTATTTTTGAAACCTCATCGGGATTAATATCAAAAATCTTGTGAGGTACGTACGTAAAACAGTATAGTAAAACAATAAGAAGTGTTATTAGAATTAAAATTGTTTTTAATTTCATTATGCTTCCACCTTTATTAGATTAGGAGTGTTTTGATTGTTTATAAAGCTATCGAAAGAACAACAGCAAATGATGATTTCGGACATACAATCCTTTTTCTCGCTAGAAAGAGACGAGGAAATCAGTGAGTTTGCTGCTGAACAGGTCTTACATTTTGTAAAAGAAAAACTAGCACCACATATTTATAATGCTGCTGTACATGACGTTAAAGCAGTGGTGGACCAACAGTTCGCCTCACTTGACGACGAAATTTTAACACTTGAACGCCCCATAAGAAGGTAGAGTATTTTTCATTAGATTGCCTACACTACCTTTAAGAGGTGAAGTGTATATGCCAAAAGAGAAACAAAACTCTTTCGATCCAAAAGATACATATGGCATTTTTAATTCTGAGATGGAAGTGGATACAGATGTCAATGAAGATAAGAATCGTGAAAGGCTGCTTGATGACTCAGTTGAAGCATTTTTAGAATTGAAAAAAAGTCTAACTGAATAGTTCGTGGAAAAAAGAGAGAATCCTTCTTAATTTTTGGTATTATTTTGTAACACAATAACAAGCCAACATGCACCAATTGCATGATGGCTTTTTCTTTACCACTGTTCCGTCTTTATTTTTTGATTCGTTACGTAGAGCATTCCAGGTATGATAACAAGTGAAACGGCCAATAATGCGATTGTCATTGAATTTTTGCTACTATCATGTAGTCCAACGGCAAACACAACACCGTATATGCTTGAGGCTAAAATATTCCCAATAAACCTTGAGGTCATTAAAAGACCTGATGCGATCCCCGACTGGGCAACGCTGATAAAACTATACAATAGGTTTTGGAGGCTAATGTTCATTAGTCCATTACTGATTCCAAACAACGCTAAAACGATGATTATCCAGAGCAATGATGAATTTTTCGTTGTCGTAAACAGGAATCCTACTCCCACAATGCCTACTGCAGCCCCTACAAGCAATGGAACTCGGTATCCCACTCTTTCTGCCCACCTTGTTACAATTGGCGTTGTGATCATTGCGCATACGGATAGCGCCAACATCATCAAACCTGTATATTCCGAACCTAAACCGATCACTTCCTGTAAATAAGTTGGTGTGAACAACAAGATAGAAAAGAATATCAAAGTTGAAAGAATGTACTGTGCATAAACAACGGAAATAGTCGGATTCTTTCCCAAAAATACAACATTGATTAACGGATCTGCCTTCTTTTTTTCGTATGTATAAAAAAGAAAGGATAATCCTAGTGCAAGGACGAAGAAACCTATAGTAAATCCGCCTTCCAATGATAGCAAAAAGACCATCCAACTTGTGATGAAGGCACTAAATAACAGCATTCCAATGACGTCCCATTTAAAAACAGTCCCTTTGGTTGGCTCGTCTTTTGGAATATATAATACTGTTAAAAATGCCGAAAGGAAAATGACTGGAAGATTCACATAAAAAATAACCGGCCAGCCCCCATATTGAATAAGCAGTCCACTAATGGTTGGTCCAAATGCTGCGGATGTTGTTGCGAACACCGCTAATGTTCCGATTACCCGATTTTGATTTTGTTTAATATATAAGCGGACCATTCCAATCCCTGCAGGATAGAGAGCTGAAGTGCCAATGGCTTGAATCAATCTCAGGCTAAGTAATGTCATCATATTTTGTGACAACGGAGCTAAAACTGATGATAGTAAAACGAGTAATAAACCGATGAGAAAGATTTTTTTCCTACCATAATGATCGCTGAGTCTACCGATAATTGGTAAAAAAATAGCACTAACAATAAAATAGGAGGCGATCAACCACGAAACCTCCTTTGAAGAAAGCATGAAATCTTGCTGAATCGAAGGTAAGGCAACCGTGATCATCGTGGTATTAAGCGGATTTAAAATCGCACCCAATGCGATTGCAATGATTACTAATGTAGGTTTTTTTATAGTGTCAGACATTTGAATTCCCCTTTTAGCCTATTGCTAACAGTGTATCACACAAACGATTAGGGCGGTTGAAGTCCAATTTAAAGAAAACGGATAATCTCATCTAAGTCGTAAAAACTACAAATAACCTAAACTAATTGGAGGTATGAAATGATTAGTAGAGCAACCAAAATCACAACATTGTTTTATATTGCGATTCTTGGAGTGATATTAACAACAATCTATACGATTATCATCATGATCCAAGGAAGTAAAACGATGAAGATGATTCGATATATTTACAATCAAAATAAACAGCGTGGAGAACATGAGAATCGCGGGGAATAAACCCCCGCGATTCTACTTTACTCATCTGTTTTAAAAGCAAGTCCTCTTTCCCCTAGGGCTGCTCGAAGTTCCCTAATTGCAGTAGGACCCACACCATGTAAAGCCAATACTTCTCTCTCAGTTAGTTTTGTGAACTGTTCTAACATGATATACCCCGCACCATGCAACGCACGTAATGCTGGTTTGCTCAATTTCAACTCA
>Ga0180215_1004897_pt1 | contig 11658 bp, 17 predicted proteins | sample eDN3rd37CBELigBY_FD_128871 | JGI IMG/M metagenome (GOLD analysis project Ga0180215, IMG submission 128871) | Enriched backyard soil microbial communities from Emeryville, California, USA - eDNA 3rd pass 37_C BE-Lig BY (version 2) (version 2) | ecosystem: Environmental > Terrestrial > Soil >...
TTATTATTAGATGAAATATCTGTACTGACCGTTCCTTTCTCTGCTGAAGAAGAGGTATTTATCAATATCAATAAGCCACAAGATTGGCGCAAATACGAATAAAAGAGCCGGTTTGGCACAGCATGTGAACATAGTGAATACATTATGTTCACATATAAATCATCATTAGAGAAAATAATTACAATGGATGAAAAAAGTCTCCACTTTTCCTGCCCTTTTTCTGCAATAAAACTGTCTCTTTAATGACCATTGTTTTATCAACTGCTTTGCACATATCATAAAAAGCAAGAGCAGCAACAGATACCGCAGTTAAAGCTTCCATTTCCACTCCAGTTTTTTCCCTGCACTTAACCGCGGCTTGTATAATTAAGTCATACCCTTTGCCTCTTTTTTGGTAATTAAATGTAAAATCACTAAAAAACATAGTAACCTTTATCACTATGCTAATAGTTTTAACCACCGATATGCGACATTTCCACCCTTGAACTGTTTCTTGGACTATTGCCATCTGCTCGTTCATCAGAGTATCGATCCCTGCGATGATTCCAAATATCAATAATTTTATCAGCAATCCCATCGTCCGTTTGTTCTGAGCGAAGCAAATGGCGCAGATCATATCCTTTTGATGCAAATAAACAGGTATATAATTTCCCTTCAGCAGAAATTCGAGCTCTTGAACAGGACGAACAAAAAGAATCGGTAACAGATGAAATAATTCCAATTTCTTGATCACTGTCTATATACCGATACCTAGTTGCCACTTCGCCTGCATAATTTGGCTTAATGTGTTCAAATGGCATTACTTCTTCAATTCGATTTAAAATCTCTTGTTTGGTCATTACTTCTTCCATTCTCCATCTATTTGAGTTTCCTACATCCATATACTCAATAAAACGAAGAGTATGTTTATTTTCTTTAAAATATTTGGCCATTGGAATAATATCTTGATCGTTTTTTCCTTTTTGCACAACCATATTCACTTTCACTTTTAACCCTGTATCAGAAGCTGCTTGAATTCCTTCTAAAACTCTCGCAACTTTGCTTCTATTTCCGTTTAACTGCTTAGAACGTTCATCATCTAAAAAATCTAGACTGACTGTCACCCGTCTTAACCCTGCAGCGAATAACAGGGGGGCAAACTTTTTAAGAAGAGATCCGTTCGTCGTAATGGCAATATCTTCTACTCCATCAATCAAATTCAAACGACGAATCAATTCAGGAAGATCCCTGCGTAATAGAGGTTCTCCTCCTGTAATACGTACTTTTCTAACACCTAAAGAAACAAATATCCGGGTTAAACGCTCCATTTCTTCAAAAGACAAAATTTTCTCAGAAGCTAAATAGGGATAATTAGGTCCAAAAATTTCTTCGGGCATGCAATAGCGGCAGCGAAAATTACAGCGATCTGTTACAGATAATCGCAAATCTTTTAGTGGGCGTTGTAGTTTATCTAAGATAGTCTCTTTCATATTCTTGCCCTCTCTTCCATAAGATAATAAACTAATATTAATTGCAAATTATTCTTTGCTACTTTTATCACTCATTAATGGGCAGTAATCCCCCCTCCTTAAAATTATGAGAGAAAACGGGAAATCCAAGAGGCTGAACTGGCCCATAAAAGCCTGATTGTTAGTTTCACTTTATAAAATTCGTTCTGGACATGTATAAATATTAAAAGATTGATTTCGAATAAAGCCTACTGTCGTAATTCCTAAGCCTTCTGCCAACTCTAACGCTAATTCAGTAGGAGCAGATTTTGAAAGTACTATTTCGCAACCAATTTTTGCTACTTTCAATAGAATTTCTGAAGATATCCGTCCACTGAAAACAATAATCTTATTTCCAACCGGTATATTATTTTTCAAGCAGTATCCGTATATTTTATCTAAGGCATTATGCCTTCCTATATCTAGGCGGCTTAGCATAAAATCTTTCCCGTCACACAAAGAGGCATTATGAACCCCTCCTGTCTCATGAAAAACAGTAGCCGAATTTTGTAAATTTTTCATTAAACGCAGACAATCATCTGCAGAGATTTTAACTCGGATTTCATTCATCTTCTTAGCAGTTAATGCATCATTAACAAAAACAAATCCTTGCCTGCTCATCCCACAGCAAGAGGTAATGTAGCGCTTGTTCTGGAATTTTTGATAATAAGGGTTTAGCTTATCTATTTTCACATGTATATACCCTTCTTTTTCTTGAAACCAAATATCTTTAATCTCTTCATATTTCCTTATAATTCCTTCAGATGCCAAGTAGCCGATGACCATATCTTCAATGTATTCCGGCGTACAGACCATCGTAACAAATTCTTGTCCATTAATTTTTACTGTAACAGGAAACTCTGTAACAATTACATCCTCAGCACTTTCAATATGCCCATTCGCAAATCTCAGAATCTCCCTTTCAGCCACCCTTGGTTTCATATAATAACTCAGCCTTTAACTTATATTTTTATTAAGAATTCTATACTTTTTTCATGCCGTTAAATAAGTTAGCCAATTTTGGCCTACTCATTGACCATATTTAAAATTTACTAGTATGATACAGAATCAATGTCTTAAGACTTGTTCTCTATGAACGAGATCTTGAGCTAAAGACGTAAACATTTCTCCAGTAAGCGAATCTTCATCTTTATTAAGGCTAATCTATTTGGAAAAAAGATTCAAACAAACTCTTTAAAATTTTGCTTGCAGTAAATAAAGCCATATAATCTCCATTAAATAATTTATAGAAGCTGCTTTAAACGCTTTTATTCCCTTATCACCATTTCCATTCATTTCTGCGACAAATATTTCTGCTGTTAGAATTTCTCTGAAAAACAAAAAGCCCATCATAAAATAGATTGTGTACATGTAATACACAATTTATTTTATGATGGGCTAATTGCTAGGCAGTTTATCCTACCAGCTATCAATCTCATCACATATGCTACATATAAAACTCCGGATATTAAAGCAATTTGCTATTACTCAATATCAATGAATTTTTTATAATTGTAGTATACTACTTTAGTTCTCTGGGCTCAATAGCAAATTATGAACAAAATTATCAAGATTATCCTTAAAAAACAGCTGCATTTTCCCCGTCTCTGATCAGACTAGAAAACATGCTGCTAAATTAAGGCTCTATCCATTATTGATATGCCACTTTTAATGATTTTTTTATAACTAAATATTGTTCAATTTCTTTTAAGATATAATAAACTTGAGCCAATTCTTCAAACACATCCCAACTTTCGGGAAGCGATTGATTTTTTATTTGTTCTTCTATTTTTTTTAATTTGCTTAAAAATAGCTGGGCTGTATTGCCTGAATGGACGCAAAGGCTCAGCTCTTCTAAAAAGGAAGCCACTACTTCTTTTTGCTCGATTAATGTAGAAACTCCTGTTACTCTAGTAAATAAACGATCCATAATATCCAGCTGTTTTTCTCGGATGGTGAAATACTTGTAATAGTAGTTTTCTTCGCGGGTGAAATGATTTTCAACATCCCGGAATGCAAGGCTTTTAGCTATTTGTACCTCTTTAGAAGTTTTCTTTAATTTATTTTGAAAATTTATATCACATTCATTTTTTCTTAGAAAATAAACCATTTCCATCAACAATTCCTGAAAATGCTTTTCTATTTTTTTCTGATAGGATTTCATCTCTTTATCTAAACTTGGCATATAGCTGTTTACAAGCAGCGCCGCGCCTATACCTATAACAATCAATCCCAGCTCATTTAAAATAATATCCCAATTCATATTATTTCTTGAGTAGATATGAAGAATAATAACGGTGCTCGTTACAACTCCTTCATTTACTTTCAATAGAACGGTTGTTGGAATAAATACTAATAGCAATAGCCCAATTACATATGGCTGATAGGCTATTCCTTCAAAAAACACATAGGAAAAAGGAATAGAAAGCATACATGCAACAAAACGGGCAAAAGCACTATGAAGCGACTTTTTTTTTGAGTTTTGGACGCACAATATCGTAATAATGGCAGATGAGACAAAAAAATCTAAGTTGCATAATTGGGCAATCGTAATTCCTATACTTACAGCAACTGCAGTTTTAGCCGTTCGATAGCCAATCTTATATCTTTTTAAGCTTTTTATTGCAACATGCATGATTAATCACAACCTGTTACTAACAAATCATCCTGTAAAGAAGCAAGCTTCGTATTAATTGAAATTTTATCACCAGGTTTCACCAAAAGAGACACAACCGATCCACTAAATGGAACACTTATTTCTTGTATTTCTTCACTAGCTGTTTTAATAGTTAGAATTGGTTCCCACTCATAAAAATAAGACTTCTCTTGAATCAAAACATGTTCCACAATTCCTTCAACAGGGCTTAATATCAACTGGTCTTCTTTTGAAATTTCATAATACGGACTTTGACTGCTTTTTACAATCGTTTCAATCATTTTTTAAAACTTCCTTTTTATATAGTTTTTTTAGCATACAGGTTTTGTTAAAGAATGCTTTTCATGTTCGTTATTCTTTTTTCCATCGGCTCTCTGCTATACTTAATTGGTATACAAAAATTTCAACACAGCCGTTTATAACTAAACGGACAATCATTCCATCACAGAACCCATCATAGATGGAAAACAAAAAAGGATCTTAATCTTTGCTGTTTTTTGCAAGAAACTCTTACAATCTCTTATTTATTTTGTTTTCTAATCATGTTAATAAAACCATATTTCCCTATACTTTTCAATGATTTCTTATAATATTTTTTGATTTTCCACATAGAAATTTAAGGAAAAAATAGAAATGGAGCTATCAGGATAATAATGGAAAATAATACCTGTTTTTCCCTAACAAAACCTAGTCAAAGCAACCGATTTCTACATCTCCTTTTTAGCTAAACCTATTCCAAGCTCTTTACTTTTGATCAATCTAAAGAAAGGGCCGTATTCCCTTTTCCTCCTGTACATACCATTTTTCTTTTTCTACCCGATTAGAAACAGTTAAAATAAAAGATGGTATTTTTTCTACATTAAATACAATTAATCCCATTGACTCATTCATAATAACAAAAGATTGTCCATGTGACAGTGTGGATAGCACTTTTCCTAATTGCAGAATCCCTTTTATAATAATTTCTTTTTCTTTTTCCTCCAATACAACATTCGGTGAAAACCTTAAGATCCAATTTTCGTTTCCAATCGAAAATCGATACATTCATTCACCCTCTTCTATAGTTAGTAGCAAACTAGTGAAAATTGATTCTGTAATTTAAAAGATCGATTAGGCAAAAAAACAGCCTTTTTCTATATGTATACATAAATATGTTATACTAGCTTTTTTCAGAACATATTCATTCCACCACTGTGTTAGAAGAGATATGATGCACTGATAATAATCCACATCTCATTGATGAATTTATTTGTTGCTTCCCCCCTGAATGTACACGCTTACTATTTGGGTTTTATGAATGCAATAAGAATAAAAAAATATAGGAAAAACACCCAGAAACCTTGACTGTAAAGGCTTAATCGTGTATATTATAGACATCATTTAACAAAATTCTGAAAAGTTATTTTCTATGATTATTTTGTTCTATGAGAATATTTATTTTATAGGCACTGAATGTGTCTTGAAAGTCTTAGGAGGAAATTTAATATGCAAAACGGTAAAGTAAAATGGTTTAATAACGAAAAAGGATTTGGATTTATCGAAGTAGAAGGCGGAGACGATGTATTCGTACATTTCACTGCTATTCAAGGCGAAGGATTCAAATCATTAGAAGAAGGACAAGAAGTTTCTTTTGAAATCGTTGAAGGAAACCGTGGACCTCAAGCTGCTAACGTTGTAAAACTATAATAAATATTATTGCTTAAATAATATGAAGCTAGAGCTGACACTCGTCAGCTCTTTTATTTTTCCCCCATCATCTTTTCGCCGTATGCTTTAATCCTTTCTCCAACTGTACATTGAGAAATGCAAAAACGGTGTGCATTTCTTTTGCCCTTTTCATTTTTATGATGCTCATATAAAAAACAGTCTTTGCAAAAATCATTCATTAGTACTTCTACTTCCTGCATCCATTTTTTTCTTTTCACATTTAATCGCCTACTTTTTTCAGATTCTATACTTATTTATTACAGCCATTATGCTTGTTTCTTATGTGTAGACAGAGACCAAACAAAACTTCCCTCCCGGCTTTATAAAATTTGCATCTTGCTGTATATTCTTTTGCCTTCCAATGCTTGTGTTGCCAGTTTATCCGCTTCTTTATTTTCATTTCGGCCAATCGGAGTGTAAAGAGGATGGATTTTTAATGCAGTAATTTTCGCTTCAATCCGATCAAGCCATTTATTTAATTCTGCTTCATAGCATGGCCATTCTCCTGAGAGCTGCTGCAAAACCACTTGAGAATCTCCTTTGAATTCACATGTTGCTCCTTGCACATTCAGCTCTTCAAGCAAATTCAGGGCATGATAGCAAGCAGCATATTCCGCTTCATTATTTGTCTCCATTTCATGAAAAACCTCATTTGCCCGAATGCGAAACTTCTTTTTCCCCTGCTGAAAAAAAAGAACTACGCCGATCCCTGCCATCTTTTCTTCTTTTTGATAACCGCCATCAAAATAAATTAAAAAATCATGGGGCTCTTCTTCTACTTCCACTGCTAGTTTTTTTAATTCTTTTAGATTCCATTCAATTCCTTTTTCATCATAAAAGAAAATCTCTGTAGCTTTTTGGCTTTTTTCAATATCTTCTCCTATTATAATGGCATCGTCTAACAGCATCCAATCAGATGTAAAATATACAGAATTGCCTTTTTTAATTCGATACTTCCACTCTAATTTATATTTCATCAGAATCCACTCCTCTATCGCTTTCAAATAAAGTAAAACTTCAATTAATGAGGGCTTTTTGAATTCCCCCTTAATTTTTAGTTGAACCATCTAGGCTTTTCCAAGTAAATTGCTATTCCCCTAAAATTCCTGTTTTCTTTGATAATTCCTTAGGCAGGAGCAAAATCCCGTTAATTCATGATAAATTCCATTCACTTTTATGCGATACCTGACATTTCAAGCTATAATAAAAGTATACCTTAAGAATTTCTGCAGCAAGAGCTTTATTCTCTAGACTGATTGTAAGCTGAATCCATTCGCTTCTTTTACGGGCAGATTTCCCATAAATTGCTCCCATTTTTTACTGGAAGCCCAATTTATACAAATCGTTAGCAATTGATAAAGTGAACCTTCAATCAGTGGGGGTCAAAAGCCCGTTAATGCCGGATAAACCATTTAGTCAACATATCATATCAAATATATTGGAGGTTTAAAAATGATTGAAGTATATATCGACGGTGCAAGCGCCGGAAATCCTGGACCAAGTGGAGCAGGCATATTTATTAAAGGACACGGAAAAGCAGAAAAATACTCTATCCCCCTTGGAAATATGAGCAACCATGAAGCGGAATACCATGCTTTAATTAAAGCATTAGAAATATGCATACAAAGCAACTATCAGACAGTCAGCTTTCGAACAGACTCAGAGCTTGTCAACAGAGCAATCGAAAAAGAATTTGCAAAAAACAAACAGTTTGCTCCATTGCTTGAACAAGCACTATTATTGACGAAAAAACTCCATTTATTTTTTATTAAATGGATTCCAAGCAGTGAAAATAAAACAGCCGATGAATTGGCAAGGCTAGCCATCAGGAACAATAAACCTAAAAGGGATACAAGCAAATGAAAAAACATATCAAAGCAGCCGATGCCTTATTATTGGCTGTTGCATTTATTTGGGGTTCTACATTCGTCATCGTGCAAAATGCTGTTGCTTTTTTAGAGCCCCATGCATTTAATGGCATCCGCTTTTTTATTGCCGCCGCTTTTTTGTTTATTTGGCTGTTGCTGGTTAATCGTGATCAGCTAAAGGCAATAAAATTTCAAACATGCAAAGCTGGCTTTATTCTCGGATTTTTTTTATTTCTGGGTTATGCCTTCCAAACCATCGGGCTTGTTTATACAACTAGCTCTAAAGCTGGCTTTATTACAGGTTTGAGTGTTGTTTTAGTGCCATTATTTTTATTTATTTTTTATCAGGCTAATTTAACAGCTCCTATTATGCTTGGGGCCTTATCTGCTACTGCAGGCTTGTATTTATTAACGCTTGCAAATGCAGTCTCCATAAATATTGGGGACTTTTATATTTTTTTATGCGCCATTGGCTTTGCACTGCAAATCATTTTCACAGAAAAATACGCATCTAGCCACCCAGCTTTATTATTGACTATTATTCAACTAGCAACCGTTTCCTTCCTGTCTTTTCTAGCAAGTTTTCTTGTTGAAAACCCAAAACATAATTTTAAGCTTGAGATTCTCACCCAGCAAGAAGTATGGTCTGCTTTAATGATTACATCTCTATTCGCAACGGCGCTTGCCTTTATTATCCAAACTGGAGTGCAAAAATATACAACATCTACAAGAGTAGCGCTTATCTTTGCAATGGAGCCAGTATTTGCCGCACTCACAGCCTATTTCTACAATCAAGAAAGGCTGCCAAATAGCGCGTGGATTGGCTGTTCCCTTATTTTTGCTGGAATGGTTTTTGCTGAGCTGCCTATAAAAAAAGGCTGATTTCGCATAATTTGTTGTTTTTTAATATAGTCAAATGGTAAGAACAAGTTCGTTCCATTGCGCTCCATTTCACTAAGTTTATAAAAAGTGGAGTCAAAAGCAATAATCTTTACGAAAACAGCCTAAAAAAAATTTAAGCTTATAAAGTAAAACAAAACTTCCATCAGGCTGCTGTTCCCCGCCTCATAGCCTTAAGTTGGAGTCAAAAAACCGTCAAATTATAATAAAATCAACAAAATAGGACAATTCGCTGGCTAGTCAGCAGAAACAATAAAAAATTCCCGCTTTAAAGACCATTTATATTCTTTAAAGTGGGAATAATTCATTATTTTGCATAAAATGGAAAGCTTGTTTTTTTGTTTTTAAATTTTGATTTATAAACATTTCCAATAAGGAAACATAAAAGCTGCCATCAAAGCTTTTTTGAATTTTCAAAGTATATTCTATTGCTGCCATGCTTAATTCATCAGGAGCATTTGTCAAAGCCTTTCCAAAATAAATAAAACCAATATGGTCTTCTTTCAAGAAAAAGCCTTTGCTTTGCAAAAAAAGCAAATAGTCATCCAATGTTCTCAATGCTGTGCCAATTCCTCTCCATGCCTTTTACCATAATGTTACTTTATTTTTTGACCATTTTCTATCTTTTTTTGATAAAGCATGCCCTATAAAACCAATCAGTATGCCAAGCAAAGCACCGCCAAGCACTTCTTTGGGCTGATGCCCCAGCATTTCTTTCAGCTTCTTTGGCTGTTCTTCTTCAAAAGGAAGCTTTTGCTCACGCTTAATTTTGCTTATTAATTCATCCAAATTATTGACTTTGAGTGTTAATTCCCCTGTTTGCCTTCTTATTCCCTGTGCATCATACATAACAATTAATCCATAAACAAGGGAAAGAGCAAAATCAATCGTTGGTATTCCTCTTTTTAGCGCAATAAAAGTAGTTAACGAAGAAACCCCTGCCGAATGGGAACTTGGCATGCCGCCTGTTTGAAAAAACAATCCAGGTTTCCATTTTCCCGTTTTTATAAAATATAAAGGGATTTTCAACCCTTGTGCTGCTGCGATGCTAGTTAATGCTACATAAACTCCTTTGTTCATTTTCTCACCTCCCAGTTATTTTTTTGTAAAGGCGATTAAATTATGCGATATGGCTCATACTAAGCTTGAAGTTTTTATTTCCAGCATAAATCGTTTGTTACAAAAAAGGGAGGATTTATAATGAGCATAAAAAATCATACAAATAAAGGGATTGCAGCAGGCGGCGTAAACCCTCAGGGCTATGGCCAAGATAATGACCAAACTAGAAGTCCAAAAAGCAAATTAGAAAATGCTGCAAAAAAAAAGAATACAAAATAAAAAAGAGGCCATCCAATAACTCAATGTTTTTCGGTTATTGGATGCCTTTTTCCTATTTAAAAATACAGATAAATTAAATCAGACTGTCAACAAGCGCTTTCGATCAACCTGAAAATTTGGCAAAATGAATTTTTCCTACACCCTGCTATTAAATGTTGATTGTTTCATTTTCCTGCAAAAAATTCCTTACCTCTTTTTTTGGCATAAATCGCTGAAAATGCTGATTTATATTTAACATGCTTTCTTCTAATAAGCATTCCACAGGAATATCACATCCTATTTCTTGCATTAATAGGATAATAGTCATTTGCTATAACAAGATTCTTTTTCCCTTTCATATGTACAGCTTCTTTCGATCTCCTGCCATCCACCATAATATCAATGGTCAAAAACAATAATGAAATTCCATTAATCATATATTTATTGGAATAAATGCGTTAAAACTGCTAGAGTAATACTTATTGCAGCAGATTCTCGCAATTCTTTATAGAAGGCTGTTTTCGTAAAGATTATTGCTGTTGAATCCACTTTTTATCCAGCATTAACGGGCTTTTGACCTCCACCTAAGAGAGGATGAGAAGAAATGAAAAATCTAGATGGGTAGAAACTTGCCCATAAAAGCCCGATTAGTTCCACTAACAATCAGTGGAGGATAAAGAAAACCCCCACTGATTGAAGTTTCACTTTATAAACTTAGTGAAATGGAGCGGAGGACACTCGACTCCTGCGGGAACAAGAGGAAAGCGAGTGTCTGGAGCGCAATGGAACGAACTTGTTCTTACCATTTGACTATATTAAAAAATAACAAAGTATGCGAAATCATCCTTACAGAAAGACATAGACTCAAGAAAAGATGATTATGTAGTGCTCGAACCTTGTTTAAACTAAAAAGGATATAAAATTAAAGCTGCTGCTATGATACGTTAGCCACAAAAATAAAATCGCGAAAAAAAGGAGCAACTAAAAATTGAAACAACAAAGATTATTATTAATAGATGGGTTTAATTTATTAAGCAGGGGCTATTTTGCTACAGCTTATGGAAAAACTCCTGAACAACTAACCAAAAGCAGTAATGGAGTTTATACAAATGCATTAAGAATATTTTTCCAAAAGATGTTTAATCTAATCTCTCAATATGAAATTACTCATCTAGCTGTTGCATGGGATGTTAAACGAGAGGAGTCAAAAAGAAGACTAAAGCATAATTTTTATAAAGCTACTCGCTCTGAGCTGCCTGATCCTTTAATTCAACAGTATGAAGTTTGCAAAAATGTATTAGAGAGCATCGGAATTAAACAAGTCACTGTACCCGCTTACGAGGCGGATGATGTAATAGGGACTTTGGCGAAACAATGGTGCTCAAACTCAATGGGAAAATGCTTTATATACAGCAATGACCGAGATTTGCTGCAACTTTTAAGTGAAAATATATCACAAATAATTGCTAGCAAGCAGGGCGAATCTGTCTATTCTTTAATGGATTTTATGGAGGATTACAATATTACTGCCAAGCAATGGATTGATGTAAAAGCGCTATTAGGCGATAAAAGTGATAATATTCCTGGCTGTCCTGGAATTGGGGAAAAATCAGCGTTTCCTCTTATACAGCAATATGGTTCCATAGAACAAATTTTTGAGAACTTAGAAGAATTAGATAAAAAATACAATCGATACAAAAAGAAATTAATGGAAGGCAAAGAA
>Ga0180215_1004898_pt1 | contig 11656 bp, 8 predicted proteins | sample eDN3rd37CBELigBY_FD_128871 | JGI IMG/M metagenome (GOLD analysis project Ga0180215, IMG submission 128871) | Enriched backyard soil microbial communities from Emeryville, California, USA - eDNA 3rd pass 37_C BE-Lig BY (version 2) (version 2) | ecosystem: Environmental > Terrestrial > Soil >...
GGCACATCCAGGACAGGGACCTCCGCCTCCTCACCGAGACCTGCCAGTCCCGGCTGAACCTGGAGATCGGCGCGACCCGCGAGATGATCGAGATCGCCTGCAAGGCGAGGCCGCATACGGTGACCCTGGTCCCGGAGCGGCGGGAGGAGCTGACCACCGAGGGCGGTCTCGACGTGGTCTCCGGACTGAAGGCCCTGAAGCCCGTGATCGCCGAGCTCCACCAGGCGGGGATCGAGGTCTCGCTCTTCGTCGACGCGGAGGCGCGGCAGCTCGAGGCGTCCAAGGAGCTGGGCGTGGAGCGGATCGAGATCCACACCGGCTCCTATTGCAACGCGCCCACCGACGAGGAGGCGAAGCGCGAGCTGGAGCGGGTGATCGAGGCAGTCGACGTGGCAGCGCGCCTCGGCCTCGGGGTGGTCGCCGGCCACGGCCTGAACTACGCCAACGTGGAGCCGATCGCGGCGATCCCCCAGATGGAGGAGCTGAACATCGGCCACGCCATCGTGGCGCGGTCGGTCCTCGTGGGGATGGAGCGGGCCGTTCGAGACATGGTGGAGCTGATTGCGCGCGCGCGCCGCTGAGGGGCGATGCGAATCCTCACCGCAGAAGAGGTTCGAGAGCTCGATCGGGTCGCCATCGAGGAGCTCGGCGTCCCGGGGATGCTCCTGATGGAGCACGCGGCCAGCGCCGTCGCCGAGGCGGTGCTGCGCCACGCCGTCGAGTCGAAGGAGAGGGGCGCGGCGCTCGTCGAGGCGATCGTGGTGGCGGGGGGCGGCAACAACGGCGGCGACGGCTATGCGGCAGCGCGCCTCCTCCTCGCTGCCGGGATCCCCACCCGCCTCCTGGCGGTGCTGCCTCCCTCGTCCCTCGCCGGCGACGCCGCTGCGAACGCGGAGATCCTCCGACGCTTCGGCGGCCTCATCGAGGACTTCGATCCGAAGGCGCTGGCGGCAGCAGGGCCCTGCCATGTGATCGTGGATGCCCTCCTGGGGACCGGCCTCTCCCGGAGGCCCGAGGGATCCTTCGAGGCAGCCATCCTGGCGATGAACGATGCGTCCTCCCGCGGGGCGACGGTGATCGCCGTCGATCTCCCCAGCGGCCTCGACGCGGACAGCGGCAGCGGTCCAGGCGCCGTGGTCCGCGCCGATCGCACCGTCACCTTCGGCGCGCTGAAGCCCGGCCTGGTGATCGAGCCCGGGGCCAGCCTCGCCGGCGAGGTGGAGGTGGCCCCGATCTCCTGGCCCCCCGCAGCGGAGGAGCGCTTCGAGCCGGCGCTCCGTCTCCTCCAGGAGGGGTCGATCCGATCGCTGCTGCACAGCCGCCCCAGCGACTCGCACAAGGGGAGCTTTGGCCATTGCCTGGTGCTGGCGGGCTCCGAAGGAAAGAGCGGCGCCGCCGCTCTGGCAGCGCGCGGAGCCCTGCGCGGCGGCGCGGGGCTGGTCTCGGTGGTCACCCGGCGCGGGGTGGTGCCGGAGGTCCTCCGCCACGCCATGGAGGTGATGGCGATCCCACTCGCTGGGGACGGTCCACTCTCGCTGGTCGATCTCGACCCCCTGATCGAGGCGGCGAAGGGGAAGGGCGCGGTGTTGATGGGACCGGGGATCCCCCGAGGGAACGAGACCGGCGCGCTGCTGGGCCGCCTCCTCGCCTCCCTCGAGCCGGGCTGCCCCGCGGTCCTGGACGCAGACGCCCTCAACGCCCTCGAGGGACAGACCTCCCTCCTCACCGAAGCAGCAGCGCCGGTGGTGATCACCCCGCACCCGGGCGAGATGGCCCGGCTCATGGGCACCACCATCTCCGAGATCCAGGCCGACCGCCTCGGCGCCGCCCGCAGCTTCGCGAAGGCCCACCGCTGCACCGTGGTGCTCAAGGGGGCCGGCACCGTCGTCGCCGATCCCGACGGCGAGGCGGCGATCTGCCCCACCGGAAACCCGGGCATGTCCACCGCTGGATCGGGTGACGTCCTGGGAGGTCTCCTCACCGCGCTTCTCGCCCAGGGGCTCGGGCCGGCTGCAGCAGCGCGGGCCGCGGTCTACGTCCACGGCCTCGCAGGCGACCTGCAGGCTGCGAGGCGGGGGCAGGCGGGCCTCGTCGCCTCCGATCTCCTCGAAGGGATCACCGAGGTCTGGCAGCGATGGGAACTTTGAACCTCCACCTCCAGAGCCCGGATGAGACCCGCGCCCTGGCCGGTCGCCTCGCGGCGCTCCTTCGTCCCGGCGACTTCATCGGCCTGGTCGGCGAGCTCGGCGCGGGCAAGACCTTCTTCGCCAGGGCCCTCTGCGAAGCCCTCGGCGTCCCCGAGGGCTCCATCGCCTCCCCCACCTTCTCCATCTTCCACCCCTATGAGGAAAGCAGGCTGCCGCTGATCCACGCCGACCTCTACCGGATCGAGGACTACGACGAGCTCTATGCCACTGGCTTCGTCGAGCTGGTCTCGGGTCCCTCGGTCCTCCTGGTGGAGTGGATCGACAAGGTCCCGGAGGCCGCCCCTGCCGACTGGCTGCGAATCGAACTCCAGCATGATTCGCCGCAGAGCCGAAGGGCTCTCGTGGAGGGCTTCGGTCGCCGAGGAGAGGCGCTGGCCCACGCGCTTCGCTGAGCACGTCTCCCGGCCCACCTGGTCGGTCCTCTGGAACGGCGTCCCCCTCACGGACCCCGCCCAGCTCGACGACCTGCCCCCAGGGGCGTCGCTTCGCTTCGACCCCAACGAACTCAGCCTCGAGTGGCCGGACGGTTCGGTGATGCTGGTCTCGGGGCGCGAGAAGGACGACACCCTGCGCCCGGACCATCTCACTCCTGCTGGAGCGAGACCCGGGGTGGATTCATTCAAAGGCTCTATGAGCCGGAGGCGAGCGAACGCAGAAGAGCGCTCGTGCGCGACGCGCGAGCTGATGGAATCGCTCCCGCTCCTGGGGGGCGATTCCGTGCCGGGCTCGGACGGATGGCGGTCGACGAAGACTGCGCCGTGCACTATACCTGCGCCCGAATTCTTCCGAGAAGGAGTCGATGGATGTCGCGCGTGATCCGATCCCCGGTTGGTAGCGAGCTCTCCTGCAAGGGGTGGGTGCAGGAAGCCGCCCTGCGGATGTTGATGAACAACCTCGATCCCGACGTGGCCGAGCGCCCGGCGGATCTGGTGGTCTACGGCGGCACGGGGAAGGCGGCGCGGGATTGGCCCTCCTTCGATCGGATCGTCTCCACCCTGCGGAGCCTGGAGGAGGACGAGACCCTGCTGGTGCAGAGCGGCAAGCCCGTGGGGGTCCTGCGCACCCACGCCGACGCGCCGCGGGTGCTCCTCGCCAACTCCAACCTGGTGGGGAGGTGGTCGGATTGGGAGCACTTCTGGGAGCTCGAGAAGGCGGGGCTGATGATGTACGGCCAGATGACCGCCGGGTCTTGGATCTACATCGGCACCCAGGGGATCGTGCAGGGGACCTACGAGACCTTCCTGGCAGCGGGCCGCAAGCACTTCGGCACCGAGGATCTGGCGGGTCGCTCGATCCTCTCCGGCGGCCTCGGCGGGATGGGCGGCGCCCAGCCCCTGGCTGCGGCCATGGCAGGCGCTGCCTTCCTGGGGGTGGACGTGGATCCCTGGCGGGTGCAGCGCCGCCTCGAGACCCGCTACCTCGACGTGCTCGCCCGGGATCTGGATGAGGCGGTGCGTCTGGTCGAGGAGGCGAAGCGCGAGAAGCGCGGGCTCTCGGTTGGCGTGGTCGGGAACGCAGCCGAGATCTACCCCGAGCTCCTGCGCCGCGGGGTCCACTTCGACCTGGTCACCGACCAGACCTCCGCCCACGATCCGCTGAACGGCTACGTGCCCGCGGGGATCGAGGCGGCGGCGCTGGAGGAGCTGCGGCAGAAAGACCCCCAGGCGGTGATCGAGCGCTCCAAGCGATCCATGGCGGCCCAGGTGGAGGCGATGCTCGCCATGCAAGCGAATGGGAGCCATGTCTTCGATTATGGAAACAATCTGAGACAGGGGGCCAAGGACGTCGGCGTCGAGAACGCGTATGATTTTCCTGGCTTCGTCCCTGCATACATCCGGCCCCTCTTCTGCGAGGGGATGGGGCCCTTCCGTTGGGTGGCGCTCTCCGGCGATCCGGAGGACATCTACAAGACCGACGAGGTGGTGGCGAAGCTCTTCCCGGAGAAGATCGGTCTGCAGCGCTGGCTGAAGCTCGCCAAGGATCGGATCGCCTTCCAGGGGCTCCCCGCGCGGATCTGCTGGCTGGGCTACGGCGAGCGGGAGAAGGCCGGGCTCGCCTTCAACGAGCTGGTCCGCACCGGACAGGTGAAGGCGCCGATCGTGATCGGCAGGGACCACCTGGACTGCGGCAGCGTCGCCTCCCCCAACCGGGAGACGGAGGCGATGAAGGACGGCACCGACGCAGTGGCGGACTGGCCCATCCTCAACGCCCTGGTCAACGCGGTGAACGGCGCCTCCTGGGTGAGCTTCCACAACGGCGGCGGCGTGGGCATCGGGTACTCGCAGCACGCGGGGCAGGTGATCGTCGCCGACGGCACCGACGCCGCGGAGAAGCGGCTCTCCCGCGTCCTCGCCAGCGACCCCGCCATGGGGGTGCTGCGCCACGCCGACGCTGGCTACGAGGAGGCAGTCGAGGTGGCCAAGGAGCGCGGGGTGTCGATCCCCGGGATCACCCGCTGACGCCGTCGCCGAGGCGATCGGCTCCGCCAAGGTCGAAGTCGAATGGAAAGAAAGCCCCGAGGCGCTCACGCCCCGGGGCTCTTTCAATCCGCCGCCGTGTCGTCGGGCCTCTACTGGATCCGCAGGCCGATGGGGATCATGAACACCGGCATGTGGTGATCGTTGAGGAACTCGTAGCGCGCCTGCACCCCTGCGTAGAGGAGCACCTGCTGGCTGCCGACGTAGAAGAGGAAGGTGTTGAAGTCGGCGCCCACGCCGAGGAAGCCGTTCATCGCCCAATCCGCCCTGGAGCAGGTGTCGGTGCAGACGTCCTTGGATGGGTCGCACCTGGGCTCCGGCTCGCAGACGTAGCGTCCCTCGCCGCCGAAGCCGAGGCCCAGGAAGCCGTAGGGCTGGATCATGGGGAGGGGGTCGCGCATGAAGGGCCGAAAGCCCACCGACGCCCTTGCCATGGAGACGGCGTACTCCCCTCGGTTCGGGAAGAAGTTCATCCCGGAGAACGCCAGGGAGGCGTCCAGCCCAGAGGGGAAGATGTAGCCGCCGTGGATGAAATCCATGTAGAGGGAGCGGGGCAGGGCGTGACCCCCCACGTTGAAGCCGGGGCCGGTTCCCACATAGGCGATCCCCTCGCTCGCTGGGCGAGAGTGGTGCTGGGACGCCCGGCCCTGTGCGAGGGCGGAAGGCGACGCGAGGAGCGCGAGCAGGGCGAGGGCGATCGAGCGACGAAGCAAGGTGTACCTCCAGACGATCGGGCCGCGCCGCGCTGCTGCCGGCGCATCGGGCCCTGCCGCGCAAGCTACCGCGACTTGGATCTTCGATCCATCGCGCCACTGTGAAGATCTCTTCGGGGCCCGAGGAGCTCGCCCACGCGAAGCGCGATCCGACGAGGCGCTCGCCGCTCCGCGGACGGCATTCCGTCACTGGATCGGAGCCGGGGAGGCACCCGCGCCGATCGCCGGCGATGCACCGTCGAGAGGACGAGCGCTGCACGCGGGGGCTGCATCCCCGGCGCGCGGACGTTTCTCCAGCGCGCCGCTGCTGGTAGAAGGGGAGCCATGATCCAGGCCGACCTCGTCATCCGCAACGCAGCCTCCGTCGTCACCTGCACCCAGCCTCCGGCGAAGACCCCCGATCCCCTGGGCGTCCTCGAAGGCGGCGCCGTCGCCGCACGGGACGGGACGATCGTCTGGGTCGGCGCGCAGGCGGATCTGGAGCGCGAGGTCCTGGCCACCGCCGACGCGGTCGAGATCGACGCGCAGGGCGGCATGCTCACCCCGGGCTACGTCGACGCCCACACCCACCTGGTCTTCGCGGGGGACCGGGCCCGCGAGTTCTCCCTGCGGTCGGGAGGGGCCAGCTACCAGGAGCTCCTCGCCGCAGGTGGCGGGATCCTGGCGACGGTGCGGGCGACCCGCGCCGCCACGGAGGACGACCTGGTGGAGCTGGCCCTGCCCAGGGTGCGGCGCCTGATCCGGGAGGGGGTCACCACCATCGAGGCGAAGAGCGGCTACGGGCTCACGGTCGCGGACGAGCTGAAGATCCTGCGCGCGATCCGGAGGCTGGGCCCCGTCGCAGGGGTCGAGGTGCTCGGCACCGCCATGCCCCTCCACGCCCTGCCGCCGGAGGCGACGGATCGGGAGGGCTGGATCGGCGAGATGCTGGAGGAGCTCCTCCCCGCCGTTGCCGCGGAGGGGCTGGCCCGCTTCGCCGACATCTTCGTCGAGGACGGCGCCTTCACCCCCGCGGAGGCCCGCCGCCTCGCGGCGAAGGCCAGCGCCCTGGGCCTCGGCCTGCGCCTCCACGTGGATCAGCTCAGCGCAGGCGGGGGCGCCGAGCTGGCGGCGTCGCTCCAGGCGATCACCGCCGACCACCTGGAGGAGACCACCGACGAGGGGATCGAGGCGCTGGCGAAGGCGGGGGTCGCCGTCACCCTGATCCCGATCTCTACCCTTTACCTGAAGTGTCCACGGTACGCACCGGGCAGGGCCCTCGCCGATCGAGGGGTCCCCCTGGCCCTGGGGACCAACTGCAACCCGGGGAGCGCCATGAGCGAGTCCTACTCCCTGGCGCTCTCCCTCGCCTGCCTGGGGAACGGCCTCGACGCGGCGGAGGCGTTCTACGCCGCGACGGCAGGTGGCGCCGCCGCCCTCGGCCTCCCGGATCGGGGCCGGATCGCGGTGGGCCTCCGGGCCGACCTCGTGATCCACGGCGCGCCCAGCGTCGAGCACCTCGCCTACCACTTCGCGGCGAGCCACGCCCGGGTGGTGATCGGCGGCGGCAAGGTCCTGCACGAGAGCCGCGATCTCCCTGCCACCTGCTCCTGAACGGGGCACCGGGGCGGGCGGCCGTGGGGTGGGGCGGTCCCTCGGGCGCCGCCCGGGCGGGGGCTCTCGGCTCCCATCCGGTTCCCTTGCACGAAGCGCCCACTTTGCCACCGCTTGCGGTCTCGCCGCCCGGCTCCCTAGCTTGCGTTTGTCCTCATCGGGACCCGTGCAACGCGAGAAGCCGGGGCCGATGGGAAAGGAGCGCGGTGGATGTCCACGCAGCCGGGAGACACTCCTGGGTCCAAGAAGTCTCCCCAGGGCTCCGGAGCGCAGAAGTTCAAGCTGGGATCCCCGCTGGGGATCATCCTCCTCCTGGTGCTGGGCTTCTTTCTCTTTCGAGGTTTCTTCGAAAACGTGGGGGTGACCCGGGTCCCCTACTCCGAGTTCTGGAACGCCCTCGACCAAGGTCGTTTCCAGCGGGTGGTCATCGGGGAGGGGTGGGTCAAGGGCTATGCAGGCGCCACGGGCGCCGGGGAATCCTCCCCCTCCGAGCGTCCCGTCCTCGGGCAAGGAGGCGGCGGCCAGCCCTGGATGGCCAACACGGTCCCGGGGGCGGAGGCGCAGCTCGTCGAGAAGCTGCAGACGGAGAAGATCGAGTACGAGGCCGTGCGGTCCTCCGGCTTCGGCGACGTCCTGCTGATCTGGATGATCCCCATCCTCCTCGCCGTCCTCTTCTGGAGCTGGATGATGCGACGGGTGGGCTCGCAGATGGGGCAGGGGCCTCCGGGGGTGATGTCCTTCGGCAAGACCCGCGCGAAGCTCCACGTCGAGTCCGACACGGGGGTCGGTTTCAAGGACGTGGCGGGGATCGACGAGGCGGTCGAGGAGGTGAAGGAGATCGTCGAGTACCTCAAGCTCCCCGACAAGTTCCGCCGGCTCGGCGGCAAGATCCCCAAGGGCGTGATGCTGATCGGCCCCCCCGGCACCGGCAAGACCCTCCTCGCGCGGGCGGTGGCAGGGGAGGCGGGGGTGCCGTTCTTCAGCCTCTCCGGCTCCGAGTTCGTGGAGATGTTCGTCGGCGTAGGTGCCGCCCGGGTCCGAGACCTCTTCCAGCAGGCCCAGGCGAAGGCCCCCTGCATCATCTTCATCGACGAGCTCGACGCCATCGGCAAGAGCCGAAACTCCGGCGTGATGGGCCACGACGAGCGGGAGCAGACCCTCAACCAGATCCTCGCGGAGATGGACGGCTTCGACAACCGGGTGGGGCTGATCATCCTCGCAGCCACCAACCGGCCGGAGATCCTGGACCCGGCCCTGATGCGGCCGGGGCGCTTCGACCGCCAGGTTCTGGTGGACCGCCCCGACAAGAAGGGACGGGAGAAGATCCTCCTGATCCACGCCAGGGACGTGAAGCTCTCCAAGGACGTGGACATGAAGATGATCGCCGCCCGCACCCCCGGCTTCGCCGGCGCCGATCTCGCGAACATCGTGAACGAGGCGGCGCTCCTCGCCGCGCGGCGGGGAAAGAACGAGGTCACCCGCGCCGAGCTCGAGGAGGCGATCGAGCGGGTCGTCGCCGGGTTGGAGAAGAAGAGCCGCCGGCTGAACGAGCGAGAGAAGGAGGTGGTCGCCTACCACGAGTCGGGGCACGCCATCGTGGGCTGGTTCCTCCCTCGCACCGAGCGGATCCAGAAGATCTCCATCATCCCCCGGGGCATCGCCGCGCTGGGCTACACCATGCAGATGCCCTTGGAGGATCGGTACCTGATGACCCTGCCCGAGCTGCGGGACAAGGTGGCGGCCCTCCTCGGCGGGCGGGCGGCGGAGGAGCTGATCGTCGGCGAGGTCTCTACCGGGGCCTCCAACGATCTGCAGCAGGCCACCGACATCGCCTCCGCCATGGTCCGCGAGTACGGGATGAGCGAGGCGATCGGGCCGGTCTCTCTCGGCGATCGCAGGCGGGCCGCCTTCCTGAACCAGCCCGGGGGCGCAGCGGAGATGCGGGGCTACTCGGAGGAGCTCCACCGGGTGGTCGACGCCGAGGTCCAGCGGATCGTCCAGGAGGGCCTCGACGTGGCGCGGCGGCTGATCCGCCTGCACCGCACCGAGCTCGAGTCCCTGGCCGCGAGGCTCCTGCAGCAGGAGGTGATCGACGAGGAGGAGATCGAGCGCATCCTCGGCCCCAAGGTCACCGACCAGACAGTGCCAGGGGGAGAGCGGGGGGAGATCCTCTCGCCGCCGCCGATGCTCACCGCCTCCGGCAAGTCCCTGGCGGGGCCAGAGGAGAGCTGAGATCCGCGGGCAGGCCGCCTGCGCGCCCACTGCAGCCGTTCGCTGCGCCGCAACGACCCGGACGTTACATTCCAAAGAGGGGCGGGAAGGAGTCCGGGATGGATCCCAAGATCGGAAGCAGCCACCTGGCGCGAAAGGCGCTCTTTCGCAAGGGCGTCCAGGAGCGCCGGCTCACGACGGAAGAGATCGAGGCGGCCCTCCCCGAGGGATCGCTCACCCCGGCGGAGCGTTGGCTGCTCTACTACTCGCTTCGCGCAGCGGGGGTCGAGATCCTCGGCGAGGAGGAGGCGGAGGCAGAGGCAGAAGCCGAGGCGGACGAACGAGCAGGCGAGCCCCTGGACGCCGAGAGGGAAGGGGAGGGATTGAGCGGACCTCCTTGACGTGGATGCGAGCGCCGGACCCGATCGATTGACAAGCGGGGCACCGGGCATAGGTTGGCGACCATGGAACCTCCCTTCCCGAACGAGTCCCAGGCAGGCGACGAGACCGCCGCACCTCCCGCGGACGAGCTCCAGAAGTTGCAGGAAAAGATCGAGGTACACGAACGGCGGATCGACGAGCTCTCCCGGGCCTACGCCGATGTCCTGAACGAGCGGGAGTCCTTCCGCCGCAGGTTGGAGCGGGAGCGGGATCGACAGCTCGAGGTGTCCAAGGCGGACACGGCGCAGATCGTCCTCGACACCATGGACGATCTGCGCCGCGCCTGCGCCAGCAACGCCGAGGACGCCCGCGCCCTCTCGGAGGGGGTGCGGCTGATCGCCGACGGGCTGCAGCGGCGCCTGGAGAGCATGGGGATCACGCCCATCGAGACCGAGGGCAAGGCCTTCGATCCGCTCCTCCACGAGGCCATCGACCTGGCGCCGACCGACGATCGGGCAGCGGACGGGCTGGTCGTCGAGGAGACGCGGGGCGGCTGGCGCTATGGCGAGCGCGTCCTGCGGCCCGCCCGGGTGCGGGTGGCCCGCTACCTGCCACCCGTCGACGCGCCCTCCGAGCCTTCCCCCGGGAGCTGAATTCCCAGCATTTCATGGGAATGAGCGCGCCCTTCGAGCGTTAGGGAGGCGAGCGGCCACTTCGCGTTCGGAAGCCGCGCGAGGTCCGGCTTTCGGCTCGCCGCCCAGGCCATCCAGATCACTTCGAGGTCCCCATGTCGTCATTCGCTCGTGGTCTCTTGATCGGCGCTGCAGGATGCGCCGCCCTCGCTGCCTCCTTCGCCGTCCTGACCCCGGTCTCCTTCGAGGGCTCCGTGGCGGAGGCCCGATCTGCGCCTGCCCTATGGCATGAGTTCAAGGGCGCCGCTCCGGATCCGGTCCTCGCCCGGGATTTCTCGCCGCTCCCCTCGATCGCGCCCCTGGTGAAGAAGCTCAAGCCTGCGGTGGTCAGCGTCTCCACCTCCAGCGTCGTCCAGGCCCGCAGGCGGGTCGGCGGTCACGACCCCTTCGACGAGTTCTTCCGTCGCTTCCTCGGCGAGCCCCACCAGCGTGGCGACGGTCGCCAGCGGGTGATGCCCCGCTCCATGGGCTCCGGCTTCATCCTCCACGAGAGCGGCCTGGTCCTGACCAACAACCACGTGATCGAGGGAGCCGATCAGATCGACGTCAAGCTCGCCGACGGCAGGGAGTTCAAGGGGGTGGTGGTGGGCACCGACCCGAAGACCGACGTGGCGCTGCTCCGGATCGAGGACGCCCGGGACCTCCCCTCCGTCTTCCTCGGCGACTCGGACGCGGCGGAGGTCGGGGACTGGGTGGTGGCGATCGGCAACCCCTTCGGTCTCTCCCACTCGGTCTCGGTGGGGATCGTCTCGGCCAAGGAGCGCTTCATCGGCGCCGGGCCCTATGACGACTTCATCCAGACCGACGCCGCCATCAACCCCGGCAACTCGGGAGGGCCCCTCTTCAACGCCCGCGGCGAGGTGATCGGCATGAACACCGCCATCGTCGCCCAGGGGCAGGGCATCGGCTTCGCCGTGCCGATCAACCTGATCAAGGCGCTGATCCCCCAGCTCGAGGACAAGGGCCACGTGTCGCGGGGCTGGCTCGGCGTCGCCACCCAGGACGTGACCGCGGAGCTGGCCAAGAGCCTGAAGCTGCAGAAGGCCCACGGCGCCCTGGTCGCCGACGTGATCCAGGGGAGCCCGGCGGAGGCGGCGGGGCTCCAGCCCGGCGACGTGATCGTCGCGGTCGACGGCAAGACCATCGAAGGCTACTCCCAGCTCTCCCGGGCGATCGCCCTCCTGACGCCGGGCGAGACCTCCGAGCTCGGCGTGATCCGGGACGGCAAGCGTCGGAGCATCAAGGCGACCATCGCCCAGCGCAGCGATGACGGCGCCCCTGTCGCCGCAGGCTCCCGTGGCAGCAAGGGGACCGCGGACCCGACCCTGGGGCTGGTGGTGAGCGAGCTCAGCCCGGAGGCGGCCCGTTCGATGCGCCTGCAC
>Ga0180215_1004901_pt1 | contig 11650 bp, 9 predicted proteins | sample eDN3rd37CBELigBY_FD_128871 | JGI IMG/M metagenome (GOLD analysis project Ga0180215, IMG submission 128871) | Enriched backyard soil microbial communities from Emeryville, California, USA - eDNA 3rd pass 37_C BE-Lig BY (version 2) (version 2) | ecosystem: Environmental > Terrestrial > Soil >...
CGTATTCCCTCTCGATGCAGCCGAGCATCGCGCGCGTGGGTGCCATCACGAGACCGGCGGCTTCGAGGCCACGACGTACGCGGCGGCGGTACTCGTCCCTTTCCGGCGGCGCCTCTTCGCCATGCACCGCGCGCCACCAGGAGAGGACACACGAGTGCGCCACGATGACGACGGGCGCACGAAAGGAGAGCGCGCCGTGACAGTAGCCATTCAGGTGAACGACGTCCGGTTCCAGCGCTCGCTCCAGGTTCAGGAGCCACGCGGAGGCCTCGTCGACGTCGCGCCAGGGGTCCTCCATCCACTCGAGCCGGAGCTCACTCTCGTGCAGGACGATCCTCGCGTCGCGCACGGCACGACGCTGCGCCTCGCTCGGTCGCGGTCCCATCGTCGCGAGGTGAACGTCGATGCCTCGCTCGGTGAGGAGCGCACCCAGCCGCAGCGCGTAGGTGAATACCCCGCCCACGGCGTCGGCCGTCATGAGAACGCGTCGGGGCGTGTCACGCATGGGCTGCGATGCCTTCGAGCTCCGGAAGTGGCAGCGGCCGTGGCACCTGGATATCGCTGAAGCGATCGAATTCGGCGAGGTAGTGCTCGTGCGCCCGCTCCCACGCCAGGTCGTCCGGTCGCCCCCAGAGCTGCGAGTAGCTGGGCGAGCCCGGATAGGGAAAGAGCGGGACCGGCTCGTTGGCCCACACGCCGGCATCGCGCAGTCGGTCGCGCCATGCGGCCACGTCCTCCGGGCGGTCCGTCTTGGCCTCGAGAAGGTTCGCCTGGACGAAGGCCACGGATCGCTTCGCGTGGATCAGGCGGCGGGTCAGCTCCTCGGTGGACAGCTTGCATCGCTTGGCGAGGAGCGAGCGCCCCTGCTCCGTGATGCTTTCGACGCCGGCCTCGATCGACACGCAGCCCGCGCGACCGAGCAGGTCCAGCATTTCGTAGGACCACTGGTCGATCCGCATCTGCACGCCGAACGCGATCTCCCGGCGTTCGAGCCCTTCGAGGAGCTCGCGGTCGGGCACGAAGATCTCGTCGATGAAGTAGACGTAGCGGACGCCCCGTTCGATGAGCGCGTCGATCTCGTCGAGGACCACGGCGAGCGGTCGCTTTCGGAAGCGATCGCGGAAGTTCTCCTTCGCGCAGAAGGTGCAGTGGTAGGGACAGCCGCGCGAGTACTCGACCTCGGCGCCGGGAGCCGTCGGCTCGATGTCGAAGCGGTGGTGATGGTGCCGGTGGCGCTCGATCTCCTCGCGGTCCCATCGCAGCGCGGGGAGGCTCTTCATCTCCGTCGCGTGCGGTCCGGAGGTGACGACCGCGGTGCCGTTCACCCAGCGCCCGACCGATGGCACCTGCCCCCACGCATCGAGGCGGGTCGATGCCAGGCGGACGAGAATCTCCTCGCATTCGCCCAGCACGACCGCGTCCGGCCGCAGCTTGCGCAGGGTGGCCGACGGCGTCGTCGACGCGTGCGGGCCCACGACGACCATGGCACCTGACACCTTTCGCAGGGCTTCGATGGTGTCACGTGGCACGCGGAGCTCGGGCGGAGCGCAGCGCCAGAAGAGATAGCTCGGCGCCGTCGTCACCACCGTCATCGCGGGATTGAAGTCCTCGATTCGACGTGCCAGCTCGTCGAGGCTCCACTCGAAGGCCTGCGCGTCGAAGATGCGCGCCTCGTGTCCTTCACGTGACAAGAGCGCACGCGCGTAGCCGAATTCGAGCGGGAGGTGCGGCTCGCGACATCCGAAGTAGATGCTTCCCTCGAAGGACCACGGAGGGTTCACCAGGGCCACTTTCACGTGAACACCCCCGCGCTCATCGAGTGGCCGACCCACTCCTTCAGCCGGCGAAGGCCTTCTTCGACCCTCACCTGCGGTCGCCAGCCAGCAGCCTGGCAGAAGCGCTCGATGCACGAGACGAAGTAGCGCTGGTCGCCATTGCGCCAGCCCGAGAACTCGACGGCCGGGCACCTGCCGCAGCCTCGTTCGATGGCGTCCACGAGCTCGAGGAGGCTGAGCGTCCGCTCCGGCCCGCCGCCGAGGTTGAACACCGACCCCGAGAAGCGTTCGACGTTCCGTTGGGCGAGGAGCAATGCCTCGACGAGATCGTCCACGTAGAGGACGTCACGCACCTGGCGCCCATCGCCGTAGATCGTGATCGGCTCGTCGGTGAGGGCGCGGCGGAAGAAGTGCGCGACCCAGCCCTGGTCCTCGTTCCCCATCTGCCGCGGGCCATAGATGCAGCTCATGCGCAGCGCGACCGCGCGGAGCCCGTAGGTGCGGGCGTATTCGACGACGTAGCGCTCGCCGATTCCCTTCGAGCAGCCGTAGGGGGTACGGAGGTCGAGAGCGCGATGCTCGTCCACGCCGCGGCGCCGCAGGCCCTCATTGACGGGGCTGTAACGCTTCGCCTCGATGCGGAGCTCGATGTCGTCGAGCTCGCCGTAGACCTTGTTCGTCGAGGTGTAGACGACCGGCGGCTTCTGCCTCGATGCGCGCACGGCCTCGAGCACGTTCAGCGTGCCCCGGGCGTTCACCTCGAAATCGAACGCGGGGTCGAGGATGCTGCTCGTCACCGCGACCTGTGCCGCGAGGTGGAAGACGGCCGCCGCGCCTTCGACCGCCGCCCGCACCGCCTGCGCATCGCGGACGTCGCCGACGCGAAGCTCGATCGACCTCGGATGGGTCGCGAGCAACCACTCGACGTTCTTCGCGGTGCCCGAGCGCGAGAGGTTGTCGAAGAGGACGACGCGCTCGCCTTCGGCGGCCAATCGGTGCGCCAAATTCGACCCGATGAAGCCGGCGCCTCCGGTCACCAACATGAAACCGGCGGACTTGCTCATAGCGTCAGCCCTCGTGCCAGAAGCTCCTCGTGCGCCAGCTCGACGCCGTCGTCGGCGACCTGCCCCTCCAGCCAGCTCACGAGCTCCATCAGGCCCTCGTCCAAATCGACGCGCGGCTCGTAACCCAGGATGCTTCGCGCGGCCTCGATGTCGGCAAAGCAGTGGCGGACGTCGCCCATGCGATAGCGTCCCGTGACCACGGGGCGAATCTCCTTCTTCTTCATCGCGACGGCGACCTTCTCCGCAATCTCACGGACGGTTCGCGCTCGGCCGCTGCCGACGTTGAAGACCTTTCCGTCGGCGTCGGCGGACTCCAAGGCCAAGACGGCCGCACGCGCCGCATCGTGCACGCTCACGAAATCGCGGCGCTGGAGGCCATCCTCATAGATGAGCGGCGGCTGACCGTTCAACAGCCGCGAGGCGAAGATGGCCAGAACGCCCGTGTACGGATTCGAGAGCGCCTGCCTCGGCCCGTACACGTTGAAAAAGCGCAACGCGACGGTCGGGATTCGATAGGCGCGTCCCAGGATCAGACAGAGCCGCTCCTGGTCGTATTTCGATAGTGCGTAGACGGACTCGAGCGCGGGCTGCTTCGTCTCGGGGGTCGGAATCGCGACGAGTGCCTCCTCGTCCGCGTCCTCCGGTTCCCACTTCCCCATTCGCAAGCGGTGAAGCTGTCGCTGCGCATCGTCGACGAGGCGCCCTTTGCGCGTGCGGTAGAGGCCTTCGCCGTAGACGCTCATGCTCGACGCGACGACGAGCTTTCCGACCGGACGTCGCGCCAAAGCTTCGAGCACCACGGCTGTCCCGACGTCGTTGACCGAAACGTACTCTTCGACGCGGTACATGCTCTGACCGACGCCGACCGCCGCCGCGAAGTGGATGACCGCATCGATGTCGCGGAGCGCATGCGCGACGGCCTCTCCGTCGCGCACGTCACCGACGATCAGCTCGACCTCGCCATCGAGATAGTCCGGGCGCCTGCGTTCCTCGCCGTGCACCTGAGGGCTCAGGACGTCGAGCACGCGGACCTTGCAGCCTCGGGCCAGGAGCTCGTCGGCCACGTGCGAGCCGATGAATCCTGCACCACCCGTTATGAGCACATGGTCGAATCGCGGCATGCCACTCCCGATGCTTTCGAGCGGGCCATGCCCGCAGCCTCTCAGATCGGGATTGGCAAAAACGTTGCCATCGGCCGCCCGGTTCCTTCGCACACGATCGCATCGTCCGGAGCGCCCGATTGCGTCTCGATTGACGCTACGACGTCGGCGACGGCGCTTCGACCGGCTCCGGCTTCTCGACCGGAGGCTTGCTCATCTCGAGATCGAGATCAGGACGCCTAGGACGTTCGAGCTCGGGTAGCCGAACGGGTCTGCCGTCGCGTGCGGATGCCGCGATGGCTTCGAGGATTCGGACGTCCGCAAGGCCCTCGTAGCCGGAAGGCTCGGGCTCTCGGCCTTCGAGGATGCAGTCCGAGAAGTGAACGAGCTGGGGCGCGAATTGGTCGCGTTTCGGATACCGCCGGACCTCGGTCTCGCCCTCGATCGTCCGATGGCAGACGAGGTCGACGGCGTAGCCGTAGGCGGGCTCGAGGCGGATGTCGCCTTTGGTTCCCACGATTCGATAGGACGACACCTTCGCGAGCCCCTGGCTGCAGACGAATTGGGCAATGCGCTCGTCGGGAAAGCGCAGGATCGCCACCGTCGTCTCGTCGACATCGTGGAATCGCTCGTCGCCCGAAAGCTGATACGCCATCACCTCGACGGGCTCGCTGCGGAAGAGATACCGCGCCGCATTGACGCAGTAGACGCCCACGTCGAAGAGCGCCCCGCCGCCGACCTCCGCGCGCGTGCGAATGTCCCCCGGCCGCACGTCTTGCGAGAAGAAGGACGTGAACGCCCTCGCCTCCCCGATCTCCCCTTCCTGAACCGCGCGGACGACGCTCAGGTTCGCCTCCTCGAAGTGCAGCCGATAGGCGATCATGAGCTTGACGTCGTTGTCCTCGGCCACGTCGATCATCGCTTGGCAATCCTCGACGCTCATGGCCATCGGCTTCTCGCAGAGCACGTGGACGCCAATGCGCGCGGCCCGCTCCGTGAACCTTCGATGGTGCGAGTTCGGCACCGCCAGATAGACGGCATCGGCCCCGCTCCGCTCGAGTACCCCTTCGAGCTGGTCGTAGCTTCCCGTCACCGAGACGGAATACTTCTTCGAGAGCGTCTCGAGCTTCTCCGGATTGCCGGATACGAGCGCGACGAGCTCGCTGTTCTCTTTCGCGTGCTCGAAGGCGGGGAGCATCGCCACTTGGGCGATGTTGCCGAGGCCGACCACCGCATATCGCACTCGCTTGCCATTACGGGCCATTCGCGCACCTCGCCGTCGTGCTTGGTGCCGCACGGCCCGTGACGTCAACTCGTCGGGGTCGGCGCCTCAGCTCGTCTTGGCAATCGCGGGGGCGAGCACTTCCGTCGGCAATCGCCGACCGTCCGCCTGCCAGAGCCCCAGCATCGTTCGATAGGGCCCGTCCACCGCCAGGAGCGCGGTCGGCCGCCCTTCTTGGACCAGCCGCCCCTTTTCGAACAAGAGCACGCGGTCGGCCTGCAGGGTCGTGTTCAGCCGATGTGCGATGAGGATGGTCGTGCGGCCTTTCGCGAGGCGGAGGATCGCTTCGTGGACGGCCGCCTCCGCCTCGACGTCGAGCGCGCTCGTCGGCTCGTCGAGAATCACGATGCGCGGGTCCTTCAAAATCATCCGCGCGATGGCGAGGCGCTGCCGCTCACCGCCCGACAAGGCGACACCGCCGCGACCGATGCGAGTCGCATAACCCTGGGGCAATGCCTCGATGAAGGCGTGCGCGTTGGCAGCCCGGGCGGCCCACTCGATTTGGTCTTGGGTCGCGTTCGGGTGGCCGTATTTGAGATTCGCCTCGACGGTGTCGTCGAAGAGGAAGGGCTCCTGCGATACGACGCCGACGTACTTGCGAAAGGCGCGTTGCGAGAGCTGGCGGACGTCGATTCCATCGATGGTGATGGCGCCCTCGACGGGGTCGTAGAAGCGGAGGATCAGGTCGGCGAAGGTGCTCTTGCCCGCGCCGCTCTTTCCGACGACGGCGACGAATTCGCCCGCTTCGATGGAGCACGAGACGCGGTCGAGCGCCGCCCGGCTCGTGCCTCCGGGGTAGCGGAAGCTGACCTCGTGGAAGCGAATCGCGCCCGCGACGGAGCCAGGGGCGATGGCGTCACGCTCGTCGGGGACCTCGTTGCGCGCATCGAGGATCGAGAAGAAGGTCGCCAAACCGAGCTCGGCGCGCCGGATCGATTCGTACAAGCCGAGGAGCGACTGGACCGCTGCGTAGAGACCGCCCAGGTAGCCGAGGAAGGCGACGAGCGTACCGAGACCGATCTCGTTTCGGTACGCGAGCCAGCTTCCGACGGCGAGCACCATCACGCGCCCGAGCTGAATGCAAAGACCGCGTCCCACGCCGAGCTTCGTCTGCATGCGGACGCTGCGCAGGACCTCCTTCTGCGTATCCGCGACCGAGCCGACGAAGAGCGCCTGCTCCTCGTGCTCGCGCGCGAAGGACTTCACCGTCTTCATGCCAGCGAGGACCTGCTGGAAGCGGTCGTAGATCCTGCACCAGCGGTCCATGATCGCGCGCTCGAGCTCGACCATCCGCTGCATCGCCCGCCTTCCGAAGACGAGGGGCGGCACGACGAAGGCGATCGCAACCAGCGCCAGCGCCGGGCTGAGCTGCAGCATGAAGAACAGCGAGAGCGCGAGGTAGGCGACGGCCGGCAGCACCTGGAAGGCAATCGAGGCGATCGCCTCCATGAACGCCGTGATGCCACGATCCACCCGGGTCATCGTCTCGCCGATGCCACGCGATTGGTGATAGGCGATCGGGAGCTCGTGCAGCCGTGCGGTCGCCTGGGCCAAGAGCTCGCGATTGATGGCGAGCCTCGCCCGCCATGCGAGGAGCGACGAAGCCGCCTCGCCGAGCTGCCGCATCGCCACGAGGACGAGGAGCCCCAAGAGCAAGAAGCCCAACGCGGCGAACGATTGGTTTCCGTTCAAGGACGCGAGCCGATCGAAGATCGCCTTGTGCATCAAGGGCTCGGTCGCGGTGATGCCGCTGCAGGCCAACGTAATGGCGACGACGATGCCGATCGTCACCGAATGTGGCCGCAGGTAAACGAAACTACGGCGCAGTTCGCGCCAACGCGATGGCTCCACGTCGCCTCGTCGAAGGAGGGAGGCCGCACGCTAGCATCCGTCGATTTGTCATCAATCTCGGCGTTCCGATTTTTATCGGCCGAGCCCGCCTGTCTTCAATGCGCGTCACGTGCTCGTCGGGGACGGGGCTGGTTTTCGCTCTCGAGCGGTCCCATTGACGTCGAGGAGGTCGAGCATGAGCCGCGCGAACTGGACGACCGATCACGAGTTCATTCGAAGCTGGGCCGAGGAGCGTGGGAGCGTGCCGTGCGCGGTCGCCGGCACGGGTGGCGAGGGCGATCCCGGCATCATTCGCATCGACTTCCCCGGCTACAGCGGCGAGGGCTCGCTCGAGCCCATCTCGTGGGACGAGTGGTTCCAGAAGTTCGACGAGAGCGACCTCGCCTTCCTCTACCAGGACGAGACGGCCTCCGGCGAGCTCAGCAATTTCAACAAGCTCGTCAAACGCTCGACCGTCGAAGAGGAGCACCACGCCGGAGCCTGAGGGCGACGCTCGCGCGACGGGCGAGCCGGGTGTCGCGATGCAGATGGTTCACGGTCCGCTTCAGGCGCGACTTTCGGGCTGCCCAAGTCCTGAAAAGGCAGCCCGGTTCCGGTGAGCCCCGGGCACCTCGTGAGAGGCGATGTCCGGCGCGGTGGTCGTCGCCGGAGACGTCCGCCTCGCGCTCGTGCCGCGCCGAGACATCGACCCCTCGAGCCTGCCCTGGGGTCAGCACGTCGCCGTCCGCGCACCCGTGGCGGAACGGGAGGCGCTGCTCTCGAGGCTCACGGACCTCGGCGCGCCTTACGAGGAGGTGCGCGGTCGGGTCTACACGGCCGATCCCGACGGGTTGACGCTCGAGCTCGTCTTCGACGGCTGATCGAGGGTCCCTCCCCGAGGTCCGCGAAAGCAGGTCGAGGATCCGCCGAAGCGTTACGAAGGTTCGTCGACGCGGAAGGAAGTGAGGTTGAGGCCTCGCAAGCCGAAGCTTCAACCTCACGAACCGACGTCGGAGCGTCACGAGGAGAGGCTGAAGCCGTGCGAAGAAACGTTGAAGCGTCACGAGCCAACGCTGAAGCCGCGCGAGCAAACGTTGAAGCGTCACGAGCCAATGCTCAAGCCGCGCGAACAAACGTCGAAGCATCGCAAGCAAACGCTCAAGCTGCGCGAACAAACGTTGAAGCGTCGCAAGCAAACGCTCAAGCCGCGCGAGCAAACGTTGAAGCGTCACGAGCCAACGTTGAAGCTGCGCAAACAAACGTCGAAGCGTCGCAAGCAAATGCTCAAGCCGCGCGAACAAACGTTGGAGCGTCGCAAGGCGAGCTCGGAGTCTCGTGGAGCACGGCTTGGGTTCGCGTCAGACGAGGAAGCGCCGAGCGTCGGCCCGCTTGATCTCGATCCCCAGGCCGGGCCGGCTCTCGTCTGGCAAGAGGACGCCGTCGCGGGGAGCTCGAAAGCCGTCGAACAGAAGCGACTCGATTCGAACGTGGTCGTCGAACCATTCGATGTGGCGCAGATCGGCAACCGCGCAGGCGGGATGAAGGTGCAGTGCGGGCGCGCAGTGCGCGGAGAGCGGGACGTGCCGTGCTTCGGCGAGGGTCGCGGCCGCGAGGAATCCGGTGATGCCGCACCGGCTGGCATCGGCTTGGAGGACGTCGACCGCGCCCGCGTCGAGCAGGCGGACGAAGTCGTCGAGATCGAAGGCGTACTCTCCGGCGGCGATCTCCATCCCGCTTGGCGCCCGATCGCGCAGGAGGCGCAGACCTTCGAGGTCGTCCGAGCTCACAGGTTCCTCGAACCAACGGACATCGAGCTCGGCGAAACGATGCGCGAGGTAGAGCGCCTCCTTTCGTGAATACGCGCCGTTCGCGTCCACGAAGAGGCTGGTCCCATCGCCGATGGCTTCTCGTACGGCGCGAACCCGGTCCACGTCCGCTCGCGGCTCGCGCCCCACCTTCATCTTCACACGTGGAATCCCGGCCTCCGACCAGCTCCGGAGCTGAGTCGCCAACTCCTCCTTCGTGTACGAAGTGAATCCGCCGCTCCCGTAGATGGGGACTTCGCTACGAGCCATCCCGAGAAGGCTCGCCAAAGGTAACTGCAACACCTTTGCCTTGAGGTCCCAGAGCGCCGCATCGATGGCTGCAATCGCCATCATGGCTATACCGGGCCGCCCGAGATTGCGGGCTCGCGTCAGCATGGCTCGCCAACATCGCGGGAGCTGCATGACGTCGGCCCCCATGACGAGGTCGGCGAGCTCGTCCTCGACGAGATGCGCCGCCGCCTTGGATGCATAGGTGTAGCCAAAGCCTTCCCATGCAGCGGCGCGCAGATGCACGGTGACGAGCGTCGTACGGCTCCACCTCGCGGTGCCGTCCGACTCCGGGCGCTCCGTCGGGATGGAGAACGCCTGCACTTCGAGGCCTTCGACCTTCACCGCGTCGGAAGATCCCACGACCGCTCGCTACTCCTTGCCGCGCGGAAACCAGCTCTCGACGGCCGAGCGGAAGACCTGGCGGAGCATGTGGGTCTCGCCCGGCTCGCCCTTGAGCGCCGCCTCCGCGAACATCCGTGCTTGCTTGAACGTGATGTGCGGCGGGAGCGGGGGCACCTCGGGATCGACGATGGCCTCCACGACGACAGGTCGGTCCGCCTTGAAGGCGCGATCCCATGCGTGCGCAATCTGCTCCGGCCTGTCGATGCGGATGCCCATCAAACCGATCGAGTCGGCGTATTCCGCATAAGGGAAGTCGGGCAAATCCTGCGAAGCAGCGAGCTTCGGCTCGCCCGACATGACGCGCAGCTCCCAGGTGACCTGGTTCAGATCGCGATTGTTGAGAACGAGGACGACGAGGCGGGGGTCGGACCATTCTCTCCAATACTTCGCGACCGTGATCAGCTCCGCGCTGCCGTTCATCTGCATCGCGCCGTCGCCGGCGACCGCCACGACGACGCGATTCGGATGGGCGAATTTTGCCGCAATCGCATAAGGCACGGCCGATCCCATCGTGGCGAGCGTTCCGGAGAGGGTGCCCATCATGCCGGCCCGGAATCTCAAATCCCTCGCCCACCAATTCGCGGACGAGCCGGAATCGCAGGTGAGGATGCATCGATCCGGGAGCTTTGGCGAAAGCTCCCAGAAGACGCGCTCCGGATTGACCGGATCGGCCTCGACCATCGCCCGCGAGCGGACGAGCTCCCACCAGTCCTCGATGCTTCGCTCGATCTTACGCTGGAAGGAATCGTCGGCCTTGCGCTCGAGCATCGGCAGTAGCGCCCGCAGCGTCTCGCGGCTGTCACCGACGAGGTTCACCTCCATCGGGTATCGCAAGCTCAACATGCGCCCGTCGATGTCGATCTGGACGCCGCGCGCCTGCCCGGGCGGGGGCAAGAATTCCGAATAGGGAAAGCTCGAGCCGATCATCAGAAGCGTGTCGCACTCGTTCATGAGCTCCCAGCTCGGGCGAGTTCCGAGTAGGCCGATCGCGCCGGTGACGAAGGGCAAATCGTCGGGGAGCACGGCCTTTCCCAACAAGGCCTTGGCCACGCCCGCACCGAGCGTCTTCGCGGCGAGGACGACCTCCTCCGTCGCTTGGAGAGCGCCCTGGCCGACCAGGATCGCGACGCGCTTGCCTCGATTGAGGATTTCCGCCGCCCTCCGGAGATCGCGTTCGTGAGGGATCACGCGCGGCGTCGCATGGCCCACGCCGGTGTGCACGGTGCCGTGCTCGCGCCCAGGCTGCTTCATGGGCATTTCCTGGACGTCTCTGGGGAGGATGACGCAGGTCACCGTTCGCTCCGCCTTGGCGATACGCATCGCGCGGTCGATGAGCTGCCGGACCTGAACCGGGGTCGAAGCCATCTGCACGTACTCGTGCGCCACGTCTTTGAAGAGCGAAACGAGATCGACCTCTTGCTGATAGTTGCCCCCCAATGCCGAACGCGCTTGCTGGCCGAGGATGGCGACCACCGGCTGATGATCCAGCTTGGCGTCATAGAGGCCGTTCAAGAGGTGAATGGCTCCTGGCCCCGATGTCGCCATGCAGACGCCCACCTCCCCCGTCAGCTTGGCGTGCGCACAGGCCATGAAGGCCGCCATCTCTTCGTGGCGGACCTGGACGAACTTCATCTCGGGGACGTGATGGAACGCGGCAATCACGCCATTGATGCCATCGCCCGGATAGCCATAGACGCGCTGGACGCCCCAGGCGAGCAGCCTTCTCAATACGTATTCGCCAGTCGTTTGGGCCATGAAGACGCGGGCGATGCCATGAACGTGCCGCGAGGCGGCGTTCTCACCGACGCGGGGCGGCACGGCGATTGCCGTTGGCTCCGGCATGGCCGTTCCCAGGGTCGTGGTCGTGACCGGCGCTTCGGCGGGCGTGGGGAGAGCGACCGTGCGAGCGCTCGCCGCGAGAGGTGCGGATCTGGGGCTCATCGCACGCGGTCGCGAAGGGCTCGAGGCGGCCAAAAAGGAGGTCGAAGCGATGGGGCGGCGCGCCGTCGCCATCAGCGCCGACGTCGCGCGAGCCGGCCAGATCGAGCGGGCCGCCGAACGCATCGAGGAAGAGCTCGGACCGATCGACGTGTGGGTCAAC
>Ga0180215_1004904_pt1 | contig 11648 bp, 10 predicted proteins | sample eDN3rd37CBELigBY_FD_128871 | JGI IMG/M metagenome (GOLD analysis project Ga0180215, IMG submission 128871) | Enriched backyard soil microbial communities from Emeryville, California, USA - eDNA 3rd pass 37_C BE-Lig BY (version 2) (version 2) | ecosystem: Environmental > Terrestrial > Soil >...
GCGAGGCGGGCAAACTGCTGGTCACTCAGCCAGAACAGATCTGTCATGGGCCGCTCCCTGTCTTAGGAGCGGATAGCACTGACAGCCAATCGCGGCACCTTTATGGGTCCCGACCCTAGAGCAGTCCCGCCCCCACATTCACCGCGAAGGCCAGGATGGTGGTGTTGAACAGGAAGGCGAGAATCGCATGCGCGAGGCTCAGGCGGCGCATGCGCTTGGAGACGATCACCACGTCGGAGGTCTGCGCGGCCGCCCCGAAATTGAACGAGTAGTAGAGGAAATCCCAGTAATCGGGCTCGTCGTCATGGGGGAAGGCGAGGCCCCGCCGCTCTCCCCGGTCGCCATAATATTCGTGCGCATAATGGATGGCGTAGATCGTGTGCACGAAGAACCAGGAGCACAGGATCGTGACGCCCACGATCGCCAGACGGAAGCCCGCCTGGCTCCCGGCCGCGTGGATGCCGGACAGCTCGATGCCGATGGCCGCGAGGCTGGCCATGGCGGCCGCCAGGGTCAGGATCAGGAATACCACGGCCCTCTCGTCCTCCTGGGCCGCCCGCTGCTGCATCGCGGCGGTGGTGGAGCGCACCGCCATCATCCAGGCCAGCGCCAGGTAGCAGGCCACGCCCATGTCCCATCCCACCAGGAGCCGCGAAACCGTGCCCCAATCCTGCGGCAGGACGGCATAAACGAGGATCGCCAGGAGCGTCGCGCCGAGAAGCCGGGGCCGCAGGCTGGACCGAAGGTGCATCATGGGCATGTCCCGTTCACCGGGCCCGGAACCCCGGCGAGGCCGTTTTGGTCTCCTTCGGGCTGGAGCCCCATGCGCTTTGTCCTACATCACCCCCGTCAACCTTCAAAGGAGATCGCGATGAACCGCAAGGCAAGAGCTGTTTGGCAAGGCACGGGCAAGGAGGGCACCGGCCAGCTGACCTCCGATTCCGGCGTGCTGTCGTCCACCCCCTATTCCTTCAAGACCCGCTTCGAGAACGAGAAGGGCACGAATCCGGAGGAGCTGATCGCCGCGGCCCATGCGGGCTGCTTCACCATGGCGCTGGCTTTCCAGCTGCAGGGGGCGGGCTTCACCCCGACGGAACTCGCCACCGAAGCCGTGGTCTCGGTCGAGCAGCAGGACGGCGGATTCGTGATTACGAAATCGGCCCTCACGCTCAACGCCAAGGTCCCCGGCATCGACCGCGCCAAATTCGAGGAGCTCGCCCGCGCGGCCGAGAAGAATTGTCCGGTCTCGAAGGTTCTCAACGCCGAGATCACGATGGACTTCACCCTGGCCTGAGGCCAATGACTCACGACCGGCGAAGGGCTCAATGGCCGGGCTTGCCCGGCCATTTCTCCGTGAGACGCTCGACTCTGTGAAAATGAATACAGAACCAATTCCCACTTGGCCCGTTGAGACAGCAAGCGGCGCTCCACGCCGCAGTTTCACACGAAGGAGGAATACATGATTGCGAAGCATCTTGCGGTGGCGCTTTTGGGCTCGGCTCTGATCGCCGCTCCCGCGCTGGCTCAGACCTCTTCCGGTTCCGGTGCGACCACCAGCCCGTCGACCGGCGCGGCTCCGGCGATGAACAACAGCACCGACTCGTCCGGCACCGCCGCCGGCTCGTCCACCATGGGCAGCTCAAGCACGACCAGCGGCGCCACCATGACTCAGATGCAGCCTGGCCAGTGGCGCGCGTCGAAGCTGGAAGGCCTCAACGTCTACAACAACAACAACGAGAAGATCGGCGACATCAGCGAATTGCTGGTCGATGAGAGCGGCAAGATCCAGGCCGTCGTGGTCGGCGTCGGCGGCTTCCTGGGCATGGGCGAGCACGATGTCGCCATCGCCTTCGATCAGGTCAAGTTCGTGAACGAGCCGCGTGCCAATGCGAGCGCGGCCAACACGAATGCGAGCGGCACGGCCGGCACGAATGCGGCTGGCACCGCCGGCACGATGGGCACCGCCGGCACGACGGCGCCGAACACCACGGGCTCCGTGTCCAACAATTCGGCCGCTGGCAGCAGCGACGCCAATCGCACGGCGCCCGATCACGCCCTGGTCAACATGACCAAGGATCAGCTGAAGGCCATGCCCGAGTTCAAGTACAACAAGTAAGCCACGTGCCGATGGCATGAGAAAGGGGCCCTCGCGGCCCCTTTCGCATTTTACGGAACGGCGTCAGGCGTTTTTGCCCTACATCGCCGCCTTCTTGAAGCTGTCGACCACGGCCTGTCCCTCGGGGCCCGCCTTCTTCAGCCAATCCTGGGTGAGCTGCTCGCCGATCTTCTGGAGGCCCGCCTTGAGTTCCGGGCTCGGAGGAAGAACCTTCATGCCCTTCGCGGCGAGCTGATCCGTATACCATTTGGTCTTTTCCTGAGCCGCCTTCCAGCCGCGCTCCTCAGCCGTCGCGGCGGCTTTCAGGACCGCTTCCTGCGTCGGCTTGTCGAGGGCATCGAACGCGGCCTTGCTGACGAAGGTCAGGTTCTTCGGAATCCAGGCCTGCGCGTCGTAGAAATGCGAAAGCGATTCCCACACCTTCGAGTCATATCCGGTCGCGCCCGAGGTCATGAAGGTCGTGACCACGCCCGTGGCGAGCGCCTGCGGCAGGTCCGCCGCCTGGACAGTCACCGGCTGCGCGCCGGCGAGTTCCGCGATGCGGGCGGTGCCGGGATTGTAGGAGCGCCACTTCACGCCTTTCAGATCCTCGACGGTGTTGATGTCCTTCTTGGCGAAAATGCCCTGCGGCGGCCAAGGCACAGCGAAGAGCAGCATCAGGCCCTGGCTGGCGAACTTCTTCTCGATGGCCGGCTTCTGCACGTCCCAGAGCTTCTTTGCCTGATCGAAGGAGGTGGCGAGGAACGGCACCACATCGAGGCCATAGATCGGATCCTCGTTCTCATGGAGCGACATCAGCACTTCGCCGACCTGCGCCTGCCCGGTCTGGACCGCGCGCTTGATCTCGGGCGCCTTGAAGAGCGAGGCGTTGGCATGGACGGTGATCTGGAGCTTGCCGCCGGTCGCATCCGCCACGTCCTTGGCGAATTGCGACAGGTTCTCCGTATGGAAGTTGTCGGCCGGATACGCGGCGGGCAGGTTCCACTTGGTCTGCGCCTGCGCGGGCAAGCTCAACAGCAGGGCTCCGGCGAGTCCCAGGCCCAGACGTGTCATGCGTTTCATCGATCTTTCTCCCTCTGGTGTCGATGGCTTCGTTTCTGGAAAGGCAAGTCTCTTATTCCGGAAAGGCAAGTCTCGGGACGAACAAGGCGAGGTCGGGAAAAGCCGTGATGATGACGACCGCCAGCACGAGCAGCAGGAAGAACGGCAAGGCAGCCCTGGCCACCGCGAGGCTGTCCCGTCCGCTCATGGTCTGCAGAACGAACAGATTGAAGCCCACCGGCGGCGTGATCTGCGCCATCTCGACGAGGATGATCAGGAACACGCCGAACCAGATGAGATCGAATCCGGCCTGCTTGATCATGGGCAGCACCACGACCGTGGTCAGCACGATCATCGAGATGCCGTCGATGAGGCATCCCAGCAGAATGTACATCACCGTGAGCGCCGCGATCAGCACATAGGGCGAGAGATGAAGCGACTCGACCCATGCGGCGAGGGCCACGGGAATGCCCGTATAGGCCATGGCGGCCGTGGTGAAGGCGGCGCCCGCCAGGATGATCATGATCGTGACGGTCAGGCGCGTGGCGCTCAGCACGCTCTCGACGAAGGTTCTCCATGTCAGCGTGCCGGACCACCAGGCCAGCAGGAGCGCGCCGGTGACGCCCCAGGCCGCGCATTCCGTCGCCGTGGCCCAGCCGAAGATCAGGGCCGAGAAGATGAAGACGATGAGCAGGAGAACCGGCAGGAGCTTCGCCGATTGGCGCAGCTTGACCCCGAAGGGCATGCCGGGTTCGGGCCTGGGCGACCTGTCCGGATGGAGGAGGGACCAGACGGCAATATAGCCCGAATAGAGCGCCATCACGGTAAGCCCGGGCAGGAAGCCCGCGAGGAACACCTGGATGACCGAGACATTGGCGGCGATCGCATAGACCACCATGGGAATCGATGGCGGGATCAGGAGGCCGAGCGTTCCGGAGCCGGCGAGGCTCCCGAGGCTCATCTGCTCGTCGTAGCCGCGCTTCTTGAGCTCGGGCAGGGCGATCTTGCCCACGGTGGCGCAGGTGGCGGCGGAGGAGCCCGACACGGCGGCGAAGATCCCGCAGCCCACCACGTTGACATGCAGCAGGCGGCCCGGAAGCCAGTTGAGCCAGGGCGCGAGCCCGAGGAACATCTGTTCGGACAGGCGCGTCCTGAACAGGATCTCGCCCATCCAGATGAACAGGGGCAGGGCGGCGAGGGACCAGGACGCGGAACTCGCCCAGACCGTCGTGGCGAGCACCGGCCCGATCGGCACGCTGGTCACCAGCAGGATCGCCGCGAAGCCCACGATGAACAGCGCGATGCCGATCCACACGCCGAAGGCGAGAAGGACGCCGAGGAGCCCGAGGAGAATGGCCGCGACGGGGACAAGGCCGAGATCCGCCAGCATCGATCAGATTCCGCTCTCGGCCGCGCGCTGCACGATCTCCTCCGGGGTGGCCGCGGGCGGTTTCTCGTAGCGGGGCGGATGGCCCGTCAGCACATGGACGAGTTCGTCCACGAACGCGATGGCCAAAACGACGAGGCCCGAAGAGTAGCCGAGCTGCGGAATCCAGAGCGGCACAGGGACCACGCCCTGCGAGATGTCGTTGAAGCGCCAGCTGTCATAGGTCATCTGCACGGCGTACCAGGCGAAATAGCCGATGACCGCGGTGCCGATGAGAAGGCAGACCGCCTCGACGACACGCCGCGCCCGCTGTGGCCATCGATCGAGAATGAGGCCGACCCGGATCAGCTCTCCGGATTTGAACGTGTGGGCGAGGCCGAGGAAAGACATGGCGGCCATGGACCAGGCCGTGAAGTCGTCGCCCGCCGGAATGTTGATCCCGAATTCCCGTCCCAGCGACAGGCCCATCATCAGGAGAAAGATCGCGATCAGGAACAGACCGGCGAGATATCCGGCGAAACGATAGAGGGCGTCGAGAACGGTGCGGACCATGAACGGCGTTTCTTTCCGCGTGCAGCGCATGGGGCGAGATTACAGGGAGGACGGAATAGGACAAGGGTCTTGGAAGGATCGGATGCGCAAGCTTGCGTCGCTCCTGCCCAGGTCTGTCGCTCCTGCCCAAGTCTTGCGCAGCAGCACCTCGTCTCTGCGACCTCCCGCCCCGCCTTTCCCGTCTCGCCTTCGGGCGCTTTCCATGCTAGAACAAAACACGAACAATCTCGCGGAAGGCCTTTGATTCCATGGACGAGAAGCTCAGCCGCAAGCTGCGGATTTTGGCCGATGCGGCGAAATACGACGCCTCCTGCTCATCCTCGGGCGCCCCCGGGCGCAAGGCCGATATCGACGGCCTGGGCTCCACGACGGGGGCCGGCATCTGCCACGCCTATACGCCGGACGGGCGCTGCGTCTCGCTGCTCAAGATCCTCCTGACCAATTACTGCCTGTTCGACTGCGCCTATTGCGTGAACCGGCGCTCGTCCAACGTGAAGCGCGCCCGGTTCTCGGTCGACGAGGTGGTGGGGCTCACCCTCGCGTTCTACAAGCGCAACTACATCGAGGGCCTGTTCCTGTCCTCGGGCATCATCCGCTCGCCGGATCACACCATGGAGCAGATGCTGCGGGTGGCCAAGATTCTGCGCCGGGATCACGGCTTTCGCGGCTACATCCACCTGAAGACGATTCCGGAGGCGAGCCCCTGGCTCATCGAGGAGGCGGGCCTCTGGGCGGACCGCCTGTCCATCAATCTCGAGCTGCCGACGGAGAAAAGCCTGGAGCGCCTGGCGCCGGAGAAGGACGGCGGGTCCATCGAGGGCGCCATGGCGCAGATGTCCGAACGCATCGCGGAGGCGCGGGCGGAACGGCGCCGTTTCTCGCCCGCCGGACAGACGACGCAGATGATCGTCGGCGCGGACGATGCGACCGACGCGGAGGTGCTGCGCACCTCCGCCAGGCTCTACGGCCATTACCATATGAAGCGCGTGTATTACTCCGCCTTCAGCCCCATTCCCGATGCGAGCGCCGTCCTGCCGCTGAAGCCGCCGCCGCTCCTGCGCGAGAGCAGGCTGTATCAGGCCGATTGGCTCATGCGCTATTACGGCTTCCAGGTGGAGGAGATCGCGGACAGCAGCCGCGAGGGCATGCTCGACCTCGAGGTCGATCCCAAGCTCGCCTGGGCGCTGCAGAACCGCCACCGCTTTCCCGTGGACGTGAACCGCGCCGAGCGCGAGATGCTGCTGCGCGTGCCGGGCCTCGGCGCCCGCGCCGTGGACAGGATCGTGGCGGCGCGGCGGCACACGAATCTGCGGCTGGAAGACGTGGCGCGCCTCACCTCCGGCCTCAGGCGCGCGAAGCCTTTCCTGATCGCCGCCGATCATCATCCCAAGGCCAAGCTCGACCGGCAGGACCTGCGTGAGCGCCTGATCGAGAAGCCGCAGCAATTGAGCCTGTTCGCATGAGCCTGCATCGCATCACCCTCAGGAACGGCGCGGATCTCGACGGCTTCCGGCGCGCCGTGCGCTGGCTGACCTCCGAGGAACTCGCGCCGCAGCATGTCGTCTGGTCCCTCGACGATGCTCCGAGTCTCTTCGGGGAGAACGGCCCGGGAGAGGCGCCTCCCGTCACGCTGCCGCGGAGCGTGGCGCGCCTGATCGAGCTTTGCGTGTGCCATGGCGACCGGGAGCGCTATGCCCTGCTCTACCAGCTCGTCTGGCGCGTGCTGAACGGCGAGCGCGATCTTCTCGAGATCGCGAGCGATCCCCTCGTGCATCGCATCGACACCATGGCCCGCGCGGTCCGGCGCGACCTGCACAAGATGTATGCCTTCGTGCGCTTCCGCCGCATGAAGGGGGAGCATCTCGAGCGGTTCGCTTCCTGGTACGAGCCCGAGCATTTCATCCTCGAGGCCGCGGCCGGGTTCTTCGTCGACCGCTTCCGCTCCCTCGACTGGACGATCCTCACCCCTCTCGGGTCGATGCGCTGGGACCGGCATGAACTGAGCTTCGGCCCGCCCGGGCGGCGCGAGGACGCGCCGGACGAAGACCCCTTCGAGGAGGGCTGGCGCGGCTATTACGAGAGCGTGTTCAACCCCGCGCGGGTGAACCCCGCGGCCATGCGCGCCGAGATGCCGAAGAAATACTGGCGCAACCTGCCCGAAACCGCCGCCATCCCGGGCCTGATCCAAACCGCCTCCCAGCGCGTTGAAACCATGATCGAACAGGAGGCGACCATGCCGGAAAAACGCTCTCCGGACCGGGCCCTCGAGGCCATGTGGGACCAGGAGCCCAAGACCCTCGACGCGCTCAATGCCATCATCGCGGAAGCGGGACCGCTGGTGCCGGGCGCCACCCAGGCGGTGTTCGGCGAGGGGCCGAAGCATGCCGATATCGTGTTCGTGGGCGAGCAGCCGGGCGACCAGGAAGACCTGCAGGGCCGCCCCTTCGTCGGGCCGGCCGGCAAGCTCTTCGACCGGGCCCTGAAGGAGGCCGGCATCGACCGCGGACAGGCCTATCTCACCAATGCGGTGAAGCATTTCAAGTTCGAGCGGCGCGGCCACCGCCGCATCCATGCGAAGCCCACCGCCGGCGAGGTGAAGCATTACCGGCCCTGGCTGATGAAGGAGCTGGAGCTGGTGCGCCCCAGGCTCGTGGTGGCGCTCGGCGGAACGGCCCTCCTGGCCCTGACCGGCAAGTCGACGCCCATCTCCCGCTCGCGCGGGCGGGCGCAGTTCGGGTCCTATCGCGGCTATGTCACCGTGCATCCGAGCTATCTGCTCCGCCTGCCCGACGAGGCCACGAAGCGCAAGGCCTACGAGGCCTTCGTGGCCGACCTGCGCCGGATCCGCGACTGGGCCAAGGCCGACCCCGAGACGGGCGAGTTGCCGCTCGCGGCCGAGTGAGATCCCTCACGCCCGCGCCGCGAGCTTCCGCCTATGGTCGAGGTGGCGCATCACGGGCGTCACGGTGACCCCGTGGAGCACGATGGACACGAGGATGACGAAGCCCGCCGCGCTCCAGAGCAGGTCGGCATGGTCGAAGTCCCGATGGTTCAGGCCGTAGGCGAGGTAATAGATCGAGCCGAGCCCCCGGATCCCGAAGAAGCTGATCGCCAGCCTCTCGCCGGGGGGAGGCTTGGAGCCGATCAGCCCGATGCAGCCGGCGAGCGGGCGGACCGCGAACAGCGCCACCAGGCCGAAGATTGCCGCCTCCCAGCTCAACGCGCGAAACAGCTGGCCGCCGGTCGTCGCGCCGCCGAAGAGCACCAGCAGCGCCATCATGAGAAGGCGCTCGAGCTCCTCGGCGAAATCGTGCAGTTTCTCGTGATAGGCATCCTCCCGCTTCGTGGCGCGCAGGGCCAAGGCGGCCACGAAGACTGCGAGAAAGCCGTAGCCGTGCGCCATTTCCGTCACCCCATAGGCCAGGCACGTGATGCCGAGCGCCACGAAGCCCGAACCGGTGCGCGAGAGCTTCGCCCGGTTCGGGATGTGGAAGGTGAGCCAGCCGAGGAGCCGCCCGACCGCGAAGCCCGCGGCGATGCCCATGGGGATCTTCCACAGCACCGCATAGGCGAACCATTCGGCCAGGCTCCCCACGCTGACACCCTCGCCGAGGGCGAGGGCGAGCAGGACGAACGGAAAGGCGAGGCCGTCGTTGAGCCCGGCCTCCGCCGTGAGGGTGAAGCGCACCTCGTCCTCCTGCCCGCCGCCCGGCGGCCCCACCTGCACGTCGCTGGCGAGCACCGGATCGGTCGGCGCCAGGGCCCCCGCCAGCAGGAGAGCCGCTGCGGCGCTCAGTCCCAGGAGAGCGTAGCCGAGCCAGGCGAGGCCCAGGATCGTCAGCGGCATCGAGATCCCCAGGAGGCGCCAGGCGAGCCGCCAGCGGCGCCACCCGAACGGCCGGTCGATCTTCAGTCCCGCGCCCATGAGCGAGATGAGCACGACCAGCTCGCTCATGTGCTCCACGAGGGAAAGCTCCTCCAGGGGGTGGGGCAGGACGCCCGGCACGTCCGGAAGGCCGAAGATGAGCGCGCCCAGCCCCACGCAGAAGATCGGCAGGGACAGGGGCAGCTCCTTCAGGACCATGGGGAGCCAGGCCGTCAGCAGGACCACGGCCCCGAACCCGGCCAGCACGATCACATAGGCGTTCATAGGGCTGCGAACGCGGCCCAGACTCGGCAGTTCCATCGCCCTCAGGGGTTAACCGCCCCTTAAACCGCCACAATTAGGGTGCTCCAGAGCATCAAGGCCGGATGTGAACCGGCGGCGATCGAATGCGGGGTTGAGAGAGACGTGGCGAACGGACGTGACCGGCGGGAGCCGGTTTTCGATGCGCCAGCCGCCGAAGCGGGGGAGCTGGACTTTCACCTCTCGCCCGAAGACCGGGCAGGGGGACCATCCATGGCGAAACGGCGGAGTTCAAGGGGCGACGGCGGCGGCAGGCCGCTGCGTCGCGGATCCGGTCCGAAAAAGGCCAAGCGCAAGGGCCGCTCGCTCCTCGGCAAGCTGTTCTATGCGGGCGTCGTGCTCTGCCTCTGGGGCGTCATCGCGGTCGGGGGCGTGGTGGCCTATTACGCCTCGCAGCTGCCGCCCATCGACCAGCTCACCGTTCCCAAGCGCCCGCCGAACATCGCCATCATGGCCAATGACGGCTCGCTGATCACCAATCGCGGCGAGACGGGCGGACGCACCGTCACCCTGAAGGAGCTGCCGCCATACCTCCCGAAGGCCTTCGTGGCCATCGAGGACCGGCGCTTCTACGACCATTTCGGCATCGACCCGATGGGCATCGCCCGCGCGGTCTACCGCAACCTCACCCATTCCGGCGGCCTGCAGGGCGGCTCGACGCTGACGCAGCAGCTCGCCAAGAACCTCTTCCTCACCCAGGAGCGCACCGCCTCGCGCAAGATCCAGGAGGCGATCCTCGCCCTCTGGCTGGAACGCAACTATTCGAAGGACCAGATCCTCGAACTCTATCTCAACCGGGTCTATTTCGGCGCCGGCGCCTATGGGGTCGAGGCCGCGGCCCAGCGCTATTACGGCAAGTCCGCGCGCAACGTCTCGCTCTCGGAGGCCGCGGTGCTCGCCGGCCTCGTGCAGTCGCCCTCGCGCCTCGCGCCCAACCGCAACCCGGAAGGGGCCAAGGCCCGCGGCCAGCTCGTGATCGCCGCCATGAGCGAGCTCGGCTTCGTCACGCCCGACATGACCAAGACCGCCCTCGGCCAGCCGGCCGAGCCCGTGCGCCCGAACGGGGCGGGGTCGGCCAATTACGCGGCCGATTACGTGATGGACGTGCTCGACGATTTCGTCGGCACTATCGACACGGACATCGCGGTCTTCACCACCATCGATCCCGGCCTGCAGGCCGCGGCGGAGCGCGTGCTGGTCGACGAGCTCAACGCCAAGGGCCAGAAATTCAACGTGAGCCAGGGCGCCTTCGTGGCCATGAAGCCGGACGGCGGGGTCCAGGCCCTGGTGGGCGGCCGCAATTACGAGGCGAGCCAGTTCAACCGGGCCACCTCCGCCCGGCGCCAGCCCGGCTCGTCCTTCAAGCCCTTCGTGTATCTGACCGCCGTCGAGCGGGGCTATACGCCGGACATGGTCGTCGAGGACGGCCCCGTCAGCTACAAGGGCTGGAACCCCCAGAACTACGACCGCAAGTATCGCGGCCCCGTCACCCTGCGCGACGCCCTGGCCCTTTCGCTCAACACCGTCGCGGTCAAGCTCAACATGGAGGTCGGGCCGAAGAACGTAGCGCAGACCGCGCAGCGTCTCGGCATCACCTCGCCGCTCCAGGCGAACGGCTCCCTCGCCCTCGGCACCTCCGAGGTGACGCCGCTCGAGCTCGTCGGCGCCTACGCGGCCTTCGCCAATGGCGGCACCGGCGTGACGCCCTACGTGATCAAGGAGGTCAAGACCCTCGACGGCAAGATCATCTACAAACGCCCGCCCTCCGCCGGGGCGCTGGGCCGCGTCGTCGAACCCTCGGCGGTCGCGATGATGAACCAGATGATGCGCAACACCTTCGTGATCGGCACGGCCCGGGCCGCGCAGATCCCCGGCTGGCCCATGGCGGGCAAGACCGGCACGACCAACGATTACAAGGATGCCTGGTTCATCGGCTTCACGGGCAATCTCGTGGCCGGGGTCTGGCTCGGCAACGACGACGGCGCGCTCACCAAGCGGGTCAGCGGCGGCAACCTGCCGAGGGAGGTCTGGCACAATTTCATGAAGATCGCCCTGAAGGACCAGCAGCCCGTGCCGCTGCCCGGCCTGGACCGCTTCCAGGAAGACGTGCCGGTCGCCGGATCGGGCGCCGACCCGCGCTATGCCAATGCGGGCGAGGGCGACAACGCCTGGATCCCGCCCCAGCCGCAGCCCCAGCGCCGGGCCAGCCGGGAGAAGAACTTCTTCGAGAAGCTGTTCGGGCTCTAAAGCCCGGACGGCTCCCCTACTCGGCCTGGATCAGCTCCATCTTCTGCCCGTCAAACGCCGCCAGCCCGAGCCTGGTGCAGAGAACCTGCACCTCTTCGGGCGAGAGATGGGCCAGGTAA
>Ga0180215_1004906_pt1 | contig 11647 bp, 10 predicted proteins | sample eDN3rd37CBELigBY_FD_128871 | JGI IMG/M metagenome (GOLD analysis project Ga0180215, IMG submission 128871) | Enriched backyard soil microbial communities from Emeryville, California, USA - eDNA 3rd pass 37_C BE-Lig BY (version 2) (version 2) | ecosystem: Environmental > Terrestrial > Soil >...
ATGGCCGGCCCTATGCCGGCCATCTCGATGCGGAAAGACGCTACGCCTCAATCCATCGAGATCACCGGGACAAGCCCGGTGATGACATGTGTCTCAATGGACCGCCTCAGGCGTTCCTCAGGCGTCCCAGCGCCTCTTCCATCTTCGCCTTACGGGCCAAGGCTTCGTCGCGGCGCTCGCGTTGCTCCTCGACGACCTCCTCGGGGGCGCGCTTGAGGAAATCCGCGTTCCCGAGCTTCGCGTCGATCTTGGCCACCTCTCCGTCGAGCTTCTGAATTTCCTTGGCGAGACGGGCGCGCTCCGCGTCGAGGTCGATCACGCCCTCCAGCGGCAGGGCCGCCACCTCACCGCGGATGAGGAGCTGGATCGAGCTCTTGGGAGCCGCATCGGCGTAGGTGATGCCGGAGAGGCGCGCGAGGCGCTTCACGATATCGCCCCAGCGTCCGGCCCGGGCCTTCACGTCCGCGGAGGATGCCACGAGCACGAGCGGGATCTGCGCCCCGGCCGGGACGTTCGTCTCGGAACGGGCGGAGCGGATCTCTGTGACGAGGTCCACCACCCAGCCGATTTCGGCCTCGGCCTGCGGATCGATCAGGTGGGCGAGATTCGACCAGGGGGCCAGTGCCAGGATGGTCTCGCGCTTCGGTCCCTCCTGACCCTTCACCTCCCACAGCTCCTCCGTGAGGAACGGCATGATCGGGTGGAGAAGCTTGCAGATCTCGTCCAGGATGAAGGCGATCGTGGCGCGGGTCTCATCCTTCGCGGGAGAATCCGCGCCCTGCAGAACGGGCTTGGAAAGCTCGAGCATCCAGTCGCAGAACACATTCCACACGAAGCGGTAGGCCGCGCCCGCCGCCTCGTTGAACTTGTAGCTTTGGATTCCCGCAGCGACTTCGTCGATCGCCTTGGCGCATTCGCTGAGCGCCCATTTGTTGAGCGTCTCCTTCACCGACTTCGGATCGAAGCCCGCGACGCGCTTGCACTCGTTCATCTCGGCGAAGCGAGCCGCGTTCCAGATCTTGGTCGCGAAGTTGCGGTAGTTTTCAACGCGTTGGACCGACAGCTTGATGTCGCGGCCCTGCGCGGCCATCGACGTCAGCGTCATGCGCAGGGCATCAGCGCCATACTGCTCCACGAGATCGAGCGGATCGATGACGTTACCTTTCGACTTCGACATCTTCGCGCCCTTCTCGTCACGGACGAGGGCGTGGATATAGACCGTGTCGAAGGGCACCTCGTCCATGAAGTGCAAGCCCATCATCATCATGCGGGCGACCCAGAAGAAGATGATGTCGAAGCCCGTGACGAGGGTGTTCGTCGGATAGTAGCGCTTCAGCTCCGGCGTGTCGTCCGGCCAGCCCAGCGCGGAGAATGGCCACAGGGCCGAGGAGAACCATGTGTCGAGCACGTCCTCGTCGCGCTTGAGCGGCACATCCCGACCGTTCTTCGCGCGTGCTTGCGCCCTCGCCTCCTCCTCGCTCGAAGCGACGAAGACATTGCCCTCGTCGTCATACCAGGCCGGGATCTGGTGCCCCCACCAGAGCTGGCGCGAGACGCACCAGGGCTCGATGTTCTCGAGCCACTGGAAATAGGTCTTTTCCCAGTTCTCGGGCACGAACTTGGTCTGGCCCTTGCGCACGGCGCCGAGCGCACGCTCGGCAAGGGGCTTCACGTTCACGTACCACTGGTCCGTGAGGTACGGCTCGATGACCACGTTCGAACGGTCGCCGTGCGGCACGGTGTGGGTGTGCGGCTCGATCTGGACGAGAAGCTCGCGCTCCTCCAGCATCAGGACGATGCGCTGACGCGCCTCGAAGCGGCCGATGCCGTCGAGAGCCAGCACGGCCCTGAGATCGTCGGTCTGCTCGAGACCCGCCAGGAAGGCCTCGTTGCCGGCGAGCGTCAGTTGCGCCTCCGTGCCGAAGATGTTGATCAGCGGCAGGTTGTGGCGCTTACCGACCTCGAAGTCGTTGAAGTCGTGCGCAGGCGTGATCTTCACCGCACCGGTACCCTTCTCAGGGTCGGAATATTCGTCGGCCACGATGGGGATGCGGCGGCCGACCAGCGGCAGGATGGCGAACTTGCCGACCAGATCTTTGTAGCGCTCGTCTTCGGGGTGAACGGCCACGGCCACGTCGCCGAGCATGGTCTCGGGGCGCGTGGTGGCAACGGTGATGGAGCGGTCGGGCATGCCCTCGATGGCATAGCGGATGTGCCAGAGGTTGCCCTTCACCTCGACCTGCATGACCTCCAGGTCCGAGATCGCCGTCTGGAACTTGGGGTCCCAGTTCACGAGGCGCTTGTCCCTGTAGATCAGGCCCTGCTTGTAGAGATCGACGAAGACCTTCAGGACGGCCCGGGACAGGCCTTCGTCCATGGTGAAGCGCTCGCGCGACCAGTCGCAGGAGGCGCCGAGGCGCTTGAGCTGGCGCACGATGGTGCCGCCCGATTCCTCCTTCCACTCCCAGACCCGCTTGACGAATTCCTCACGGCCGAGGTCGCGGCGCTGGATCTGGCGCTCCGCCAGCTGGCGCTCGACGACCATCTGCGTGGCGATGCCCGCATGGTCCATGCCCGGCTGCCAGAGCACGTCCTTGCCGCGCATGCGCTCGAAGCGGCAGAGAATGTCCTGGATCGTGTTGTTGAGGGCATGCCCCATATGGAGCGAGCCGGTCACGTTCGGCGGCGGAATGACGATCGTGTAGGGTACCGCGTCCTTGCGATCCGCACGGCCGGCCTTGAAGGCCCCGGCCTCCTCCCAGCGGGTGGAAATGCGTGCTTCGACAGCGGAGGGATCGAACGTCTTGTCCATCATGATGAGTACCGGTCTTTTGGCGCGAATAACGCGCAAGCAAGACGGCTACAAACCGGACGGATCGGTCGAAGTCAACAGAGGGGCGACAATCTGGGTGCGCCCGGCCTCGAAAGAGGCCCTTCCGGCGGCAGGATCGGCCGGGCTCAGCCCCGGCCGCGGGTCACGCGCTCGATCTCGGTCCGCACCAGCCGCTCGACCACGGAAGGAAGATTCTCATCGAGCCATGCCTTCAGCATGGGCCGCAGCATCTCCTTCATGAGATCCTCAACGGTCTGGGGCTGGCTGGGCTTCACGGTAGCGCTCAACCGCTCGAAGGCGCCGGAGACCGAGGCGCTGGCTGCGTCGGAGAGGAGAAGATCACCCTTCGCCGGCTCGACAGCCGCGATCGGCGCTTCCGCCATCGTGGAGGGATCGGGCCTGGCGACGGAGACCGGGGCCAGCGGCTCGGGCTCCCGAAGGACCTGAAGCCGCTCTACCGTCTCACCCTCTGCCGGTGGTTCGTCGGGAAGGGCCTCTCCCCGGCTCCAGGGGCCGAGGACCGGCTCGTTGGGTCCTGAGGCGACCAGCGGAGCCACATGAAGCTCGGTGATATCGAGGACATTCTTCAGAGGCGAGGAAGCCGGTTCCTCAGGCTCGGATGGTTGCAGCGCCTCATCGTCAGCGATGATGCGCCGGATGGAAGCCAGAATTTCTTCCATCGATGGCTCATTAACCTTCAGGCTCGCAGAACCCATAGCCGCATCCAAATCAAAATACGCAAGAATCACATTCGAATGAATGTATATGAAGTATTTTACGCAAACCTAAAGAAAACAAGGAGGACCAGAACTTTTTGGTTCTGGCCCTGAAACTTATCAACGTCCGTCGGGAGTGCTCGTCCCGATCCAGAGATCTTTGACCTGATCGTAATGGATCTTCGCGCTGTAATGATTGACCTTGAGGCCGAGCGCCCGCGAGTTGAGCCGGCCCATCGCATTGACGAGGCTGTAGGAAGCCACCACCCGGTCGCGCTGGGCCGTGATGAGGTTCACGCGGGCATTCAGCAGTTCCTGCTGGGCGTTCAGGACGTCCAGGGTCGTGCGCTGACCGACGCGCGCCTCTTCACGGACGCCGCTGAGCGCCGTCTCGGCAGCGTCGATCTGAGCCTGCGCGGCGACGATCTGGGCGCGGGCCGCTTCCAGCCGTCCCCAGGAGGAGCTCACGGCGGCACGGACCTGATCGCGCACGGAATCGGCTTCGAGGCGGCGCTGCCCGACCACTTCTTTGGCCTGGCGGGTCGCGGCATAGGCCTGACCGCCTTCGTAGATCGGAACCGTCAGCCGGGCGACCACGGAGGCCGAAAGCGCAGCGTCACCCTGCTGCTGCCGATCATAGCGCTGGTCGACGGCGCCGGCGACGCCGAGCTGCGGAGCCAGGGCTCCCTCTTCGATCTTCACCTGCAGCTCGGCCACATCGACGGCGTGCTGGCGGGCCTTGATCGCCGGATGCTCGTTGAGAGCGACTTTCAGGGCGGCATCAACGGAACGGGGGGTCAGCTTGTCCAGCGGACGCCCGGGCGCCAGCTGGGCGGGCTCAACGCCGACGACCTGACGGTAGACGGCGATGCTGTTGCGCAGATTGGCCTCGGCCAGGCTGGCCTCTGACCGCGCGGCGGCCAAGCGGGCTTCCGCCTGGGCGACGTCGGTCCTGGTCACCTCGCCGACGTTGAATCGATCCTGGGTCTGACGCAGCTGCTCGTCGATGACCTCGACGTTGTTGCGCTGCAGGTCGAGAATGGCAGTATCCCGCAGAACGTCCATATAGGCCGTCGCGGCATCGAGCAGAACGCCCTGCTCGGTGGTGTTCAGGCTCTCGCGGGAGCCGAGGACGGAGGATTCCGCCGCCCGGACCCGATTCTGGGTCCGGAACCCGTCGAAGATCGTTTGATTGATCTCAACGCCGAATCCGCGGGGGTTGAGGGTATTCCGGGTGGTCGTGTTCGGCGAAAACCGGGAAGAGGGCGACTCCACCGATGCCCAGCTCCGGCCGACATCGGCCGTTCCGCTGATCGTCGGCCTGTAGCCGGACTTGGCCTGGGCGACCGTTTCATCCGTTGCGCGGACATTGGCGCGCTGGGCATTCAGATCCGGATTATTGCCATATGCGCGTGCCAAGGCGCTTTCCAAGGTCTCCGCCCATACCCCTCCAGGGGCCATCAGCGCCAATACCGAGGTCATCGCCCCAAAGAGCAAGCGATACGTCATCTTGGAATGCTTCTTCTTCACGCGCACCTGCCTAGAGACCAACACGGAACAACCGCAGAGGCGCCCCCATTCGGAATCCTCTACGACTCAAAGCGCAACAATACCCAAGGGAACAGAGTCGGCAACAACGCGTTAGGGCCAACTCGATTTTAGCTTGGGAGTGTCGCTTTTTTGCGCCACTCCCGGAGCCAGGAAATTAAGGATTTGGAAGGAATTAGAACGTGAAGCCAGGGGCTTGGACGAACGCCGCCAGGAGGGGTGCCGCAGCTTCGAACAGGTTCCGCTCGCCGATGGCATCGCCCGTACGGACATAAAGCGTTGCCCGCGCGGCACGACCCCGTCCCTTCACGCATACGAGGCGTCCTCCCTCGGCGAGTTGCTGGAGCAGCCCTTCGGGACGAACCTCGACGGAGCCATTCACGAGAATGGCGTCATAAGGAGCGTGGGCGGCATAGCCCTGGTCCAGGGGGCCCGTCACGACGGCCACATCGCCGGCACCGGCAGCGCTCAGGCACTGCCTGGCAGCCGTGGCAAGGGCCTCGTCCGATTCCAGGGCTGTGACCTGGGCACCGAGCCTGCGAAGAACCGCTGAGGAGTAGCCACGGCCGCCGGCGACGTCGAGAACCTTGTCGCCCGCATCGATCTCCAGCGCCTGGATCATACGGCCCAGGATCATGGGCGCGAGCATGTAGCGGCTCTCGCCGCTGTCACTGACAAGGATGTCCTGATCGATATAGGCCAGGCCCTCGCGGCCCGGGAGCACGAAAAGCTCTCTCGGGACGCTGTCCATGGCATCCAGGAGAGGCATGTCGTTCACATCGAAAGTGCGCAGCTGGCCATCAACCATCATGCGGCGCGCTTGGGTGTAATCGACCATGGATAGTGCCTTCAGAAACTTGTTGGAGGCCTCGCCCGGAATCGAACCGGGGTGCAAGGATTTGCAGTCCTCTGCGTAACCACTCCGCCACGAGGCCATCCGGGGCGTATCGCGAACGCGACGGCTGCTCCATAGCAACCATCCCCCCAAAGAGCAACAGCCGCTTTTCGGTCCCGTGCGCCAACAATGCACTTGCAACCGTCGAAACCCGTGCTATATGCCTCCCACCTCGCCGACGGACCCGTCCCTGGAGACCTCCCCGGCGCTCAGGACGCCCATGCTTAGGGCTTCCTTGAAAGGTATGGCATATTCCGGCGTGGCGCAGCGGTAGCGCAGCGGACTGTTAATCCGTTGGTCGTAGGTTCGAATCCTACCGCCGGAGCCAACCTTCCTCATCCTCCCTCAATCTGACAATCAGTTCTCCCTGGCGCATGATGGCGCGGGTTCGAAGCTTGGCCATGGCATAGAGCCATAAGCTCCGTTCCGGTCTATTTCCGCGATGAGATTGCATCACCAAGCCCCTGTCCGGCGGTAGGCTGATCGCAGGTTCTATCCCCGACTCATCAGGTTCGATCCCCCTCCCTTTCACAGATCGAGAAAATCTTGCCGAGATTCGACCCACGGAACGGCTTGACCCGCAAAGCTCCTTGCCGTCAGCATCGCGCCTCTTCCCGAATGAGGCCGTTCAGGCCCGTATAGATCGAGACGATCATGACCGCGACCAAGCTTCTTTTCCGCGACGATGCCTATGCTACCTCCTGTGAGGCGCGCGTTCTTGGAACGACGCCCGAGGGTGGCGTGATTCTGGATCGCACAATCTTCTACGCTCAAGGAGGCGGACAGCCGGGAGATGTCGGCGTCATCGTGAAGGCCGATGGCGGCAGGTTCGATGTCACGAACACGGTTTACGGCCCCGACCGCTCGCAGATCCTGCATCTCGTCGGGCCGGAGGCAGCATCGCGCTTCGCGGAAGGCGAGACCGTGGAATTGCAGCTCGACTGGCCCCGTCGCCTGAAGCGTATGCGCGTTCATACGGCGCTTCATCTCCTGAGCGTCGTCCTGCCCTATCCGGTCACCGGCGGCGCCATCGGCGAGGGCGACGGGCGGCTCGATTTCGACATTCCCGATGCCGGCCTCGACAAGGCGGAGATCACGGACAAGCTCAACGCCCTCATTGCCCGGGATGCGCCTGTCACCGACCGCTGGATCACGGATGAGGAGCTCGACGCCAATCCCGGCCTCGTGAAGACCATGTCCGTGAAGCCGCCCCGCGGATCCGGCCGGGTCCGCCTCGTCGAGATCGAGGGAATCGATCTCCAGCCCTGCGGCGGCACCCATGTCCGCCGCACCGGCGAGATCGGCACGGTCGCGGTCACCGATATCGAGAAGAAGGGCAAGCAGAACCGCCGCGTTCGCATGTCCCTGGTCGACTGAACCCATTTCCCAAGGAGCCGCCGATGTCCCAGCCTTTCGTTTCGCCCTCCTGGCTGCAGGAGCACCTGAATGATCCGAACCTCGTGGTCATCGACGGCTCGTGGTATCTTCCCACGCAAAACCGCGATCCCGAGGCCGAATACCTCGCCGGCCATATTCCGGGCGCGGTACGCTTCGACATCGACACGGTGAAGGACACCTCCTCCACCCTGCCCCACATGCTCCCTTCGCCGGAGGACTTCGCGAAAGCCGTGGGGGCGATGGGGATCAGCGAAGATATGACGATCGTCGTCTACGACGGCGCGGGCCTTTTCTCCGCTCCGCGCGTCCGCTGGACGTTCCAGGTCTTCGGCGCGCGCGACGTTTCGATTCTCGAAGGCGGTTTCCCCGCCTGGAAGGCGCAAGGAGGCGCCGTCGAGACCGGGCCTGAGAAACCCCGCTCCCCTCGAACCTTCACCCCGTCCTTCGACGCCTCTGCCGTCGCGGACGTATCCGCGGTTCAGGACGCGCTCCGCTCCGGTGGAGCGCAGGTGGTCGATGCACGCCCGGCGGCGCGTTTCCAGGGCGAGGCCCCCGAGCCGCGCCCCGGCCTTCGGTCAGGCCACATGCCCGGCAGCCTCAACCTGCCCTTCGACCAGATCGTCGAGAACGGCCGCCTGAAGGACAAGGCCAGCCTCGAGAAGGCCATCGCGGAGGCTGGCATCACTCCTGAGCAACCGGTGATCACGAGCTGCGGCTCCGGCGTTTCGGCCGCGATCCTCGGCGTGGCCTTCGAAGTGACAGGTCGCCCGATCAAGGCGATCTATGACGGCTCCTGGTCCGAATGGGGCGCGCGGGAGGATCTGCCCGTGGAGACGGGAGCGGCGAAGAAGGCCTAGGTGGCCTGTGCATTCAAAATGTGCGGGTCACGATCCTGCGAATCATCCGAATTGCGAACCAGATCATCAGGATCTCAGGAATTAAGCTGATAAGTGAGTATGGAAGCAAGCCGATCTGCCAATGAATGCCCCAGCTCCACATCCATGCCCAGCTAAAGAAATCGCCGAGCCAATGGCCTGACTTACACGCCACATAAACGATCATAGCATCAGTGAAGTAACAACCACCGATCCCGCTTCCTCTCCCGAAATATGGAAGCGTGAAATTAGCAATGCTTCCTGCGATCAGAACACAAAGTAATAGAGCTAGGCAAAAGCTTTCAAGTATCAATAAAAATGTGTGGCCGATCTTATGGCCCATATAGCAGACACCTCTGAAACTTATACGTCTAATTCTCATCCCAAAAGAAAAGGCCTCGGAGGTAACGAGGCCTTTTCAACGATCCGTTTAGTGCAGGATCTGGCTCAGGAATAGCCGGGTGCGCTCGTGCTGCGGGTTCTTGAAGAACTCGTCCGGCGTGTTCATCTCGACGATCTGCCCGTAATCCATGAAGATCACCCGGTCGGCCACCTGACGGGCGAAGCCCATCTCGTGGGTCACGCACAGCATGGTCATGCCCTCGTCGGCCAGCCCCACCATGGTGTCGAGCACCTCCTTCACCATTTCCGGATCGAGCGCCGAGGTCGGCTCGTCGAACAGCATGATCTTCGGGCTCATGCAGAGCGAGCGCGCAATCGCCACGCGCTGCTGCTGGCCGCCCGAGAGCTGGCCCGGATACTTGTTCGCCTGCTCGGGGATCTTGACCCGCTTCAGGTAGTGCATGGCGACCTCTTCCGCTTCCTTCTTGGGCATCTTCTTCACCCAGATCGGAGCCAGAGTGCAGTTCTCGAGAATCGTCAGGTGCGGGAAGAGGTTGAAGTGCTGGAACACCATGCCGACATCGCGGCGCACCTCGTCGATGCGCTTGAGATCGTTGGTCAGTTCCGTGCCGTCGACGATGATGCGGCCCTTCTGGTGCTCTTCCAGACGGTTGATGCAGCGGATCATCGTGGACTTGCCGGAGCCCGAGGGGCCGCAGATCACGATGCGTTCGCCACGGCGAACGTTGAGGTTGATATCCCGCAGCACGTGAAACTCGCCGTACCACTTGTGCACGTCGATCATCTGGACGGCGGCTTCGGCCTTGGGGTCGATATCGACGGAACGGATGGTTTGAGATGACATTGTCGTAGCCATGGTTGTTTACCGTTTCTGACCAGCCGCAAGGCGACGCTCGACGCCGAGCGAGTACCGCGACATGCCGAAGCAAAAGACGAAGTAGAACAGGGCCGCGAAGGCATAGCCCGTGATGCCGATGGTCGGGGCCGCCCAGTTCGGGTCGATGCGAGAGGCCTCGATGGTCTTCACCAGATCGAAGATGCCGACGATCGCCACGAGCGAAGTATCCTTGAACAGCCCGATGAAGGTGTTCACGATGCCGGGGATCACGATCCGCAGGGCCTGGGGCAGGATGATGAGCGTCATCATCTGCGGATAGTTGAGCCCCAGGGACATCGCGCCTTCATATTGCCCCTTCGGCATGGCCTGAAGGCCGCCGCGCACCACCTCGGCCATGTAGGCGGATGCGAAGAGCGCGGTGCCGATGAGAGGCCGCAGCAGGCGGTCGACCGTCATGTCGCCCGGCAGGAACAGCGGCAACATGGTGTTGGCCATGATCAGCACCGTGATCAGCGGCACGCCGCGCACGAACTCGATGAAGATCACCGAGGCCATCCGCACGATGGGAAGCTTCGAGCGCCGTCCCAAGGCCAGCACGATGCCGAAGGGCAGCGAGACCACGATGCCGACCGTCGCCACGAGCAGCGTCACCAGGATGCCGCCCCACAGGGACGTGGGCACATGCGCAAGGCCGAAATCGATATCGACGATTGCGAGCGTGATGCCGATCACCGCGACAAGGCCGCCGCCCATGATGAGCGCAGGCCGCATGGCGGTCTTGAGCAAAGCCGCGAAGAAGGCGAACAGGGCGATCACCAAGGCTCCGAAGATGGCGAAGCCCAGCCAGAAGCGAGCGCCGAAATCCGCATTCCCGCCTGTCAGGAGCACATAGGAGACGACCGGGAAGATCCAGAAGAAGTAGACCGCTCCCAGATCCCGGCGCGGGGCCTTGAGCCACAGCAGCCAGCCGACGCCGATGGCCAGGAGGGCGAAGAAAACGTCAACACGCCAGCGCTCGGACACCGTATAGGAGCCGTAGATGAAGTAGTTGATCTTGTCCCAGATGAAGGCCCAGCAGGCCCCCGCCTCGCTGCCGCCCGAATCGGCACGGCACGCGGCCCGGTCGGTGCCGGTCCAGACCGCATCGATGAAGAGGAAACGCACCAGGGGGGGAACACTGACATACAGGAGGTAGAACACCACCAGGGTCAGCACGGTGTTGAAGGGGCCGGAAAACAGGTTTTCCCGAATCCAGGCGATGGGGCCGCGGGTCAGGTTGGGCGGAGGCAGGGCCTCCACCTGCTTGGGCTGGACGTAACGGGGGATGTCGACGGCGGTGCTCATGCGATCTCCTACCGTTCAACGATCGCCACGCGGCGATTGTAGATATTCATGATGAACGAGGTCACGAGGCTGATCGTCAGATAGACGCCCATGGTGATGATGACGACCTCGATGGCCTGGCCCGTCTGGTTGAGCACGGTTCCCATGAAGACCTGCACCAGGTCGGGATAGCCGATGGCCACGGCCAGCGAGGAGTTCTTCGTCAGGTTCAGATATTGGCTGGTCAGCGGCGGAACGATGACGCGCATGGCCTGCGGAATCACCACCAGGCGCAGGGTCTGCCCCGGCGTGAGGCCGAGGGAGCCTGCGGCCTCCGTCTGGCCCTTCGAGACGGCCAGAATGCCTGCACGGACGACCTCGGCGATGAACGCCGCCGTATAGGTGACGAGGCCGAGGAGCAGCGCCACGAATTCCGGCAGGATCTGCATGCCGCCCGTCAGGTTGAAGGTGCCCTTGCGCGGCATCTCGAAGGTGATGGGGTTGGTGCCGGTCAGGGCAAGGACGATCCAGGTCAGGATCGGCAGGCCGAGGATGAGGGCCAGCGTGACCTTGCCGACGGGATATTGCCGCCCGGTCTGCTCCTGCTGCTTCTTGGCCCAGCGGCGATACAGGAAGGTGCCGACGAGGCCGATCACGAGAGCCGCGACGAGGATCGAGATGCTGGATCCCCAGACGGGCTTGGCCATGAAGAGGCCGCGGGAGTTCAGGTAGAAACCGGCGCCCATCTCGAGGGAATTGCGCGGCTGCGGCAGGGCGCCGAGAACGGCGATGTACCAGAACAGCAGCTGCACCAGCAGCGGGATGTTGCGCAGCACCTCCACGTAGACCATGGCGACC
>Ga0180215_1004907_pt1 | contig 11646 bp, 8 predicted proteins | sample eDN3rd37CBELigBY_FD_128871 | JGI IMG/M metagenome (GOLD analysis project Ga0180215, IMG submission 128871) | Enriched backyard soil microbial communities from Emeryville, California, USA - eDNA 3rd pass 37_C BE-Lig BY (version 2) (version 2) | ecosystem: Environmental > Terrestrial > Soil >...
ACGAGGAACACCGGTGCCCCCGAGGCCGCCAGGGCGCTCGCGTTCGACCACCACCGCAGGCAGTCCTCGGCGACGCGCAGGGACTCCCGCAGCAGCATCCGCTCGCCGTCGAGCAGCAGCACCACGCGGTAGCCGCCGTCGGCGATCGGCTCCGCCCCTCGTGTCGCGACGACGAGGGCCGGCTCGGGCCCGACTCGCAGCACCGGACGCTCGCCGTCCGACAGGATCACGCGCGAGCGCGGGAACGCGCGCCCGAGCTCCTCGGCGGTGCGGCTCGCGCCGACCGTCGCGGCGCGCAGCCGGGTACCGTCGCACACCGGGCAGCGCCAGCCGCTCGCGCTCGTGCCGCACAGGACGCACCGGGGATCGCCGCCGGTGCGCGGCACGACGAGCGTGCCGCCGCACGCGGCGCAGTGCGCCGTCTCACGGCAGCGGTCGCACGCGAGCAGCGGGGCGTTGCCCGGGCGCGCCACCTGCACGAGCACCGGGCCCTCGCGCACCGCCTCCTGGGCCTGCCGCCACGCCGACGACGGGATGCGGGCGGACCCCGGCTCGGGGCTCGCCTGCTGCTCGGTGAGCACGACCTTCGGCCGCACCTGCCCGGCGGGCTCGATCGCGTGCACCCAGCCGATCTCGACGAGCCGCTCCACCTCGACGCTGCGCGTGTGCGCGGCGAACAGCAGCGCCGCGCCCGACTGCTCCTGGCGCACGAGCGCGGCGTCTCGGGGGTGCACGCCCGGGGCGAGCGGCTCGGCGAGGAGCGGATCGCCGTCGTCCCACACCGCGATGAGCCCGAGCCGGGCGGCCGGGGCGTACACCGTCGAGCGGTTGCCGACCAGGATGCGGGCGTCGTCGCGCGTGGCGTCGAGGAACGCCCGATAGCGCTCGCCGCCCGTCTGCCGGGCGTCCGTGCGCAGCACCCGACGAGGGTCGACGAGCGCGCCGAGCGCCGCCTCGAGCTGCTCCTGGTCGCGGTAGTCGGGAACCACGAGCAACGCCGAGCGGTCGCTGCGCAGCGCGTGGGCGGCGGCCTGGGCGAGCGTCACGGCCCAGGCGCCGACCCACTGGCCCGATGGCAGCCGCAGCGGCCGAGGGTCGGCGGTCACGGCCATCCGCTCCCCGCGGTCGATGCCCGATTCGATGCGCCCGGCGGATGCCCCGTGCACGGGCGGCGGCGCGTCGGGCAGCGGTCCGGGGTCGCCCGGCGCCGCGAGCCACGACCGCTCGACGCGCACGTACCGGCTGGGGATCGCCAGCCGCAGCACGTCGCTCGCGTTGCCGGCGGCCCGGTCGGCGACCGCCCGCGCGAGCGCCCACACCTCGGGGGTCAGCATCCGCACCTCGGACACCACGTCGTCGAGCTCGCTCAGCGCGCCGCCGTACTCGCTGGTGTCGGCCACCTCGACGAGCCAGCCGTCGGCGATACGGCCGCCGGTGCGCAGCGGCACGCGCACGCGCACGCCGGGGCGTGCACGCTCGCGCAGCGCGTCGGGGATCGCGTAGTCGAAGAGCTGGTCGAGCTGCGGCAGCGGCGAGTCGACGAGCACCCTGGCGACGGAGCCGCCCGGCACGTCAGAGCCCGGCGGCGCTGCGGAGGTCGTCGACGCGGTCGAGCCGCTCCCAGGTGAACTCGGGCAGCTCCCGGCCGAAGTGGCCGTACGTCGCGGTCTTCGCGTAGATCGGTCGCAGCAGGTCGAGGTCGCGGATGATCGCCGCGGGTCGCAGGTCGAACACCTCGCGGATCGCGTCGATCATGCGCTCGTCGGGCACGTGGGCCGTGCCGAACGACTCCACGTAGAGGCCCACCGGCGCAGCCTTGCCGATCGCGTAGGCGACCTGCAGTTCGAGCCGGTCGGCGAGGCCGGCCGCGACCGCGTTCTTCGCGACCCAGCGCATCGCGTACGCCGCCGAGCGGTCGACCTTCGAGGGGTCCTTGCCGCTGAAGGCGCCGCCGCCGTGGCGGCTCGCACCGCCGTACGTGTCGATGATGATCTTGCGGCCCGTGAGACCGGCGTCGCCCTGGGGCCCGCCGATCTCGAAGCGGCCCGTGGGGTTGATCAGCACGTTGAGGTCGGCGGTCGAGAGCTCGACGGTGTCGAGCACCGGCCGGATGACGAGCTCCTCGACCTCGGCGCGCAGCTGCTCGGTCGCGATCGCGGGCGAGTGCTGCGTGGAGAGCACCACGGTCTCGATGGTGCGCGGCACCTGCCCCTCGTAGCCGATCGTGACCTGGGTCTTGCCGTCGGGGCGGAGGTAGTCGAGCTCGCCCTGCTTGCGCACCGCGGCGAGACGCTCGGCCATGCGGTGCGCGAGCCAGATCGGCACGGGCATCAGCTCGGGCGTCTCGCGCGTGGCGTAGCCGAACATGATGCCCTGGTCGCCCGCACCCTGGCGGTCGAGGGCGTCGTCGCTCGCGCGCTCCCGCGCCTCGAACGCGTGGTCGACGCCCTGGGCGATGTCGGGCGACTGCCCGCCGATCGAGACCGAGACGCCGCACGACCGGCCGTCGAACCACACGTCGGACGAGTTGTAGCCGATCGACGTGACCCGATCACGCACGATCGCGGGGATCTCGACGTATCCCGTGGTCGTCACCTCGCCCGCCACGTGGACGAGGCCGGTGGTGACGAGGGTCTCCACCGCCACCCGGGCATGCGGGTCGACCGTGAGCAGGGCGTCGAGGATCGAGTCCGAGACCTGGTCGCAGATCTTGTCGGGGTGCCCCTCGGTGACGGATTCGGAGGTGAACAGCCGGAGTGCGCTCATGTGCTGGGCTCGTGTCCCTTCGTGGTGTCGACGGCGTCCGCCGTGGTCGTCGCTACCGAGACAACCACGTCGAGGATGTCATGAGCCACTGAGGTCTTCGTTCCGTGTGCTCGTGTGACGATCTCGCCGTCGCGCCCGATCACCACGATGGCGTTCTCGTCGCTGGCGAACCCCTCGCTCCACCCCACGCGGTTGACCACGAGCAGGTCGGCGCCCTTCGCCTCGCGCTTCGCCCGGCCGAGCGCGAGCAGCTTCTCATCGTCGGGCTCCGTCTCGGCGGCGAAGCCGACGAGCAGGGTGCCGTCGTGCGGCGCGTGGCCGAGCCCGGCGAGGATGTCGGGGTTGCGCACGAGCTCGAGCGTCAGGCCGGAATCGCTCGCGTCCTTCTTGATCTTCGACTCGCTCACGTCGGCTGGCCGGTAGTCGGCGACGGCCGCGGCCATGATCACGACGTCGGCGCCGCGCGCGGCCTCGGTGACGGCGGCCTGCAGCTCGAGCGCGGTCGAGACGCGTCGGAGGTCGCATCCGCCCGGGTCGGGCACCTCGAGGTTCGCCGCCACGAGGGTGACCTCGGCGCCACGGGCACGTGCGGCCTCCGCGATCGCGACGCCCTGCTTGCCGCTCGAACGGTTGCCGAGGAAGCGCACCGGGTCGAGCGGCTCGCGGGTGCCGCCGGCGCTGACGACGACGCGCATGCCGGCGAGGTCGCGGCGGGCGGATGCCGCGGCGACCTCGAGCGCGGCGGCGACGATCGTCTCGGGCTCCTCCATGCGTCCGGGGCCGCTGTCGGCGCCAGTGAGCTGGCCGACCGCCGGCCCGACGACGGTGACGCCGCGCGCCCGCAGCGTGGCGATGTTCGCCCGGGTCGCCGGATGCCGCCACATCTCGGTGTGCATCGCCGGCGCGATGACGACGGGCGCCTCGCTCGCGAGCACCGTGTTGCCGAGCAGGTCGTCGGCGAGGCCGGTCGCGAGCTTCGCGATGGTGTTGGCGGTCGCCGGTGCGATCACGATGAGGTCGGCGGCCTGCCCGATCGCGACGTGGCGCACCTCGGCCACGCCCTCGTAGAGGTCGGTGTGCACGGGGTTGCGCGAGATCGCCTCGAGCGTGGGGCGGCCGACGAACTTCAGCGCACCCTCGGTGGGGACGACGTGGACGTCGTGCCCGGCGAGCACGAGCGCGCGGACGACGCCGACGGCCTTGTACGCCGCGATGCCGCCGGTGATGCCGACGACGACGTTGAGCGGCGACATCGGCGCCGTGCTACTCGCCGGCGGGGCGCAGGCGGAGCTTGTCCTCGTTGATCTCGTGGAGCGCGACCGACAGCGGCTTGTCGTCGATCGACGAGTCGACGAGCGGCCCGACGTTGTCGAAGAGGCTGCCCTCATGCAGGTCCGCGTAGTAGTCGTTGATCTGGCGCGCGCGCTTCGACGCGAAGATCACGAGCTGGTACTTCGAGTCGACCTTCGAGAGCAGGTCGTCGATGGGCGGATCGATGATGCCGGACAGCTTCTCAGCCATGGAGGAACTCCTTCAGACGAAACGGGCGCACACGGCGGTGCGCGGAAACTCGTGGCCCGGGCAGCTCAACGCCGACCCTTGCGGGGCCTCATCAAGTCTACGACCTTTTGCGCGGCCTCGGCGACGTCGTGGTTCACCACCTGGTGGTCGAACTCGTCGACGGCCGCCAGCTCGACCTTCGCGGTCTCGAGGCGGCGCTGCTGCTCGGCCGGGCTCTCGGTGCCCCGGCCGACGAGCCGTCGCACGAGCTCGTCCCAGGTCGGCGGCAGCAGGAAGACGAGCGTCGCCTCGGGCATCGCGCGACGCACCGAGCGGGCGCCCTGGATGTCGATCTCGAGCAGCACGCTGTCGCCGGCCGCGATGGCCTGCTCGACGGGGCGGCGCGGCGTGCCGTAGCGGGACGCGTTGTGCACGGTCGCCCACTCGAGCAGCTCGCCCTCCTCGATCATGCGGTCGAACTCGGCGTCGTCGACGAAGTAGTAGTGCTCGCCCTCGACCTCGCCGGGCCGGGGCGCGCGGGTGGTCGCCGAGACCGAGAGGCGCACCTCGGGATGGTGCCGGCGGATGTATCCGGCGACGGTGCCCTTGCCGACCGCGGTGGGCCCGGCGAGGACGACCAGCCGGTCCCCCGTGCCGCCGTGCGAGGCGATCCATTCGGCGACGAACTCGCGCAGGCGCTTGCGCTGCAGGCGTCCGAGCCCGCCGAGCCGCTTCGAGGTCGCGATCTCGAGATCCTGCATGATGCGGGCGCTCTTCGTCGCGCCGATCGCGGGGATCGAGGTGAGGAACTCGGGCACCCGCAGGCGGCCCTCGACGCCCTCGGGGTCCTCGTACGCCGAGCGCAGCACGTCGAGCGGGCTGCGCACGCCGTTCGCGATGTCGGCCTTCACGGCCGCCCTGGCTCGACGCGCGGCGACGGCGGCGCGGGATGCCGCGACGCGATCGACCTCGGGCGGACGCGAGGGGTTCGGGGTCTTCGTCGTGGTCGTCTCAGGCAATCGCGGCTCCGTACTCGTCGACGCGACGCGCGAGGGCGTCGCCCAGTCCGTCGGGTCCCGCCATGAGCAGCGACCGCGACTCGTTCGCGATCACGCCGCCGGCGTAGGAGCCGAAGCGGGCCCGGATGTCTCGGGGCTCGGCCCCCTGGTGGCCGAAGCCCGGCGCCAGCACGGGCAGCCCCGGCCGGGGCGGTTCGCCGTCGATGGCGATGCCCGCCGACGGGAGGTCGGTGGTGGCGCCGAAGACGACGCCGATCGAGCCGAGCGCGCGCCCCGCGGCATCCGCCCGGCCCTGGTTGAAGCCGATCACGCCCTGCGTGATGGCCTGCGCGACCGTCGAGCCGGCGCGGCTCGACTGCTGCAGCACGGCGCGCTGGATCGCGGCGGCCTCGGGGTTCGACGTGGCCGCGAGCACGAAGAGGCCCTTGCCCGCCGCCTCGGCCGCGAGCATGACCTGCTCGATCGAGCCGAGCCCCTGGTACGCGCTGATGGTCATCGCGTCGGCCTCGAGGGTGGACCCGGGACGCAGCCAGGCCTCGCCGTAGGCCTCGACGGTGGTGCCGATGTCGCCGCGCTTGACGTCGGCGATGACGAGCAGCCCGGCGTCGCGCGCCTCGCGGAGCACCCGCTCGAGCGCGACGTAGCCGGCGGCGCCGTGCCGTTCGAAGAACGCGATCTGCGGCTTCACGATGCCCACTCGGCCTGCGGCCGCCTCGATCGCACGCAGGCCGAGCTCGCGCACGCCCTCGGCCGAGTCGGCCTGCCCCCAGGCCGCGAGCACGGAGGCGTGCGGGTCGAGGCCGAGGCACAGGTGGCCGTACGCGGCGAAGACGGCGTCGAGCCGCTCGCCGAACGGGATCGCCGGGTCGCTCACGCGAGCACCGCCCGTCGGGCGCCGTACTCCTGCAGGCTCGTCACCTCGAACCCGCCGCGTACCGCGTCGAGCGAGGCCACGGCGGCCGAGAGCTCCGCGATGGTGGTGAACAGCGGGATGTCGCCGGCGACGGCCGCCGCCCGGATCTCGTAGCCGTCGGCACGCGCGGAGCGACCGCTCGGGGTGTTCACGACGACGTCGACCTCACCGCGGTGGATGAGCTCCACGACGGACGCTGCGTCGGCGGAGGCCTTCTCGCTGTACTTCAGCACCTCGCGCGCGGGGATGCCGTTGCGGCGCAGCACCTCGGCGGTCCCGGCGGTCGCGGCGATCTCGTACCCGAGCTGCTGCAGGCGCAGCACCGGGAGGATGATGGCGCGCTTGTCGCGGTCGGAGACCGAGACGAAGACCGTGCCCGACAGCGGCATCCCGCCGTAGGCCGCGAGCTGGCTCTTCGCGAACGCGGTCGGGAAGTCGCGGTCGATGCCCATGACCTCGCCGGTCGAGCGCATCTCGGGGCCGAGCACGGAGTCCACCATGATGCCCTCGCGCGTGCGGAACCGGTGGAACGGCAGCACGGCCTCCTTGACGGCCACGGGCGCATCGAGCGGCACGTTCGAGCCGTCGGCGGCGGGCAGCAGGCCCTCGGCGATGAGCTCGGCGACGGTCGCGCCGACCATGATGCGCGACGCGGCCTTCGCGAGCGGGATGTCGAGCGCCTTCGACACGAAGGGCACCGTGCGGCTCGCGCGCGGGTTCGCCTCCAGCACGTAGAGCACGCCGGCGCCGATCGCGAACTGCACGTTGAGCAGGCCGCGCACGCCGATGCCCTCGGCGATGGCGCGGGTCGCCTCGCGCACCCGGTCGACCTCGGCCCGGCCGAGCGTCACGGGCGGCAGGGTGCAGCTCGAGTCGCCCGAGTGGATGCCGGCCTCCTCGATGTGCTCCATGACGCCGCCGACGTAGAGGTCGGTGCCGTCGTAGAGCGCGTCGACGTCGATCTCGATCGCGTCGTCGAGGAACCGGTCCACGAGCAGCGGGTGGCTCGGGCCGACGATGCCCTGGCCCTCGATGCGGGCGAAGTAGTCGGCGAGCGACGGAGTGTCGTAGACGATCTCCATGCCGCGGCCGCCGAGCACGTAGCTCGGGCGCACGAGCACCGGGTAGCCGATGCCCTCGGCCACGTGCACGGCGCCGGCGAGGTCGATGGCGGTGCCGTTGCGCGGCGCGAGCAGGCCCGCGTCGTCGAGGATGCCGGAGAAGAGGCCGCGCTCCTCGGCGAGGTCGATGGCCGACGGGCTCGTGCCGAGGATCGGCACGCCGGCCGCCTCGAGGCCCTTCGCCAGGCCGAGCGCGGTCTGCCCGCCGAGCTGCACGATGACGCCCACGAGCTCACCGGTCTGCGACTCCGCATGGATGACCTCGAGCACGTCCTCGAGCGTGAGCGGCTCGAAGTACAGGCGGTCGCTCGTGTCGTAGTCGGTCGAGACGGTCTCGGGGTTGCAGTTGATCATGATCGTCTCGAAGCCGGCGTCCGACAGGGCGAACGACGCGTGCACGCACGAGTAGTCGAACTCGACGCCCTGGCCGATGCGGTTCGGGCCCGAGCCGAGGATGACGACCTTGCGGCGGTCGCTCGGCTCGACCTCGGTCTCGAGGTCGTAGCTCGAGTAGTGGTACGGCGTCAGGGCGGGGAACTCCCCCGCGCAGGTGTCGACGGTCTTGTACACCGGGCGGATGCCGAGGATGTGGCGCACCTCGCGGGCGTCGGCCTCGCCGAATCCGCGCAGCTGTCCGATCTGCGCGTCCGAGAAGCCGTGGTCCTTCGCGAGCAGCAGCGTGTCATGGTCGAGGGCCTCGGCGTTCGCGACTGCCTCGGCGATCTCGTTGATGAGCACGATCTGGTCGAGGAACCAGGGGTCGATCTTCGTCGCCTCGAAGACCTCCTCGATCGTCGCGCCCTTGCGCAGCGCCTGCTGCACCAGCACGATCCGGCCGTCGGTCGGGGTGCGGCTCGCCTCGACGAGCTCGGCCGCGGTGCGGTCCTCCTCGCCCCAGTGGAACGAGGACCCGCGCTTCTCGAGCGAGCGCAGCGCCTTCTGCAGCGCGGTGGCGTAGTTGCGGCCGATCGCCATGGCCTCGCCGACGGACTTCATGGTCGTGGTGAGCGTCGGGTCGGCGGCCGGGAACTTCTCGAACGCGAACCGGGGCACCTTCACCACGACGTAGTCGAGCGTCGGCTCGAAGCTCGCAGGCGTGACGCGGGTGATGTCGTTCGGGATCTCGTCGAGGCGGTAGCCGATCGCGAGCTTCGCGGCGATCTTCGCGATCGGGAAGCCCGTGGCCTTCGAGGCGAGCGCCGACGACCGCGACACGCGGGGGTTCATCTCGATGACGATGACGCGGCCGGTCTCGGGGTTCACGGCGAACTGGATGTTGCAGCCGCCGGTGTCGACGCCCACGGCGCGGATGATGTCGATGCCGATGTCGCGCAGCCGCTGGTACTCGCGGTCGGTGAGCGTGAGCGCGGGCGCCACGGTGATCGAGTCGCCCGTGTGCACGCCGACCGGGTCGACGTTCTCGATCGAGCAGACCACGACCGTGTTGTCGGCCGTGTCGCGCATGAGCTCGAGCTCGTACTCCTTCCAGCCGAGGATCGACTCCTCGAGGAGCACCTCGGTGGTCGGCGAGTTCTGCAGGCCCTGCGTCACGATGCGGACGAGGTCCTCCTCGGTGTACGCGAAGCCCGAGCCGAGGCCGCCCATCGTGAACGACGGGCGGACCACGAGCGGGTAGCCCAGGTCTTCGGCGTAGGCCTTCGCCTCGTCGAGCGTCGTCGCGATGAACGAGCGTGCGACGTCGGCGCCGGCCTCGACCACGAGCTCCTTGAAGAGCTGCCGGTCCTCGCCCTTGCGGATCGCGTCGACCTTCGCGCCGATGAGCTCGACGCCGTGCTTCTCGAGGATTCCCGCGTCGTGCAGGGCGATCGCCGCGTTCAGGGCCGTCTGGCCGCCGAGCGTCGGCAGCACCGCGTCGGGGCGCTCCTTCACGATGATCGACTCGATGATCTCGGGCGTGATCGGCTCGATGTACGTGGCGTCGGCGAAGCCCGGGTCGGTCATGATCGTGGCCGGGTTGGGGTTCACGAGGATGACCCGCACGCCCTCGGCGCGCAGCACGCGGCACGCCTGGGTGCCGGAGTAGTCGAACTCGGCGGCCTGTCCGATGACGATCGGGCCGGACCCGATGACGAGGACGCTCCGGATGTCGTCGCGCTTGGGCATCAGGCGTTCTCTCCCTGGGTGGTCGAATCGGTCGCGGCGGTCGACGACGTTCTCGCGAGGACCATGTCGCGGAATCGGTCGAAGAGGTAGTTGGCGTCGTGCGGGCCGGCCGCCGACTCGGGGTGGTACTGCACGGAGAAGGCCGGGATGTCGAGGCAGTTCAGGCCCTCGACGACGTTGTCGTTGAGGTCGTAGTGACTCACCTCGACCCGGCCGAAGCCCTCGCTCGAGTCACTCACGCGGTCGATGGGCGCGTCGACAGCGAAGCCGTGGTTGTGCGCGGTGATCTCGACGCGGCCGGTGGCCTTGTCGAGCACGGGCTGGTTGATGCCGCGGTGGCCGAAGGGCAGCTTGTAGGTGCCGAAGCCGAGCGCGCGGCCGAGCAGCTGGTTGCCGAAGCAGATCCCGAAGTAGGGCAGGCCCTCGCGCAGGGTGGTGCGCAGCAGTTCGACATGCCGGTCGGATGCCCCGGGGTCGCCCGGTCCGTTCGAGAAGAACAGCGCGTCGGGCTTCAGGGCGAGCACGTCGTCGGCGGTCACGGACTGCGGCACCACGTGCACGTCGAACCCGCGCTCGGCGAGGTAGTTCAGGGTGGACGTCTTCACGCCGAGGTCCAGCACCGCGACGGAGCCGATGCGCTCGCCCTTCGCGGGCAGCGTGTACGGCTCGGTCGTCGACACGGTGCCCGACAGGTTGCGGCCGGCCATCTCGGCGCCGCCGAGCACCATCTCGAGCTGTTCGCCGTGCGTGAGGTACGCGGCATCCCCCGAGAAGATGCCGGCGCGCATGGCGCCCGCCGAGCGGATGTGGCGGGTGACCGCCCGGGTGTCGATGCCGCTGATGCCGACGACTCCCGCCCGCTCGAGGTCGTGGTCGAGGCTGCGCTGCGCGCGGAAGTTCGAGACGACGCGGGAGGGGTCGCGCACCACGAACCCCGCGACCCAGATCTTCGAGGACTCCATGTCCTCATCGTTCATGCCCGTGTTGCCGATGTGCGGCGCGGTCATCATGACGATCTGGCCCGCGTACGACGGGTCGGTCAGCGTCTCCTGGTAGCCGGTCATGCCGGTCGCGAAGACCGCTTCGCCGAGCGTGGCGCCGCGCGCGCCGTAGGCGCGGCCCTCGTACCGTCGTCCGTCTTCGAGCACGAGCACGGCGGAGTCGCCGGTGGGGGTCAGGGTCTCAGTCATCCGAGGCCTCGCTCTCCTGTTGCGTTTCGGGCCGCGACGCGACGTGCGCGGCGGCGATGTCCTGGACCGCGGCGATGATGCGCGCGGAGTCGCCCGGGTACCGGGCCCTGAGGTAGCTGTCGACGTGCGGCGCGGGCTGCTCCGCATCGGAGGTGCGCGCGATCCACGTGAGCGCGACGAGCCCCTCGGGCTCGACGCCGCGGTCGATCACGTAGGTCGCCTCCCCCGCGCCGACGAGGCGATCGGCGGGCACCCACGTGGGCGCCTCGCCGGCCACGCGCAGCACGAGGCCCGCGCTCGACACCTCGATGCGCGCCGCACCCCGGAACGCGAGGCCCGTCACGGCGAGTCGCTCGAGCGGCTGGTGCGCGGGCGTGGTCGCCACGTAGAGCACCTCGGTCTCGAACGCGGGCGCGGGCAGCTCCTGCGGCAGCGGGTACGCCGAGAGCACGGCGTCGCGGGTGGTGCGCCGGCGCCACGAGCGGATCATGAGCCACGCCACGACCCCGAGGATCGCGACGGCGACGACCGCGCCGATCCACTTATCCACGGGCCACCTCCAGCTCACGGGCGCGCTGCGCCACCTCGTCGGTCGGTCGCACGGCGCCGTCGAGCACCGTCGCGTACCCGGCGTGGAACGTCGCGACCACCCGGCCGGGGAGCCGGCGCCCGAGGTAGGGCGAGTTCACGCTGCGTCCGGCGAGGCGGTCGAGCGAGAACTCGGATGCCGCGGCGGGGTCGTAGAGCACGAGCTCGGCGGGCGCCCCGGGTGCGATCGCCTGCCCGTGGCCGGCGAGTCGTCCGATGCGCGCCGGCGTCGCCGAGAGCACGCGCGCGACGTCCGTCCACCCGAGCAGGCCGTTCTCGACCACCGCTGCGTGCACAACCGACAGGGCCGACTCGAGGCCCACCATGCCGTTCGCGGCCGCGTCCCACTCGCTCTCCTTCGCCTCGACCGGGTGCGGCGCGTGGTCGGTGGCGACGATGTCGATGGTGCCGTCGGCCAGCGCGGC
>Ga0180215_1004908_pt1 | contig 11645 bp, 14 predicted proteins | sample eDN3rd37CBELigBY_FD_128871 | JGI IMG/M metagenome (GOLD analysis project Ga0180215, IMG submission 128871) | Enriched backyard soil microbial communities from Emeryville, California, USA - eDNA 3rd pass 37_C BE-Lig BY (version 2) (version 2) | ecosystem: Environmental > Terrestrial > Soil >...
ACGGTGGTAATCAACGCACTCATGAAGATTCTGCGGGATCCGTCCCTATCGGCGCACCACAACGCGGTCACCCAGGTGCGGCCGCATGGCGCCGAACGATAACCTGCTGCAAACGTGATGCAGTCGCTTATGCAAGCCTTTTTGGCGCACAATCCGTTGGATCGCTTTCGGCCAGGCCGTCATGTTCATTTTCAAGACGATGGGCCTAAAGTGCGTGCCGTTCCTGCCGCAAATCATGCGCACCTACCTGCATATGATGCGCACGAGCGTGCCGTCGTTGATCGATTACCACTTCAACAAGCTCGCGGTCCTCGTCTCCATCGTACGGCAGCATGTCCGCAACTATCTGGACGAGATCTTTGCGCTGTGCAAGGACTACTGGCCGCTCGGCCCCCACGTCCAGATCACTATCATCTCCCTCGTCAAATCCATCTGTATGGCGTCTAACCATTGCGGCTTGTCGGCGTCACCATAACCCGCTGACTCTCCGGACCAGGGTTGTATCCTCACTGGTCACTCCCAGGCACGGCGCTGGACGGCGAGTTCAAGATCTACCTGCCAGTGCTGCTGCCCAACATGCTGCAGCTTTTTGACACGGACGATCACCCGACGCGGCAGCCGACGCTCGAGGTTCTCTCGGCGCTCAAGCGCTTCGGCCCGACGCTAGACGAGTACCTGCACTTGGTCATCCCCGTGGTCGTGCGGCAGCTGGAGCGCACGGACATCCCCGTCGTGCTGCGCAAGGCCGCCATCCAGACGCTGGGCCACCTGGCGCGCAAGGTCGACTTTGGCGACTACTCGTCGCGGATCATCCTGCCGCTGCTGCGCGTGCTGTCGTCGAACCAGCTGGACCTGCGACCGGTGGTGATGGACACGCTCACGGCGCTGGTGTACCAGCTAGGCCCGGACTACGTCATCTTCATCCCGACCGTGAACAAAGTCTTGCTCAAGCACCGCATCACGCACCCGCGCTACGATTCGCTGGTGGGCAAGATCCTCAAGGGCGAGCCGCTGCCGATGGACGCCCTGCCGGAGCTGGATGACGCGTCGGCCGACGCCGCCTACGATGAGGGTCTGACCGCCGAGATGGGCGCGCCCAAGAAGTTGCCGGTCAACCAAAAGAACCTGCGCAAGGCGTGGGAGACGTCGCAGCGCTCCAACAAGGACGACTGGGCCGAGTGGCTGCGGCGCTTCTCCGTCGAGCTGCTCAAGGAGTCGCCATCGCACGCCCTGCGCGCCTGCTCGTCGCTCGCGGCCGTATACCACCCGTTGGCGCGCGAGCTCTTCAATGCGGGCTTCGTCTCGTGTTGGACGGAGCTCTACGACCAGTTCCAGGACGAGCTCATCAAGTCGCTCGAGGCTGCGCTGACGTCGCCGACGATCCCGCCCGAGATCCTGCAGATCCTGCTCAACCTCGCCGAGTTCATGGAGCACGACGACAAGCCGCTACCGATCCCGATCCGTACGCTCGGCCACCACAGCACGCGCTGCCACGCGTTCGCCAAGGCGCTCCACTACAAGGAGGCCGAGTTCCACCAGAGCCCGTCAACCAACATCATCGAGGCGCTCATCTCGATCAATAATCAGCTGCAACAGCCGGACGCGGCCGTCGGCATCCTCAAGTTTGCCCAGCAGCACCACGAGCTCGACCTCAAGGAGTCGTGGTACGAGAAGCTCCACCGCTGGGAGGACGCCCTCGTCGCCTACGAGGCGCGGCAGAAGGAGGAGCCGCTCAACTTCGACATCACCATCGGCAGGATGCGCTGCCTGCAAGCGCTCGGCGACTGGGAGCGCCTCTCCCAGCTGACGCAGGAGAAGTGGGGCAAGGCCTCGGTATAAGCGGGCTGGCGATTGCTTTGGATGGCGCTTAAAGTACATGTGCTCACGCTGAAGCTTTCCACGCTGGTCATGCGCGTGATGGTCGTCCTCCAGGAGGACATCAAGCGTGCCATCGCGCCCATGGGTGCGGCGGCGGCGTGGGGCCTGTACCAGTGGAACCTGTTGGACGACTACCTACTGTACATGAAGGAGGACACGCCCGACGGCGCCTTCTTCCGGTACGATGGTGGAGTGCGAGTGGAAGCACATGGGCTGTAGCCGCTCACCTTCCCCGTTCCTTATTCGTGTTCTTGTCGTGTCAGCGCTATCATGGCCATTCACCGCAACCAGTTCCCGCTGGCGCAGCAGCACATCGACAAGACGCGCGATCTGCTGGACGCCGAGCTCACCGCCTTGGTTGGCGAGAGCTACAACCGGTCGTATAAGTACGGGCGCCGCAACTTCCGCCGCCCATTTGAGTTGCAATCCGTGGCAGTATCGAATTGTTCCTGGTCGCTTCTCGTGTGCCGGTCTTCTGTCGTGACAGCGTGGTCGTGCGCGTGCAAATGCTGGCGGAACTGGAGGAGATTATCCGCTACAAGGAGTTGCAGGGCCAGCACGACGCGCAGCAATTCCTCCGCATGACATGGAATAAGCGGTACGCGGGGCAGGTCCCGTACGCTGGCCTGAAAGGACGAATACTCACGTCGTGCATTAGCCGTTGCGATCCTTGGGCGATTGGGCGAGCTCAGGTTGAAGGGCGCGCAGCGTAACGTCGAGGTGTGGCAGCGCGTGCTCAAGCTGCGCGGCCTGGTTGTGACGGTCCAAGAAGACACGGAGATGTGGATCAAGTTTGCCAACCTGTGCCGCAAGTCCAACCGCATGCAGCTGGCCTACAAGACGCTGTCCACCGTCTATGGCCAGGATCCCGAACGGCCGCGCGATCCGGTACGAAATCCTTATCATAGCGGGGCGCGCTCTGCCCGGCGGACTTACTCACACGCCGCTCGCCCACGCGTTCTGCGTGTGTCCTGCCTCAGTCACTCATCTATCGGTTTCCCAAGGTCACGTACACGTATCTCAAGTATCTTTGGTCCGCCAACCACCGCCGCGAGGCCTTCCAGCGCCTGCTCACCTTCACTGAGACGCTTAGCGAACACGAAGTGCGCTATACGCCGTAGGAATTTTTTTCGGATGCAATTACTTACGCTGCCCGCACCTGACCGAGCGCGACATTCCGACAGCTGCCTGGCGAGGCGCACGCGCGGCTGCTGGCGCGCTGCCACCACAAGCTGGGCCAGTGGCAGTCGGCGCTCGACGACAACGTGCGGCCGGTGCGTCATCATTACGATGGACATGACGCCGCACGCGAGCCAAAGTGGCTGATGGGCGAACGAACTGGTGGCAACAGAGGCTGCGCCGGGCACAGGAACGCGTGGGCCAGATTCTGCAGTACTTCCGCGCGGCGACGCACTACGACCGGAACTGGTACAAAGCCTGGCACGCGTGGGCGCTCGCCAACTTTGAGGCGACGGCATACTTTGAAAAGGCCGTGGAATCCGGGGCCACAGTCCCGGCCGCTGTCATCGCCGACTTTGTCGTGCCGGCCATCCGCGGTACGTGCGATTTGCCTGCGGTAGCTGTCCGCGCATAAAACGACCCTAACATTAACGAGGGTCTTTCACACATGTCCTACTTGCACGCAGGCTTCTTCCGTTCCATTGCGCTGTCGAGCGGCAACTCACTGCAGGACACGCTGCGGTTGCTAACGCTCTGGTTCAAGTACGGCTACGATAGCAACGTCGACCACGCCATGACCGAGGGCTTTGGCGATGTCTCCATCGACACGTGGCTGCAAGTCATTCCGCAGGTCCGCCCCTCCGTCTATCAACGCTGTTGCACAGTCGCACGGTCCATGCTCATGCTGCGGGTGTCTGACTTTTAATGTCCACTGCGGACGACGCTAGCTCATTGCGCGCATCCACTCGCCGTCACCCGCCGTGCGTCGGCTGATCAGCCAGCTGCTGGCCGACGTAGGCAAGGAGCACCCGCAGGCGCTCATTTACCCGCTCACCGTGGCGTCCAAGTCGCAGTCGGTCGCGCGCCGCTCAGCGGCGCTGGCGATTCTCGACCGCATGCGGCAGCACTCGGCCAACCTCGTTGATCAGGTGCGCCCGGCGATGCCGTATACAGCCAAAAAATCTCCCGTCTTCTTGTTTACATCTTCTGCCCTTTGCTTGGGCTGCTCTTGTACGGCAGGCACTGCTGGTCTCGCACGAGCTCATTCGCGTCGCCATCCTGTGGCACGAGATGTGGCACGAAGGCCTGGAGGAGGCTTCGCGGCAATATTTTGGCGAGAAGAACATCGAGGCCATGTTTGCAACGCTCGAGCCGCTGCACGCCATGATGGAGAAGGGCCCCGAGACGCTGCGCGAGATCTCCTTTCACCAGACGTTTGGTAAGGACCTGGCCGACGCGTACGACTGGTGCCGCAAGTTCAAAAAGACACGCAACGCGAACGACATGCAGCAGGCGTGGGACCTGTACTACACCGTCTTCCGGCGCATTAGCAAGCAGCTGCCGCAGCTGACCACGCTCGAGTTTCAGTACGTTTCGCCCAAGCTGCTCATGGCGCGCAACCTCGACCTGGCTGTGCCCGGTAAGCGCGCTGGATGCACACCTTGCAGGCATATCGCGGGCGCATTAATACAGCAGGTACTAATACCTCAATCGTCTTTGGTTCACGTGATGCGTGGCGAGGGTGGCAGGCACCTACCGCAGCGGTGAGCCGGTGGTCAGCATCGCATACTTTGTGCCCACGATGACGGTGATCACGTCGAAGCAGCGTCCGCGCAAGCTCACCATCGTCGGCTCGGACGGCCAAGAGTACCAATACCTGCTCAAGGGCCACGAGGACCCGCGCCAGGTCTGCCGCCGAATGAGGCGGAGACAACGATGTCCAACGCGCCCGTGCGCTCATGCTCTCCGTTTGGGGTTGGCTTACGCCGCTGCGTGACGGCAGGACGAGCGTGTCATGCAGCTGTTTGGCCTCGTCAACACGCTGCTCAATGCAGACATGGAGACGTTCAAGCGCCACCTTTCGATCCACCGCTACCCAGTCATTCCGCTCTCGCCCAACTCGGGCCTGATCGGCTGGGTGCCGCACTGTGACACGCTGCATGCGCTTATCCGCGACTACCGCGAGTCGCACAAGATCATGCTCAACATCGAGCACCGCGTCATGCACCAGATGGCGCCGGACTACGAGAACCTCACCCTCATCCAAAAGGTGGAGGTCTTCCAGTGCGCGCTTGACAACACCACCGGCCAGGACCTGTACAAAGTGCTCTGGCTCAAGAGCAAGAACTCGGAGGTGCGTCTACGTGGAACCGAACCCGGTTTCGGTTACGCGGGATGCTAAGGCGTAGATCTTGGCAGATGTTGCCTACATCGACCTGAGTGCAGGCATGGCTGGACCGCCGCACCAACTACACGCGCTCGCTCGCGGTCATGTCGATGGTGGGCTACATCCTCGGCTTGGGCGACCGTCATCCGTCGAATCTCATGCTGGACCGCTTCACCGGCAAGGTGATCCATATCGACTTTGGTGATTGGTACGCTGCATGCCCGCAGCATTATCGGGCAAAACAGCGTGGAGGCTCATCCCTAGACCATCGCCAACACCAAGGTACACATCGTTAATCTCCACAGCTTTGAGGTCGCTATGGTCCGCGAAAAGTTCCCGGAAAAGGTGCCGTTCCGGCTGACGCGCATGCTGGTGAACGCCATGGAAGTCAGCGGCATCGAGGGCACCTTCCGCATCACCGCCGAGAGCGTCATGCGTGTGCTCCGCGAAAACAAGGAGTCGCTCATGGCCGTCCTGGAGGCCTTCGTCTACGACCCGCTCATCAATTGGCGTCTCATGACACAGACGTCGCCTCGCGCCGGTGCGGCGCCAGGCCTCGACGAGCTTTGGGACATCGTAAGCTAGGGAGACCTGACGATCGCGAAAAGTAACTGGTGGCTTGGTTATGGCTGTCCTTTTAGACACGGCCAAGAGTGGGTCGGCGCGGCGCGACCAAGGCGGTACGCGAGCGTTTTGCGGCATTGAGCCCAGGCGAAGGGCTGTGGCTTACGCTCATTGTGCTGTTTGTTCGGTGCCCCTTGTCGGTCACTAGTGATGGGCGTCGGTGACCCGGCAGATGACAACTTGAAGGGCCGCGGCCGGATAATGCGCAAGAGCGAAAACGAGGCCGCGATCGGTACGCATTCCGCCCGTGACAAAGGCAATGGGCCTCGGCGTGGTTTTAACGCCCTTTTTTTCGTTGGATATGATCGCACTCTTTGCGGATGCGGCAGAAGAGGATATGGCCAACAAGCCCGACGCGCAGAACGCTCGCGCCGTCATGGTCATCAATCGCGTCTCCAATAAGCTCACCGGTGCGAACCCTTTTCTTGCCTTTTGGCTGCGCCGCACCGCTCGCTCACGAAAACGCTGCGACGGTCGCCACCATTGGTTGGTGCACGACAGGCCGCGACTTCAAGCCCAACGAAGTGCTAGACGTGCCGGACCAGGTAGAGCGGCTCATCCAGCAGGCGACATCGATCGAGAATCTGTGTCAGTGCTACGTCGGCTGGTACGGCGGTGCCCCTTGCGGCCTGCACGTGCATTGGCGTGACACTAACTGCGACTCGTTCCGTAATTCGATGGACGATGCCCAGGTGCCCATTCTGGTAGGCGCGTTTGGATCGCAATGTTCACTTGTGCCGCACCTGTACACTATTGTACACATAGCATACAACTTTTGCACGTGCTGCAAACGCAGCATGAAAAAAACAACAATAACACTTGTTACGCGTCTAGTCATCGTCCGATTGGTCCGCATCGGGCCGCTGCGACTCGGCGACGTCGTCAAAGTGGATGCCGCCGCGCCGGCGCACAGCCTCAACCTCGGCGGCGTCCCGCAGGACCGCCTGGAACCGCTCGTCAAAAGTCGACGAACTCCACCACTGGCTCGCGGCCTCGATGGCGGAGATCCACCCGCGGCGCTCCGCCTCCGTCTGGGCGGCCAGAATGTACTCGATCTTCTTGCTCTTGACGCGGAAGGCGTGCGCCTGGCATGATGCCCAACCGGAACGCAAAGACGATGCGGGTTCTCAGTATGCCCATTCCACAGCCTTCCAAGCACCCGGGCGAACAGCGTACCTTTTTAATATTGTCGTCGGCGGTAACCGTCACGTTGGTCAGCAGCATGGCGCCGTTGGGCAGCGCGTCCTCCTTCTTCTCCGCGTAGTAGAGCAGGAAACGGCCCACGAGGACGAAGAAGCGGGCGTTCCACTGCTTGATGTAGTCGCTCTGCTTGCGCAGCGGGCCCGACATCCGGACGTCGCGCAGCTGGTCCAGCCGCAAGTCGTTGCCGAGCAGCGCCTTGGCCAGCGCAATGTCACTGTCGAAGCGCTGGTCCGACTGTTGCGACAGCACCACGCCGCGCAGCCGCTCCACCTCGCTCAGCGCCACCGAGACCTCGAGCTGATACAGGTGGGCCAGTTTCTAGTAAACGCAGCCCCAAGCCGAAAGGAGTACCGGCCTCGTGTTAGACGTGAGCAGACAGCGTGCAACCTAATCCTTGTGCTCACGTACGTTCATGAGCGTGCGGTACTCGTTCAGCTCCTTGATGAGGCTGGCGTTCCGGGCAAGCAGCTGGCGCTGAGCGCGAATGACGTCCGCGGGCGTGCCGCGCTGCGCGTCCTGCACGGCCGCCTCCAGCCTCCGGATGTCGTCCTGTGCTTGGTCGATCTAGGGCATGCGCAACGGCATTAAGCCGGACATTGTTCAGTCAGCAGAGTAGCTTTCTTCGGTTTCCTACAGGTCGCCATTAAGCTCGCCCACCTGGGCCTGCTTGCTCTCGATGAGCTCGGCCGTGGGCGGCGCAGCTGCGTCGTCGGCCTCCGGCTCGCCCTTGGCCGGGCCGGGGCACAACTCGGGGTGCCCGTCGCGCAGGGAGCCCGGGAGGATGATGCCGCAATCGGGACACGTCCACTCCTCCTCCTCCTCCTGCACAGCCGGTCCGGGGATTTCGGAAGTCAGCTCCAGATCGGTTTGCTCGCCCGCCTCAGCAGTGGCCGCAGCGTCCGTCTGCGCCTCGTCGTCCGCCACCTCCACAGGGTCGGTCTGCGTCGCAGACTCGGCCGCCGCGCCGTCGGAACCGGCCTTCCCCGTCTGCACCTCGGCGTCGGCCCCGCGCGGCGGCGCGTCGGTCTGCGCCTCTGCGTCCGTGGCCGCCGCCTCGACGTCGCCGTGCGCCGTCTGCACGTCGGCCTCGGCGGTCGGCGGCGGCGGCTCGGTCTGCGCCGCCGCCTCCACCACGTCCGGCTCGACGTCACCCCGTTCCGTCTGGGTTGCGGCCTCCACCACGACCGGCCGCGCGTTCTCGGCCTCGTCCAACTCAGTCTGCACGTCCGCCTCCACCAGTGACGATGGAGGGTCGGTCTCGGTGGCCGCTTCGACCGCTACGCGCTCGGCCTCCGGCTCTGTCTGGACGTCGGCTTCCACCCGCAGTGGCAGCTCGTCCGTCTGCACCGCCGCCTCCACCATTGTCACGAGCTGCCGCACGTCCACAGGGTCCGTCTGCACCTCCGCCGGGAGCAACGGCTGTGGTGCGCTGGTAGCGGATGCAGCTGCCTCGGCCACCGCCTGGGCCTCCGCCGCGGCAGCGGCCGCCTCGGCGGCGGCGAAGGCGCGGGCTTCGGCAGCGTGCACCTCCTTCCGCGCGGCCGCCAGCTGCTGCGCGAGCGTCTGGCAGTCCAGGACCAGCGACGCGTTGGTGCGCTCCAGCTGCCGGCACTTGTCCTCCAGAGCCGACACGCTCCCCTGCTGCCGCTCGCGCAGCGCCAGCGCCGCGCGCGTCTCGGCCAGGCTCGCCTGCGCGGCGCTCAGCTGCGCCGTCTTGGCGGCTAACTCTGCCTCGAGCTCGGCCAGCGCGGGCCCCGCGACGGCCGCGGGCGTGAGGTCGTCCGGCGTGCTGTCGAGCACGACGACGTCGAGGTCTAGCATCCCATTCGGGTCGTCGAGCCACTGGAGGCCGTCGGCCTCGCCACCCTCTGTCTGCACGGCCGCGTCGCGCCGGTTGCCCGCTGCAAATGCCGACGTCGGCACGGCGGTGGGTGTCGCGGGCGCGGGCGCAGGCCGTGCGGCGCCCTCGACACCAAAGAGGCGGATCTTGCGGTCGCTGCACGAGGCCCAGAGCAGGTCACCCGCGGTGGCGATGCTGTAGATCCAGCCGCGAAAGTCGGAGATCTGCTGGATGGGCGTGCGCGTGCGCGCGTCCCACACGCGCAGCGTCTGGTCAGACGAGCCCGACCACACCTGGTCGCCCACGAGCGCGAGGCAGTTAACCCAGCCGGTGTGGCCCTCGAGCGTGGCGAGCAGCTCGCGGGTTGCGGCGTCGTAGACGTGGATCACATGCGTGCGCAGACCACACCACACGGTGCCGTCCACGTTTAGCGCCGCGCAGACGCCGTCACCCACGACAATCTCCATGAGCTGCTGGCTGGTCTTGCTGTCCCACAGGCGCAGCGTGTTGTCGTCGCTGCCGCTCCACACCGTCTGCAGCTCGGACATCGGCACGACGCAGCGCACCCAGTTGGAGTGGCCATTGAGCGTCAGCATCAGGTAGTGCGAGCGGCCGTTCCACTGCTTTACAGTGAAGTCGGCCGACGCCGACCAGACATGGCCGTCGCGGTCGGTGACCAGCTGCTCGATCTGGCCTGAGTGCGCCTTGAACGCCTTGAGGTGCTCAAAGGTCGTGGCGTCCCACAGACGGATCACGCCTGTGAAAGAGCCAGACCACACCGTGGCGCCGTCCGCCGACACGGCGAGGGACGCGATCTCCAGCCGTGGTTTCTCCTGGTTGGGCTTGCGCGGCTTGTCCTCGTCGGGGTGCCGCAGCGTGCGCACCAGCTGGCCCGTCTTGACGTGGCGGATCACGACTGTGAGGCCGTCGCGGGACGCACCCCAAATGTAGTTCTGGGAGAGCACCATGCAACGCACGCCCTTGTCGCCTGGAGGCGCGTTGATGACGGCGCGGCACCGAAACCGTGCCGGCACGGGCGAGGCCGTCGGCTCGGCCTCTTTTGGTTTCGTTGCCACAGTGGGCTTGCCCAGGTCCAGCTTGCCCAGCCGGCGCGGCGGCGCCGTCAGGCGCGACACCGTGCGGCTCGCGGATGTCGGGCTCTGTGCTCCTGTCTGCTTCTTGAGCAGCTCGCTTTGCAGGAGGCCGATGCGCTGCATCGCCAGGCCCACGAGGTCTTCGTCGCTCACGGGTCTGTCCCGGGCGGCCAGCTGCGCCAGCACCTCAGCATCCGACTGCAGCTGCTGCTGAGGTGGCGGTGGCGGCGCGGGTTGAGAGGCATTGGTTGGTTCCGCTGTTGGCGGCGCGGCGGGTCGGCGGTACACGGGTCGCGGGAGCTGGCTCGGCGTTCGCAGGGCCGACACTGACATGGGCGTGGTCGGCGTGGTTGGTGTGGTCGGCGTCCGAGGTGTTCCCAGGAGCGACGACGACGATCCCGACCTGAGATCGCACCAAGACCGACGTTTGGCACGCACAGCGTCAGTATCGTGGGCAGAAGTTGTTCGTGGCCACAGCAGCGTGCTGTACTTGGTCTGGAGTACAGGCAGGCGGGACCCGGCCGCCACCTCAACTGGGCGACGCCGTACGGACAGGGGCGTCGTTGTCGGCACTGCCGCCGTTGCTTGCGATGCAGTTGCTACCGCTGCCGCGGTCGCCGCCGCCGCCTCGGGGACCGGCGGCACGGCGACATCGCCAAGCTCCTCGTCGCTGTCCATGTCAGCTGTCAATTGAGGTTGATCCAGGAGGACGCCGCTAAGTTCCTGTTCCTCCTCGTCCTCCGAGCAGCCGCCCTGCCGCCACGGCGGCCTTGGCCTTTGCCCTTCAATCCAGCGCCTACTTTGCTCCAAGAGGTGTACACGGCTTCGGCGTCATCCTCCGAGCGTACCTTACTTAGTGTTTTACCGCTTCTCTGCCATCCTACTCGTCCTCTTCTTCGGCCTGTGCGTTACTTCGTCCTCGTACTTCTGCCTCAGCGTCGTTCGATGATTTTGCGGTCTCAGTCCACTGCTTTCTCTCTCCGCTGACTCGTCCTCCACAGTCTGCCGCTTCTTCGGCCTGACTCCTGCCGCTTCGTCTCCTTCCTCGTCGTCCGCGTCGTCGTCCGCGTCCTCTTCGTCAGCCTCTGCATCCTTATGCGTCGATCGGCGCCCTGCCCTGTGTGTGCTCCTCTTTACTTCTGTAAGCGTGCCTGCTATAAACAATTCCCGCTATATGGCGAATAGCATCTTGCCTGCGCAGAGTTAGCTCAGTGGTAGAGCATGTGACTGCAGATCATAAGGTCGGGGGTTCAACTCCCCCACTCTGCTGCGATTTGTTTTTTCATTTTTTGGCGCTTGTGTGGTATTAGGGTTTGGGGTAGGAATTGAAGTTTAAATCAGGGCAGTACGCCTGAGTTAGGGCTAGGGCTATGTATTTGGCGCGAAAACATGGCCAGCTGGCGATGCGCAACTGTACGATCTGCGCAGGCTGGAGGCTGACCTCGTGCTGTTTGGACAGAGATCTAGCGAGGTTTGACACAGTACGGCAGGTGGACGAAGGGAGTTCAACGCGTTTAAGCTCAGTCTTATTGCTGGGAACCTCGACCAGCTGTGGCGTCTGGCACAAGCAACGCGGTTGGCTGTCGGTGGAAGTGGATGCAGGTTGACAGGCAGGCGGTTGATGCCCAAAGCTAGTACGTCGCGATCAACTGCTGGCTAT
>Ga0180215_1004909_pt1 | contig 11645 bp, 12 predicted proteins | sample eDN3rd37CBELigBY_FD_128871 | JGI IMG/M metagenome (GOLD analysis project Ga0180215, IMG submission 128871) | Enriched backyard soil microbial communities from Emeryville, California, USA - eDNA 3rd pass 37_C BE-Lig BY (version 2) (version 2) | ecosystem: Environmental > Terrestrial > Soil >...
ACCGTGCCGTAGGGGGAGACGAGGTAGCGCGTGTCGCCGTCCTGCACGAGCGACACCGGCGTCGTGCGCACCGCCCCGGTGCGCCGCCCCCGCGTCTGGAGCAGGTGGATGCCGGGTGGGCCGAGCCCACGGCGCAGGAGCGCGATCATCGCCGCGTCCGCGACGCGCCGGGCGGCCCCGCGGGGTGGTTCCGTGCGGGCCATCGCGACAAGCCTAGACCCGCACGCCCACGGGTAGCCCGCGCGCATGACGAGCGCGAGCGTGCCCCTCCCCGGAGAGCCCCGGCCGCGCGAGGAGCCGGGCCTGAAGCGGGCGATCAGCCGCAACATGCTGCTGCTGTTCGTGATCGGCGACATGCTGGGCGCCGGCATCTACGCGCTCGTCGGCGAGGTCGGGGGGCGCGTCGGCGGCGCGATCTGGGTGTCGTTCCTCGTCGCCACGATCCTCGCGGCCGCGACGGCGGGCGCCTACGCGGAGCTCGTCACGAAGTACCCGCAGGCGGCGGGCGCGGCGCTGTACGCCAACAAGGCCTTCCGCCGCCCCTTCGTGACGTTCATGGTCGCCTTCGCGGTCATGCTGTCGGGCATCACGTCGGCGAGCACGCTGGCGCGCGCGTTCGGCGGCGACTACCTCCGCGAGTTCATCTCCGTGCCGACCGTCGTGGTGGCGCTCGGGTTCATCGTCGTCGTCGGGCTCATCAACTTCCGCGGGATCTCCGAGAGCGTGCGGGTGAACGTCGGGCTGACGATCGTGGAGATCGGCGGCCTGGCGCTCATCATCGTCATCGCGCTCGGCGCGCTGTTCGCCGGCGACTCGGAGCCATCCCGCGCGGTCGAGTTCACGCAGGACGAGGCGGTGCCGCTGGCGATCCTCGGCGGCGCCGGCCTGGCGTTCTACGCGCTCATCGGCTTCGAGGACTCGGTGAACGTCGCCGAGGAGGCCGAGGACCCGCACCGCGACTACCCGCGCGCGCTCTACGGCGGGCTGTTCATCGCCGGCTGCATCTACCTCATCGTCAGCGCCCTGGCCTCCATGGCGGTGCCCATCGACCGCCTCTCGGGCTCCGACGGGCCGCTGCTGGAGGTCGCGCAGGTCGGGCCGCTCGCGGTGAACACGAAGATCTTCGCCGCGATCGCGCTCGTCGCGGTGTCCAACACCGCGCTCATCAACATGATCATGGCGTCGCGGATCGTCTACGGCATGGCGCGGCAGGGGATCATCCCCACCGGCCTCGCGCACGTGCACGGGACCCGCAGGACGCCCGTGTACGCGATCGTCTTCACGTCGCTCATCGCGTTCGTCCTCATCGTCACCGGCGACCTCTCGACGCTCGCCGACATGACGGTGCTCCTGCTGCTGCTCGTGTTCGCGATCGTCAACATCTCCGTGCTCGTCCTGCGGCGCGACACGGTCCGGCACGAGCACTTCCGCATCCCCACGTGGGTGCCCCTGACGGGCGTCGTGATCTCCCTGGCGGTCATGACGACGAAGGACGCCGACGTGTTCCTGCGCGCCGCGATCCTCCTGCTCATCGGCCTCGTGCTGTGGGGCGTCAACCGCGTCCTGACGGGCCCGCGCGGCCCGTTCGAGACGAGGGAGCTGGAGGTCCTGAAGGGGTAGCATCGGCCCCTCGTCGGAGGGAGAGGGGTCACGATGAAGGTGGCGATGTTCCAGCAGGCGCCCTATCGGTTCCTGCCGGAGGACTTCGAGCAGCACTGGTCGCCCGCGGTCACCATGCCGTACCGCCGTCTCGCCGACGCGCGCGGCATGACGGCGACCTACCACCAGATGCTGGACGAGCTGCTCCTGGGCGCGCGGTCGGGCTTCGACGGCGTCGTGGTCACCGAGCACGGCCAGGCCGCCTACGACATCTCCCCGAACCCGTCGCTGTTCGCCGCCGTCCTGGCGAACACGATCCGCACGGAGGGCCTCGACGCCGCGCTCATCGTCCTCGGCCGCTCGCTGGGCAAGACGCGCGAGCCCCTGCGCATCGCGGAGGAGTACGCGATGCTCGACGTCCTGTCCGGCGGCAGGCTCGTCGCGGGCTTCCCGGTCGGCCTGTCCTACGACGCCAACATCAACCAGGGCATCCCGGGCGTCGACACGCGCGGCCGCTTCCACGAGGGCTACGAGCTCGTCCGGCGCGCATGGGCGGCGGACGAGCCGTTCGCGTTCAACGGCCGCTACGCGCAGTACGCCCACGTGAACCTCTGGCCGCGCCCCGTGCAGGAGCCGCACCCGCCGCTGTGGTTCCCCGGCAGCGGCAACCCGGCGACGACGGAGTGGGTCCTCGACCAGGACGCCGCGTTCGTCCTGCTGACCTGGTTCGGGGTCAAGATGGGCGGCGCCGGCATCTTCGACCGCTTCTGGGAGCTGTGCGAGGAGAAGGGCCGCGAGGTCAACCCGCACCGCGTCGCGGTCGTGCAGGTCTGCGCGGTCGCCGAGACCGATGAGCGCGCGGAGCGCGAGTACGGCCCGTGGCTGCAGAAGGGCTTCCGCCACGGTCCCGGCATCCTGGCGCCCCACCTGTTCCTGCAGCCCGGCTACGTGCCGCTGCGCGGCCTGCAGGGGATGCTGCGCAACACGGGCGACCCGGGGATCGTCGCGCGGCTGCGGACGGTCGAGTTCGCCGAGCTGCAGCGCGAGGGGTGCGTCATCGTCGGCAGTGCGCTGACGGTGCGCGAGCGCCTGGAGGCCGTGTGCCGCGAGATGAAGGTCGGCAACCTGCTCGTGATGCTGCACATGGGCGAGATGCCGCACGAGCTCGCCCGCAAGAACATCGAGCTGTTCTCCGCTGAGGTGCTGCCGCACATCAAGGGCATGTGGGAGCGCGACGGCTACGAGCACCGCTGGTGGCCGACCGGCGTCCCGGCGACGGCAGAGGCGGTGGCGTGATGGCGACGGTGCCCGGCGTTCGCGAGGAGGTCGTCCGCGTCTGGGGCGACCGCGTCGGCCTGCGCGTGCAGGTCCGCGGCGGCGGGCCGCCGCTCGTGTTCCTGCACCCGGCGAGCGGCCTGGCGTGGGACCCGTTCCTCGAAGAGCTCGCCGAGGCCCGGACGGTCTACGCGCCGCTGGTCCCCGGCACGTCCATGGAGGACCCCGACGCGATCCACGAGGTCCGCGACCTCGCCGAGCTCGTCATGGTCGTGCAGGAGGGGCTGCTCGCGCTGGGCCTGCAGGGGGCCGACCTGATGGGCTCCTCCTTCGGCGGGATGCTCGCCTGCGAGCTGCAGGCCACGTTCCCGGGGATGTTCGGGCGGCAGGTCCTCCTGAACCCGATCGGCCTCTGGCGCGACGACGCGCCGGTCGCCAACTGGATGATGACCGCGCCGCAGGACCTGCCCGCGCTGCTGTTCGCGGACCCGTCCTCGCCCGAGGCGCAGGCGATGTTCGCGCTGCCGGAGGACCACGTGGAGATGGCCGACGCGATCGCCGGCATGACGTGGGCGTTGGGGTGCACCGCGAAGTTCGTGTGGCCGGTCCCCGACCGCGGCCTCGCGCGGCGCCTGCACCGGGTGACCGCGCCGACCCTCGTGGTCTGGGGCGCCCAGGACGCCCTGGTGCCCGCCGTCTACGCCGAGGAGTTCGGGCGGCGGATCGCGGGCGCGCGGGTGGAGGTCCTGGAGGGTTGCGGCCACGTGCCGCAGGTCGAGAAGCGCGAGCAGACGCTGGCGCTGGTCAGGGAGTTCCTGGGGTGAGCCCGGACGCCTCGAGGAGCGCCTGACGCTCCTCGTCGTCCGCGCGTGCCTGCGGGTTGCCGTGCCGGCGGCGGCCGTCGGCCTCGACGACCAGCCGCTCCCGCGGCCAGCGGAAGTCGGGGACGATCCTGCGACCGCCGATGACGAGCGGGACGTTGACGTCGGGCGGCGCGAACCCGCCCGCGAGGATGAGGTCGTGCACGCGGTCCTCGAGCTCGCTGCGGGTCGCCGGCGGCCTGCTCGCGAGGACCCGCAGGAAGCGCGCGCGGCCGGGGCGCGTACCCGTGCGGTCGAGGATCGCCGCCAGCAGGCGCGCGTTCGTCAGCCCCATGGACTGTGCGCGGCTCATGAGGCGGCGGACCGCCCTGTCGCTTCCGGTCGCCGCGAGGTCCATGAGGACGCGGTCGGGGGAGGTGACTTCGACAGTCCGCAGTCGAGCAGCTCCTCGAGGGAGAGCACGCCATGCATGTCCGCCGCCCTCGCGGCGATGGCTGCGTCCCCCTGGTCGCGGTATCCGGCACCGAACGCACGCACCCGCCCACCGTCCCAGCCGAGGTGTGACGCAGGGGCACCGCTCCGTCACGAGACGGGCCGCACCGCGATCCAACTCTTCGCGAGCCCGAACAGGCGCTCGGCGTGGATCTCGCCCGGGAACAGCGCCTGCAGCTCCCCGCGGGTCAGCAGCGAGATCTCCTCCCACGACCCCGCCGCGCCGAGGCGCCAGTAGTGGCGGCGCAGCCCCACGGGCAGCCAGTGCGCGAACGGCAGCAGCGCGTGCGGCTCGATCGGGAACGACCGGGCGGGCGTCTGCACGTACCAGCCGCGCGCCACGCGGCGGACCTCGGAGGCGAACGCCTCGCGCCGCGCGGGCGCGATGTGCTCCACCACGCTCGAGGAGTACGCCAGGTCGAACTCGCCGTCGGCGAACGGCAGCCCCTCCGTCGCGTCCGCGCGGACGAACGGGCCCGGGTACTCCGGGCGGTCGACGACGTCGGTGCCGGTCACGTCCAGCTCGGGGGCCAGGGCGCGCAGGCCCAGCGCGCCGCAGCCGACGTCGAGGATCCGCGTGGACGTGGTGGCGCCCGTGAGCCCGAACAGCGTGGCGTGGCGCCGTGCGCGGGCGCGCGCGGCGATCGGGTCGGCCAGCCGTGCGAGCGGGCCGCGCGCGGTTCCGTACACCTTCACAGGGGCATTCTCGCGGCTTCGTACACTGGACACCCGATGGCCTCGGAGCGACAGATCGACGTCGGCGGCGTGCTCATCGGGGGCGGCGCCCCCGTCGCCGTCCAGACGATGACGAAGACGGAGACGGCCAACGTCGAGGCGACGATGGAGCAGATCCGCCGCGTCGCCGAGGCGGGGGCGGACCTCGTGCGCTGCGCCGTCCCGCGCGAGCAGGACGTCGAGGCCCTGCGGACGATCGTGAAGGAGTCGCCGATCCCGGTGATCGCCGACATCCACTTCAACCACACGCTCGCGCTCAAGTCGCTCGACGCCGGCGCGCACTGCGTGCGCATCAACCCCGGCAACATCGGCGGGCGCGAGAAGGTCGCCGAGGTCGTCGCGAAGGCCAAGCAGCTCGGCACGCCGATCCGCGTCGGCGTCAACTCGGGCTCTCTGCCGCGCCACCTGCGCGAGCTGGAGTTCACCGACCCCGTCGAGGCGCTCGTCCGCGCCGCGGTGGAGACCGTCGAGCTCATGGAGAGCCTGGACTTCGACAACTTCAAGGTGTCGATGAAGTCCACGTCGGTGCCCAACACCATCGCCGCGAACCGCCTGCTGGCGCAGCGCATCCCGTACCCGCTGCACCTCGGGGTCACGGAGGCGGGCACGAAGTGGTCGGGGTCGCTGAAGAGCGCCGTCGGCCTCGGGACGCTGCTCGCCGACGGCATCGGCGACACGATCAGGATCTCCCTCTCGACGTTCCACGCCGAGGAGGAGGTCAAGGTCGCCTGGGAGATCCTCAAGGCGCTCAAGCTCCGCGAGCGCGGGCCCGTGCTCATCGCCTGCCCGACGTGCGGGCGCCTGCAGTTCGACATGGACTCCGTCGTGGCGGAGGTCGAGCGCCGCCTGCAGGCCTACGAGGACCCCATCGAGGTCTCCATCCTCGGCTGCGCCGTCAACGGCATCGGCGAGGCGCGCCACGCGGACTTCGGCATCACCGGCGCCAAGGACATGGGGATGATCTACTCGCGCGGCGAGCCGCTGAAGAAGGTGCCCACGGAGCGCCTCGTCGACGAGCTGTTCGCCGAGATCGACCGCTACTACGCCGCGGGCAAGCAGGTCGTCGTCGACGAGCGGGCCGCCGCCGAGGCCGCCGAGTGGCTCGCCGAGAACGAGGACGCCACGGCGATGACGCCCGAGCGCCTCGCCGCGCTCGAGGCGGAGAAGGCGCGCGAGGAGGCCGACCGCGCCGCGCAGCTCGCCGAGGCGAGCCCCGTCGCGGGCCGACGCTTCCAGCGCGCCGGCCTCTAGGGCGCGACGGCCAGGCGGCGCCGCCGCGCAGCGCGATCGCCGCGACTACCCGGCCACGCGCGCTCCGATGCTCTGCAGGAAGTCGAGCATCCGCCGCCACGCGTCGGCGCACGCGTCGGCGTGCTCCTCGAAGCGGCGGTCGAAGAACGAGTGCGGGGCGCCCGGGTACACGACGATCTCGTGCTCGACGCCCACGTCGTCGAGCGCCCGGTCGAACTCCTCGACGGTCTCGAGGGGGATGGCGGCGTCGTCGCCGCCGAACAGGCCGAGGATCGGCAGCCGCATGTCGCCGACCGCGTCCAGCGCCGCCGGCACGACGCCGGCCAGCGGGCCCTCCGTCGCCGCCACGACGCGCCCGTAGAAGCCGACGACGCCGTCCAGGCCGATGTCCTCGCGCGTCGCCGCGTGGAACGCCTGGGCGCCGCCGAAGCAGAAGCCCACGAGGACGGCGTGGCGCACGCCCGCGCGCTCGCGCAGCGCAGCCGTGCAGGCCGCGACGTCCGCCTGCACGCCGCCGACCGTCGTCTCCCGGACGTGCGGGAGGTACTCGAAGCCCTCCTCGCGCGTCCCCACGCCCGCGGTGCGGCCGAACGGGTCCAGCGCGATCGCGGCGTGGCCGGCCTCCGCGAAGCGCTCGGCCAGCTCGGCGTAGAAGCGGTGCAGGCCCCGGACGTCCGGGACGATCACGACGCCGACGGGCGACGGGAAAGGCGTGTGCGCCAGCGCCGCGGCGAACTCGTTGCCGTCCTCGGCGCGCAGCGTGACGATCTCCGCGCCGGCACCGCCGGCGACCGGGGCGAGCACGCGCTCGGCCGGCAGCGCGGGCGGTCGCGAGTCGTGGTCGAAGCACATGTCACAGAGTGTGAACGATCCGTTACCGTTCGCCGCGAGGAGGTCATGGGGGCCTTCGCGCGCAGAGCAGCCGCGGCGGGCTCGCGGCCGCAGGCGCCGCGCGCGGCACCCGACCGATGAGGGGAGGAGAGGGGTGCCGGCCCGCTCACAGGCGGGCCGGCACCGCCCCCCCGCCGGGCCGTGAATAGGCTGTCCCCCCAATGGATCGGCTCTCCCTCGCTCTGCTCCCCACCGAGCGCCAGCCGCCCGCGGACGCGGAGGCGCTGTCGCACAAGCTCATGGTCCGCGCCGGGCTCATCCGCCAGGTCGGCTCCGGCCTGTGGTCCTGGCTGCCCGCCGGGTGGAAGGTGCACCAGCGCGCGGTGCAGATCATCCGTGAGGAGATCGACGCGATCGGCGGCCAGGAGATGCTCATGCCGGTGTTGCTGCCTGCCGACTCCTGGAAGCGCAGCGGGCGCTACGAGTCCGTCGGCCCGGAGCTGTTCCGCCTGCACGACCGCCGCGACGCGGACATGGTGCTCGCGATGACGCACGAGGAGATCGTCACGCAGCACGTCGCGCACCTCGTGCGCAGCTACCGCGACCTGCCCCTCATCCTGTACCACATCCAGACGAAGGAGCGGGACGAGCCGCGCCCGCGCGCCGGCGTGCTGCGCACGCGCGAGTTCATCATGAAGGACTCCTACACCTTCGACCGCGACTACGAGGGCCTGCAGGCCGGCTACGAGAAGCACATGCAGGCCTACGCGCGCATCTTCGACCGCGCGGGCCTGCGGTGGTACGTGGTCGAGTCGGACGTGGGGATGATGGGCGGCACGCGCGCACACGAGTACATGGCGCCGTGCGCGGCGGGGGAGGACGACGTCGCCCTCGCGCCCGGCTACGCGGCGAACGTGGAGATCGCGACGGCCGAGCCGCAGCCCGTCACGCTCCCCGAGCCCGAGCCGTCCCCGCGCCGCGTGCACACGCCCGGTGCGACGACCATCGACGCGGTCGCAGGGCAGATGGCGGTGCCGGCCGGCGCGCTGCTGAAGGCGTTCCCGATCGTCACGGAGGGGCGCGGCCTCGTGATGGTCGTGGTCCGCGGCGACCACCGGGTCAACGAGACGAAGCTCACGAACACCCTGGGCGAGCCGTTCCGGCCGGCCCACGAGGAGGAGATCGCCGAGCGGATCGGCCCGCCCGGCTTCATCGGCCCGGTCGGGGCGGACGTCCCCGTGCTGCTCGACGAGGCCGTGCACGACGGCGGCGGGTGGGTCGCCGGCGCCAACGAGCCCGACCACCACCTGGCCGGCGTGCAGCCGGGCCGCGACTTCGCCTTCGAGCGCGTCGACGTGCGCACCGTCGAGGCCGGGGACCTCGTCAACGGCCACCCGATCACGATCGAGCCGGCGATCGAGATCGGCAACATCTTCCAGCTCGGGACCCGCTACTCCGAGCCGCTGGGCGCCACGTACCTCGACGAGTCCGGGCGCGAGCGGCACATCTGGATGGGCTCCTACGGGATCGGGCCGGCGCGCATCGTCGCCGCCGCGGTGGAGCAGTTCTCCGACGAGAAGGGCATCTCGTGGCCGCGATCGCTCGCGCCGTGGGACGTGGAGATCGTCGCGCTCGGCAAGCCGGGTAGCGATGAGCTCGCCGCCGCGGAGGCGCTGCACGCCGAGCTCAAGGAGGCGGGTCTGCGGGCCCTGCTCGACGACCGCGACGCCGGCACCGGGGAGAAGTTCGCCGACGCGGAGCTGCTCGGCGTCCCGCTGCGCCTCACGGTCGGCAGGCGCTCGCTCGCCGCCGGCACGGCCGAGGCGCAGGCCCGGCGCGGCCTGCGGACGATCGAGGGCGGGGTCCCGCTGAGCGGCGGCGCGGAGGCCGTGCGGGCGCTGTGGGCAGACCTCCCCTGACCTTCAGGAGGCTGTTCGGCCTCGACCGGTCGGGGCCGCCGCCGCCCGCGACGCTGCGCGGGGCGCCGTGGAACCCGTGGACGCTGCCCAACGCGATCGGCCTGGTCCGCCTCGCGCTCATCCCCGTGTTCCTCGTGCTCGCGCTGGGGTCGGGGGACGGGACGAACGCGGCCGCGGTGGTGATCTTCGCCGTGATCGGCTGGAGCGACTACCTCGACGGCATCGCCGCGCGCGTCACGGGCCAGTACAGCCGCTTCGGCGCGCTGCTGGATCCGGTCGTCGACCGTCTGCTGGTGCTCTCGGGCGTCGTCGTGTGCTGGCGCTTCGAGCTGCTGCCGCGCTGGCTGCTCGCTCTCCTCGTCCTCCGGGAGGTCGCGATCCTGGTCCTCGCGCAGATCGCCCTCAGGCACGAGCGCGACCTGCGGATCAACTGGCCGGGCCGTGCCGCGGTGTGGCCCGTCATGGCGGCGATCTTCCTCGCGCTGTGCGGCGTGGGGACGCCCGCCGTGGTCCTGCTGGTCATCGGCCTGGCGCTCGCGATGCTCGCCCTCGTCCTCTACGTGCGGGAAGGATTGCAACCCTCGACCTGACGTTGAAGGACGCAGGATCGTTGGTATGCTCGCCCTCCTTCGCCACCTGAATGGAGACGCCTCCGCGTGATGGACACCTTCCCCGATCTGGGCTCGCTCTCCGATCAAGAGCTCAAGGACCTCATCCAGCAGCTCACGGATGAGGAAGTCGACATCTCCTACCGGCGACGGATCCTGCACGGCAAGATCGACATCCTGCGCGCCGAGCTCGTCAACCGCCTGCGCAAGAAGCACGAAGGCGGTGAGGAGGTCATCACGGGCGCCGACGTCCAGCGCCTGACGGACATCTTGGCCGGCCGCTCGGGCGAGGGCGAGGCTTCGAGCTGACGACGCGGGGGAGCGCGGCCGCCTGTGGCGCAGCACTGTCCCGAGTGTGGTTTCGTCAACGCAGAGGGGGCGAACTACTGCCAGCGCTGCGGAGCGTTCCTCGCGGTCCCGGCGGAGTCCTCGCGCGAGCCCACGACGGCGACGTATCGCGTCGGGGAGACCGGGGAGCTCATCCCGGTCGAGCTCGACGACGTCGTCTCCGAGGGCGCCGCGCTGGTCATCCGCTCCGGCGGGGGCCGGGTCGGCGAGAGCTTCCCGCTGCGCGGTGACCGCATGACGGTCGGCCGGCGCCCGGACTCCGACGTGTTCCTCGACGACGTGACCGTGTCGCGCGACCACGCCCTGATCGTCCGCCGCAACGGCGGCTACTGGCTCGACGACCTCGGCTCGCTCAACGGCACGTACGTCAACCGGCGGCGCATCGACTCGCACCGCCTCGAGGACGGCGACGAGCTGCAGATCGGCAAGTACAAGCTGACGTTCCTCTCACGGTGAGCACGCACACACGCAGCATGGAGACGATCCCGGATTCGAAGGGCCCGCCGGCCCCCGAGCCGCCCGACGCGGTGGAGGTCTCGACCACGTCCGCGCCGGCGAAGGGGATGACCATCGGCGCCGTGTGCAAGGGCCTCTCGCAGGAGTTCCCGGACATCTCGATCTCCAAGATCCGCTACCTGGAGGACCAGAAGCTCCTGCACCCGCGCCGCACGCCCGGCGGCTACCGGCTCTACACGCCCAGCGACGTCGCACGGCTGCGGACGATCCTGCGGATGCAGCGCGACGAATTCCTCCCGCTGCGCGTGATCCGCCAGGAGCTGGCGTCCGGCCGCCAGCAGGACGACGGTGCGGAGCTGCCCGCGCGGGCCGGTGGCGCGCGGCGCGCCCCGCGGCTGTCCGTCCGCGACACGCCGGCGATGTTCACGCTCGAGGAGGTCCTCGAGGACACGCGCGCGCCCGCCGAGCTGGTCAAGGAGCTGCGCGACTTCGGGATCATCGAGGGCCAGCAGCGTGGCGGTCAGATGTTCTACGACGAGACCGAGCGCGAGATCATCCGGGCAGCGGCCGAGCTCGCCCGCTACGGCGTCGGCGGGCGCAACCTGCGGGTGTTCCGCTCGTCGGCGGACCGCGAGTCCTCGCTGCTGCAGGCGATCCTCGCCCCGGCCCTGCGCTCCCGCAACCCCGAGCGGCGCAAGGAGGCCGTGGAGGCGCTCGAGAACCTCGCGGCCGTCTCGTCGCACCTCAAGCACCTGCTGCTCGTGCGCGACCTGCGCCGCGTCGCGCGCTAGCCGATGGCGGGCGTGGACCTCGCGGCCTACGTCCGCGACATCCCCGACTTCCCCAAGCCGGGCGTCGTCTTCAAGGACATCACCCCGGTGCTCGCGGCGCCCGAGGCGCTCGACGCGGCGGTGGAGGGGCTCGCCGCGTTCGCGCGGCCGCTGGGCGTGGACCTCGTCGTCGGCGCGGAGGCGCGTGGCTTCCTGCTCGGCCCCGCGCTCGCCCGCGAGCTGGGCGCCGGCTTCATCCTCGCGCGCAAGCCCGGCAAGCTGCCGCACGCGACGGTGCAGGCCGAGTACGCCCTGGAGTACGGCGCCGACACGCTGGAGATCCACAGCGACGCGGTGCGGGAGGGCATGCGCGTGCTCGTCCACGACGACCTGCTCGCCACCGGCGGCACCGCGAGCGCGACCTGCTCGCTCGTCGAGCAGCTCGGCGGCACGGTCGTCGGCTGCGCGTTCCTCATCGAGCTGCGGTTCCTCGACGGTCGCGCGCGGCTGGCGGGGCGCCGCGTGCACTCCCTGCTGGCC